>ERZ1066122.2952-NODE-2952-length-10386-cov-15.772432_pt1 | contig 10386 bp, 9 predicted proteins | sample MGYA00382769_ERZ1066122 | MGnify/ENA primary metagenome ERZ1066122 (study PRJEB33369, sample SAMEA5778352) | biofilm metagenome | biome: Industrial cooling water; feature: Water cooling tower basin; material: Biofilm | place: United Arab Emirates | collected...
CCCTGCAGCGCGGCGCGCAGCAGCGGCAGGGTGTTGAAGGCGTTCTCGATCAGCGACACCACCGCCGGGCTGGCCGGGCGGGTGCCGTCGAGCACGCGGTTGAGCATGCTCTCGACCTTCCAGCTGAACTCGCCGAGGGTCTTGGCGCCCACCAGGCGGCCGCTGCCCTTGAGCGTGTGGAACACGCGGCGGATCGGCCGCAGCTGCTCCATGTTGTCGGGCTGCTTGCGCCAGGTGGGCAGCAGCTGCTCGAGGTTGCCGATTTCTTCCTGGAACTCCTCGAGGAAGACCTCGCGGATCTCGTCGTCGATCTCGTCGCTGCTGCCGTCGAAGCCGGGGATGACCGGCAGCGCGGGCGGCGCGAAGCTGGGCGCGGGCGACGCCGGGGCGGCGGCCACCGGCTCCGGCGGCAGGTCCACCGGCAGGTGGAAGGCCGAGGTCAGTTCAACCGGCTCCACGGCCTCGAACACCGGCGCGGCCGGCGCTTCGGCGACGGGCGCCTCCGGTTCGGCGGGCGCATCGAAGGACGGCAGTTCGAAGTCGGTGGCATCGAAGGACGATGCCTCGGCCACCTCGGGCTCCACGGCCGGCGCGACCTCGGGCTCGGGCGCGGCCGGCGCCACCACCGGGGTTACGGCCTTCGGCGGCTCGACGTAGACCGGCGCCGGCGCGGGCGCGGCTTCTTCGGCCGGCAGCGGCCAGTAGCCCAGCGACTCGAGGTTCTGGCGGGCCACGGCGAGGATCTGGTCGCGCTTCGGACGGCGGTCGCGCAGGGCTTCCAGGTAGTACTCGAGGCTGGCCAGTGCGTCGGCCAGTCGGTCCATCTGCTGGCCGTTGGGCACGCGGTGGCGACGCAGCAGTTCGTTCTCGGTGAAGCGGCGGACGGCAGCGAGGTACTGCGGCGCCTCTTCCAGCTCGAGGATGCGCAGGGCACCCGCGACTTCCTCGACCAGGCGCGGCACGTCGGCCAGCTGGGCGTGGTCCCAATGGGTCTCGACGAAGGCGACGAAGCACTGGCGCGCCTGCGCGAAGTTGGCGATGGCCTCCTTGACCAGCACCTCGAGCACCTTGCGGGCCTCGGTGTTGGGCAGCAGCGATTCGTCGACCGGGGCGTTGGCACCCTCGTCGGCCTCGCCAAGGCGGGCGACCTGGTCGTCCAGCGAGGCTTCGACGTAGAGCAGCGCGCCGGCGATGTCGAGCAGGCTCGACTCGTCGGCGATGCGCTCGCCGCTGACCAGGCCGTGGATGGCGTTGCGCTGGTCCTGCACGACCCGGCGCGGCACGCCCAGGCCGAGCATGCCCAGGGTGTCGGCGACGCGATCGAGCGCCTCCACCTGGTCGCTGAGGCCGACGGCCGCGGCTTCCGGGGTGCGCAGGTGCAGGTCGAGGGCGTCCTTGACGCGCAGCAGGTCTTCCTTGATGGCCACCGCGACGGTGGACAGCAGCGCGCGGTTGCGGCCGCTCAGGCTGCCGCGGGCGTGCGCGAGCTCGGATTCGCTGGGCAGGTACTCGCCCAGGCCGAACACCTGGCGGATCTCGCCGATGCGGCCGTGGTCGGTGGGCGCGTGCGCCACGAAATAGAGCAGCTGGCGGGTCAGCTCCAGCGGCGGGTCGGACCGGAAGGCGGCGTCGCCGCCCTCGGCCAGGCGCTTGATCTCGCGCTCGACCTTGGCCAGCGCCTGCTTGAGCGGGTTGCCGGCCTCGAAGGCCTTCTTGGCCAGCGCGTCGAGCGTGCCGGCCGCGACCCAGAACAGGCGGCGCGCGTGCTCGGAATCGGTGATCGGGACGAGCTGCTCGCAGACGTCGGTGAGGTCGCGGATGGTGGCCTGGCTGTTGTCGTCCTTCAGCCAGCGCAGCAGCGCGCCCTGGAACAGGTTGCGCAGGCCCTCGGCGCGGCGCTTGAGCTCTTCCGGCGCCAGCGGCTGGGCCGGGCCGGCCGCGGTGGGCGGCAGCGGGCGCGACAGGTCGGGCGAGAACAGCACGGATTCGGACAGCCCCTTCTCGCCGCGCGGCTCGCGCAGGTCGTTGAGCAGGGGCAGCAGGACGATGGGGATGTCGCGGTGGCCGCTCTGCAGGCGCTCGAGGTAATCGGGCAGCTGCACGATGCCGCGCATCAGCGCGGCGTAGCCGGTTTCACGCTCGGCGACCCGGCCCTCGACCAGGGCCTTGGCCAACTGCTCCATCTCCTCGGCGACCATGGCGGCGCCGTACAGCTCGACCATGCGCAGCGTGCCCTGCACCTGGTGCAGGTAGTTCGAGCAGGCCTTGAGCTGGCCCGGGTCCTCGCCTTCCTCGACGTAGGCTTCCAGCGCCTGGCGGGCCTGGCGCAGGGTCTCGTCGAGCTCGGGCTTGACCCAGGTGAGCGTGGTGAAATCGATGTTTTCGTGCAGCCTCATGCCGAGGTCCTGTCAAGGCAGGGGCGCCGGGGGAAGCGCCCTTGCCGGGGTGAGTCCAGGGGCAAGCCGGGTCCGGGCATCAGCCCGGCAGCTTGAAGTCGGCGACCGAGCGGCGGAGGTCGGCAGCGAGCTGCGCGAGGTTTCCGATCGACTCCGCCGTCTGGCTGGCGCCCTGCGACGTCTGGGTGGTGATCTCCTGAATCACGGACATGGTGGCCGTGATGTTGGTCGCCGCGGTGGACTGCTGGCGCGCCGCCTGGGAGATGTTCTGGATGAGGTCCGCGAGGTCGTTCGACACCTTTTCGATCTCGCCCAGCGCGAGGCCGGCGTCCTCGGCCAGGCGGGCACCGGCCACCACTTCCGCGGTGGTCTGTTCCATCGAGCTGACGGCTTCGTTGGTGTCGGACTGAATCGTTTGCACCAGGGCCTCGATTCGCTTCGTGGCGTTCGAGGCGCGTTCCGCGAGTCGCTGCACTTCGTCGGCCACGACCGCGAAGCCGCGGCCCGCTTCACCGATCGTCTGGCGCACCACTTCGGCGCCCTTGGCGGCGATCTGCACGGAGCGCTGCGCCACGTCGGCCGATTCGGCGGAGTTCTTCGACACCTCGTCGATGGACGACGCCATCTCGTTGATCTGCGCCGAGGCGCTGGTGATCTGCTGCGCCTGGTGCTCGGCGGCCTCGGCGAGGTGCATCGCGGTGGCCTGGGTTTCCTGGGCCGCGGCGGCGACCTGCACGGCCGTTTCGTTGATGGTGGACACCAGGGATCGCAGCGCTTCGACCGCGAAGTTGATGGAGTCGGCGATCGCGCCGGTGATGTCCTCGGTGACGGTCGCCTTTACGGTCAGGTCGCCTTCCGCGAGCGAACCCATTTCGTCCAGCAGGCGCAGAATCGCCTCCTGGTTTCGCTGGTTGAGCTCCTGGGTGGTGCCGAGGCGGCGGCGCTGGTCGCGGAAGATGGTGAAGAGCAGGCCGACGATGCCGAGGGCCGCGCCGATGGCGCCGCCGATGGCGAAGTAGTTGTTCGGGAAGACGCGCTGGTAGTTGATGGCGTCGAAGCTGGCGAACAGCGCCTGGCTGTTCTCGAGCAGGACGTTGGAGTCCTCGGAGATCTGGGTCGCGGCGCCCTGCACCTCGGCCAGGTCGGCCGCGGCCTCGAGGATGATGTCGAGGTCGGCCTGGGCCTCGGCGTACAGGTCGGACGCGGCTTGCAGGTTGGCGATGCCGGCGGCGCTGGTGATGCGGTTGTAGCCCATCTCGGCGTTGCCATCGCGGAAACCTTCCAGCACCGAGGCGAACACGCCGGCGTCGCGCGAGAGCGCGTCGGCGGCCGACACGGCGTTCTCGCCGCCGGCGACGATTTCCGTCACGCGGCGCGACATGCGGTCGGCGAGCACGAGCTGGCGATTGGCGATGGAGATCTGCGAGGCGGGGGCGTTGGCGTCGGAGAGCGATCGCACCACTTCGTCGAGCTGGAAGGCCAGTCGCGGCACGCGGGCCGTGAACTGCGCGGCCGTGTCGGCGAGGTTGAGCACTTCCTCCTCGCTCTGGGTGATGCGGTCGGCGGCCTCGGCCATCGGGGTCCAGGTCTGGGTCACCTTCTCGAGCGCGCTGCTGACGCCGAGCGCGTTCGGGTCGCCCTCGTAGCCCGGCACGTTCTCGGTCTCGCTGCCGGTGCGCAGGGCCTCCACGATCGAGTCGATGCGGGCCTTGGTGGCCTTGAACTCGGTGAAGGCGTCGGCGTTGCCGTCGACGGCTTCCTGGGTGTATTTCGCGAGCTGCTGCGAAAGCACCTGCAGGTCCGCCGTGAGGCCTCGCGCGTTGTTCTCCTGGTTGTTGAGGTAGGACGCGTACATGAAGTTCGCGCCGAACACCACCAGCGAAATGATCAGGATGAACGCCCAGAAGCCCAGGCCGAAATTGGTTAGCTTGTCGGTGAACGAGCGCGCGTTAGTGCTCATGACTGGACCTCAACCCCTGTAAAAAACAAAAATGAGTGGAACCTTGGACGGCTGGTTATGCGGTGGCCTGGCGGAATTCCGGGGTGCGCGTGAGCAGCGACATGTTGAACACACCCCAGGTCTGGTCGCCCAGCCGGTAGGCCTGGCCGACGAAATGGCCGTAACGGCCGTCGTTCTCGCCGGACATCTCGGTCCGGTGCGAATCGTTGAAGGTACGCTGGCCGAACAGCTCGTCGATGATCACCGCGACGTTGCCGCCGGCCTGGCGCACGACCAGGCAGCGCTGGCCCTCGTGGACGACCGTGCGGTCGCCCTCGAGGAATTGCTTGAGGTCGACCACCGGCAGCAGGCTGCCGCGGACGTTGGCGACGCCGAGCATCCAGGCGTGCGCGCCGGGCACCGGGGTCACCGGCGGCAGCGGCAGGATCTCCACGACTTCGTCGAACGAGGACACCAGGCGGCGCTGGCCCAAACGGAAACCGACGCCGCGCCAGTGCCCCGGCGCCTCGATCATCTCCGGGCGGCCGGCGACGTGGGCGAGCGAACGCTCCTCGTAGTCGAGCAGGATGTCGAACGGGGTGGCGGCGTGCGGCTGGGACTTGGCCATCGCTTGCGCCTCAGCCCGCCGGGACGTACTTGCGGATGGCCGAGAGCAGCTCATCGCGCGTGAAGGGTTTGGTGAGGTACTGCTCGGAGCCGACGATGCGGCCGCGCGCCTTGTCGAACAGGCCGTCCTTGGAGGACAGCATGATCACCGGCGTCTGCTTGAACATCTGGTTGTTCTTGATCAGCGCGCAGGTCTGGTAGCCATCCAGGCGCGGCATCATGATGTCGACGAACACGATCTGCGGCTGGTGGTCGGCGATCTTGGCCAGCGCCTCGAATCCGTCCGTGGCCGTGACCACGTCGCAGCCCTCCTTCTTGAGGAGGGTCTCGGCGGTGCGGCGGATCGTCTTCGAGTCGTCGATGACCATGACCCGCAAGCCGGCCAGGTGGTTGTCTTCCATCTCACTCCCCATTGCGATGCTGTCCCTGGCAGTGCGCAGGCCCTTGCAGGGGCTGCACATTATTAGCTTATATCCCAGCCGAGCCGGAATGTGTCAAGCACGACACGGTTCCCATGTGACCGACCTCACCATCCCCGGGAGGCCCTGCTAGTCTAGGGCTCCGCGAGGATGGAGATGCAGCGCCGATGGCACTGGACGTGGCCGTGGTGATGGATCCGATCGGCCGTATCAAGATCGGTAAGGATACAAGCTTTGCGATGATGCTCGAGGCCCGGCGCCGCGGGCACCGCCTGCACTACGTGCTGCCCGGCGGCCTGTCGCTGGATGGCGAGCGGGCCATGGCCCGGATGGCGGAGGCCGAGGTCCGGGACGACCCGGCCGACTGGTACTCGCTGGGCCCGGTGCAGCGCCGCCCCCTGGCCGAAATGGACGTGGTGCTGGTCCGCACCGACCCCCCGTTCGACGCCAACTACCTTTACGACACCCATATCCTGGGCCTGGCCCAGTCCCAGGGCGTGCTGGTGGTCAACGACCCCCGGGGCCTGCGGGACCTGAACGAGAAGCTGGGCGCCCTGCTCTTCCCGCAGTGCTGCCCGCCCACCCGGGTGTCCCGGGACGCGGCCGAGCTGCGGGCCTTCGTGGCCGAGCACGGGGACGCGGTGCTCAAGCCGCTGGACGGCATGGGCGGCCGCTCGATCTTCCGGGTCCGCACCGGCGACCCGAACCTGAACGTGATCCTGGAAACCCTGACCGACAACGGCCGCCACCTGGCCCTGGCCCAGCGCTACCTGCCGGAGATCAAGGACGGCGACAAGCGCATCCTGCTGGTGGACGGCGAGCCGGTGCCCTACTGCCTGGCCCGCATCCCGCAGGGCGACGAGTTCCGGGGCAACCTGGCCGCCGGCGGCCGCGGCGAGGGCCGCCCGCTCTCCGACCGGGACCGCTGGATCGCCGCCCAGGTCGGCCCCGAGCTCAAGCGCCGGGGCATGCTGTTCGTGGGCCTGGACGTGATCGGCGACTACCTCACCGAGGTCAACGTCACCAGCCCCACCTGCGTGCGCGAGCTCGACGCCCAGTTCGGGCTGAACATCGCCGGCCAGTTGTTCGACGCCATCGAGGCCCGCCGGGCCGGCCGCGGCTGACATGGCGGCGCCCGTCATCGGTCCGGCCGAGCGGCTCAGCGCCACCCTGGCGCTGAGCCTGGTGGCGTTCGGGGTGCTGATCCTGGGCGTGGGCTTCGCCCGCGATTCGGCCGCCCCGATCACCCCGACCCTGGACGTGATCCTGACCGAAACCCGCAGCGAGGCCGCCCCCGAGGACGCCGACTTCATCGCCCAGGCCAACAACCAGGGCGGCGGCGACAGCGACGTGGCCGAACGCCCGCGCGAGGAGCAGCTGGCCCCCGTGCCCAAGCCCGAACCCGGCCTGGCCCCGGAAACCCTGGTCGCCCAGGCCCCGCCGCCCGAGCCCGAGCCCACCCCGCGCCTGCTCAGCACCACGGCGAAGAGCGAGTTCGCCCTGCCCGCCCCCAAGGACCAGCGCGAGACCGAGCCCAGCCCGCTGGCCCCCGGCCGCGAACTGGTCGAACAGAGCCTGGAGATGGCCCGCCTGGCCGCCGAGATCGAGCGCCGGCAGGAACTGCGCGCCAAGCGGCCCAAGCGCAAGTTCGTCTCGGCCAGCACCAAGGAGTACGAATACGCCAGCTACCTGCGCGCCTGGGTGGTGAAGGTCGAGCGCGTGGGCAACCTCAATTACCCGGACGAGGCCCGGCGCCGCGGCCTGGGCGGCCGGCTGGTGATGACGGTGGCGGTGCGCCGCGACGGCAGCATCGAGGAGATCCTGCTCAACCGCAGCTCCGGGCTGGGCGTGCTCGACCAGGCGGCGATGCGCATCGTGCGCCTGTCCGAACCCTTCCCGCCGCTGCCGCGCACCGACGAGAACATCGACGTGCTGCACATCACCCGCACCTGGCAGTTCCGCAACGGCAGCGTCGAGAGCGAGTGATCAGCTGAGCAGGGCGTCGATCACGGCCATGCGCACGGGCAGGCCGTTGGCCACCTGCGCCAGCACCCGCGACTGCGGGCCATCGGCGACCGCGCCGTCGATCTCGATGCCGCGGTTCATCGGGCCGGGATGCATCACGATCGCGTCGGGCGCGGCCAGCGCCAGCCGGCGCGGGTCGAGGCCGTAGTCGCGGAAGTAATCCTCCAGCGAGGCCACCAGCCCCTGCTCCATGCGCTCGCGCTGCAGGCGCAGCATGATCGCCACGTCCACGCCCGCCACGGCCTCGTCGAAGCCGGCGATGACGCGGCAGCCGCGCAGGGTATCGGCGTCGGGCAGCAGGTTGGCCGGGCCGCAGACCCGGATCTCGCCGCAGCCCAGCGCGCGCAGCGCGTGCAGGTCCGAGCGCGCCACCCGCGAATGCAGCAGGTCGCCGGCCACCAGCACCTTCAGCCCGGACAGGTCGCCGCCCTTGGCCTGGCGCAGCGTCAGCATGTCCAGCAGGCCCTGGGTGGGATGCGCGGAGCGGCCGTCGCCGGCGTTGATGACGTGGGTGCCGGGGTTGGCGCCGGCGGCGAGTTCGGCCACCGCGCCGTCGCTGGCGTGGCGGATCACGAACACGTCCACGCCCATCGCCTCGATGGTCTTGAGCGTGTCGAGCGCGCTTTCGCCCTTCTTGGTGGACGACGTGGCGACGTCGAAGTTCAGCACGTCCATGCCCAGCCGAGTGGCCGCCAGCTGGAAGCTGCTGCGGGTGCGGGTGCTGGCCTCGAAGAACAGGGTGCAAAGCGTGCGCCCGGCGTGGCGGCCGCGCAGCGCGGTGCCGCCGTGCGCGTGCGGCAGCATCTGTTCGGCGCGCTCGAGCAGGGCGTTGACCTGGCCGGCGTCGAGCCCGTCGAGGGTCAGCAGGTGGCGCAGGCGGCCGTCGGGGGTGGTCTGCGGGGCGTGGCTCATGGGCTCGGGGGTCCGGGTTCGAAAGGGGTGCGGGTTTCGGGGTTGGCCAGCCAGCGCTCGAGGATCACCACCGCGGCCACCGCGTCGAGCTGGTCGGCCTGCGAGCGCTTGCGGGCGCCGGCGGCGCGGCCGGCGGCGAAGCGCTGCGCGGCTTCGATCGAGCTGCGGGCCTCGTCCACCTGCTGCACGGGCAGCGCGTAGCGGCGCGCCAGCTCGCGGGCGAAGGCGCGGGCGCGCTGGCGGGCGGGCTGGTCGCCGCCATCGGCGGGCACCGGGTCGCCGACCACCAGCGCGTCGGGGCGCCAGTCGCGCATCCAGCGGTCCAGGCGCGGCCAGTCGGGGCCGCCGGCGTGCACGTCGAGCACGCCCACTTCGCTCGCGCTGCCGGAGACGGTGTTGCCCACGGCCACGCCGATGCGCCTGGCGCCGACGTCGAAGCCCAGCAGGGTGACCGGTCCGCTCACGCGTGCCCGCTGTAGTCGGTGAGCGTGGAAAGGTCGACGCCGAGCTGGCGCGCGGCGGCCCGCCAGCGCTCCGCCAGCGGCGTGTCGAACACGATGCCGCGGTCCACCGGCACGGTGAGCCAACTGTTCTGGGCCAGTTCGTCCTCGAGCTGCCCGGCCTCCCAGCCGGCGTAGCCCAGGGCCACCAGCACGCGCGCGGGGCCCTCCCCGCGCGACATCGCCTCGAGGATGTCGCGCGAGGTGGTGACCGACAGGCCGGGCGCCACGTGCAGGGTCGAGTTCCACTCGCTGTCGTCGCCGTGCAGCACGAACCCGCGATCGGGGTGCACCGGGCCGCCGGCGACGATGGCGCGCGCGGCCAGGGCGGGATCGCGGGTGCCGAGCTTGAGGTGGTCCAGTAGTTCACCCAGGGTGTAATCCGCGAGCCGGTTGATGACGATGCCCATGGCACCGCCGGCGTCGTGCTGGCAAACGAGGGTCACCGAACGCTGGAAATTCGGGTCGTCCAGGGCCGGCATCGCCACCAGGAAATGGTCGGCCAGGGATTGGGTGGGTTCCATGCGCGCCATTCTAGCGCGCAGGCGCGGGGCCGGCCTCAGCGCAGCCGCAGGAACAGCGAGGGGCCGCGGAGCTTTAGGTCGAGGCGGGCGTCCAGCAGGTCGCGCCGCCGGTCCAGGCGGATGTGCGATGCCCCGTACTCGGCCGCCACCCCGACGCGCCGGGTCGGGAACCAGTCCACGCCGAACGCGGCGTGCATGATGTGGCCCTGCAGCGGCCCGCCGTCCTTGGCCACGCCGGACAGGTCGGCGTACAGGCGCACCTGCGGCGACACCGCGCGGCGCCAGCCCAGGGCCAGCAGCGGCGCGAACGCACCGTCGTCGCTTTCGGTCCGGGCGGCCACGCGGTCGTCGTCCAGGCTGGCTTCGGCGGCCAGGAAGGACTGCACGCGGTAGTGCGCGATGCCCAGCCCGACGCCGACCACCTGCTCGCCTTCCCCCAGCCACCACCGCCAGGCCGCGCTGGCGAACCGGTAGTCCAGGCCCGCCCGCACCGCCGCGCGCGCGCGGTAGACCTGGCCGTCGTACTCGATGTCCCGCGCCAGCGAAATGCCGTTGCGGCGTTCGAAGCCGTAGAGCTCGAGCCCGAAGCCCTGCGCGTCCCCGACCAGCCACTCCAGCCGCGCATGCGTCACGGGGCGGCCGTCGTCCAGCCCCAGGTCGCGCTCGAGGTTGAAGCGGCCCGAGGCCTGGAAGTCGCCGTACGCCGCGCGGGCGGAAATCGTGGTGTCGCTGCGGGCCAGGAAGGCGCCGGCCCAGACGCTGGCGCGGTCGAGGGCCGGCGAGGGCCCCGGCTCGCGCGCGGCTTCGGCCCCGGGCGTCGGCCCGGCCGCGGCGGCGGCCGCTGGCAGGCCCGCCAGCAGGAGCGCCAGCCCGCACCCGGCCAGAAAAAAGACGCCGGGCAAGCCCGGCGTCCTGGGTGACGCCTTGGTTTTGATCACTTGACCTCGGACAGCTCCACGCCGTCCAGGCCCTGGCTGAGGGTGCGGGCATCGCCGCCCTGGGCCAGCTTGATCTTCAGGCGCACCTCGTTGGCCGAGTCGGCGA
>ERZ1066122.2953-NODE-2953-length-10383-cov-5.617157_pt1 | contig 10383 bp, 11 predicted proteins | sample MGYA00382769_ERZ1066122 | MGnify/ENA primary metagenome ERZ1066122 (study PRJEB33369, sample SAMEA5778352) | biofilm metagenome | biome: Industrial cooling water; feature: Water cooling tower basin; material: Biofilm | place: United Arab Emirates | collected...
CCTTTGCACCTCAGCGTTCACATCGCCTCCAGGGCGTCAGTCTCACCATTCTTCCTCCAGCATCCGGTCGGCGATCTTCTCGGGATCGACGCTGAAGCTGCCGTCGGCGAGCGCCGCCCGGATCCTTTCGACCTTCTCGAGGTCGGCCTGTTCCGGCGCCCGCGCTTCCACCAAAAGCCGGGAACCCTCGGAAATCTCGACTCTCTCGCCGCGTTCCTTGCTGACGCTCTTGTCTTCGCTGCGCGCGAGGGAGCGTGCCCGCGTGTACTCGGTGGATGCCACTTGGCTCAGAGAGCGGTCGATCTTCATTCCTAGCCTCCACCAAGATCATCGGACGCCTTTCGGCAGAACTTGAGCATAATTTTGATCGCGCAGCGATTCGCCGGCGCGGCTCGAGAGAGGCTTCTCCGGCATGGCCCCGCGCGATGCCCGCTGCAGCTCGACCAAGGCCAGGCGGCCCTCGCCGCCCTCCTCCGAACGCGTCCAGGTCCGGCGCTCGAAGGGAGCTGCCCCCTCTTTGCCGGTATCCCAGCCGCCGAAGACGATTTTCTGCAGCTCCCCGCGCGCATCGTATTCGATGCGGTGGACGCGGCCGACGACCGCCATATGCGGATCCTTCTCCTGGCTGCCGGCCGAAGCGACGAGGAAGGCGCGTTGCCCAGTAGCCAAGGCAGCGTTGATGCCTTCGGCGGACTCACCGCGGACCACACGTCCCCACTGCTGCCGCAGCTCGCCGTCGGCGGTGTCTTTGACCACCTCGGTGGGTCCAGGGTAGCCCCAGCCATGCGCGCGGCCGACGACGGGCACCTGGAAGCCGGCGCGGCGCGTCAGCTCGAAGGCGAAGAGATTGCATTTGGCATAGCCCTCGTAGCCCCGCGCATCGCGGACGTTGAAGCGCGCCACGCCGCCCGCCTCTTGCGTGCTGAACCTGCTGCTCAAATCGCTCGGCAGCAGCACTCCTTCGCGCTTCCAGCGGGCGGCGGCTCCCCCCTGTGTCAAACCCTGCGCTGCCCGGCCGGGCGCCGTCGTCTCCGCGCTCTGCCCGGAGACCGAGCTCGGCGTAGGCGGACGCATATCCAAGCGGTGTACGGTGCCCTGCAGGGACGACGAGGAGCCCTCCTGAGGCTGGAGCACCTTGGCCAAGCCTAGACCCCCTGCTTTGGCCATCTCGCTGGCGAAAGCTTCGTCGATCATATGGGCGTAGACGTCGCCTCCAGGGCCCCCTCCCCCGAACATCCCACCTTTGCCTGCCGATTCCCGCAGGATCTTCACCAGCTGCTGCAGGATCAGCGCTTCGAATTGCTGGGCTGCGGCCTGGTCCTTGCCTTGCGCCGCCTCTTTGGGCTCCTTGCTCTGCGGAGGCGCGACGAGAGGCGCGGCGATGGCGTTCGGCATCAGTGGACCTCCACCTGGGCTTGCAGCGCACCGGCGGTCTTGAGGGCCTGCAGGATCACGATGAGGTCACGCGGCTTGGCGCCCAGCGCATTGAGGGCGGTGACGACGTCTTTGAGGCTCGAGCTGCCCTTGATGTATTGCATCGCGCCGGGCTGAGTCTTGGCGTTGATCTCGGTCTGCGGCACCACCGCGGTTTGACCGTTGCCGAAAGGCTGTGGCTGCGAGACGCCGAAGTTCTCGGAGACCTCGACGGTCAGGCCGCCTTGCGCGACCGCCACTTCGCTGACGCGCACGTTGGCGCCGAGGACCACGGTGCCGGTGCGTTCGTCGACGACGACTTTGGCCAGCGCGTCGGGCTCGACCTCGAGCTGCTGTACTTCGGCGATGAGCCCCACCGCGTTGCCGCGAAAGGTGCTCGGCACGGCGACTTTGATGGAGCCGCTGTCGAGCGCGCTCGCGGTCTTGGCGCCCAGTTTGCTGTTGATCGCCTGGGCGATGCGCTGCGCCGTGACGAAGTTGGGGTCACGCAGGCTGAGGAAAAGCGAGTTGCCCTGCAGACCGGGCATGGGGATGGGGCGCTCGAGGATGGCGCCGCCCGGAACGCGGCCGGCGGTGACGTGGTTTTGCCCGACGTTGGAGCCCGTGCGCCCAGAGACCGCAAAGCCGCCGAGCACCAAGGCGCCTTGCGCGACGGCGTAGATGCGCCGGTCGCCGCCGTAGAGAGGAGTCTGCAGCAAGGTGCCGCCCTGCAAGCTCCGCGCGTTGCCCAGCGAGGAGACGACGACGTCGACGCGCGTTCCCGGGTTGGAGAAAGCGGAGATCGTCGCGGTCACCATCACCGCCGCGGCGTTGCGCGTCTGGATGGCGCGGGGGTCGACGTTGGCGCCCAAGCGCCGCAGCATCGCCGCGGTGCTCTGCACGGTGAAGCGTGATTGGCCCATATCGCCGGTGCGGTTGAGGCCGACCACCAGGCCGTAGCCGATCAGCTGGTTGGGGCGTACGCCGCGGATGTCGCAGAGATCCTCGATGCGCGTCGCCTGGGCGCTGCGCGGATCGACGCTGCCCTCCAGGAGTACGAGCGCGAAGACGAGCAGGCCGCCGAGGAGAGGTCGCGACCGCCTTCGATGTTTCTGGAAGCGCTGTGCTCTCGCGAACATCGATACCTCCTAAAAGGGCCGGATCTTGGCGATGAGCCGGGCCAGCCAACCTTTTTTACGATTTTCGCTCAGCTCGCCTTTGCCGATGAACTGGATCTCGGCATCGGCGATGCGGCTCGAGCCGACGCTGTTGTCTTGTTGGATGTCTTCGGGGCGGATGACGCCGGAGATGTAGATCTGCAGCTGCTCGTCGTTGATCTGCGCCGTTTTGGTGCCCTCGACGAAGAGGTCGCCGTTGGGGAGCTGCTGCTTCACCCGCGTGCCGATGGTGGCGCGCATGCGGCTGCCGCGTTCGGTATCGCCGGTGGCCGAGAAGCGGCTGTCGGCGACGACGCGCAGGAGTTCGTTGGGGTCGATGTCGGGATAGAGCTTCTGCAGCGAGGCGGTCAGCCCAAAGAGCTTGGGCACGCCGAAGCCTTCGCTGTAATCGCGTTTGGCATCCGTCGAGGCCTCGCCGCTGGCCCGCGCGCTCTCGTCGATGACGATGGTGACCAAGTCGCCCACCCTCGAGGCGCGAAAGTCGGCGAAGAGCCCACGGTTGGAGTCCTGCCAAAGCGAACCCTCGGAGACCGACTGCGGCGCCCGCTCGTATTTGCCGGCTTTGTAATCCCTCGAGCGGTCGAGCTGGCTGCGCGGATCGCTCGTCCCGCATGCGGCCGCGACGGCTAGGAGCAAGAGAGGCACTCTCATGGCACCACCTCGACGGTTTGTTCATCGATGACTTTGGCGCGGAGCATCTTGCGCGTCACTTGGTTGTAGACGCGGATGATTTCGCCGACGCGGCCGTTTTGCCGAGCTTCGCCGCTGGCGCTGGCGCGCACGTTGCCGATCGCCGCCACGATACGCACCTGACGTCCGCTCTGCACCACGACCTGCGGGCAGTCGACCGAGACCATGACCGGCACGCGCACCTCGCGGCCCGGAGCGCGAACGAAGACATAGGCGTTCATGCGGCTGCGGTTGCCCACGGGGCCCGCCTGAGCGCTGATCTCGCGCTGGCCGGGAGGCAAAACGACGCCGGCCGGCAGCGTCACATCGCTGACGGCACAGGGCCGCAAGGCTTCGTTCAGTGCGGGGGTGACCACGGTGCGCAATTCGTCGTCTTTGGCCTGCGGGGTCTCCGTCCGGCGGACGACCTTGCGGCGGGGGATCGACAGGCCCTGGGCGCTGCGACCGGCCCGCTGAAGCGCCGCGAGGACTTCGGCGCGGGTCACGACGCGGCTCTTGCCGGCTTCCGGCGCCGGCGCCACCTCGATCTGCCCAAGCTCGCTGCCTTCGAGGGCCGGGAGCACCTCGGCGAGGCGAATCGAATCCTGCGCGCTCCCGGTCGAGACTAGGCCGACCAGCAAGGCTGCAGAAGCGATCCAGGGGCGAAGCCAGCAGTGCATACTCTCGCTTGCTGCAGCCGGTGTGCCAGGTTCTTCACTGCAATTTCTGCGATCATTTTACGATAATCACAGGACGCCGTCAGCTCGCCGACGTTTCCCCCGCCGCTGCCGCCAAGATTCCGACAGAGGACGCGACGACGCTGCGGTCGCGGCCTTCGGCCTTCGCACGGTAGAGCGCGCGGTCGGCCCGGTCGATGACCGAGGCTACGTGTTCGTCCATGCCGAACTCCGCCACACCGACCGAGCAGGTGACTTCGAAAAGCTCTCCGGCATGGGCAATCTTCTTCTCACGGATGGAGTTGCGAAAGCGGTCGGCCAACACCATGCCCTCGGCTTCGCTCGTTCCCGGGAGACCCACTAAGAACTCCTCGCCCCCATAACGCCCCACCAGGTCGCCGCGACGGGGAAAAGAGCGGACCAGCGTATCGGCCACCGTCTTGAGGCAGAGGTCGCCGATACGATGACCGTAGCGGTCGTTGATGTTCTTGAAGCGATCGAGGTCGATGAGCAGGATCGAAACGCGTTCACCGGACATCGAGCAAAGCAGCTCGTATTTACGCAAGGTCTCGTCGATGGCGGCGCGGTTGGCGAGACCGGTCAGCGGATCGGTTTCGCTCTTCGCCTTCACCTCGAGCAGCTCGTTGCGTAGGGCACGAAGCTGCTGGCCCATTTGCAAAAGCTGCTCTCGGCTATTGAGGTTGCGTTTGCGAAGCTTGTCGACCATCTGCCGGATCGAATGCAGCACCAGGGGGCGGGCCTCGCTCAGCGGTTCGGCGTTGACCACGCGAGAGAGATTCTGCAGCTCCTCGCTCAGCTCACGATCGCCGTCTTCGTATTGCACGACGACGTCGCGCAAGTTGCCGAAGACTTCGAGCAAGGTGGAGCGGAGCTCGGCGTGGTGTTTCTCGACGTAGCGGGCTTCGGCGCGGCGGTGGTTGCTGATGAAGAGGCGCAGGTCCGCATGGGCGCGGCGCTGAACCCGCAAGGGCTGCTCATTGCCCCGCTCCCGCATTCCTCCCATCTCGCTGCCCAGGGGCGCCGGCGTCCCGATGCGCAGATGCTGCGCCCAGGCTTCACAGCGGCGGTGAAGCTCCTCCGAGGGCATCTCCTCGAGATCGAAAGCGTGCCTGCCGTAAGCGAGCACGATCTCCGCCAGGGAATCGACGCAGGCTTCTTCTTCGGGTGAGGCGCTGAGTTTCGGCGAGGCGGAAGCTGGCGCCTCCTCCTCGGGCTTGGGTCTACGAAAGAGCATGGACACCCTTCTCAGCGCTGCGTGGTGCGCCGCAGCATCTCGTCGGAGGCCTCGATGACGCGTTGGTTGATGTCGTAGGCCCGCTGGCTGGTGATGAGGTCGATCATCTCGTTGACGACCTCGACGTTGGAGCCTTCGAGGAAACCTTGAGCGATGGTGCCGACGCCGTCTTGCCCCGGGTTGGCGATCAGGGCTTCACCGCTCGCTGCCGTGGGGATGTAGAGGCTGCGCCCGACCGCCTGCAGCCCTGCGGGGTTGACGAAGTTGGCGAGCTGGATTTGGCCCAGCTCCTGCGGCGTGCTCTGCGAGGCGCTGACCACCTGCACCAAACCGTCGGCCGAGATCGTCACCGAAGTCGCGTCCTGCGGCAGGACGATGTCGGGATCGAGAGGGAAACCATCGACGGTAACCAGCCGGCCTTCGGGATCGGTCTTGAGGTTGCCCGAGCGCGTATAGGCGATCTCGCCGCTGGGGCGCCGCACCTGAAAGAAGCCCGAACCTTCGATGGCCAAATCGAGGGAGTTTTCGGTCTGCTGCATGGTGCCTTGGCTATGCATATGCACCGTGGCCACCGTACGGGTGCCCTGGCCGAGCTGCATGCCGGTCGGCAAGGTGACGCCTTCGGCGGTTTGGCCGCCTGGGGCTTTGACGGTCTGGTAGATCAAATCCTGGAACTCGGCCCGTGCACGGCGAAAACCCGTCGTGTTGACGTTCGCCATATTGTTGGAGATGGTATCGATGCGCGTTTGCTGCGCTACCATGCCTGTTGCTGCGGTATTCAGAGCTCGTAGCATCGTCCTATCCTCCTAATGTTCAGCCTCTCGAAGCCAAGTCGCGCGCCGTCCGTTCGTCGATGTGTTTGAAGGCTTCGATCACCTTCTGAAACGCATCGAAGGAGCGGCTCGCCGTGATGAGTTCGTTCATGCCCTCGATGGCGTTGATGTTGCCGCTCTCGAGATAACCTTGCGAGACCTGTGCGTTGCTCGCCGCGGGAGCGGGGGTATTGGCCGCCGCTTTGAAGAGATTGGCGCCCTGCTTCTCGAGGCCACGGCCGTCGCCGAAGCTGACGATTTTCAGGCGACCGAGGGGCATCTCGAGCACTGGGTTCATTCCGTTTTCGCTGCGTCCATAGAGGCTGCCGTCTGGGTCGACGCGAATCGAGCTCACCTCGGCGGGCACGCGGATTTCGACGGCTTTGCCCCCTGCCTCGCCCTCGGGCCAGGCGAGGAGTGCGTGGCCGTCGCGCGTACGCAGCACGCCCATCCCGTCTTTGACGAAGTTGCCGGCGCGAGTGTAGCGCTCGCCCCCAGGGGTCGACACCGAAAACCAGCCCTCGCCTTGCAGCGCCATGTCGAGGGGGTTGCCGGTTTCGCGCAAGCTCCCCTCGAGCTGCGTCGTGCGGATCTGCGGCACCGAGACGAAACGCAGGCCGTCCGGCGCGGGGCCTTGGGTCCCGGCTTTCGCCAAAGCCTCACGAAAGCTGATGCGGTCGGCACGGAAGCCGGCCGTGTTGGCGTTCGCCACGTTGTTGGCGACCACATCCAAGGAACGCTGTTGCGCTACCGCGCCGCTGAGGGCGGAATAGATCCCGTCCGACATGGTCTCTCCCTTTCGTGTTCGACTTCCGCTCGGAGTTCGCTGCCTCTTTTATCCGTCTTGATCGCGGGCCGCTTCGCACCTCGAAGTTCCTTCTCGATGCTGCTGCGCAGCCGCAAGGTCGCCTCGCCAAGAATCTGACAGACGCGGCTGTCGGTGATCTGCAGGACCTTGGCGATCTCGGCCTGAGTGAGCTCCTCTTGGTAGTAGAGGGCCAGCACGGTCTGTGAGTTCTTGGGCAGGCGCGCGATGCTGCGCACCAAAAGCCCGCGCATCTCCTTCGAGGAAATCAAGGATTCGGGGCTGTGATTGACCCCTTCGACCTCGTCGGGATCGGCACCGATCTGCGCGAGGGCGGGGACGCGGGAGAACTCCTCCAGCACCTGACGGTAGTTCTCGAGACTCATCTCGAGCCGGGCCGCGACTTCGCTCTCCTCCGGCACGCGGCCCAGCTCGCGCTCGAGCTCGCGATGCGTGGCGCTGACTTTCGCCATCAGACGGCGGCCGTAACGCGTCATCGGATCGAACTCGCGTAAGGCATCGAGCATGGCGCCGCGGATGCGGGTTTTGGCGTAGGGCTCGAAGTTGGGGTTGATGCTGGGATCGTAGCTTTGCACGGCGCGCAGCAGCCCTTCGGTGCCGGCGCCGATCAGGTCGTCGACCTCGACATTCGGGGGCAAGCGCCGCGCCATGCGGAAGGCCATCCGCCGCACCCAAGGCAAGCCAAGGTGCACCAGCGCGTCTTGCGAGCTGCGTGCCTTGCCCTGCGAAAAATCCCCACCTTGCATCATGCTCGGGGTGCCTCCGCCTTGAGCGCCAAACGCTCGACGATGGCCGCCGTGGCGCGGCTGGCCAACGAGTCGGGCGTCCGCAGGATGAAGGGGCAACCGGAGATGGCGGCGCGCTGTACGGACTCGTCGCGCGGCACACCGCCGAGATAACGCAGCTCGAGGGGCAAAAAGCGCGCGACGATTTGCTGCATGCGGGCGTGCACATCGACGCCGTCGCGCTCGGAGGCCACCTGATTGGCCAAGAGTTCGATGGTTTGCACCCCACAGCGACGATGCAGCACCTTGGCCATGGCGTAGGCGTCGCGCAGCGACGTCGGGTCGGGAGTGACGACCAAGATCACGCGGCCGAGGGCGCCGAAGACCACCGAGTTGCATCCGATTCCGGCGCCCGTGTCGACGATGAGCAAGTCGTAGGAAGCCGAGAGCTCCTCGACCGCGTCGACGAGGCGGTTGCGTTCGACCGGGCCGAGGTTGGCCATCTCGTAGCGTCCGGGGCAGGCGGGGATGAGGTCGATGCCGCAAGGCCCCGCGATGGCGACCTCGGCCATGGTCTTCTCACCACGCATCACCGCCAAGAGGTCGTCGGTGGGTTTGAGGCCGAGCGCCAAGTCGAGGCTGGCCAGACCGAGGTCGGCGTCCACCAGCGCGACGCGTTTGCCGCGCTGCGCCGCTGCCACGGCGAGGTTGGCGGCCATCTGCGTTTTGCCGACGCCGCCTTTGCCGCTGGTGATCGAGACGATGGACGCGGAGGACCGCGTCGCCAAGGCGTTGGGCAGCGAGTCGGAAAAGGGACCGCCGGAAGGTCGCCGCAACCCTTGTGCTTGATCGATGCTCCGCATCATGCGCTCAACTCCTCACCACAAAGAAGCGCGGCGAGGCGCTCGGCCGTGGCGTATTCGATGTCCTCTGGCACCCTCTGGCCGAGGGTGAAATAGCTGTAGGGCAAGCCCGCGAAGATCTGCGCCGCGACGATCGAGCCGTGGTAGACGGCTTCGTCGAGTTTGGTGGCGATGAGTTTGCTCGGGCGGAGCACCAGGTGGCGTTCGATGAGGCTCTGCACCTCGCTTTCGGCCAAGCCCACCGGCACACAGAGGTGCACCTCCACCGCTTCGCCGGCGCCGTGGATGCGCTCGGCCATGGCGTGGAGGGCATCCTGATCGCGGGGCGAGCGCCCTTCCGTGTCGACGTAGATCACCTCGGCACCAGGATGCCTGCGCAGCACGCTGTCGAGCTTGCGGTCCTCGGCGAGCATCTCCATCGGCACGCCGATGAGATCGGCATAACGCTCGAGCTGCTCGGCGCCGCCGATGCGGTAGTTGTCGAGGGAGACCAGCAGGGTTCGGCGCCTCTCGAGGAGCGCCGAGCGCGCCGCTAGCTTGGCGAGGGTAGTCGTCTTGCCGGCGCCCGTGGGCCCGACCATGACCACGACGCGGGGGCCGCGATGGGCGCTCGCCAGCGAGCCGAAAAGCATCTCGCGTTCGAGCACGCTCTTGAGCTGGGCCCGCGCGCGGCGCAAAGAAGCGAGACCTTCACCGCTGCGCTCCGCGAGCGCACGCGACAGGAGCAACGCGGCGCTCGCTGGCACACCCATCTTGGCCAGTTTGCGGCTCAACTCGTCGCCGCCTTCGAGGCTGGTATCCTCACCACGACGCGCCAGGGTTGCCGGCAAGGCGCGGACCTCGACTTCCTCCTCGTGCGGCGCATCCGGCAGAGGACAGCGCTGCGAGCTGAAGATGACCGCATCGGGCCCCAGGTCGCGACGGACCTGCGCGATGGCATCTTCGAAACGCCGAGCGCGGTAGGTGCGAGCAAGCATGGTCATGAAGTCACCACCCCCAAGGTTCGGATCGTCGCGCGCGGCTCGATCTCCGCGTAGGAGACCACGGCGAGACCGGGAATTTTCCGCGTCAGGAACTCCGCCACCAAACGCCGCACGTCGGGCGCGCAGAGCACCAGCGGCGGCGTGGATACGCCCGCAAAGGCGCGCGCCGAGGCGTCGAGCGAGGCGAGCATACGCTGCATCGTCGCCGCATCGGGGCCGCGATTGCGGAAGGCGTCTTCCGTGCTCGGGTCGAGGATCAAGGCCGCGACCCGACCATCGTTGTCCTTGAAGCGCGCGCTGATCTGCCGCGCCAACCTCTGGCGCACTCGCTCGGTCAGCTCGATGACGTCTTTGGTCTCACGCGCATGATCGGCGAGGGTCTCGAAGATGGACCGCAGGTCGCGCACGGAGACCGATTCGCGCAGCAGGCTGCGCAGCACCTTGATCACCTCGCCGAGAGGCAGGAGGTTGGGGATCAGCTCGTCGACCACGCGGGGCTCGCGACGGGCGAAGAGGTCGAGCAACTCTTGCGCTTCGCTGCGGCCCAGGAGCTCGGGCGCCAAGCTGCGCAACATCTCGGTCAGATGGGTAGCGATCACGGTGGCGGGATCGACCACGGTGTAACCCAGCGACTCGGCCCGCTCGCGCAGATTGGGGGAGATCCAGCGCGCCGGCAGCCCGAAGGCCGGCTCGCGAACCTGTTCGCCTTCGAGGGGCGGCAGACCGTGCGTCGGGTCCATGGCCAAGACGCGACGGGGACGCAGCTCGCCCTGCCCGACCTCCTGCCCCGAGAGCATTAGGCGATAGGCGGTCGACTTCAGACGCAGATTGTCGCGGATATGGATGGAGGGGATGACGATGCCGAGCTCGGCGGCGAGGTTACGGCGGATGGCGCTTACCCGCTCGACGAGCTCGCCGCCTTTGCCGGCGTCGACGAGAGGCACGAGGTCGAAACCCACCTCGAGTTCGAGCAGCTCCACCT
>ERZ1066122.2954-NODE-2954-length-10382-cov-8.025177_pt1 | contig 10382 bp, 10 predicted proteins | sample MGYA00382769_ERZ1066122 | MGnify/ENA primary metagenome ERZ1066122 (study PRJEB33369, sample SAMEA5778352) | biofilm metagenome | biome: Industrial cooling water; feature: Water cooling tower basin; material: Biofilm | place: United Arab Emirates | collected...
TAGTCAAGCTCGTCACGCGTCCAGCGCAGCCCACCGGTCAGGCTGAGCCGCTCCGTCAGGTCATAGGTGAACTGGCCGAACAGGGCGAAGTTGCGCACGTCGACGTCGCTGACGGACGATGCGGTCGGGAACAGCGTGTTGACCGTATCGCTGAGGTTGCAGGGTGTCGCGCCGGTGCGTGCATCGACCGGCAGGGTGGAGGTGGTGCAGCTCACGACATCGCGGCGGAACCGCTGGCTGTTGTCCGAGCGCCAGTAGAACGCGCCGACCTGATAACGGAACGGTGCGGCCTGATCGGAGGCCAGCCGTGCCTCGATGCTGTACTGGTCGGTTTCGACAGTGCCCTGATCATGCAGTTCGGCCGTGTTGACAACCGCGCGGGGCAGGAAATCGCCCTCGCGAAACTCGGTGTTCCGCCAGTTGCGATAACCGGCGATCAGGGTGAGCGTGTGGCTTTCGAACACATCGAAATCGCCCTGTGCCGTCAGGCTCCACTGACGGTCCTTCGTGCGCGTGGTCAGATTGTGGTTGACGAAACGTTCGTCTTCGCCCCGGAAAATGCCGCTGGCAAGATTGAGGCCGGGGAGGTTCAGTTCGCGGTTCAGCACCGCGCCGCGCGACACGCCGGTAACCTCGGCGCAGCAATCGTCGTTGGCGCGGAAATAATCCGCGATCAGGCGCAGTTTCGCACCGTCACCGTCATAATCGAGGATGCCACGCGCGCCATAGCGTTCATAACCATTGACCTTGCCGCCATCGAACACATTGGTGATGTTGCCCTTATATTCCCCGTAAAAGCCCGTAACGCGCGCCGACAGATTTTCGGCAAGCGGCCCAGCCAGGGTCAAGCGGCCGCGATATTCGCCGCCTTCATAAGCGCCCAGATTGGCCTCGCCCTCGAAGGTATCGGTGCCGCCCTTGGAAATGATGCTGACGAGGCCAGCCGAGGCGTTCTTGCCGAACAGCGTGCCTTGCGGACCGCGCAAGACTTCGACCCGCTCCACGTCGACGAGGTCGGAGAAAGCCTGGCCCGAGCGCGACAGGACGATGCCGTCGACGACGGTCGAAACGCTGGGCTCCACCGCGATCGAGAAGGTAATGGTGCCGACGCCGCGCAGGAAGATGGCGCTGTTGGCGCTGGTCGTACCCTTGCGGAAAGAGACGGAGGGAACAAGGTCGCCGATGTTTTCAAGGCTGGTTGTGCCAGCGGCCTCCAGCGCGTCGCCGGTTACGGCGGATACGGCGATCGGCACATCCTGAACATTCTCGGCCACCTTGTTGGCGGTGACGATGATTTCCTCGACCTGCGCGGCGGCGGGGGTCGCCATCGCCAGCACGGCAAGCGAGGCCCCAGCAGCGAGCCTGCGTGTCATCGCTGTCATACCAACCGGCAAAACGCGGCGTGCAGCAAAAAAGTCGGTCATGTATGTCCCTCCTGAAGACCAGTGATCTGTCTGTTTTTCTTATATATTTCGAAACAACACTACAGATTTCGGCCGATTGATAGAGCGAAGCGGCCCGCGATGTCAATCTTGCGCGGTACGGATTCAGCTGTATTGTGTCATCGTTGTCACACAGAATGTCTGACGGAATTGGCGGGGCAAAGTCGCGGCATGTTGCGGTTTGAATGGCAAGAAGGGGCGGCGACGCTGTATGCTGCGGGCCGGGATGCGCCCCTGCTGCGGCTGGGCGCTGCCGTTCCCGCCATATCCGTTGGCCGTGGCGATGCCGATGTGATGATGCTGAATGGCAACTTTCGCCTGACCGACCGACCGGGGGAATGCCTTGACCTGGTCCATGTCCGGCGGATTGCGGAGGATTGTGCCGAACTGGCGGCAGATGCGACCGGCGCGGCGCTGATCCGGCTGACGCTGGATGGGATGCGGCTGGTGCTGACCGCGCTCGACCCCGGTCTCAACCGCTGGGACATGCTGCTGCCCGCCGCGGCGGATGAGCAGATCTGGGGTTGCGGCGAACAAATGTCCTACCTGGCCCTGCGCGGGCGCAGCTTTCCGCTGTGGACCAGCGAACCGGGGGTCGGGCGCGACAAGGCGCTGGAAATAACGCAGACGATGGACGCACTGGGCATGGCGGGCGGCGACTATTGGACCACCAACTATCCCCAGCCGACCTTTTTGTCCTCCGCCGGTTACGCCGTGCATGTCGACTGCGATGCGTTTCAGACGTTTGATTTCAGCGCGGCCGATCATCACCGCCTGAGCGCCTGGGCCATACCGGCAGCTATCGAATTCACGCTGGGCGATCCGGCGGCGTTGGTGGAACAGCTGTCGGCGCGGTTCGGGCGGCAACCGCCGCTTCCCGACTGGGCGATCGGCGGCGCCATCGTCGGGCTGAAGGCCGGGGACGCGAGCTTCGCCCGGCTCGCCGCGATGCGCAGCGCGGGCGTCGCCGTCGGCGGCCTGTGGTGCGAGGATTGGTGCGGCATCCGCGAAACCAGCTTTGGCCGCCGCCTGTTCTGGAACTGGCAGTGGAACCCCGGCCGCTACCGCGATCTGCCCGCGCGCATCGCGGAACTCGGTGCCGACGGCATCCGCTTCCTTGGCTATGCCAATCCCTATCTGGCCGTCGACGGCGCGCTGTATCAGGAGGCGAAGGCCGCGGGTTACCTCGCCCTGCGGCGCGACGCCGATGTTCCTTATGACGTCGATTTCGGCGAGTTTCTGGCCGGGGTCGTCGATTTCACCAACCCCGCCGCCGCCGCCTGGTTCGCCGAACGCGTCATCGGGCGCGAAATGCTGGATTTCGGGCTTGCTGGCTGGATGGCCGATTTCGGTGAATATCTGCCCACCGACCTGCGCCTGTTCGACGGGTCGGACCCGATGGTGGCGCACAACCGGTGGCCGGTGCTGTGGGCCAAGGTGAATGCCGACGCGCTGGCATCGCGCAGACAGACGGGTGAGGCTGTTTTCTTCATGCGCGCAGGCTGGACCGGCGTTGGTGCGCACTGCCCGCTGCACTGGGCGGGGGACCAACTCGTTGATTTTTCGCGCCACGATGGCATCGGCACGGCGATCACCGGGGCGCTATCCGCCGGGCTGGTCGGCAATGCCTGGCACCATGCCGATTGCGGCGGCTATACCAGTCTGCACGGCATCGTGCGAAGCGCAGAACTGCTGCACCGCTGGTTCGATTTCTGTGCCTTCACGCCAGTTATGCGGACGCATGAGGGGAACCGGCCCGACGATAATCTTCAGGTGGACTCGTCGCCCGAATTGCTCGCGCACTTTGCCCTGATGACGCGCCTTCACGCCGCGCTCGCCCCCTATGTCCGCGTGGCGGGAGCGGAGGCAGAGACGGCAGGCCTGCCGCTGATGCGCGCGCTGTTCCTGCATTATGACGGCGATCGTTCCACCTGGGACATTCAGGACCAGTATCTTTATGGCCGCGACCTGCTGGTGGCCCCCGTGGTGTCGGAGGGCGCCGGGTCGCGCGCGGTCTATCTGCCCGCCGACGACTGGCTGTGCTTCTATACCGGAGCGCCGGTCGCAGCCGGGCGGGCTTCCTTCGCTGCTCCCAACGGCAGGCCTCCGGTGTTCGTGCGCGCCGCCGCGCCGATGCGCGATGCGCTGCTCGCGATCGGCAAGGCGCATGCCGGGGCGGCGGAGGCACTGGCGTGAGCAGCGAACGCGCCTCGATCCGCGAAGTGGCCGCGCTGGCCGGTGTCTCGGTCAAGACAGTGTCGCGCGTCATCAACAAGCACCGCTATGTCACCGCAGACACCCGGGCGCGGGTGGAAGAGGCGATCAAGGCGCTGGGGTTCCGCCCCAGCATTGCCGCGCGCAGCCTGGCCGGGACGCGGTCGGGGCAGGTCGCGCTGCTGTATGACAATCACAGCCCCTATTATATCCACCAGATTCAGGAAGGCTGCTGGAGCCGGGCGCAGGCGGGCGACATCCGCCTGCTCGCGCAGCCGGTCGACGTCAGCGATGCAGCGGTCGGCGACAAGGTGCTTGGCCTGATCGCCGAAACCCATGTCGACGGGATCATCCTGTCCTCCCCCGTCACCGATTGCCCCAAGGTGCTGGCCGCGCTCGAGGAACAGGGGATTGCGTTCGTCCGCATCTCGCCCGGTACCAACCACGCGCTGACCTCTTCGGTTTTCATGGACGATGCCCAGGCCGCCGACGACATGACAACCCACCTCATCAACCTGGGCCACCGCCGCATCGGGTTCATCATCGGCCATCCGGGGCATATGGCCAGCGACCAGCGGCTGTTCGGTTATCGCCGCGCACTCGACCGCGCGGGGATCGCCTATGAACCCGTGCTGGTGGTGCAGGGACAGTTTGATTTCGACAGCGGGGCTGCGGCGGCGCGCGACTTGCTCGACCTTGCCGCACCGCCGACCGCCATCTTTGCCAGCAACGACGATATGGCGGCCGGTGTGCTGGCCGTGGCGCACCGGCGCGGGATAGCGGTTCCAGGGGCCTTATCGGTCGCCGGATTCGACGATACGACGCTGGCCCGTGTCGTATGGCCCCCGCTCACCACCATCAGGCAACCCGTGCGCGAACTGGCCTTTACCGCCACCGACATATTGCTGCGCGGCGATGGCGCGGTGGAGCATCAGCGGCTTGGCCACGATCTTATCATCCGCGATTCGACCGCGCCGCCAGCGGAGCGCATCACTACCCCCGTTTCAACCACAAGGATAACCCGGCCGTGACCAACGACTTTCCCCCGCTTGCCGACCAGCTGCTGCCCGCGCCGACACCGGTGCCCCTGGGCCGTGGCGGCCCGGCGGTCGCCCCCATCGCCTGGGGCATGTGGCGTTTTGCCGGCAACAGCGTGGCCGAAGCGCAGGCATTGGTCGAAGCGGCGCTCGATGCCGGTATCACGCTGTTCGACACCGCCGACATCTATGGTTTTGGCGAGCAGGGCTTTGGCGAGGCAGAGGCGCTGCTGGGCCGCGTCTTTGCCACAGCGCCCGCCCTGCGCCGCCGCATGGTGCTGGCGACCAAGGGCGGAATCACCCCGCCCATGCCCTATGACAGCAGCCCGGCCTGGCTTGGCCGCGCCATCGACGACAGCCTGGCGCGGCTCGGGACCGAGGGGGTGGAGCTGTGGCAGGTGCACCGTCCCGACATATTGACCCACCCGCAGGAACTGGCCCGCACGCTGGAGGATGCGCACCGCGCGGGCAAGATCGGCGCGATCGGCGTGTCGAACTTCACGCCCGCGCAGATCGACGCGCTAGCGCATTATCTCACCGTTCCGCTGGCAACGAACCAGCCCGAGTTTTCGCCGCTCCATCTGGGGCCGCTGGTCGATGGCCAGTTTGATCAGGCGATGCGCATGCGCCTTGCCATCCTCGCCTGGTCCCCACTGGGCGGCGGGCGCATCGCCGCGCCGACCAACGCGCGCGAAGAGGCGGTTGCCGCCGCGCTCGACCGGGTGGCGACGGCGCAGGGCGTATCGCGCACCACCGCCGCCTTTGCCTGGATCATGGCGCATCCGGCCCGCGCCATTCCCATCATCGGTTCGCAAAACGCCGACCGCATCCGTGAGGCCGCGGCCGCCACCGCGGTCCGCTGGACCCGGACACAGTGGTATGACGTGCTGGTCGCCGCACGCGGAGAGGCGCTGCCATGACCGATACGAGCATCACTTCCTTGCCCCCGTGCGAGGTCAGCTGGTTTTCCGCGCTGTGCGATGATGACTATGAATTTCTGGGCGTGCCCGATCCGGCGCTGGCGTCAAGCTGGGAACATTGTCGCAACATCGTCCTGACCGCCGACAAATGCGGCTATGACAATATCCTGCTGCCATCGGGATATCAGCTTGGCATCGACACGACCGTCTTTGCCGCAGCGATTGCCCCGCTGGTGAAGCAGATCCGGCTGCTGATGGCGGTGCGGATCGGTGAGGACTGGCCGCCGCAGCTGGCGCGCCGCATCGCGACGCTGGACCGGATTCTGGGCGGGCGGCTGACCGTCAACATCATCTCGTCCGATCTGCCGGGCGAGGTCATGGACGGCGTGCCCCGTTATCAGCGCACGGTGGAGGCGATGAAGATCCTCAAAATCCTGCTGAACGGCGATCATCTGGATTTCGAGGGGGAATTCTACAAGCTGAAGCTCGACCCGCCGCGCATCCGTACCATTTCCGGCAAATGCCCGCCGCTGTACTTTGGCGGCCTGTCCCCCGTGGCGCGCGACGCGGCGGCGGAGGCGGCGGACGTGTATCTGATGTGGCCCGACACGATGGACAAGGTGACCGAAGTCGTCGCGGACATGAAAGCGCGCGCCGCCGCCAAGGGCCGCACGCTGAAGTTCGGTTACCGCGCCCATGTGATCGTGCGCGAAACCGAGGAGGAGGCGCGCGCCTATGCCGACCGGCTGCTGTCCAAACTGGATGCGGCGCAGGGGGAGGCGATTCGCGCCAAATCGCTCGACGCGGCCAATTTCGGCGTGCAGCGGCAGGCCGAATTGCGCGGTGCAGCTGGCGGCGACGGTTTTGTCGAGGACAATCTGTGGACCGGAGTCGGCCGGGCACGATCGGGCTGCGGCGCGGCGATTGTCGGCGATCCCGATCAGGTGCTGGCCAAGATCAACGCCTATCGCGCGGCGGGGATGGAGGCGTTCATCCTGTCGGGATATCCGCACGCCGCCGAATGCGATCTGTTCGCGCGCCATGTCCTGCCACGGCTGAACCATGGCAAGCTGGCGGCGTAGAGCCGTTTGCGACCGGGCCGGGTTCGTGGTCCTTTTTTCTATCTGAACTTCGTCATTCCCGCCTTCGCGGGGATGACGAATTCGGAGAGAGGGGAGCTTTTGCCTGAATATCAACGGCCCTTGTAGCAGGGGGCGGCGGCCCCGCCCGCTATCCGAAGCGATAGCGGTGCAGGCCGCGCCCGTGCGCGCGCAGCCATGTGCGTGCGGCGTTCGCCGGGCCGCCGTTGATGACATCGACGAGCGCGTGAAACTCTGGCCCGTGGTGCATGTGCACGCGGTGCGCCACCTCGTGCGCCACCGTGGCGGTCAGGACATGCGGCGGGGCCAGGATCAGCCGCCAGCTGTAGCGGAGCCGCCCGTCGGCCGAACAGCTGCCCCAGCGGCTGCGCGGATCGCCGACCGCGACGCTGGCGACCTCAATCCCGTGGGCGTCGGCCAGTGCGCGGCTTTCCCGGTCCAGTGTCGCCAGCGCCTCGGCCCTCAGCCAGCGGGCAAGACGCGGGCCGACGGTCTCGACCGGGCCGCCCAAGGTTAGCCGCGCGCCATCGTCGGTCACGCGCCGGGGCAGCGCGCTGTCCCAGTGGATCAGCCGATCCTCGCCCCGCAGCGGCAGGCGCGCGCCGGGCGCGACCATTACCGCGCCGTCGCCGCGCCCGGCCTGCGCCGCGATCCAGCCCGCCTGTTCGCGCGCCCAATTCAGCGCCTGCCGCTCGGCCGCCCGGCGCGGGATGGTCAGACGTACTTCGCCGCGCACTGCGTCGAACACCAGGCGGTAGCGGCGCGCGGCGGCGTGGCGGACGATGCGCAGCGGCCATTCCTGCCCCGCGGCCGCGATGCGGTGCGCCCCAGACCTCACGCTTTAGACCTCACGTTCAACCAGATGCTGTTCCAGCGGGCCGGCCACCGTCTCACTCACTGTCCAGCCGACGATGGATTGGCCCGCGCGGTGCACGGCATCGCGGTCCCCGCATTCCAGATAATGCCAGTCGGGCAGCGGTTCGCCCGCCGCGCGCAGGCGATAGGCACAGGTCAGCGGCAGCCATTCGATTTCGTCGACCCGGTGGCGGCTCAATGTCAGGCAATCGGGCACATGCCGCCGCCGCCGCGCATAATCGCTGCACTGCGCCGTCGCGGGGTCGATCAGGCGGCAGGTTACGTTGGTGGGATAGATGCGGCCGGTGTCCGCATCCTCCAGCTTGTGGAGACAGCATTTGCCGCAGCCGTCGCACAGCGCCTCCCACTGTCCGGCGTCGAGTGTGCGCAGCGGTGCGTCCCACCAGCGCGGTGCGACGGGGGCGGGCGCGGGGTCAGACGCGGGGACGGGCGCGGGGTCAGGCAGGGGCAGGCTCACCGCACCCAGCGGTCCAGCTCCGCCGCAACCTTGTCAGCGGCGCCTTCATCCTCCGGCGTCGTGATGTCGTCGACGGGGATGAGCGCAATCGGTTCGCCCTGCGGCCCCATCAGATAGGCCAGCTGGGTATGCGCCATCAGATAGCGGTCGGGGGCGGACCCTTCCTGTTTCTTGTAGGTCACCAGAAACGCCTTCGCCGCCTGTGCCACCGCCGCGTCGCTGCCCGTCAGGCCAAGGAGGCGGGGGTGATAGCGCGCGACGAAGGGGGCAAGCGCTTGCGGCGTGTCGCGCGCGGGGTCGATGCTGATGAAAATCGGCGCGACCTTTGCGCCGCGTTCGGCATCGGCCTGCTCGAACTGGCGCAGCCCCTGCATCAGCTTTTGCAAGTCGACCGGGCAGACATCGGGGCAAAAGCTGTAACCGAAATACATCAGCCGGTATTGCCCCGCGAAATCCCGGTCGGTCACCGCCTTGCCGCGCTGGTCGGTCAGCGCGAAGGGACCGCCGATGGTCGCGCCCTTAAGTGGCGGCTCTTCCACCGGCCCCGGCCCGCATGCGGCGAGCAGCAATGCGGCAAGCAGGACAAGGCTTGCACGGGGACGAGCGAAGGGCGTATCGGCGATGTTCATCATGCCGCCAGCCTTGCTGGCATATGGCGGCAAAATCAACCGTTCGTCAGGTGGCCCATGACCCGATTCGCCATATTCGTCCTTCGCCCCATGCTCCTTGCGCTCGCGGCCGCGCTGATGCTTCCCGCCACGGCTGCCGCGCAATTTTCGGACAGCTATAACTTTCTGAAGGCCGTGCGCGATCGCGACGGCGCGGAGGCCACCAAATTTCTGAACGACGAGACCAGCCGCGTCATCAACACCCGCGACGTGTCGACCGGCGAAACCGCGCTCGCCATCGTGGTCAAGAACCGTGACCTCACCTGGACCCGCTTCCTGCTGGGCAAGGGTGCCAATCCGGGCATCGCCGACCGGCAGGGGATGACCCCGCTGATGCATGCGACGCTGCTTGGCTTTACCGAGGGGGCTGACGTGCTGCTGAATAACGGGGCGCAGGTCGACCAGACCAACAGTCGCGGCGAAACCGCCCTGATCCTGGCTGTCCAGCGCCGCGACGGCGCGCTGGTCCGCATGCTGATCGCGCGGCGGGCCAATCCTGACCGGTCGGACCATGTCGCGGGCATGTCCGCGCGCGACTATGCCCGCCGCGACGACCGCACCGGCACCATGCTCGCGCTACTCGATGCCAAGGCGGAGGATGGCGCAAAGCCGGTCGGCCCTGTGTTCGGGCCGAATTGATTAAGCTCCTGACAGGTTCATGGCAACGGACCGCGTTCAGATGCCCGTTATCAGCATGTCGATCGCAGCCAATATTTCATAACGATCTTGGCTCAATGAGGTGACAGCCGGACCCAGCCGATCCCTGGGAATGGCCACGATCAAGTGGGTCGCCATCACGACTTCTTGCTTTTCGACAACGAAAGTCGGGTGGAGCCGAGCGGCGGCCTTGCCATCGGCATAAGGTATCAGTGGAACCACAACCCGCGAGCCCAAATCGTCAAGCAGATCGCTTTGACAGTCGAGCAGATAACCGCGGCTGCGCGCACCCCGATAAACATCGAATTGCGGCATCAATAATCCCGGTGCTCGCCATAGGGGAGGCCGTTTGTTTCGACCCAGTCATTCCACCATAGGATGGCGTCATGGTTTTCGGTTTTCCAAACCGCAGTACGGGCATTGTGCACTTCAGTCGCCAATCCGTTCTGACAAGCTTCGCTGACGTTGATGCCCAGGCGTTTCGCCTCATCAACCAGATCGCTGGCAAGCGAGACATTGGTGGCGCGTTTGGGCGAATCGATACGGGTGGGCCGACTCATGACATTGCTCCGATGCGCATCGAATATGCGCATACTTGTCATGTGCGTCAACCAGCCCAGTGCACTGCCGCAATCGCCGTCGCTGCGCCCGCGAGCGCGGTCAGGGCGTAGCGCCACCAGCCGCTGCCGCGTTTCTCCCACATCAGTGGAATATGGGGCAGTGGCGGGGCAGGCGGGGCGCCGCCCTTGCGGGGCAGTTGATCGTCCAGCCGCCGGATGATGTCGGGGATCAGCGCCAGCGTGCGGGCCTGATCGCGCAGTCCGTCGGCCAGCGCCGCCTCTGGCCCCAGTTCGTCGCGGATCCATTCGCGGACATAGGGGGCAGAAGTGTCCCACATGTTGATGCCGGGGTTGAGCGCGGTCGCCACCCCTTCGACCATCACCATCGTCTTTTGCAGCAGCAGCAGATGCGGCTGCGTCTGCATGTCGAAATCGCGGGTGATCGCGAACA
>ERZ1066122.2955-NODE-2955-length-10382-cov-6.210710_pt1 | contig 10382 bp, 14 predicted proteins | sample MGYA00382769_ERZ1066122 | MGnify/ENA primary metagenome ERZ1066122 (study PRJEB33369, sample SAMEA5778352) | biofilm metagenome | biome: Industrial cooling water; feature: Water cooling tower basin; material: Biofilm | place: United Arab Emirates | collected...
CGATCATCGGGGAGCGGTCGACCGTCTCCTCGAAAAACTCGCAGATCGCCCGGCTGTCGCACAAGGTCGTTCCACGTTCGGGTTCATGCAATACCGGGGTGCGCCCGGCATGATTGAGCGCCCAGAACTCGTCGTCAGCCTCCCACGGATTTGCGCGCCACAGGTCATAGGCAACGCCCTTCTCGCTGAGAAGCAGGCGAACCTTGCGGCTGAACGGGCAGAGCGGAAACTGATAAAGGCGCCACATCGCGCCTGATCAATGCATCAACCGCCGGTCCCGGTCCAGCAGCACGCTGGCGGGCCAGCAATTTTTTTGCCAAAGCCCCCGTTCAATAGTCGCGCGCGGGAAGCGAGCGGCGCACTTGTTCTGCCATGTCGCGCAGTGCCGGAACCATTTCCTCGAGCCCTGCCGCCATTCCGGCCATCGAACCCATGACCTCGGGCACGCGCTGGGCCATTTCCTCGGGCGCGTAACGCGCGTCGGGACCGGCGATGTCGCCCACGGTGGTATCGGGATCGACATACGCCGGATTATCGCCACGAGCCTGCGCCATCGCGCGCATCATCGGGGCGACATTCAAGTCCATCAATACCCGGCCCATGATCGCGATCGAACTGGCGACGGTGTCCTGGACGAGCGGATCTTCGAGCCTTTCGGCGAGGCGAGGCGCATCGGGATCACCGGCCGCAAGCGCCGGAGCGGGCAGGGCGACCGCGCCGAGCGCGGCGGCAAGCATGAAGAGGCGCATCAGCGACTCCTTTTGTTGAAATGCAACAGACGAGCCGTACCTGGCATTGCCGAATCGAACGCAGCCTGAACAGCGGGTTCAGACACCTGATGCATCCAGCAGCATCAGGCAGGCCGGCATGACCTGCTTCACCGCGCCATCCTGCGCGCCCAGCGCCCTTGCCTCGGTTGTAAGCAGGGTGGCGACCGCATCACGGTCCAACCCGGTGTCATCCATCAGGCGCGCGGAAAACCGGACGAAAAATTCGCGGCCGCGCGCGGCGAGCGGGGGAAGAGTGGTGGCCTCCGCATCGCCCCTTGCCTGTGCCTGCGCGGTAATCGCGAATGCAGCGGCGCAGCGCAGGCCGGTCCGTTGCTCCAGCGTCAGCGACGGCGGCGCCTGGGCAGCAAGCGGCGCGACAGCGAACGCAGCGGCGATGGTGATAACGGGCTTCATCGGGCGGCCCTAGTCCAGACGAGATGAACCTGCATTGTCCGCTATTGACCTCGCCCAAGGCACGCGACAGGTATCGCCATGCAACTGGAAGGGAATGCTCCATGTTCAGCCACATGACCGTCGGATCGAACGATATTGGCCGATCGAAGACGTTCTATGACGCCACGTTCAAGGCGATGGGTGGGCGTGAGGCGATTGTCGATCCCAAGGGTCGGCTGATGTACATACATAACGGCGGTATCTTTCTGGTCACTCCTCCGATCGACGGCAACCCGGCGACGCACGGGAACGGGTGCACGATCGGTTTCGCAATGTCGCCGGAAGAAGCCGACGCCTGGCACGCCGCCGGTGTCGCTCACGGCGGGACTGCGATCGAGGATCCGCCAGGGGTGCGCGAGGGTGGCGGCATGAAAATGTATCTCGCCTATCTGCGCGATCCTGACGGTAACAAGCTCTGCGCGTTGCACCGCATGGAGGCCTGAGCGGCTGCGATCGGCGTGGCGCAAGATGCAACGTGCCGGGGCGCGCGCCTGGATTGTGGCGTTGGCTGGACGGCCGTGACGCCTGACTCAGCTGGGCTTCCAGCCAATTTCCGCAAACTTGGCCGATTTGGGCACGTCAATGACGGCTTCGTCGATCCGCAGGCTCTCGCCAGGGGCGAGTGAGGCCTGCGGGGGCGCGACTTCCCAGCTATAGACGATCCGTTCGCGCGCATCGCGCATGACGATCAGGATCGAGGGTACCGTTACCCGTTCGCGCCCGGTGTTGGTGATCGTGCCGCTTGCGCCAAAGAATTCGGTGTTGTTGGGCAGCGTGCGGCGATCCTGCTGGTCGGCCGGAAAATCGAGCACGAGGTCGCGGTTGCCCGCCGCAAACGTCGGGCGGCTGATCGGCACCCAATCGGGCAGGCCCCAATAGCTTGCGGCAACCACGGTGCCCGTTGCGACCAGGGCGAATGCAACACCCGCCGCTGTCCACATTCGCAACCGATTGCGGCGCGAACGAAACGGCGGGCGCGCGTCGAACGGGCTAAAGTCGTCCTCCTCGATCCGGGGCGAGAGGCGAGCGGGGGAGATATCGACGACGCCGGGGATCGGATCGCTGGATCGGGCGGTGTCTTCGACATCAGCGTCGGATTCGTCGGTCTCAGAAGGGGGCACCTCGTCCGGGGCGCGCACCGGCGCGGCGGCCGGGGGTTGGGCGAATCCCGGCGGCGGCACCGATGCCACTTGCTTGCCCACCTCGGCCGGTTCGCGTTCGCCCGCCGCTTCGCGCAAGGCGGCGGGCGGGCCATCCTGGAACCAGCTGTGTCGGCATTTGGCGCAGCGCACCGTGCGCCCGTCGACGCCGACGGCGCTGTCGGGGACAACGTAGCGCGTCGAACAGGCGGGGCAGGCAATGATCATGATGACCCGAATGTTACGGCCACGCCCCGCACTCAACAAGGCTTGCGCTGTGTGCAGGCGCCCGCGGATGGCTTTTTTCCCCAACGAAGCCTCGCTATAGCGCCCGAAGAGATGCCCGCTTCCGCCATTTTCACTCGCGCCCGGCCATGACCGCAGCCGCCGATGAAATCGTGACGTTCGACAATGTCGGGCTGCGTTACGGCGCGGACCGCGAAATCCTGAGCAATATATCGTTCACGCTATTCCCCGGCAGCTTCTATTTCCTCACCGGCGCGAGCGGCGCTGGGAAGAGCTCGCTGCTCAAGCTGCTCTATCTCGCGCTTCGCCCTTCGCGGGGGGTGATACGGATGTTCGGAACAGACGTCATCACGATGCCGCGTGGCCGCCTGCCGACCCTGCGCCGCCGACTTGGGGTGGTGTTTCAGGATTTCCGCCTCGTTCCGCATCTCAGCGCGTTCGACAATGTGGCGTTGCCGCTGCGCGTGTCCGGGGTGCAGGAGGTTGAACTCGACAAACCGGTCAACGACATGCTCGATTGGGTCGGCCTGAGCCATCGCAAGCACGCGCGGCCCGAAACACTGTCCGGTGGAGAACAGCAACGGGTAGCGATTGCGCGTGCGGTGATCGGTCGTCCCGACCTGCTGGTGGCCGATGAGCCAACCGGCAATGTCGATCCTGAAATGGCGCTCAAGCTGCTGCGACTGTTCGAGGCGCTGAACCGCCTCGGCACGACCGTGGTTGTCGCAACCCACGATGTCCATTTGCTCCGAAAGGTTCCCGACTCGCTGATCATGCGCCTCGACAAGGGGCAGCTGAGCGACCCGACCGGAGCGCTACGCTATCCGCCGCGACCGGCGCGGCGGACCGAGGCATGAACACTGCCCGCCCGCCCGCAATCGGCCGTACGGTGCCGCGTGGTTTCGCGTCCTTTGCCGGCGAGCGCGCCGCGCAGCTTGTCCCGCAGGCGCGCCTTGCCGGGCCGATGCCATGGGTAATCGCGATCATGGTGGCGCTCACCGTGGTCGCGGCGGCCGGTGGCCTGGCATTGACGAACCTCGCCGAAAGTGCGCGCGCCGACCTGGCCGGCGGCGCCACGGTGCAGGTCGTCGAGGCCGGGGCGCGCGAGCGCGAACGGCAGGCGGCAGCGGCCGAACGTGTGTTGACCCGTCATCCGGCGGTCGCCGAGGTGCGGCGCGTACCCGATGCGGAACTCGACAGGCTGCTCGAGCCTTGGCTCGACGTCGGCTCCGGGGGCGAGGCGGTTCCGGTTCCCGCGCTCATCGACATTCGGCTCGATCGTGCCGCCGACGCCGACGCGCTCGCCGCGCTCCGGCAAGCGTTACGCGCGGTGGCGCCTGCGGCCCGCGTCGATGCCCAGGCGAGCTGGCTGCGGCCCGTTTTCTCGGCCATCGCCTCGCTCCAGTTACTGGCGCTGGTGCTGGTCGTATTACTGGCAGCCACGAGCGCTAGCGCGGTGTGGCTGGCAGCGCGCAGTTCGCTCGGCGCAAATCGTGATACCATCGAGGTGGTTCACCTGCTCGGCGGGACCGACGGTCAGATCGCAGGGATTTTCCAGCGCTCGATAGGCCTTGACGCCACGCTCGGCGGCGCGGTCGGGCTGGCCCTGGGGCTGGGCGGTGTGCTGCTGCTGGGGCGCAGTTTCGCCGCGCTGGATTCGGGGATGATCGGTGGCGGCGGGCTTGGCTGGAGCGATTGGACGGTGCTGGCCTTCATTCCTCTGGCTGCAATTCTGATCGCGATGCTCACCGCCCGGCTGACCGTGCTGACCACTTTACGGGAAATGGTATGATCGGGCGGCTCGCCTCCGCGCTGCTCATGGTGTGGGCGCTCGGCTTTCTGTGGTTTGCCGTGGCGCTGCCCCGGCCGAGCGACGATGTTCGCACCGACGCCGTGATCGTACCCACGGGGGCGGCCGGGCGGATTGAGCGTGGGTTGCAGATCCTGCGCGCGGGCAATGCGCGCGCGATGCTCGTCACGGGTGTCGATCGCGAGGTGAGGCCGGGGGAGTTCGCCGCGCAGTTCGGGGTTCCGGAGGATCAGATGGCGTGCTGCGTCACGCTCGGTTTCGCGGCGGTGGATACGCGCGGCAATGCCGCCGAGACGGCGCAATGGGTTCGCGACAGCCAGGCGCGCTCGTTGCGACTGGTCACGACCGACTGGCATATGCGCCGAGCCTCGAGCGAATTGCTGCGCGCCTTGCCCGACGACATCGCGGTGGTCGAGGATGCGGTGCCCTCGCAGCCATCGTTGCGGATACTGTTCCTTGAATACCACAAGCTGCTGGCCAGCTTGGCGGCGCGGGTGGTGAACGGATGATCCGGACATGATCCTTGCTCGCAACCTGGCGTTCTACGGTGCGTTCTATTTCGGTAGTGTGTTCTTTGTCATCGGTGCCCTGATTGGCGCGCTGATCGACCGGCGGGGCATGCGTCGGATTGTTCGCGCGTGGGCGCGCTATCACCGTTCTTGCCTTCGCCTGTTCGCGGGTATCCGCGTGGTTGAGGAAGGCGACAAGCCGTGCGGACCATTCTTTTACGCCATCCGGCATGAGAGCTTTTTCGAGGCGATCGATACGCCGACGCACATCCCGGGGGCGGTTCCTTTCGCCAAATACGAGTTGTCGCAAATCCCGGGATGGGGCCGCGCCGCGCATGCCTATGGCATGGTGTTCGTGGCCCGCGACGACGGCGCCAAGGCGCTGCGCGCGATGTTCAAGGAGGCACGCGATCACGCCGCCGAGGGACGCCCGTTGGTGATCTTTCCCGAGGGCACGCGAGTTCCTCATGGGGAACGCCGCCCATTGCAAGCAGGTTTCGCCGGGCTTTATAAGGTGCTGGGCTTACCCGTCGTTCCGGTCGCGGTCGACAGCGGGCCGCTGTATCATCGCCGGTGGAAGCGCCCCGGGACAATCACCTATCGCTATGGCACGATTATTCCACCCGGCCTGCCACGCGATGCGATCGAAACCCGCGTCACCGATGCGATCAACGCGCTGAACGCCCCGCCTCAGTGATCGCCGCGCCCGAAGTCGGGCCGTGCGTCGTCCTGCCCCTGTTCCACGATCGAGCGACGGATAGCGCGGGTGCGGGTGAACAGGTCGTGGAGGGCCTCGCCATCGCCCCGCCTGATGGCGCGTTGCAAGGCGGTCAGATCCTCGGTGAACCGGCCAAGCATCTCCAGCACCGCCTCGCGGTTTGACAGGAACACGTCGCGCCACATCGTCGGATCGCTCGCGGCGATACGGGTGAAGTCACGAAAGCCACCGGCTGAATACTTGATCACTTCGCCCCGGGTCACTTCCTCGAGATCGGAGGCTGTGCCCACGATGGTGTAGGCGATGAGGTGGGGGATATGGCTGGTGACCGCGAGCACGAGGTCATGATGGCCCGCGTCCATCAGTTCGATGCGGGCGCCGAGCCCTTCCCAGAAGGCCGCGACAGTGGCGATCGCCGCCTGATCGGCATCCTTGGCTGGGGTTAGGATGCACCAGCGGTGACTGAACAGGCTCGCAAACCCCGCATCCGGTCCGCTCTGTTCCGTACCCGCAACCGGATGCGCGGGAATCACCGTGTGTTCCGGCAACGCGCGTGCGAGCGCCTGGGCGACCGCCTGCTTGGAGGAGCCGACATCGGAAACGATCGCATGCTCAGGCAGATCGGGCACCAGCGCGGCCGCCGCGGTCTCCATCGCGCCTACGGGAACGCACAGGAGGACGAGCTCGCAATCGCGCACGGCGTCGCCAGGCGTGTCGCACACGGTGCCGACCAGCCCGCGTTCGGAAGCGCGCGCGCGAACCGCGGGGTCGGAATCATACCCTGTGGTGACGACGCCCGGCAGCCGATCCGCGATCGCCAGACCCACCGAGCCGCCAAGCAGCCCCAGACCGATCACCGCAACCCGCCGGATAGTCATCCCGCCATCTCCGCCAGCGCATCGGCGATCGCGTCCATGTCCTCGCGCGCGCCAATCGTGATGCGCAAGGCATGCCCGAGGCCTTGCAATGGCAAATGTCGCACGGCGTACCCACGCGCGGCGAGCCCCGCGAGCGCATCGGCGGCTGTCAGCGCACCTTCGAACAGCACGAGCGAAAAATTCGCCCTGCTGGGCATGCAGCGCAGGCCGCGGTTGCCGAGCGCGGCGATGCGCGCCTCGAAACGGGCAAGCTCGACCGCATTGTGCGCGCGCGACGCATCGACGAAATTCTGATCCCCCACGGCCGCCACCGCCGCCGCCTGCCCGATCGAGGTCACGTTAAACGCGCCGCGCAGCCGGTTGACGAGATCGATGAGCTGCGGGGCTCCCGTCATCCAGCCGATCCGCTCCGCAGCCAGGCCATAGGCTTTGGAAAACGTCCTGCTGACCAGTACATTGCCGTGCGCGGCCGCGAGGGCGAACGCGGTCCGCTGGTGGGTCGGTTCGACATATTCCCCATAGGCCTCGTCGACCACCAGCAGGACGTTTCGCGGCAGCCCGGCATGCAGGCGCTCCACCTCGCCCGGCGGCAGCCAGCTACCGACGGGGTTGTTGGGATTGTCGAGCAGCACCACCCTGGTGCGCGGAGTCACTGCCGCAAGCAGGTTGTCGACAGAAGCGCCGTAGTCGTGGTCATCCGCGAACACCGGGGCGGCACCGACCTTGTGCGCCAATAGCGGGTAAAGCGAGAAAGAGTACCGCGAACAGAGCACCTCATCGCCCGGCCCGGCAACAGCCTGGACCGCGCAATGCAGCAGTTCGCCGGACCCCGTCCCGCACACGATCCGCGCGGGATCGAGCCCGTGAAGCGCGCCCAGCGCCTCGCGCAGCGCGCGTGCGTCCGGATCGGGATAGCGCGAGGGCGCGGGCGCTGCGGCGAACGCGGCCAGCGCGGCGGGGCTGGTGCCGAGCGGGTTCTCGTTGGCCGACAATTTGATCAACACCCGCCCATCAGCCGCGCGCGCGGCGCCCGGGACATAGGCATGGATGCCCGCTATCCAGGGCTTGGGGGTCGGCGCGTCGCTCATCGTGGCGGGCGCATACCCCGCGGCCCGCGAAAGGCGAAGCAAATCCTCCTATCACCCCCGCGCCGTCGATGTTGACAGCGCGCGGGCGCGCCCCCAATCCCGCCCGCGCATGGCCACACACGCCGCCTCCAACGTTTACCGTCTCGCCGCCCCGCTGCCGCTCGATAGCGGGCAGGCGCTGGAAGGCGTCGAGATCGCTTATGAAACCTATGGCGAACTCGCGGCGGACCGAGGCAATGCCGTTCTCGTCTGCCATGCCCTGACGGGGGATCAGTACCTTGCCAGCACGCATCCGGTCACCGGCAAGCCGGGCTGGTGGGAACGGATGGTCGGCCCGGGCAAGCCAATCGACACCGCGCGTCACCACGTAATCTGCGCCAATGTGATCGGCAGCTGCATGGGCTCGACCGGCCCGGCCAGCCTTGCGGCGGACGGCCAGCCGCATGCCATGCGGTTCCCCGTCATCACCATTCGCGACATGGTCCGCGCCCAGGTCGCACTGCTCGATGGGCTCGGCATCGAACGGCTGCACGCGGTCGTCGGCGGATCGATGGGCGGGATGCAGGCGCTCAGCCTTGCCGCCGATTTCCCGAACCGCGCGGCGCGCATCCTCGCCATCGCTACCACCGCGCGGCACTCGGCGCAGAACATCGCGTTCCACGAGGTCGGGCGCCAGGCGATCATGGCGGATCCGGCCTGGCGCGGCGGCGAGTACTACGGGGCGGGCGCCTCCCCCGACGCGGGGCTGTCGGTGGCGCGCATGGCGGCGCACATCACCTACCTGTCGGAAGAGGGGCTGACCGAGAAGTTCGGGCGCCGCCTTCAGGACCGCGACGCCAAATCGTTCGGCTTCGACGCCGATTTCCAGGTCGAAAGCTACTTGCGGTATCAGGGCAGCGGCTTCGTGCAGCGGTTCGATGCCAATTCGTATCTCTACATCACCCGGGCCATGGACTATTTCGATATCGCAGAAGAGCACGGCGGGCTCCTCGCCGATGCCTTCGCAGGTACGACGGCCCGATTTTGTCTCGTCAGCTTCGACAGCGACTGGCTCTATCCCACTGCCGAGAGCCGCCACGTGGTCCACGCGCTAAATGCGGCCGGCGCGCCGGTCAGCTTCGTCGAACTCTCCGCGCCATTTGGACATGACAGCTTCCTACTGGAGGTGCCCGCGCTGGACCGCGTCATCCGGGGGTTTCTTGATGGCTAGTGTGGGGGCCGAAGCCCTGCGTCCCGATCTCGCCGTTATCGCGCGCCAGGTGCCGCATGGCGCGCGGGTGCTCGATGTGGGGTGCGGCGATGGCGCGCTGCTCGCGACCTTGCGCGAAGGCAAGCAGGTCGACGCGCGCGGGATCGAGATTGACCCGGTGCTGGTCGAACGCTGCGTCGCGCGTGGCCTCAGCGTGGTCCAGGGCGATGCCGACCGCGACCTCACCTTCTATCCCGATGGCGCGTTCGACGTGGCGATCCTCAGTCAAACGCTTCAGACCGCCGCGCGGCCCGACCGGATGCTGGCCGAGTTGCTGCGCGTTGGCCGTCGTGCTTTCGTCAGCTTTCCCAACTTCGCTTACTGGAGGATGCGCTGGGCTCTGTTGAGCCGGGGGCGGATGCCGGTCACGCGCCACTTGCCGGTGAGTTGGTACGAAACCGAGAACATCCACCACGTAACTGTAACGGATTTTGAGGAGCTCGCCGCCAGCCTTGGCATCACGGTGGAGCGCCGCTGGTTCTTCACGCGCGAGCGCGAGGTCGGCGGGGGCGGGGCCAACTGGCGCGCCGAATATGCGCTTTTCGAAGTGAGCCGATGAGCGGCCGACAATCAACCTGACGAACGGTCCGCATGCCGCGCGCGGGATTAGGTGTTCGGCGCGATACCTGCTATGTCCCATGATGCTGACGTCGAATTTTGCGACGGACTTCGGCTTTTGACGACCGCGAATCCGGCCAACCGCATTCGCGCCAATTGGACGACGACTTCCTTTCAATTGAGACCCCTCGCACGACGCGCCGGGCAATTCCGCTTGGCGCCAACAGGTTTCTTGAAAGGAAACATCCATGGCCAAGGTAGGCACCGTCAAATTCTTTAACGATGACAAAGGGTATGGTTTCATCCAGCCCGATGATGGTTCGTCCGACAGCTTTGTCCACATTTCAGCCGTGCAGGCCGCCGGGATGCATACGTTGACTAAGGACCAGCGCGTGAATTTCGAAGTCGAAACCGGCCGCAATGGCAAGGAAAGCGCCGTCAACCTGTCGGCTGCGTGATCGGCTCCGGGGGCCGTGTCCACGCGGCTCCCGGCCTGTTGCCACTCCCCCGCGCCCCTTTGCCAATCCACCGCGCAAGGAACGAGCATGAGCCAGACTTACGAATTCTACACCGCGCGCGCCGACGAATCGGCCGCCGAGGCCAGGGCAGCGGGGCTGGTCAACGTGCGCGAACGTGCGCTCCGTTCCGAAAAGACCTGGCGTGCTCTCGCCGCGCAGGCACGCAGGGTTCTGATCGATCGGGAAAAGGCCGAGGCCGTCCGGCAGGAACGCCGCTCCGCCGAAGCTGAGCTACGCGCGCGGGGCGCGGCGCACTAACCCCCGGAGGAATCAGTGTGCCGCCTGCGACCAAGTGTCACGCGGCCGGAGAAACGCGCTTGCCCGCGCGACGGCGCTTTGCTACGGGCGCGCTCCTACCCCGCAGGGAGGGCGACCGTGCCACCCTGATCTTAGTGCGGTCGTGGCGGAACTGGTAGACGCGCAACGTTGAGGTCGTTGTGGGCGAA
>ERZ1066122.2957-NODE-2957-length-10381-cov-13.027019_pt1 | contig 10381 bp, 10 predicted proteins | sample MGYA00382769_ERZ1066122 | MGnify/ENA primary metagenome ERZ1066122 (study PRJEB33369, sample SAMEA5778352) | biofilm metagenome | biome: Industrial cooling water; feature: Water cooling tower basin; material: Biofilm | place: United Arab Emirates | collected...
CCAATACCGAAATCCATTCGCGTTTTCCCAACCCTTACTGAGTTTGCAGACTCTAGCTAAAACTATTGATGTCAACCAAGCGATGTCAACCAAGGTATGAGTTAGTCAACTCCACCAGCATACCTGTTCGGCCCTTCGTTCCTACAAGTACGGGTACTACGACTTTAGCCTTGGGTGCCCAGGCCACCGCTCCGAGCTTTGGCCGCTGGAGAGATTTGCTGGCTGATGTAATCGTACATTTCCCGGAATTTGGGGACTGCCCGGAGTTCCAGGCGGCTACCGTCTTTCAGGGTGATCACCATGTCGCCCCAAAGGCCCAACCCCCGTGGCACGGTGACAATTCTGGCCACTTCCGAGTAGATGATATCGGAGCGATCGCGCCCGCGCCAACCCCCCGTCACCGAAATCCGCCGATCCGTAATCCGATACCGCAACCACAGTGCCCGGACGATCGCACCAACCGTTAACGGGATACAAATTACCGTAAAGCCCAGCAAGATGTTAATGATGAGATCGCCAATGTGGGGGCCACCTTCGTAGTAAACATCTTCTTTAATAGCCATGAAATACCTCAGCGTCTGCTAGCAACTGCTTTAATTCTTGCAGAAATCGGGCGTAATCGCATCGCGTGGCCGTTGGCTGCGCAATCACCAGAATATCCCAGCCCGGAGCCACGGCGGGGAGGAGCTGCCGAAAAATAGCCTGCACTTGGCGGCGAATTCGATTACGGACAACGGCCCGCTTGTCCACTTTCAAGCTTACGGAAATACCGATGCGGGTGGGCAATGGCCTAGGGCTTGGGGCCGGGGCGCTGGCTTGGGGCGATCGCCGCCGGAGCCGCATGGCAAAGCAAAAAGCTTTCAAGCGCATCCCTTTGGCATGAAGCTGGCCAAAATCTTGCCGTCGTCTTAACCGATGTTGCTGGGGTAATCCCACGGGGAGAAAGCCTCGCGGACACTGACTGAGTGGAGATCATTAGATGTTTGATGGGGCCGAGGGCAAACAGCGCTGGCCCTGGGTGCGGTCTGGGGCTGCGCTAAGCGACAGCCAGCCGTGCCCGTCCTTTACTCCGCCGTGCTTTGAGGACGCGCTGGCCATTTTTTGTACGCATCCGTGCCCGAAAGCCAGAGGTTCTTTTGCGTTTCCGGCGGGTGCCGCCGAGGGTGCGTTGGGTCATGGTTCAAATTCTCCCAGGCTGCTTAAACTTGCAAAAAGTCACAATTATCAATGATACCATCACTTGCGGCGGGCGCGATCGCCCTGGAACTGTCTCTCTGCCCCAGTACCCGATGATGGCGGCACGGAGATGGCGATGAAAGCATAGAGCAAAGCGATAGGCCAAAAAAAAGGCACCACTCAGTAGCGCCTTAGCCATGAAACGATGTCAAACTTGTTGTGCAACTGCTTTAGGTGATCTGAAGAACCCAGGTCCCAATGTAACGATACAAGGGGAGGTCACCGGGAGACTGTACCTGGCAGTTGAAGTAAAACATTCCGCCCGTGCTGGGGTTTTTGACGTTTTCTAGCCAAATTTCAACCTTGCTGTTGGCGGGTACTGGGTCAACGGGCACAATTTCGATCACATAGTCTTCTTTCTTCCATTTTACTTCCTGAATGGGGACAGACTTGCCTTGTACCAGGAGTTCGACGCTTTTTGGATCAAAGGTGCCTTTGTAGTAATCGGGGTAGGAAATGGCGAACTGAGCGACCGCCAGCTTCATTTTGTTTTTGGGAACACGCAGCCGATACCGATCCCAACCGCCTGTTTTGCCGCCAAAGTCCAACCGATAGTTGAGGTTTTCTTCGCCTCGGACTCCGCCGAACAAGGTGAAACCTGGCAATCCGCTCTGGGCATAGCTGACCAGCGGTAGAGATCCGGTTAAGCAACCTGCGATCGCTAGACCAGAGAAAACTCGTCGCATGAATAATTTTGAAACCATAGACTCCTCACCGACTTGGCCACGGATGCAGTAAAACCTTTGATACGAAATATCAAGCTTTGTTTATCTACATAAATTTAGCAAATTTGTATCGATGGTATCACGCTTCCCGTTGTCCTACGAGCAGGGGAGACGTTTTTTTGGCGATCGCAGTTCCCGGTAGACTTAAAAAGTTTTGCAAGGGAATGTTGTCAGACGTAACTGGTTTCTTAAGAGATTCTGCTGTCGTCATTGCTCTGTTGGATTTCACTGCCAGAGTAATACTTGATTCGACCTCATAGCCCGATTGGCGTGGGGAATTATCTGCACGGAAGTTGGAGCGGGTATGAAAGTTGGAATTCCCAAGGAAGTGTATCCCGGTGAGTGTCGTGTTGCGGCTACGCCGGATACGGTCAAGCGGTTGCAAAAGCTGGGGTTTGCAGTTCTCCTAGAAGCGGGGGCAGGGCAGCGGGCAAATTTCTCGGATGAGGCGTATCAGGCGGTGGGCTGTCAGGTGGTGCCTGATGCTCCGGCCTTGTGGGAGCAGGCGGATATTGTGCTGAAGGTGCGATCGCCCATGCTCATACCAGACTCCGGCAAGGCCGAAACCGAGTTTTTAACCGCTGGCAAAACCTTAATTAGCTTTATTTATCCGGGGCAAAACCGCGAGTTGCTGGATGAAATGGCCCTGCGGCAAGCCACAGTCTTAGCCACAGACTGCGTTCCTCGGATTACCCGTGCCCAAAAGATGGATACGTTGAGTTCGATGGCAAATATTGCGGGCTATCGAGCGGTGATTGAGGCGGCAAACAATTTTGATCGCTTTTTTCCGGGGCAAATTACGGCGGCGGGAAAAGTCCCTCCGGCTAAAGTGTTGGTGATTGGGGCCGGAGTCGCTGGATTAGCCGCGATCGGGGCCGCCCGCAACTTGGGGGCGATCGTCCGTGCTTTTGACACTCGGCCCGTGGTGAAAGAACAAGTGGAAAGCCTGGGGGCAGAGTTCCTGGAATTGCACTTTGAAGAAGACGGCACGGGCCAGGGCGGCTATGCCAAGGTCATGAGCGACGAGTTTATCAAAGCCGAGATGGAACTCTTTGCCCAGCAAGCCCAGGATGTAGACATCATCATTACGACTGCGCTGATTCCGGGAATCAAAGCGCCTCTGTTGATCACCCGTGAGATGGTCGAGAGCATGAAAGAAGGCTCGGTGGTGGTGGATCTGGCGGCGGAACAAGGCGGCAACTGCGAAGTGACCCAGCCAGGGGCAGTGATCCGCCATCATGGCGTGGCGATCGTCGGCTTGACGGATTTGCCCAGTCGCATGGCCCAACAGGCGAGTCAGCTTTATGGCACGAATTTGTGTCATCTGTTGGATGAGCTAGGCGGCAATGACGGCTTCCAGATTGACTTTGAGAATGAAGTGGTTCGGGGGGCAACGGTGGTGAAAGCCGGGGAGGTGACTTGGCCGCCGCCGAAGCCCCAACCCGCGCCGACTCCGCAGCCCACTGCGGCCCCCAACGTTGCCGTGGCAACCGCCCCAACCCCAACCCCGGCTCCAGTGAGCCACGGGACTAAAGCAGCGGCCACTCAACAGGCAGGCGGTCGTCAGGATCTGGTCTGGTTAGTTGGGGCGGGCTTGGCGCTAGTGGGCATTGGCATTGGTGCGCCGCCGTCGTTTTTGTCGCATTTGACGGTGTTTGTGTTGGCGTGTTTTGTGGGGTGGCAGGTGATTTGGAATGTTTCGCCCTCGCTGCATACACCGTTGATGAGTGTGACGAATGCGATTAGCGGCATCATTATCATTGGTGGCATTGTGCAGTTGCAGGGGGCACCGTTTACGGCCACGACGATTTTGGGGGCGATCGCGATCCTCATCGGCACGATCAATATTGCCGGTGGCTTTTTAGTTACCCAACGAATGCTGAAGATGTTTCATCGCTGAGTCTATTGCTGGACTTTAACTTTAGGCGTTCGTTGATTGGATTCATTTGCGTAGCCATCAAGGCATGAGAGAGTATGACGAGTAGCTTGTTAACGGTTTCTTACATTGGCGCGAGTGCGCTGTTTATTCTAAGTTTGGGGGGGTTGTCGAACCAGGAAACCGCCCGCCGAGGTAATTGGTACGGCATTTTGGGGATGGTCATTGCGATCGCGGCGACGACCATTGGCGCAGGCTGGATGCAAGGGTTTGGCTTGAATGAATATGGCACTCTGGCGGCGGCCATGTTGCCGGGGTTAGTCATTGGGGCGATCGTGGCTTCCCGCGTGGCGATGACCTCCATGCCAGAATTGGTCGCCATTTTGCATAGCTTTGTCGGGGCGGCGGCGGTGCTGGTCGGTTTTGCCAATTACCTGTCTCCGGCGGAAGCGTTGGGCGGGGTGGAACAGGTGATTCACGAGGTCGAAATTTTTGCCGGGGTTTTCATTGGGGCGGTCACGTTTGCTGGTTCAGTGATTGCTTTTGGCAAATTGCGGACGCTGATTTCCAGTAAGCCGTTGCTGTTGCCGGGGCGGCATTTCCTGAATTTGGGCCTGTTGGCGGCGACGATTTGGCTGGGCGCGTGGTTTTTGGGGGTAGGTGGCACCGAGGGTTTAACGCCGTTGCTGATCATGACGGCGATCGCCATTGGGTTGGGGCTGCATCTGGTGATGGCGATCGGCGGTGCAGATATGCCCGTGGTGATTTCCATGCTCAACAGCTATTCGGGTTGGGCCGCAGCGGCGGCAGGGTTCATGCTCTCCAACGACTCGCTGATCATCACAGGGGCGCTCGTGGGCAGTAGCGGGGCCATCCTGAGTTACATCATGTGCAAAGCCATGAACCGTTCGTTTATTAGCGTGATTTTGGGGGGCTTTGGGGCGGAAAGTGGAGCCGCACCTGCCAGCACCGCCAAGATTGAGGGCGAAGTGCACCAAATCAGTGTTGAAGATACGGTCAAAACGTTGCGAACAGCCAAGAGCGTGATCATTGTGCCCGGTTATGGCATGGCCGTGGCCCAGGCACAGCACTCCGTTTCGGAAATCACAAAAGTGTTGCGGGGGTTGGGGGTAACGGTGCGGTTTGGGATTCATCCTGTGGCGGGGCGGATGCCGGGACACATGAACGTGTTGCTGGCAGAGGCGAACGTGCCCTACGACATTGTGATGGAAATGGACGAAATCAATGAAGATTTCCCCGAAACCGATGCAGTGTTGGTGATTGGCGCGAACGATACGGTCAATCCCAGTGCGGTGGAAGATCCGGGTAGCCCGATCGCCGGAATGCCCGTGATGGAAGTCTGGAAATCCCACAAGGCCGTAGTCATGAAGCGGAGTATGGCCAGTGGCTATGCTGGGATCGAGAATCCGCTGTTCTACAAGCAAAATACCCAAATGTTATTTGGGGATGCGAAGAAAAATTTGGATGCAATTTTGACCCAGTTGCGCTAAGGCGTTTGGCTTCAATTTAATTTTTTAGAGCAATTCGCTAAGGCATCGTGGGGTGCCTTTTTTTGTGGGTTATTTTTCTTCCTCCTCCGAGGGATAGAGTTGTCGCTTGTTCTCTGCGTTCTGGGGGCAACTTGCGGTAATTTAGGGGGGCTAGCTCTTGTAGGTGCGATCGCCCATGACTCTTCGGTTTCCGACTGTGTTGGCGCTCGATTTTGATGGGGTGCTGTGTGACGGGTTGAAAGAATATTTTTTGACGGCCTGGAAAGCCTATTGCCAGCTTTGGGCGGTGCCGGAACCCATTCCCCCCGATGGGATGGCGGAGTCGTTTTATCGGTTGCGGCCTGTGGTGGAGACGGGGTGGGAGATGCCCGTGGTGATTCGGGCGATCGCGCGGGGCATTGCGGAAGAGGTTCTTTTGGCGGATTGGCCTAGCCTCCGGGATCAATTGGTGACAGATGAGCAACTGGCTCCGGCGGCACTGGCTCAAGCGGTGGATGGCATTCGCGATCGCTGGATTGCGACGGATATTGCCAGTTGGCTGGCAGAACACGAGTTTTATCCCGGTGTGGGCGATCGCCTCCAGACCCTTTTGCAAACCGACTTGCCCGTTGTCATCATTAGTACCAAAGAAGGCCGTTTTATTCGGCAATTGCTGGAGCAGCGCGGCATTGACCTGACCAAGTTACAGATTTTTGGCAAAGAGGTAAAGCGGCCCAAAAGCGCGATTTTGCTGGAATTGATGGAGGTTTTTGGCCCAGAGGCGGTCTTTTGGTTTGTTGAGGATCGGCTCAAAACCTTGCAAACCATTCAGCAGCGATCGGAATTGGAGGCCGTGCAGTTATTTCTGGCCGATTGGGGCTACAACACGGCTCCGGAGCGTCAAGCTGCCGCTGCCGATCCTGGGATTCAGCTCATTTCCTTGCCGCAGTTTGCGGGAGACTTTGACGCTTGGGTGGCCTAGACCGGGTAGGGTTGCAAATTCTGAGGCAAATTTCAGGTGATATTCAGGTGGGGAAGGGACGATACAGTAGCCCGCGATCGCGCTTTTGGGGTGGAGCGGGGAATGCTGGATCAAGGCTTGACCCAAAATCCAAAATGGGGGTGAGCGGCGTAGCTCTTGTAGTTCGCTTAGTTCCAGGCTGATTTAAAGCCTCCCGCTCAAGCCTTCCACTGCCCGTACTTCCTTAAATTCCATGACCAGGAAACCTGCTATGCCCGCTGTTGTCAAAGTTCGTCTTCCCTCCTGGCTGAAGTTTTTGTTGGGGCTTGTTATGGTTGCCGTAGTGGTGATCTTGGTGAAGCATTTGCATATCCATACCTTTGTGCAACAGACTTTAGAAAGTGCCTTGCTGTGGATCAAGGATCTGGGCGCGATCGGGGTGCTGGTATACATGGTGGTTTACAACCTGGCGACCATTTTCTTTATTCCCGGTTCCCTGTTGACTTTGGGCGGCGGCGCAATTTACGGGGTTTTTTGGGGATCGGTATACGTTTTTTTGGCTGCAACGATTGGCGCGACGCTGGCGTTTTTGATTGGGCGCTATGCCGCACGCAATTGGATCGAACACCAAATTGAGGGGAATAACAAGTTTCAGGCGATCGAAACTGCGATCGCCAAGGAAGGGCTGAAGGTCGTTCTCCTGACTCGGTTATCGCCCATTTTTCCGTTTAATTTGCTGAACTATGCCTTGGGCGTGACCCGCGTTTCCCTCAAGGATTATGTGTTGGGTTCCGTTGGCATGATTCCCGGCACTGTGCTGTATGTTTACATTGGGTCGCTGGCGGGGGATATTGCCCGGATCGGCTCCCAGACTACGCTCAGCCCCCAGGCCCAAGCGGCTCAATGGGTGATTCGGATTGTGGGCTTTGTCGCAACGGTGGCGGTGACGCTCTACATCACGCGCCTTGCCCGCACCGCCTTAGCCCAAAGTGTGGGTGCTGAAGACATCAATAATGAGGTTGGCGATCGCCATGAATAATCTGATTACCCCCGTCGATGAATACAATCAGCAGTTGATCGCCCAGGTGCATCCGTTGGACTGGGTAAACCCGACACCAGCGGCGGTCTATGACTTGGTGGTGATTGGGGCGGGTACGGCGGGCTTGGTGGTGGCGGCGGGGGCGGCAGGCTTGGGCCTGGGGCTGAAGGTGGCCCTCATCGAAAAACATTTGCTGGGGGGGGATTGTCTGAATGTGGGCTGTGTGCCCTCCAAGTGTGTGATTCGGTCGTCGCGGGTGGCGGCCCAAATGCGGCAGGGCGATCGCTTTGGGATTCGGCCCCCAGAGTTGATTGATGTGGATTTTGCGGCAGTCATGGCCCGAATGCGCCAGATCCGCGCCGAGATTAGCCACCACGATTCCGCCGCTCGGTTTCAAAGCCTGGGGGTTGATGTGTTTTTGGGCGTGGGGCAGTTTTGCTCCGATCGCCAAATTCAGGTCAATGACGCGATCCTGACATTTAAGAAAGCGGTGATTGCCACGGGCGCACGGGCCACTCGTCCCCAAGTGCCGGGTTTAGACGAAGCCGGATTTTTGACCAATGAGACGGTGTTTTCCCTCACGGAACGTCCGGCCCGGTTGGCGGTGCTGGGGGGTGGGCCGATTGGCTGCGAGTTAGCGCAGGCGTTGCATCGCTTGGGAGTACAAGTTACCCTGCTACACAAAAACGCGCACCTGTTGGACAAGGAAGACCCGGAAGCGGCGGCGATTGCCCAGGCAACCTTTGTCCGCGAGGGGATTGATCTGGTGCTGGACAGTAAACTGGAACGGGTAGAGACGACGGCAGCGGGCAAAGTGCTGCATTTCACGAGCAACGGCCAACCCGATACCGTGACAGTGGATGAAATTTTGATTGGGGCGGGGCGATCGCCCAATGTAGAAGGCTTGAACCTGGAAACCGTCGGCGTAGAATACGATGGGCGGGGCGTTAAAGTCAACGATTACTTGCAGACGACCAATCCCCGGATTTATGCGGCGGGGGATATTTGCATGAACTGGAAGTTTACCCACGCTGCCGATGCGGCGGCCCGGATTGTGATCAAAAATACGCTGTTTTCTCCCTTTGGTTTAGGCCGTGCCAAACTCAGCGATCTGGTGATGCCCTGGTGCACCTACACCGACCCGGAGATCGCCCATGTGGGCTTGTACGAGGCGGAGGCCCAGCAACAAGGGATCGCTACGGAGACGATCAAAATTAGTCTGGAGTCGGTCGATCGCGCGATCGCCGATGGTGAAACCGAGGGCTTTGCCAAGATCCTGTACCAAAAAGGCTCAGATAAAATCCTGGGGGCAACCATTGTCGCCAGCCATGCCGGGGACATGATCAGTGAAGTCACCTTGGCAATGGTGGGGGGCATTGGCCTGGGCAAACTCGCCAGCGTCATTCATCCCTATCCCACCCAGGCGGAGGTGCTGAAAAAGGCGGCTGATGCCTATCGCCGGACGCTACTGACTCCCCGGAGCCAAAAACTATTGGGTTTCCTCATCAAGTTATCCTAAGCTGGCTTCGCCTAACCGGGCGATCGCGGCCCCCGTGTAATCTACTGTTTGATACGGGGGAGTTGAGCCGGGGTTTGCCGTTGCACCCAATCTGTGCCAATTTGCACCGTCACATCGGAGGTGAGATCGCCGGTGCTATCGACCAGGACTTCGCCCACGCCCAAGGTTTGCCGAATGGCTTCTGCGCTTTTTACGTCGCCCCGTTGCGCGATGATGCGGGTAGTTTTGAGGGGTTCACCGTAGGCTTCGCTGGGAAAGACGTTGCTGTAGCCCGATCGCTCCAACACGGCAGCAATGGCTTCAGGGGTGACGGTTTGGACACGGGATTGCACGGCTACCCGCACATTGGCCGTACCACTGCCGTCGCTGGGGGCGGTGCCCGTATCAAAAAACTGCGCGGCGAGGCCGGGAATTTGGGCGGTGTTGGGGAGCCAATAGCTGGTGCCGTAGGTTTCAATATCGCCGTAGTCGCCGGGAACAATTTGCATTTGCAGATTGGAGCGATCGACGCTGGTGCCAAAGGCCACGAGGGCAAAGAGTTCTTCCACGGTGAGGTTGGTGTCAATGTGCGATCGAATCACCGATAAAATCTTGGGCAGACGGGCCAGGATGGTGGGATTGAGGGTCTGTTCTGACAAGGCCCGCATCACCATTTGTTGCCGTTGGACTCGGCCAATGTCCCCCAATTCGTCATGGCGAAAGCGCAGGAGTTGCAAGGCTTGGTTGCCGTTGAGATGCTGGCGACCAGCTTTGAGGTTGACATACAAATGCTGGCTGTCGTCCTGGTATTTCATGTCTTTGGGGACATCCACCGTGACCCCGCCCACCGCATCGATCAAGGCTTCTACCCCTTGGACGTTGATGGTAACGTAGCGATCGATGCCCACTCCACCCAGCAAATTACTCACGCTTTGGGCGCTGAGAGCGGGGCCACCAAAGGAGTTCGCCGCGTTAATTTTGGAAACGCCGTGTCCCGGAATTTCAACACGGGTATCGCGGGGAATGGAGAGCAGCACCACTTTTTTGGTCGCCGGGGTAAACCGCAGGAGCAGCATGGTATCGGTTAGCCCATCGAAGGAGTTTACCAGGGCGTGGTACCCCAATTTTTGTTGCTGGCCAGAGTCGTCTGCCACGTCGTTGGTTAAAACTTTGGCTCCCAAGACCAGAATGTTGACGGGGCGGGTCAGTTCGGGGAGTTGGAGGCTGTTGACGGAGGAGAGTTCGTTTTTGGAGAAGACAGCGGCTTCGGCGGCGGAGAGTTTGCGTTGGAGGAGGGGCGTACTGGACATGGTCATTGCCAGAATTGCGCCTGCGGTGGCCGAAAGCATGGCGACTCCGGTAAAGCCCAACAGCATCCAGGCCCAGCGGAACCCGCTCGATCGCTTGGGGATTTTGCGGAGAGATGGATGAGCAGCGTTACCTTGAATCGATGGACGGTTTGGGGATTTCACAGGCGTTTCTCGACGATCGCGATCGCTGGACAAGCGCCAGCAAGCAGCATAGTAGCAACAATTTCTGAAAACAGCCGCAAATTT
>ERZ1066122.2958-NODE-2958-length-10369-cov-7.570681_pt1 | contig 10369 bp, 4 predicted proteins | sample MGYA00382769_ERZ1066122 | MGnify/ENA primary metagenome ERZ1066122 (study PRJEB33369, sample SAMEA5778352) | biofilm metagenome | biome: Industrial cooling water; feature: Water cooling tower basin; material: Biofilm | place: United Arab Emirates | collected...
CTGCTCAGCGGCGGCGCGGGCGGCACCCTCCGACGCGCCCCGCGCCCGGATGCGGATGGTGGCCGTCAGGGGCTGACCCGAATCGGCCCGCTGCACCAGCACCTGGCGGATGTTGAGGCCCTCGTGGTCGCCGATTTCGTCATACGGCGCATCGAGCACCACCACCGGCGTGTTCACGGCCAGCGTCTGGGTGCGGCGCACTTCGCCGCGCTCGCGGAACTGGCCGTAGAGCTGCTGAATGCTCGCGGTCAGGCCGATGACGGCCAGCAGCCAGATGCCGAAGAAACCAAGCCGCACCGAGGTGGGCAGCAGCGGACGCTTCATAAACAAGCGCAACGCGAGCAGCAGCAGGCCGAACGTCGGAATCAGGAATGTCACGAACCCGGCCACCAGGCCCCACGCGGGCAGCGTGTTGCGGAGCAGTTCCAGCGGGATTTCGCCCGTCTGCACACCGCTCGCGCCGGAGGCCGGAATCAGCCCCAGCACCACACCCAGCACCGCGCCCACCGCAATCAGCAGCGCAATGCCCACAATCAGCAGAATGAGGCCCGCGAACCCGGCCACCGCCGCGAACAGAAACTTGAACACTGGCGCCACCGTGGACCCGATAGACGACAGATTATCCTGCACGGCCCGCGCCCGGCCCGCGCCGATGGGGTCGGCCGTGGCCGTGGAGGCGATGTTGGCGAGGTTCACGGCCTCGCCGCGCATCTCGAGCTGGTCGGTGAGCGAGCGGGCTTCGGGCACCACAATCCACAGAATCAGGTAAATGAGGATGCCCGAGCCGCCCGCCAGCGTGAGCGCGATGAGCGCCACTCGAATCAGCGTCACGTCCACGCGGAAGTACCACGCCAACCCCGCCGCCACGCCGCCCACCGAGCCGGCCTGCGTATCGCGGAAGAGCTTGCGCCCGGCGCCGGGGCCGCGCGTGTCGAGGCCGCCCGCCACCGACAGCCCTTCGCGCTTTGGCATCACGACCCACAGCACGAAGTAGGTGAGAACGCTCAGGCCGCTGAAACTGAAGTTGATGTGGTCGTCGAGGTCGAAAGTGGGGTCAATCAGCAGCACCAGCACGAAGGCCAGGCGCACCCACGTAGGGTTAATGTTGAAGTAGTGACCCAGGCCGGCCGCCACCCCCGCAATTTTCTTGTTGGCCTCGTCGCGGAACAACCGGCGCGCGCCCACCGGCTCGCCGGCGGCGTTGCCGAACGGCTCGGCGCCCGGCGCCGCCCCGGCCCCGGCGCGGTCGGCGGCGGAGGCTTCTTCGTCGTCGGGCACGTCGAACTCGCTCACCCGGCCGAGCTGCGCCGTCACGGCCTCCACGTCTTCCAACGTGATGACCTGCTTGGCGGGCGTCAGGCGCGCGGCGAACAGCTCGGCCACGCGGGCCTCGATGTCGGCCACGATTTCCTCGTGCCCGGCGTAAGCGGAAAAGTGCTGCTTGACCTCCGCCAGGTAGCGGCGGAGCACGTCGTAGCCATCCTCTTCAATATGAAACAGGAGGCCCTGCAGATTGATGCTGATACTCTTTTTCATCGCGGTAGAAAGGGGGGTGAGGGGTTAGGCAATCTCAGTGAAGTCGGTGGGTGAGGCGATGGTCTCCGTGGGCGGCGGCAGCGCCTTCGCCGCCGCCGGGTGCTCCTGAATGATGCGGATCGAGCCGACCATCTCGCTCCACGTCTGCCGCAGCAGCGCCAGGAAGCGCCGACCATCTTCGGTCAGCACGTAGTATTTGCGGGGCGGCCCACTGGCCGATTCCACCCACTGATAGTCGAGCAGGGCGGCGTTTTTGAGGCGGGTGAGCAGCGGGTAGAGTGTACCCTCGACCACCAGCATCCGCGCGGCCGTCAGTTCGGCGAGCATATCGGAAGCGTAGGTCTGCCCGCGTCCGATGATTTCAAGGATGCAGAATTCCAGAATGCCTTTCCGCATCTGAACCTGCGTGTTTTCGACCTTCATAAACCAGAGAGATAAGGGGGTGAGAGAAAGGAGGTGAACCGAGTGAAGTGGAAAAGTGAGTGCAGTAGCGAAAGAGGGAAGAGATAATAATGTGTCAACAGGTACTGGTTTGGGCCGGGTACTGGCTTGCGCCGAGTACTTTGTATAACCAATTAGTTGGCGGTAAAAAAAGCCCGTCCGGGCGCGGTGCTCTGATTGAACACAACAAAGGTAGATACAAGGTACTTGGTGTTGCAAGGTACTAGACGAAAAATTTTCACTATGGGTTTAGACATCTACTGTAAAAGTGCTGTTGTTGCGCGCAGATGGCTTTTTTGCGTCTTTCATCCGCAGAAAAATTTTTTCAAACCCGTGGTAGCTACCCGCCGCAGCTCCCACACTAGCCAGCAAATAGGTGCTCAGCCCAACCGTCTCGGACAGCCAGCCGCTCTTCAACCACCCATATGCTGGCTCCCAAAGCGCAAGCAAGGACAGCGGCATATGCCACACGTAAAGGCCGTAGGAGATGCGCCCCAGCCACGCTGCCGGCCCATCAGTCAGCCATCGAGGCGCGGCGGTATCGACGCGCACGGCCCACAGAATCAGCAGGGCAGCCTGGGCGGCCACCACGCTCGGCAACACGGCCCACGGCAGCCGCAGCCAACTGGGGGCGCGGGCTGCGGCCACGTACTGCTCCAACGGATGCTCGTAGCCGAGCCAGCGCCACGTTGGCCACGCCCGACCCAGCGCCTCGTGCCAGCCCCATTGCCAGCCGAAATTCCAGACCGCACCCGCCGCCAGCGCCGCCGCCAGCCACCGGCCGGGTCGCCCGATGCCGTTGCCCACCCCCAGCGCCAGCAGCCCGCCGAGGGCCAGCGCATCGAGGTAAAACACGGTGGCGCGGTGCAGGAAAAACGCCCAGGCGTTGGGCGCGGCCGGTACGCTCCGCAGCCACTCGCCTACGCCCAGCCGTACCAGTGGTCCGGCCACTACCAGCGCCACCAGCAGGCGCCGTAGCCGCGCCGGGCGCAGCCACCACACTAACAGCGGATACGCCAGATAAAACTGCTCCTCCACGCTCAACGACCATAAATGGTTGAAAAACCGACTCCGGTGCGAATCGGGCAGGCCGTCGAGCCAATGCACGAGGTCTTGCCAGTTGTAGAGGTACGTCAGCAGCCACGGCCCATCGGTGCGGGCCGCGCGCGCCCCCTCGGCCAGCCAGCCCGAAAGGTGAGCGCCCGTTGCGGCCAGCGCCAGCAGACCACCGCCTGCCAGCAGCAGGTAGCCGTAATACAGCGGGAAGATGCGGAGCGTCCGGCGCCAGTAAAAACGCCGCAGAAATGGCCCCAGCGGCCGGGTGCGGTCGGCGAGGAGCAGGCGCGTAATCAGAAACCCCGACAGCACGAAAAACACCTGCACCCCCACCCAGCCCGCCGCCAACTGCCAATGGCCGTGCGGCCAGTGCGAGAGCATCACCACCAGCACCGCCCCGGCGCGCACGGCATCCAGAGAGCGAACGTAGGGGAGGGCAGGGGCCGGCATCGGGCCGCGAAAGTAGCGCGACCACCGAACCGGCGGCTTGCCCAAGCCGCCCACCGCACCGAATCGGGCGTTCGCCGCTGAAACCGGCCGCTCCGGCGGCGCGCTGAGGCGCAAGCGGTTGACGAATCCGTATTTTTGTGAGGACCTTCGGGCAGGCGAATTTTCTGCCCCGCACACACGTTTCGCCCCCGCGCGGTCGTTTAGAGCCACGCCCGGTACGGTGCCGGGCCGGTGCTCACCAGTCGTATCCACTCCCGCATATTCTTTTCCGTTCTGATGCGTTTTTCTTTCCGTCGGCCCGCCGGGCTGTTTGTTGCCGCTGTGGTCGGGGTGTCGTCAGCGCCTGCTCTGGCACAGACTACCGCTCCCAAATACTCCAACGAGTTTCTCAACATCGGCGTCGGCGGGCGGGCCTTGGGAATGGGCAACGTGCAAGCTGCCATTGCTGACGGCCCCACTGCGGGTTACTGGAATCCTGCCGGCCTCGTCTATCAGCCCAAGAGATACAACGCCGTGCTGATGCGCTCCGAGCTGTTTTCGGGCATCGTCAAGAACGATTACGGCGCCTTCGCGATGCCGCTCGACGACAAGAGCGCCCTGGGCGTGTCGGTCATCCGAATGGGCGTCGATGACATCGCCGACACGCGCGGCCTCGTCGACCAGTATGGCTACCTCCGCTATGACCAGATTCAGTACTTCTCCGTTGCCGACTACGCCTTTCTGGTGTCCTACGGCCGCAAGCTCTCCGGCATCGAGGGGCTGAGTGTCGGCGCCAACGCCAAGGTCATCTACCGTAACGTAGGCAAGTTTGCCAACGCCGTCGGGTTTGGCGTTGACGCAGGCGCGCAGCTCCGGCGCGGTAACTGGCGCTTCGGCCTGATGGCGAAGGACGTGACGAGCACCTTCAACGCCTGGCGCATCAACGCCGACGAGTTGAAAACCGTGTACGCCCAAACCGGCAACACCGTGCCCGGCAACACGATGGAGCTGACCCTGCCGCGCGCCGTGCTCGGCGCGGCGCGGCAGTTCACCATCGGCAAAGATTTCACGGTGGTGGCCGCCCTCGACCTCGACGCCACCTTCGACGGCCAGCGCAACGTGCTGCTGCCCGGCAAGGTCGTGAGCATCGACCCGCGCGCGGGCCTCGAAGTGGGCTGGGCGCAGATTGCCTACGTGCGCGCCGGGGTCAACAACATCCAGAAAATCAAAGCCTTCGACGGGGCCGAGAAAACCCGTGTGCAACCCAACTTCGGCGTCGGCGTGGCCACCAGCGGCCTGACCCTCGACCTGGCCCTCTCGAAAGTGGCCGCCAACTCCGACGTATCGCAGACCGGCTCGGCGAAGCTCTCGAGCATTATCGTTTCGCTGGGGTATTCTTTCAATTAGCGATTTCGGCGCCCGCCGTAGCAGCGGCGGGCGCTCCCGACGTTTCTTCCCTGTTCACGTTTTATGACCCGACCCCTACGCTTCGCCCCTGTTCGTCTGCTGTCGCTGCTCGCCGTGCTGTGCCTCGTTGGCGGCGCGGCGCGGGCGCAGTCGCCGCTGGGCCGCTTCGGCAACGAGTGGATTCAGCCCGGCCAGCCGTACTACAAAATCAAGGTCGGCCAGCGCGGCATTCATCGCCTCTCGCAGGCGTGGCTGGCGGCCGCCGGCATTGCCGCCACCACCGACCCGCGCCGCCTCCAGCTCTGGCGCCGTGGACAGGAACAAGCCATTTATGTGGCCGGCGAAACTGACGGATCGCTCGATGCCACCGACTACGTGGATTTCTGGGGGCTGCCGAATGATGCGTTGCTCGAGAAGGAGCTGTTCAAAGACCCCTCGTGGCAGGTGTCGGAGTTGGTGTCGACCTACTCCGACACGGCGGCTTACTTTCTGACAGTGGTGCCGGCCGGAGTCACGCCGTTGCGGATGCAGCAGCTTACGTCGGCCCCCGGCGGCCTCGCACCGGTGCGGCATTCCATTCAGGAGGTGGTGCAGGTGCCGGCCAATCTGTTCTATCTGCAGGGGCCGGTATATAACAGCGCAACCAGGTCGGCGATGTCGTGGCACGACAAAGCGGAAGGATTCACCGGCCGCGACTTCGCCACTTCCGGCGCGATCCGGGTTCCGGTGACGGTCGCACCCGATACGCTGCGCCTGACTCCCAGATTACTACTGAAACTGGCCAGCCGGAGCTTCACGACGCGCACGGTGACAATCGACCTGATGCGAGTCACTTCTGCCACCGCGTCCGTTTTCGTCCGAACGCTGACACAAACCACTACCCCTCTTCAGCCGTTTGGCCACGCGCTGTATGAAGTGCCGCTGCGCTACGCCGACCTTGCAGGGCGAACCGAGATTGAGTTGCGGGTTACGGTGAACTCCGGCGGGGCGGGTGCGCCGGATGCGTTTACTTCCATCAACTATGCCCGATTGGCGTATGCCGCAGTCAACGCACTAGGTGGCCAGGGGCGGCTGCTCCTGACCGACTCGACGCAAGCGGGCAGTAACTCGCAGTACCTCCTGTTCGACACGCCACCGGCTGCCGCCGTCGGGTACGATGTAACCAACCCCTTTGCGCCCATTCGGATTGCCGGACAGACAGCTGGCGCTCAATGGGGTATGGTGGTACCTACGGCGGGGCCGGGCGCGCGGCGCGTATTCATCGCTAACGATGCCGCGCCGCGCGTCCCGCCGCCCGGCCGCCGGGCCGTGATGCGTACGTACGCGCCCTCGCCGGGTGCTTACCTCATCATAGCCGGGCGAAAGCTGCTGACCGATTCGACCGGGCGCCAACCGGTACGCGAGTACGCCCGGTACAGGGCTTCGGCGGCCGGCGGCAGCCACGACACGCTGACGGCCATCGTCGATCAGCTGTATGATGCCTTCTTCTATGGCGATCCGTCGCCAATCGCCATTCGGCGGTTCGTAAAATTCCTCAACAGTGGTAGCGCGCCCATCAACTACCTGTTTCTGGTGGGAAAGGGCATCGAGGCGTTCGCACGTGATGGCAATTTCGGCAGTCTCGCGTATAATCGTGCCCGATTCGCGAAGGACATTCTGCCCGCGATGGGGTATCCCGCGTCTGATGTTCTGTTTACTGCCGATTTCCGCAACAACCGGTACGCGCCGCTCGTGCCGACTGGCCGGTTGTCGGCCAACTACGCATTCGAGGTCGAAGGCTACCTCGATAAAGTGCGCGCGCACGAAGGCGCGCCCTTAGCCGACTGGCGCAAAAATGTGTTGCATCTGGGAGGCGGGAAAAATCAGCGTGAGCAATCTCAGTTTTCCGGGTATCTGAACACATATGCCGCTCAGGTTGAAGACTCGCTCTATCTTGGTGGACGAGTCGAAAGCATCCTGCGCGGCAATGTCAGCTCGCCGGTAACGAGCGTCAACGTCTCGACACAGGTCAATAACGGCTTATCGCTGATCACGTTTTTTGGCCACTCGTCGCCGAATACCTCCGACATCGATATCGGAACGGCCTCCGACCCGCTCAACAACTACCGCAATGCCGGTCGGTACCCGGTGATTGTAATGAATGGTTGCCAGGTCGGTAATACTTTTCTTGATGCGCGCTCCTTCGGCGAAGACTGGATGCTCACGCCACAACGCGGCGCCCTGGCCTTTCTGGCGTATGCCGGCTATGGCCTTCCTGCTCAGTTGGATATGTACTGCCGCTCGTTTTACCGGTCGATGTTCAACGACTCGGCGTACTATGGGCGTAGCCTCGGGCAACAACAAAAACGAACCGTCGAGCGCGCCATCACCCCAATGATGGCGATGGCCTCGATTCCGGAAGACGGCATCGCCCAACTCACGCAAGTGGTGTTGCAGGCCGACCCGGCGGTCCGGATCTACTCCCCCGAACGGCCCGACTACGTCATCAGCAATGCCAGCGTCGCTTTGTTGCCGCTCGACGGCGAACGCCTGACGGCGCGGGCCTCGGGCCTGAAAGTACGGGTGGTCGTTCGTAATCTGGGGCGGGCCACTGCCGACTCGGTGCGGGTGCGGGTGCGGCGCACATTTGCCAACTCGACGCCGATGCAGACCGTCGAGCAGATTTTTCAGCCGATTGTTTATTCAGACACGCTCGTTTTGACCATTCCCAACCTGCCGGGCACCAATGTGCAGGGCACCAACCAGTTCGAGATCGTGGTTGATTGGCCCGATTCGGTACGGGAGATGAATGAATTGAACAACCTGGCGACGATCAGCCATTCGTTCCCGCTCGGCAGTGTGTATCCGTTGCTGCCGCAGGAGTTTTCGCTCGTCCCGACGAGCGTTCCGACGCTGGTCGGGCAATACGATCAACCGCTCAGCACCAACCGCGACTACACGTTCGAGTTGGATACCGTGCCGTCGTTCACCTCACCGATTCTGGTGCGGCAGCTCCTCAACGCTGACCGCTACCCCATCTGGCGGCCCACGATGCCCGCCACCGCCGGGCAGGACTCGGTGGTGTGGTACTGGCGTTTCCGGCCGCAGACTATTTTGCCGGGCGAAGACTCCACGTGGGCCACTTCGTCGTTCCGGCACGTGCCGGCCTCGTCGGGGGGGTGGTCGCAAAGCCATTACGGCCAGTTCGTGCGGGCGCCGAAGGTGAGTGTCCGGCAGGCGGCGCCCTCGGGCCGATGGTCGTACACACCCACGTTGCTGCGGCTGATGCTGCGTACCACCAGCGGCGACAGTGTGCGGTTCTCTTCGACTCAGCAGCGCGCCGTCACGTTTGAGGTGCCGCCCAATGGGATTCGGCACAACGCCACCAACCTGATGCGGCCGACCGCCTACACCGTTGTCTCGAACCTGATCCTGATGGTGTTCGACCCGAACACGCTGGAACCAGTGTCGAGCAAATCCACCTTCAACGGCCGTCTGATCATCAGCGATACCACCAGTTACTGCGGTCAGGATGACAGAAACATTGGAGACCTCACGTTCTGGATGTACAGCGGGTATGGCCAAGGTGAAGTGTATGGCCCGGTCACGGGTAGCGCTGCCCGTGGGCTGGTCCACGTCGTGCGGCGCCCTGGATCACCCGCCACCTATGATAATTATCTGACGACGCGCGTTGATTCCGTGGAATCCATCCTGCGCCACATCCCCGATGGCTACATCGTGGCGATGGTGTCGGCCAACCGGGTGCCGTTCGACTCGATTCGGGTTCGGAAGCCGGGGCTGATGAATCAAATTCGTGCCCTCGGGTCGGTGGTGGTCGATTCGCTGCACGACGGCGACCCGTTCGTGATCATCGGTACGAAAGGTGGCGCGCCGGGTACGGCTATCGAAAGAACCTACGACCGGACGTTGCCCGGCCGCTGGGGCCAGACGGTGCATCTCGACACCACGCGCTCGTCGTTCGAGCCGCGCGGGCGGGTGACGTCCACCGTCATCGGGCCGGTGCAACGGTGGCTCGACGTCATTCAGACCGTTAAGCGCGACTCGTCGATCACTTCTTCTTACAGCTTACAGGTGGTTCCCATCGACGCGACCGGGCGCGATGGTACGCCGATTCCGGTCGTGATTCCGGCCGCCCCCATCAACTCCACTTCCTCGTTCGCGCTGGGTGGGCTGCTCAATGCCGCCCAATACCCCAAGGCGCGCCTCGAACTGGCAACTCAGGACACGCTGCTGCGTCGCTCGCCGCAACTGGAGCAATGGCTCGTGACGTACGAAGGCGTCCCGGAAGGTGTGGTGCGGGTTGACCGAGTGCCGGCCGACAGTCTGGTGCTGACGGCCCAGGCCGAACGCGGACGGGTAAAGCTTCGGGTGCCCTTCCAGAACATCTCCACCGTCCGCTTCCGCGATTCGCTGGCCGTTGACTTTACGCTCTTGAAGGGCGGAACCGTGTGGACAACTAGGCGCGTCAAGATCGGTGCGCTGGCGCCCGACTCGCTCGGCTGGGCCCTGAGCGTACTGCGAACGGATACGCTTCGCTCCGGCGATTACGTGCTGCGGGCGGTCGTCAACCCCGGCAACCTGCAACCCGAGCAGTACGATTTCAATAACACACTCGAAGCCGCTTTTCGTATCGAGATACCCAATCTGGCGCCGCTCGTGGACGTGGCCTTCGACGGTCAGCATATTCTGGATTATGACATCGTAGCGCCCGCGCCCGCCATCAGCGTGAGTGTGCGCGACGAGGACAAACGCATCTCGCCTAAGCCGGAAGACGTGGATCTGGTGCTCTATCCCATCGACCGGGGCGGCAACCGTACTGGCCCGAAACGCGAGTTGACGGGCACCAGCCCCGGCGTCACGGCGCAGCTCGGCACAGCCACCAAGCCGCTGATGCTCACTTTCGGGCCGGGGCAACTCACCGACGGGTTCTACCAGTTGGATGTGCAGGCGCGCGACTACGCAGGCAATCTGGCGGCGGCGGCGGCATATAAATCGCGGTTTCAAGTCATCAACGAAACGATGATCTCGAATTTCTACCCGTACCCCAACCCGTTCTCGACGAGTACGCGCTTCCTGTTCACGATCACCGGCAAGGTGCCGCAGAACCTGAAAATCCAGATTATGACCGTGACCGGCAAAGTGGTGCGCGAGATTATGAAGGAGGAGTTGGGCACCGACCTGCGCGTGGGCCACAACACCAGCACCGCCACCTGGAACGGCACCGACGAATACGGCGACCGCCTGGCCAACGGCGTGTACCTCTACCGCGTGGTGGTGCAGGATTCGGAAGAGTCGTTCAAAACCTTCAAAACCGCCGGCGACAACAAGGCTTTCCACAAGACCTGGGGGAAGCTGTATATCCTGCGGTAGGCCGCCGATAGCCGAGAAGAGAACGGCCCGTTCGCGCCCCAGTCGGCGCGGGCGGGCCGTTTTTCATCATAGCTTATTAAGCGGTCGACCAGAAGTTTTGCGGTTTTTGATACCCTGAAAACATCTGCAA
>ERZ1066122.2961-NODE-2961-length-10356-cov-8.789050_pt1 | contig 10356 bp, 9 predicted proteins | sample MGYA00382769_ERZ1066122 | MGnify/ENA primary metagenome ERZ1066122 (study PRJEB33369, sample SAMEA5778352) | biofilm metagenome | biome: Industrial cooling water; feature: Water cooling tower basin; material: Biofilm | place: United Arab Emirates | collected...
CGGCTCGACCAGCTCGAGGATCCGTTCCGGCTCTACCGCTGCCACACGATCATGAACTGCGCGAATGTGTGCCCCAAGGGCCTGAACCCCGCCAAGGCGATCGCCGAAACCAAGAAGATGATCGCCGAACGCGCGATCTAGATCGTCTCGCAGACCCCGTTCGTGTCGAGCGTAGTCGAGACACGGGGCGCCAAGTGTCTCGACTACGCTCGACACGAATGGATGGGGTCTGGTGGCACTTTCGGATCAAGTTTTCGAGCATGGGCCGGACCCGGACAATCCGGGCTGGCGTCACTGGAACCTGAAGGACCCGACGCTGTTCAATGGCGCGGTGATGGGTAGGCTCATCACGCGGGTCGATGAGGATGGGCGCGCGCGGTTGCGCATGTTCCCCGAGCGGCGGCACCAGAACCTCCAGGGCATCGTCCACGGCGCGGTGACGCTGAGCCTCATCGACATCAGCCTGTTCACCACCATGCACACCATCGGCAGCGGCAACGCCGGACCCTCGGTCACGCTAGAGCTGTCGACCCAGTTCACCGGCGCGGGCCAGCCCGACCGCCCGCTCGACGCGGTGACCGAGATCGTGCGCGAGACCGGCGGCCTCGTCTTCGTGCGCGGCATGGTCGTGCAGGACGACCACCGCGTTGCCAGCTTCTCGGGCATCGTCAAGAAGATGCGGCCCAAAGCTCCCGCGCCATGACGGGTATGCTGGCGCGCTACGAGCGGCTGGTCGCCGCGGGCGAGCTGCGTGCCGATGCGGATCAGCGCCGCGCCGCCCAGCGGCTCGACCAGCTGCAGAAGGAGCTGGAAGCGGATGCGCCCGGCGGCCTGCTCGCCCAGCTCTTCCGCCCGCGCAAGACCCGGCCCCAGGGGCTCTACCTGTGGGGCGGGGTCGGACGCGGCAAGTCGATGCTGATGGACCTCTTCGTCGAGACCCTGGCCATCGCCGAAAAGCGCCGGGTCCACTTCCACGCCTTCATGCTCGAGGTCGACCGGTTGATCCGCGAGGAGCGCGCGCGCGAGGCGGGCGATCCCATCGCGCCGGTGGCAAAGCGGATCGCGGCCGACATCCGCTGTCTGGCCTTCGACGAGATGGTGGTCACCAACACCGCCGATGCCGCGATCATGAGCCGGCTGTTCACCGCGCTGATCGAGGACGAGGGCGTGACGGTCGTCACCACCAGCAACCGGCCTCCGGCCGATCTCTACAAGGACGGGCTGAACCGCTCGCTGTTCCTCCCTTTCATCGCCCTCGTCGAGCGCGAGATGGACGTCCTCACGCTCGATGGGCCGACCGACTACCGCCTCGACCGGCTCGGCGGCCTCGACAGCTGGCACGCGCCCATCGGCGAGGCGGCCACGGCGCAGGTGCGCGAGGCGTTCTTCCGCCTGACCGACTACAAGCCCGAAGATGCCGCCCATGTGCCGAGCGGCGAGCTCGACCTCGGCGGCGGGCGCAGGTTGCACGTGCCCAAGAGCCTCAAGGGCGTGGCGGTGTTCAGCTTCAAGCGATTGTGCGGCGAGAACCGCGGCGCCGCCGACTACCTCGCCATCGCCCGCACCTATCACACGGTGATCCTCGTCGGCATCCCGCGCATGGGCCCCGACAATCGCAACGAGGCGATCCGTTTCACCAAGCTGATCGACGCGCTCTACGAGCACTCGGTCAAGCTGTTCGTGACCGCCGCAGCCGAGCCGGAGGCGCTCTATACCCAGGGCGACGGGGCGTTCGAATTCCAGCGCACGGTGAGCAGGCTCAAGGAAATGCAAAGCGCCGACTACATGGCGCGCGGCCACGGCCTTGCCGCCTGATGTTCGTCCGGACGTGTCACGCAAAACGCCGTTTTCGAAACCGCGACCTTCCGGACAATTCTCTGATTTAATTCGTTTACCGCCGATCATCCGTACGAAGGGTGTGACCTTCGCCCCGCGCCGCGCATCTACGACCGGACCGATCCGAAAGGCGAAAAAGGCGATCATCGCCGCACCCTGCCACCCGCCGGGCGAGTAGGAAATCCGCGCCCTTGACCCGCGCAGGCCGCACCCCACCTATCGCCCATCCCGGCGTCAACACCCCGCCGATGCGAGACTGATCCATGATCGATATCCGACCTTTCGCCAGCCTGGGCCATGCCGATCACGGCTGGCTGGATGCGCGCCACCACTTCAGCTTTGCCGGCTATCACGATCCCGCCCGCATGGGCTGGGGGGCGATCCGCGTCTGGAACGACGACACCATCGCCCCGCAGACGGGCTTTCCGCCGCATTCGCACAGCGACATGGAAATCGTGACCTTCGTGCGCAGCGGGGCGATCAGCCACAAGGACAGCCTCGGCAACCAGGGCCGGACCGGCGCGGGCGACGTCCAGGTGATGAGCGCGGGCACCGGGATCACGCACGCTGAATACAATCTCGAGGCCGAGCCGACGACGCTGTTCCAGATCTGGATTCTGCCCGACCGCGCCGGCGAGGCCCCCGGATGGGGCCAGCGCGAGTTCCCCAGGGCGAGCCGCGAGGGCGGCTTCGAAGTGCTGGCAAGCGGCACGCCCGAGGCCGACGGCGCGCTGGCGATCCGCTGCGATGCTCGGGTAGCCGCCGCAACGCTGTCCGCCGGACAGAGCGCGGTCTGGACCCCGTCATCGGACGCGCGCCACCAGTATCTCGTCGCCCCGCGCGGGCGAATCCGCGTCAACGGCCATGAAGCCGCACCGCGCGACGGCATCGCCATCACCGGCGAAAGCGAGATCGTGGTCGAGGCGCTCGAGGATGCCGAGATCGTGCTGGTGGATGCCCGCTAGAGCATCGCGCGGAAAAGTGGGCACCGGTTTTTCCGCAAAAGCGATGCGACAACAAGAGCTTGGAGCATCGGAGGTGATTCACAAATCACCTCCAATGATCTAGAGCGCAATGACAAACCGATCAGGCGGCGGCGCGGGCTGCCGCCTGTTCGAAATAGTCGATCATCATCGTGAGCACGTGGCGCAGCGACTGTTCCTGCTCGTCGATGCGCGCCTCGAGCCGGTCGAGCTGCGCCGCGATCTCCGCCGGCGGTTCGCCCGTTCCGGTCGCAGCATCCTGGACCTGCGAGACCAGCGCCAGTTCGGTGCGCAGCTGCGCCAGCTGGTCTTCCTGGCGGGAAAAGGCCTTTTCCAGAGCGGCAAGCTGCCTTTCCAGCGCCTCGGCGCGCTTGCCCTTGAGCGGCGCCGCCGGCGCATCGGCAAGCGGCGCGGCGGCGGGCGCCTGCGCTTCGCGCCGGGCGCGGGCAAAGGCTTCGGGCGCAGGCATATCGCGGTCGAGGACCGGGCGCGGCGCCTCGTCCTCGGCACCGGCGAGGCTGCCGGGTCCGTTCATGTCCGCGAGCACGGCATCGAGCATGGTAGGCCCGATCGCGTCCTTCTGTTCGATGGCCGCAGCCATGAACAGGCGGGTCATCAGCTGGTTGAGCTTGCGCGGAATGCCGCCGGTTGCCTTGTGCAGCTTGACCCACAGCCCGTTCGCCAGCTGGGGCCTGCCGTCCCAACCGACCCGCTTGAGGCGGTGCATGACATAGGGCTCGATCTCGCCGGGCTGCATCGGCTCGAGATGGTGCGAGGCGATGATGCGCTGGCGCAGCTGTTCCAGTTCCTCCGAGCGCGCCACCAGCTGGCGGAACTCGGGCTGGCCAAGCAGCAGCGTCTGCAGCAGCGGGTGCGAGCCGAGCTGGAAGTTGGACAGCATCCGCAGCTCTTCCAGCGCGCCGATGGACAGGTTCTGCGCCTCGTCGACGATCAGCAGCACCTTGCGGCCCGAGCGCGCTTCCTCGTGCAGGAACAGCTCGATCGCGGCGAGCGCGGCGGCCTTGTCGCCGCCCGGCACGTCCAGCCCGAAACTGCGCGCGGCGACCGCGATCATCTCCGAATCGTCGAGCGCGCTGGTGACGACCTCGCCAACGCTCATCCGGCGACGGTCGAGTTTGCCCTTGAGATGGCCGACCAGGGTCGACTTGCCCGCCCCCACCTCGCCGGTGATGACGATGAAGCCTTCGCCCTGGTTGAGGCCGTAGCCAAGATAGCTCAGCGCCTTCTTGTGGGTGACGCTTTCGAAATAGAAGGCGGGGTCGGGCGTGAGCTGGAAGGGCCGCTCGGAAAAGCCGAAATAGTCCTCGTACATGGGGTCACCGTATCACAAGGCGGCGCAGCTGCCGACGCTTCGCATGCGATAATAGGGTGCGATTATGAACAATTACCCTTCACCGTCCCGTGGCGGGACGGGCGCTGTTCAGCGGGTAAACAGGCTGGTCAGCTCGACATGGGTCGACCAGCGGAACTGCCCGACGGGGCGCAGCTGCGCGAGACGGAACCCGGCGTCAGCCAGCATCCGGGCATCGCGCGCCCAGCTGACCGGATTGCAGCTGACATAGGCCACGCGGGCGGCGCTGCTGGCGGCGATGGCGGCCACCTGTTCGCGCGCCCCTGCCCGCGGCGGGTCGAGCAGCAGCGCAGCGAAACGGCCGGCTTCCTCGGGCTGGAGAGGATTGCGAAACAGGTCGCGGTGGAGCGCATGGACCGGCAGCCCGCGCGCGTTGGCGGCGGTCTTGCAGGCAAGATGGGCATCGCGCGCCGCCTCGACCGCCATGACCTTGGTGCCCGTGCCCGGCCCGGCAAGCGCGAATGCGAAGGTGCCGAGGCCCGAGAACAGGTCCGCGACCGTGGCGGCGCCGCCTAGGAACGCGCAGGCGTCCGCGACCAGCGCGCTTTCCCCATCGGCGGTCGGCTGCAGGAACGCGGCGGGCGGCAGGCCCACCGGCACGCGGCCGAGCGTGACGGTCACCGGCTGCGGTTCCCACAAGGTCTCGGGCCCGTAGCCCTGGTCGAGGCCGAGGCGGGCAAGGCCATGCGTGCGCGCGAAATCGAGCAGCGCCTCGGTCGGCCCGAGCCCGTCGAGCGCCAGGCCGCTCAGCGCCACGTCGACACCCTGGTCGGCCAGGGTCAGCGCGGCGTCGACCGGCTGCTTGCCGCCATGCGCCGCGACAAGGGCGCGCAGGCGCGCGACCAGCGCGAACAGCTCGGGCGCCAGGATGTGGCATTCGCGCATGTCGACGATGCGGTGACTCCCTGCCTCACGAAAGCCGAGCACCGCGTTTCTGCCTGCGCGCAGGCCGTGCAGCGTCGCCCGGCGACGGCTTCGCGGCGGGGAGAGGTGGGTCGGCAGCAGCTCGCCGATGGCGATGCCCTGCCCCTCGGCCGCATGAACCACCCGCTCGGTCACGAAGCGCGCCAGCGCCGCCTCGTCCGCGTGCTGGAGCTGGCAGCCGCCGCAACTGCCGAAATGGCGGCACGGGGGCACGACATGGTGCGGCCCATGCTCCAGTGTGCCGTCCGGGTGAAGCAGGTCGCCAGTCACGCCGCCCGCGACGTGACGACCGGAGGCCGTGACGCCATCGCCCTTCACGGCGATGCGCAGGATCGGCTCCGGGGCGCTCACAGCAATTGTGCCAAAGCGGGACGAATGGCACAGGCCAGCTCGCCCGCGGTCAAGGCGGGCCCGGCAATGCGCGCTGCCTCGTGGTGCAGCCAGACGCCTTCCTCGGCGGCGCGGAAGGGATCGCCGTGGGCCGCCAGCCGCGCGGCGATGGCGCCCGCCAGCACGTCGCCACTGCCCGCCACCGAGAGCCAGCTCGATCCGCGCGGGAAATAGCGCACCCGTCCGCCACTACCGACCAGCAGCGTGTCGGGACCCTTGGCCAGCACGGTGAGGCCAGTGGCGTCGTGAAGCGCTTGCGCCCGCGCGAACTTGCCCTGCGCCGTGACGCCAAAGCTGCGCGCGAGTGCCGCCAGTTCGCCCTCGTGCGGGGTCAGGCAGAGTGTCGTGACGTCAACACCCTCGATCATGTCGGGGTCGAGCAGGTGCAGCGCATCGGCGTCGAGCACGGCCGGGCGGCGCGCCTCCAGCACGGCGGCCATGATCGCCCGCGCCCCTACATCGCGCCCGAGACCCGGGCCGGCCAGCACGGCGGCGGTGCGCGGATCGGCAAGGAGTGCCGAGCGCGCCTCGACCACCAGTTCGGCGGGCGCCTGCGGTGGCGGCGTTTCGGCGGCGAGCTTCACATAGCCTGCTCCCGCCCGCATCGCCGCCGCGGCCGCAAGCAGCGAAGCGCCCGGCATCGCCCCCGCGACTATGCCCAGCAAGCCGCGCCTGTACTTGTGCGCATCGGCAGCGGGCGCGGCAAGGCTTGGCCGCGCCGAAAGACACTCGCACACATCGGATAGCTCGAGGCCGATCGGCACCAGCCGCAGCGCCCCCATGCGCGCCGCCGCCGGCATCAGCCAGTGCGCCCGTTTCCACGCCCCCAACGCCAGGGTGAGCTGGTAATCGGGAAGCGCGCCCAGCACCTCGCCGGTATCGCAGGCGACGCCGCTCGGCACGTCGATTGCGATGCGATAACCGTGGCTTGCCGATGCTTCTTCGAGCAATGCGGCAAATTCGCCCGCCAGCCTCCGCGTCAGCCCGTAGCCGAACAGCGCATCGACCAGCACCGGCGCGTGGCGACCCGTCGGCGCAGACAGCGTCTCGCCCTGCCAGCGCGATCGCGCCTGCCGTGCCGCTTCGGTTTGCGGTTCGATCGGTGCCACCACCACGACTGCATTGCCGCGCAGGCGCAGGCTTTCGGCGATGACATAGCCGTCGCCGCCATTGTTGCCCGGGCCGCACAGCACGGTCACCGCGCGTCCCGCGGCGACCCGCGCGACATAACCCGCTGCGCCCTCGCCCGCGCGGCGCATCAGTTCCCCTTCATCGGTCCCGGAGGCCATTGCCGCCTGCTCGGCGGCGCGCATGGCGGCGACGGTGAGGACGGGCTCAGCCACCCGCCGAGGCCCTAGATATCGGCGAAGATATGCGTCTCGTATGCCGCGCCGGGGTGCGTGACCGCGCCCTTTGCGGCAGGGCCGACATTCTGCGCATAGCGCCACAAGGCACCCGACTGGTAATCATTGCTGCGCGGCTGCCAGCCTTTGCGCCGTTCGTCCAGCACCGCGGCTTCGACCAGCAGGTCGATGCTGCCCGCTTCGGCGTCGATGGCGATCGTGTCGCCGTCCTCCACCAGCGCGATCGGTCCGCAATCCGCCGCTTCCGGTCCGACATGGCCGATGCAGAAGCCGCGCGTCGCGCCCGAAAAGCGCCCGTCGGTGATCAGCGCGACCTTTTCGCCCATGCCCTGCCCGTAGAGCGCGGCGGTGGTGGAGAGCATCTCGCGCATGCCGGGGCCGCCCTTGGGGCCTTCGTAGCGGATCACGATGACGCAGCCCTCGGCGATGTCGCGGCTCTCGACGGCGGCGAAGGCGTCCTCCTCGCAGTCGAACACCCGCGCCGGGCCGGAGAACTGGAGGCGCGCCATCCCGGCGACCTTGACGATCGCGCCGTCGGGGGCGAGCGAGCCCTTGAGGCCGACGACGCCGCCGGTGGGGGTGATCGGGGTCTTCACATCGTAGAACACCTTCTGGTCGGGGTTCCAGGTGATCTCCTCGAGGTTCTCGCCGATGGTCTTGCCGGTGACGGTGATCGGGTTGGGATCGATGAACCCGCCATCGAGCAGCGTCTTCATCGCCATGTAGACCCCGCCCGCCTCGTGCATGTCCTTGGCGACATACTTCCCGCCGGGCTTCAAGTCCGCGATGTAAGGCGTTGATTTGAATATGTCGGCGACATCGAACAGATCGAACTCGATCCCCGCTTCATGCGCCATGGCCGGCAGGTGCAGCGCGGCATTGGTCGAGCCCCCGGTTGCCGCCACCACCCGCGCGGCATTCTCGAAAGCGGCGCGGGTGCAGATGTCGCGCGGGCGCAGATTGCGTTCGAGCAGCGCCATCACCTGGCGCCCGGCGGCCAGCGCGATTTCCTCCCGCGACTTGTAAGGTGCTGGCGCCATATTGCTGTTTGGCAACGACAATCCGATGGCTTCGCCCACGCAGGCCATGGTGTTGGCAGTGAACTGGCCGCCACAGGCGCCGTGGCCCGGACAGGCGACCTTTTCGAGCGCGGTGAGATCCTTCAGCGGACAATTGCCCGCCGCATGCTGTCCCACCGCCTCGAACACGTCGACGACGGTGACATCGTGGCCCTTGTAGGTGCCGGGCAGGATCGACCCGCCATAGACAAAGATCGAAGGCACGTTGAGCCGCAGCATCGCCATCATCATGCCGGGCAGGCTCTTGTCGCAGCCCGCAAAGCCCACCAGCGCGTCGTAGCAGTGGCCGCGCACCGACAGCTCGACCGAATCGGCGATGACCTCGCGGCTGACCAGCGAGCTCTTCATGCCCTGGTGGCCCATGGCGATCCCGTCGGTGACGGTGATGGTGTTGAAGCGGCGCGGCATCCCGCCCGCCTCGTCCACCCCGCGGCGGCAGATATCGGCCTGCGCATCGAGCGTGGTGTTGCAGGGCGCGCTGTCGTTGCCTGCGCTGGCGACCGCGACGAAGGGTCGCGCGATCTCCTCCTCGGTGAGGCCCATGGCGTAGTAGTAGGAACGGTGCGGCGCACGCTCCGGCCCGACCGACACATGGCGGCTGGGAAGCTTGGATTTGTCGAACCTGGCCATGGACACCTCCGTCGCGCCGGTTTTGCCGCTCGCGCCGCGCACTTCAAGCGGCGTGTGGCAAAGCTTTCATTGCGCCGCCTCAACCTCTGCCGCGACGCGGGGCAGGACCTGGCCGAGAAGCGCCGCCCAGCGGGCCTGTCCGTCGAGGCCGGCGATCTGGTCCTGGCGGATCTCGATGGCGCAATAGGGGATGCCATGCGCCTCGGCGTGGCGGTCCATCGTGGCGTTGAGATCGCGGCCCGAATAGGGCTCGTTATCGCCGACCGTCAGGCCATGTTCGGCAAACAGCCGTATGGCGATCCGCGCGGCGCGATCGTCGCGGTTGTGGAGCAGCGCGACCTGCCAGGGGCGGGGCTTGTCGCAGCTGCGCAGCGCGGGCGTGAAGCTGTGCAGCGCCGCGATCAGCGCCGGGCGCGCGGCGGCGATGCTGCCCGCCAGCGCCGCGTGATAGGGGCGGTGGTAAGCGGCCAGCCGCGCCTCGCGGTCAATGCCGATATTGCCGGGGATGGCGTGCCCGTCGCTCCGCTCGGGGATGGCGGCGGGATCGTGTTCCTCGCGGTTGAGGTCGCAGACGAGGCGGCTGACGGTGGCGAGATGCGCCGGGATGCCATGCTCGCGGTGAAGAATTTCCGCGACCGCGGCGGTGCCGATGTCCCAGGCGATATGGTCCTGCATCAAGCCGGGATCGATGCCGAGGTCCAGGCCCGGCGGAACATGGTTCGAGGCGTGATCGAGGACGCAGAGGATGCCGCCCGCGCGGGGCGTGCCGAGGAGGCGGTAGGGCGGGCTGTCGCTCACGCGCCTTTCCCTTCCCTCGCATGGCACGAAAACATGGCGGATTTCCTCACCGCAGCTGGCCCGCCATCTGCCACCAGCCGGGATGCTCGGCCGCTATCCGCGCCGCCGCCGCATCGCGCGACCCGGCGCTGTCATAGAGCGCGAAGCAGGTCGCACCCGATCCGGACATGCGCGCCAGCCAGGGGCCGGTACTCCGCAGCGCTGCCAGCACCACGGCGATCACCGGGCATAGCGCGATCGCGGGCGCTTCGAGGTCGTTGCGGCCCGCCCGCGCGATGGCGCGCGCATCGCTTTCGGGGAGCGGCCCGCGGTCGATGCCGTCCCACCCCCGGAACACCAACCCAGTGGAGAGCGGCACGCGCGGATTGACCAGCAATACAGGGGTTCCGGCCAGGCTGTCGTCGACAGGTTCCAGCTCTGTCCCGGTCCCGCGCCCGATGCAGGTCACGCTTTCGACGCAGGCCGGGACATCGGCGCCCAGCCTTGCCGCCCGCGCCGCCCAGTCGCCGGGCAGGCCATGCAGCGCTCGCACGATCCGGAAAACCGCCCCCGCATCCGCCGACCCGCCCCCAAGCCCCGCCGCGACGGGGAGGTTCTTCTCGAGCGTGAGCGCGAGCCCGTCGGGACGCGGAAGGGCGGACAGCGCCCGCATGACGAGGTTGTCGAAGGGGTTGTCGAGCGTCGCGGCAAATTCGCCAAAGGTCTCGAGCCTGTCCGCCGAAGCAGCGCGCGCCGTCAACACATCGCCCGCATCGACGAAGGCGAACAGCGTTTCAAGCTCGTGATACCCGTCTGCCCGCCGCCCGCGAACATGCAGCGCGAGGTTGATCTTGGCGTAAGCGGTTTCGCGCATCAGACTTCGGCCCCCCACCTGTGGGAGGATTACATGTTCGGATAGTTCGGCCCGCCGCCGCCTTCGGGCGTGACCCAGGTGATGTTCTGGTTGGGGTCCTTGATGTCGCAGGTCTTGCAGTGGACGC
>ERZ1066122.2962-NODE-2962-length-10336-cov-6.537691_pt1 | contig 10336 bp, 10 predicted proteins | sample MGYA00382769_ERZ1066122 | MGnify/ENA primary metagenome ERZ1066122 (study PRJEB33369, sample SAMEA5778352) | biofilm metagenome | biome: Industrial cooling water; feature: Water cooling tower basin; material: Biofilm | place: United Arab Emirates | collected...
GCGGCATCGGCATGACCGACGAATATGACATCGGCCTCTATATGAAACGCGACCGCGCGCTGGCGGAGTTTATGGGCGATGTGCATTACCACACCGACCGGGTGGCGCGGATGAATGGGTATTGAGACTTTCTCCCCTCCCGCTTGCGGGAGGGGTCGGGGGTGGGCCTGAGACACGGCACGATCCCGCACTGACCCACCCCAACCCCTCCCGCAAGCGGGAGGGGCTTTAAGGAGAACGCTCATGGACATTCAAAAACTCTTCGGCCTCGACGGCCGCATCGCGCTGGTCACCGGCGGGTCGCGCGGGATTGGCGCGATGATTGTCGAGGGCTATCTCGCCGCCGGGTGCGCGCGCATTTACATCAGCGCGCGCAAGACCGCGCAGGTCGAGGCCGCCGTGGCCGATTTCAACAGCCGCTATCCCGGCAAGGTCATCGGCCTGCCCATCGACCTGTCCACCGTCGAAGGCTGCCGCGCGCTGGCGAAGGAGCTGGAAGCGCGCGAGGAGCGGCTCGACATCCTCGTCAACAATGCCGGGGCGGCGTGGGGCGAACCGTTCGAGGGTTTCCCCGAGGCGGGGTGGGACAAGGTGATGGACCTCAACGTCAAATCACCCTTTTTCCTGACGCAGGCGCTGTATCCGCTGCTGAAAGCCGGGGGCGCGGGCGGGCAACCGGCGAAGGTCATCAACATCGGTTCCATCGACGGCCAGCGGCTCAACCCGTGGGAAACCTACAGCTATCATGCGTCGAAATCGGCAATCCTCTATCTGACCAAGCGGCTTGCCGCGCGGCTGGTCCACGACAATATCATCGTCACCGCAATTGCGCCGGGCGCGTTCCAGTCGGAGATGAACAAGGTCGCGCGCGACCATGCTGACGCCGTCGCCAAGAGCATCCCGGCGCGCCGCATCGGCATCCCCGAAGATATGGCCGCCGCCGCCATTTATCTGGCGGCGCCGTCGGGTAATTATGTCATTGGCGATACCATCACCGTCGACGGCGGGCTGGTGCACGGCGATGTGAAGAGCGGGCTGGAGGGGTAGGGCCAACCACTCCCGCTGGCGGGAGGGGAATCCGGCTTACCCGCTATTCCTGAGCGCGGTCGCAATCGCGTTGATTGTCAGCTGAATCCCCTCGGCGATGCGCGGGTCGGTTTCGCCGGCGCGGTGGCGTTTCATCAATTCGATCTGAAGCAAGTTGAGCGGCTCGATATAGGGCAGGCGCAGGCGGATTGAGGCGTCGAGCGAGGGGCTTTTTTCCAGCAGATGCGTCTGTCCCGTCGCCGCGAGCAAGCCATCGTGCGCGCGGTGCCAACCGTCGCGGATACGCGCGAAAATCGCGTCGCCGCCATCGACGTGCGCGGCGAGCTCGGCATAGCGCGCAGCGATGCCCATGTCCGATTTGGCGAGCACCATTTCCATATTGGCGAGCGCGGACGCGAAAAAGGGCCACTCCGCCGCCATCGCGCGCAGCAGCCCCTGATCGGCAAAGCCCGTCAGCGCCGCGCCCATGCCATACCAGCCGGGCAGCATGGTGCGCGCCTGCGCCCAGCTGAACACCCAGGGGATGGCGCGCAAATCCTCGATCGCGTCGCTCTTGGTCCGGCTCGGCGGGCGCGAGCCGATTTTGAGCGTCGCGATTTCAGCAATCGGCGTCATCGCGCGGAAGAATTGCCGGAAACCCGGCGTGTCATAGACGAGCCCGCGATAATCGGCAAAGGCGCGCGCCGACAAATCGTCCATCGCGGCGGCAAAGCGTTTGCCCGCGACCGACGACACCGGCGGTTCGAGGCTGGCGAGCAGGCTTGCCGACACCATCGCCTCCAGATTGCGCGCGGCGCTGTCCTTGGTGCCGAACTTTGCCGCGATCACCTCGCCCTGTTCGGTGATGCGGATGCGGCCCTGCACCGTGCCGGCGGGCTGCGCGCGGATCGCGGCAAAGGCGCTGCCGCCGCCGCGCCCCACCGCGCCGCCGCGCCCGTGGAACAGCTGCATGCGCACGCCCGCAGCCGCAAACACCGGGGTCAGCGCTTTGGATGCCTGATGCAGCCCCCAGGTCGAGGTCAGATAACCACCATCCTTGTTCGAATCCGAATAGCCGATCATCACCTCCTGATGCCCGCGCGCCCGGGTGACGGCCGCGATGGCGGGGAGCGCGAAATAGGCCGCCATGATGCCGGGCGCGGTGTCGAGATCGGCAATGGTTTCAAACAAGGGCACGACCATCAGCGTATCGTCGGTGCCTGCATCGCGGCGCCACAGCCCCGCCTCACGCGCGAGCACATGCACCTCCAAAAGGTCGGACAGGCTTTCGGCCTTGCTGATGATCCATTGGCGGATGACCCCCGGGCCCAGTTCGGCGCGCAATTTGGCGGCGGTGTGAACGATGGCAAGCTCGCCCGCGGTTTCGTCGCTATATTGGTGCCATGCTGCGCCGAGCGGGCGGTCTTTTTTCAGCTCGTGCGTCAGCAGCGCAACCCGCGCCTCCTCATCGAGCGCGGCATAATCATCATGCACCCCGGCGACGCGCAGCAGTTCTGCGAGCACGCGCTCGTGCACCGCGCTGTTCTGGCGCATGTCGAGCGTGGCGAGGTGGAAACCGAAGACTTCGACGCTGCGGATCAGGCGGCCAAGATCGCCCGGGCCCGCCAAAATGCCGTCGCCGCCTGCGGCCAGACTGTGCGCGATGGCGACCAGATCGGCGCGCAGCGAAGCGGCGTCGGGATAGGGCGCGCCGGTCAATCGCGACGGACGCTGTGGCGGCTGGCCGGTGAGCGCAACATGCGTGGCGGCGAGGCGCGCATAAATGCCCGCGAGCGCGCGGCGATAGGGCTCGTCGCTGCGGCTGGCGCTGGTGTCGCCGCTCGCCTCGGCGAGCGCCAGCACTTCCTCCGACACCGGGGCAAGCCCCGCCGAGACCGAAAATTCGCCGCCGAGCGCGTGCACGGCGTCAAGATAATGCGACAATATCGCCCCCGCCGCCGAGCGCGCGGCATAATCGAGCGTTTCCGCCGTGACAAAGGGGTTGCCATCGCGGTCGCCGCCGATCCAGCTGCCGACGCGCAGGAACGGGGCCGGGCGGTCGCCCCGCGCCGCCGCCCACCGCGCATAGGGCTGCGGCAGCACGGGGACCAAGATATCGCGCAAATAGGTCAGCGCATTGTCAATCTCGTCCGCGACCACCAGCTTCTCGGTGCGCAGCGGACGCGTTTGCCACAAGAGCGCGACCTGCCGCCGGATCGCGACTTCGATATCGTCGCCCTCCTCGCTTTGAGTATCACCGCGATCGCGCGCCAACATCAGGCGCGCGATGCGGTTCTTGTGGTCGAGCATCGATTTGCGCCGCACCTCGGTCGGGTGCGCGGTGAGCACCGGCTCGATCAGCGCTGCGTCGATCAGCGTCTGGACGGCATCGGCGTCGATCCCCTCACCCTCCAGCTTCGCCAGCGCCTCGGCCACGCTCGCGCCCGGTTCCGCCGCCACCCCCTGCCGGTCCTCAGCCAAATTGGCGAGCATCGAGAAAAGCATGAACCCGCGCACAAAGGCGATGGTGTCGTCTAGACCAAGCGCGTCGAGCCCCGGATCAATCGCATCCGCCCCCGCCACGCCGCGATGCCGGTCAACGCTGGCCGAGCGGATATATTCGGTCTGGCGATAGAGTTTCTCGCCGCCATAGGCGCGGATGACATCGCCCAGGATGCGTCCCAAATAGCGGATGTCGGGGTTTTGCGTGATGGGGGCGCGGCTGTCATTCATGGCGACGCGTTGTTGCGCCGCACCACAGGCAGGGTCAAGCGGGGGTTGGTTTCAGGGGAAACTGGCTGGTGATGGCGCTTTATGCCCATTGTTTCACACGAAGGCACAAAGGCACAAAGAAGATGCGCCTGACCGCGAAGCGGCTCATCGACAGTACGTCAGCAGGAATTAAGCGGCTTCGCCGCCTTGATCCACTCTCTTCGTGTCTTCGTGCCTTCGTGTGAAACAATCAAAAAACCATGCTCGCAGACTTCACGCCTCCAGTTCAACATCCCAATAGAGCCAGTCCATCCAGCTTTCGTGCAGATGGTTGGGCGGAAAGGCGCGGCCATTGTCTTGCAGCTGCCAGCTCGTCGGTCGCCAGGGCTGACGATACAGCGGCATATGCGCCTGTTGCGGCGTGCGCCCGCCCTTTTTCAAATTGCAGGGCGCGCAGGCGGTCGACACATTTTCCCAGCTCGTCTTGCCGCCCAAACGGCGCGGGACGACATGGTCAAAGGTCAGATCCTTGGGCGAGCCGCAATATTGGCACTGGAAGCGGTCGCGCAGGAACAGGTTGAAGCGCGTGAACGCCGGATATTGCGACGGGCGCACATATTGTTTCAGCGCAATCACGCTGGGGATCGCCATTGTGCGCGTCGGCGAGTGAATCTCGCGCGCATAGCTTTCGACGATGATCACCCGGTCGAGGAAAACCGCCTTGACCGCCGTCTGCCACGGCCACAGGCTGAGCGGGTAATAGCTGAGCGGCGTATAGTCGGCGTTCAGCACCAGCGCAGGACAAGCATCGGGATGTCGGGTCAGTTCGGGATGGAACATGGTCGCTCGCGCTTCGCCCCCGGTTACTTTTTCTTGCGCGCCATGTGACGCGGCCTGATGACGAAGCCATTACAACGCGATGCGATTCGTGACGTCAAGGGGGGAATTGCCACCAGATGTGGCATGATAGGCGCGTGCGAAACCCCGCATCTGGAATCGGCACCGCGAAAATGCTGACGCGTTTCGCCCCCAGCCCCAGCGGTCCGCTGCATCTTGGCCATGCCTATAGCGCGGTGCAGGCCGCGCTGCGGGGCGGCACAATGCGGCTGCGCATCGACGACATCGATGGCACGCGCTCGCGCGACGAGCATGTCGATGCCGCGCTGGCCGATCTGGCTTGGCTCGGGTTGGAATGGGAGCCACCGTTGTGGCGACAAAGCAAGCATCTGGCTGCCTATGCCGCCGCGCTCGACCGGCTGATGGCCATGGAGCTTGCCTATCCCTGTTTCTGCACGCGGGCTGACATTGCCGCGAGCATGGCGGCGCCGCACGGGCCGTCGGGCGCGGTCTATCCGGGCACATGCCGCGCCTTGTCGGCCCAGCAGCGCGCCGCGCAAATGCAGGAAAAGCCCTTTGCCTGGCGGCTGGATATGGCCCGCGCGGCGGCGGCGGCCGGGCCGCTGCAGGCCATCAACAATGGCGCTGTCGTCACCTTTGACCCGCTGCCGCACGGCGATGTCGTGATCGCGCGCAAGGATGCGCCCGCCAGCTATCATCTGGCCAGCACCGTGGATGATGCCGCGATGGGCATCACGCTGGTCGTGCGCGGCGATGATTTGCGCGACGCGACCGCGGTGCATCTGCTGTTGCAGCGGCTGCTCGGCCTGCCCACGCCGGCCTATCACCATCACGCGCTCGTCTGCGGCCCCGATGGCCAGCGGCTCGCCAAACGCGACCGGCCCGCAACGCTGGCGGCGCTGCGCGAAAGCGGCGTGGATGGTCAGGAACTTGCCGCGCGCTTGCGCGTTCACCAACTGCCCGCTGGATATTCGCTGGCGACGGGTAAAGGACCATCCATGAACGCATTGCTGATTTTGGGCGTCGTCATCGCCGCCGGTCTCGTCCTCGTCGCGCTGGCGCGCGGCCTGTTCCACTTTACCCAAAGCCACCAGGCCGAAATGGACGGCACGCTGAAGGAAAATCAGCTGATGCAGAACCGCATGATGATGGCGCGCGTCAAATGGCAGGCGATCACGATTTTGTTGCTGATCCTGATCGGCATTTTTGCCGCCTCCGCCTGATCCGCCCCGAGGTGGTCAAGCTCAACAAAATCTATACGCGCACCGGCGACGACGGCACCACTGGCCTGGTCGATGGATCGCGCGTCGCCAAGCATGACGCGCTGATGGCGGCGATCGGCGATGTCGACGAGGCCAACAGCGCGATCGGCTTTGCCATATTGGCGCTGACCGACGACGAAATGGCCGCGCGGCTGACCCGCATCCAGAATGATCTGTTTGACCTTGGCGCTGACCTCGCCACTCCGGCTGACGATAGGGCCGACCCCTTTGCGCCCGGCGAAATGACGCTGCGCATCGTCGCATCGCAGGTCGCCCGGCTGGAGGAGGAGATTGACGCGATGAACGCCGCGATGCCGCCGCTGACCAGTTTCATCCTGCCCGGCGGCAGCGAGGGCGCGGCGCGGCTGCACCTCGCGCGCACCGCCGCGCGCCGCGCCGAGCGCAGCGCCGTGGCGGCCGCAGCGACCCGCGCGCTCAACCCGGCGGCGCTGGCCTATTTGAACCGGCTGTCCGACTGGCTGTTCGTCGCGTGCCGCGCCGCCAACGGCAATGGCGCAAATGATGTGCTGTGGGTTCCGGGGGCATCGCGGTAGGGCTTTCCGATCAAATAATTTTACGCCGCGTGTCCTGAGCTTGTCGAAGGACTGTTCTTTTCTTGTCGGGTGGTGAAAAGAAGGGCAGCCCTTCGACAAGCTCAGGGCGGACGGCTTTGAGGAAGAGGCAAGTTCATGAACGCGATAGGGGTTATCGGCGCAGGGCAAATGGGCGCAGGCATTGCGCAGGTCAGCGCGGGCGCGGGCTATGCGGTGTTGCTCGGCGATGTCGATCTAGCGCGCGCCGAGGCGGGCAAGGCAGGGATTGGCAAGGCGCTGGGCCGGCTGATCGCCAAGGAGAAAATGACGTCCGCAGACGCCGATGCGCTGCTGGCGCGCATCACGCCCATTGCCGACCATGCCGCCTTTGCCGCGTGCGATCTGGTCATCGAAGCCGCGACCGAGCGCGAGGAGATTAAGCGCGCCATCTTCAAAAGCGTCGGCGCGCATCTGTCCGGCAACGCCATTCTTGCCACCAACACCAGCAGCATCCCGATCACCCGGCTGGCGCAGGCCGCGCCCGACGCCGCGCGCTTTATCGGGGTGCATTTCTTCAACCCCGTGCCGGTGATGGGGCTGATTGAACTCATCCGGGGATTGGCAACGAGCGCGGAGACGCTGGCAGCGGTCGAGGCGTTCGGGCGCGCTTTGGGCAAGGAAATTGTCCATGCCCACGACGCGCCCGGTTTCATCGTCAACCGCGTGCTGATGCCGATGATCAACGAGGCGGTGTTCGCGCTGGGCGAGGGCGTCGCCAGCATGCGCGATATCGACACCGCCTGCCGCCTGGGCCTCAACCACCCGATGGGGCCGCTGACGCTGGCCGATTTCATCGGGCTCGACACCTGCCTCGAGATTATCCGCGTGCTGTTCACGGGCACGGGTGACCCCAAGTTCCGCCCGGCGCCGCTGCTGGTGCAATATGTCGAGGCGGGCTGGATCGGGAAGAAATCAGGGCGCGGCTTTTACGACTGGACCGGACCGGAGCCAGTGCCGACGCGTTGAGCGCATTGACATTGACATATTAGCTAAGTCGGACTAAGCTAACTCCTATGGGCTATGTCAACATCCACGAGGCGAAAACGCGCCTTTCGCAGCTGATCGAAGCCGTCGAGAGCGGGGCCGAGGCCGAGATCATCATCGCACGCAATGGCAAACCCGCCGTTCGGCTGGTGCCAATTGCGCCCGCAAAGAAGCCGCGCAAGTTCGGCTTTGCCAAGGGGCGCTTCACCTTTGACTATGAGGCGTTTCAGGCGCTGGATGCAGAGGTTCTCGAGATGTTTGACCAAGAGGCCGAACGCAAGGCGCGGCTGTACGGCCAGTGAGGTTGCTGCTCGATACCCATATCATGCTGTGGTGGGCGCTGGGCGATACCAGGCTGTCGGTTGCGGCGCGTCAAGCCATTGATGACGACGCCACTGTCTGTGCCGTAAGCGTTGCTTCGCTGTGGGAGGTTGTCATCAAGAGCGCGCTGGGTCGCGGCTTGCCCGAAGGCGTAACGGCATCCGGCTATCGCGCCATGATTGAGGAGGCGGCGCTGCCACTCCTCAGTGTAACGGCCGACCATGCCATGGCAGTGGCAGGGCTGGCCGACGCCCATGGCGACCCCTTCGACCGCCTGATGGTCGCGCAGGCAGCCGCCGAGGGCATGACTTTCCTGACTTCCGATGCACAGCTCGCGGCCTATGGCCATCATGTGCGCGTGATGTAGAGTGGCGCAGCGATGCCGCCAGACTGTTCCCAAGCTGGCCCACCCTGTTGCGCAAGGAGTTGTTTGACGATGACCTTCTGGAAACTATCGGCGCTGACACTGGCGCTGCTCGCCGCCCCGGCAGCCGCGCAGGAGGAGATTCTGAAGGACCCGATGGTCAAGGATGTCGGCAACACGGTGACCGAGCCGTTCGACGGCAAGGAAATCCCGGCCAAGCTCGCGGCCATTCAAGACAATCCCTATGCGCTTGATGGCATGGCGAAATGTGCCGCCATTCAGCAGGAAATCCGTGATCTTGACGCCGTATTGGGTCCGGACGTCAACGAATTGGTGGAAAAGTCGCTCGCCGAAAAGCGCGAGGCGACCGCCGGGCGGCTGATCGGTTCGGCGGGCAAAAGCCTGATCCCGTTCAGCGGCATCGTCGGCGAGGTGAGCGGTGCCAATGCCGAGCGCCGCCGCTATGCGCTGGCGGTGCAAGCCGGTACGGCAAGGCGCGGCTTTCTGAAAGGCGTCGGCCTGTCGCGCGGCTGCAAGGCCCCGGCGCGTCCGTGAGGCTGGCAGTCGGGACGCCGCGCGCCTTTCGGGCCGACGTGCCTGATGCCGCCATCGCCGACCTCAAGGCGCGGCTGGCGAACACGCGCTGGCCCGAGCGCGAGACGGTGGATGACTGGGATCAGGGCGTGCCGCTTGCCTATGCCCGGGAGCTCGCGAGCTACTGGCAGCACCAATATGACTGGCGGCGGATTGAGACGCGGCTCAACGCGCTGCCGCAATTCGTCGCGGAAGTGGACGGCCTCGATATCCACTTCCTCCATATCCGGTCAGACAATCGCGTTGCGCGCCCGCTGGTCCTGACGCATGGCTGGCCGGGATCGGTGCTGGAGTTTCTTGACGTCATTCCGTCACTTAGCGAGGACTATCATCTTGTAATTCCATCGCTTCCCGGATACGGCTTTTCCGGCAAGCCCGCCCTCGCCAAATGGCCGGTCGAACAGATCGCCGCCGCCTGGAACGCGCTGATGGTCGCGCTCGGCTATTCGCGCTATTTCGCGCAAGGCGGCGACTGGGGCAGCGCGGTGACCTCGGCGTTGGGCGCGCACTATGCCGACCATTGCGCCGGTATCCATATCAATATGGTGGTGGGCCAGCCCGACCCGGCGACAATGGCCGAACTGACGCCGCAGGAGCAGGCCTATCTGGCGCGCTTTGGCTGGTATCAGGCCAGGGACAATGGCTATGCGACGATCCACGCGACCCGGCCGCAAACCATCGGCTATGGCCTGACCGACAGCCCGGTCGGGCAGATGTGCTGGATCGTCGAAAAGCTGCACGGCTGGACCGATTGCGGGCACGAACCCGGCGGGCAATCGATTGGCGGCCATCCCGAGCGCGCGTTGACCCGCGATGCGATGCTCGACACTGTCAGCCTTTACTGGTTCACCGCCACCGCGGCCTCATCGGCGCGGCTCTATTGGCACAGTTTCCGCAATTTCGCAGGGACGCCGGTCGACGTTCCCACCGGATGCAGCCTGTTCCCGCAGGAAATTTTCCGCCTGTCGCGCCGTTGGGCCGCGCGGCGCTATCCCAACATCGTCCATTGGGGCGAGCCCGACCGGGGCGGCCATTTCGCTGCATGGGAGCAGCCTGATATCTTTGTCAGCGAGGTGCGCGCCGCGCTGGCGAAGATGGAGCTTTAGAGCCTGTCCTCTCCGGTCAATAGCCGCTGCGCACGCACAGCACGTCGGCGAGATAGACGCGGCCGCGCACCGTTTCCTGATGCTCGCGCGCGCTGCCATTCCAGCCGACGCTGCGGCAGAAGGCATCGGCGTTGCGCGCGGCGCAGCTGGCCGATGCATTGCCGCCGGGGCAGGATTCGACGCGGTAACCGTTCATCGACGGCTGCGTATAGAATTGCGCGAAATTGCCGCGCAGGTTCTGGTTGTTGCCGGGTTCGCCCGGGTTCCAGCCGCCCCCACCACCGCCGCCCAGCAGGCGGATCGACTGCACCGGCACGCCGCGCCGCAGCGACCCCAGCATTGGTGTGTCGACATTATAGGTGCGGCACCGGCCACGATAATTGCGCTGTTCGCACAATTGCCACACGCCAGCACGGATGCGGATGGCGTTGACCGGCCAGGCGAGGCCCATATTCGGATTGGAATCGCTCATCGCCACGGCGGGGCCATTATAACCCATATCGCGATAGATGGTGG
>ERZ1066122.2964-NODE-2964-length-10332-cov-5.365963_pt1 | contig 10332 bp, 7 predicted proteins | sample MGYA00382769_ERZ1066122 | MGnify/ENA primary metagenome ERZ1066122 (study PRJEB33369, sample SAMEA5778352) | biofilm metagenome | biome: Industrial cooling water; feature: Water cooling tower basin; material: Biofilm | place: United Arab Emirates | collected...
GCAGAGGGAAGTCGGGGTATTTTTCGGCAAAATGACGGAGGAAAGCGAGACCCATGCCGCCCATGCGGCGCAGGTTGCGTACCACGCAGGCTTCGATCTCCTGCGTCACCTGCTCGCGCTCGCCCATCATGCGCAGCATGGCGTCGAGCAGACCCGATTGCAGGTTGGGGGCGTCGACGTTGAAAAGGTAATCTTCGTGGCCGCGGTCGATCATCAGGTTGCGGATGCGCTCGTCCATGGTGATGCCGATCGAGGGCACTCCGGCGGGCATCGAGGTGACGATGGCGTGGTAGCGCGAGGCCACCAGCATCTGCACCTGACGCAACATCGACACCATCGCATGCATATCGTTCTGGTCGGAGACGAAAAGCGGGTTGCCGCCGCCGAGGGCGCGGTCCAGCTGCTCGCAGGCCTTGCGGTCGAGCGCCTCCATGCCGACGATGACGACGAAGGCCGAATGCTTCTCGCGGAAGGTGCGCAGAGCGCTGGCGATCGCGTCGATGTAGCGCCGCTGGGCCTGCACCACGTCTTCGCCGCTGTGGTGGAAGTAGATGGAGGCGTAATGCGACTCTTCGTGGGCCGAGCGCAGCTTGTATTGCGTAAAGCGCCAGAGGTCCGGCCGCACGGGCCACCAGAAGGGATTGATGGGCGCCACCGCGATGACCGGCTTTTTGCCGTCCCAGCCCGCGTCCTCGAGCATCTTGCGGCCCTGTTGCGGGTCGCGGCTCTCGAAGGTCCAGGCACTGTCGGTGCCGAGCATGCAGCGAATGCCGAGGCGGTCGAGCACCTCGCGCGATTGCGGCGAGCGGGCGAGCACCAAGGTCGATTGGCAGTAGCGACGCACCAAGGCTTCGAGCGAAGGATCCATGACCCCCGCCTCGCCGCCATAGCCCACGGCGATCTTATGTTCGGCGCCGGCCAAGCCCAGAGCGCCCACCATCATGGTCGAGAGCGCGTTGGCGAACTTCGATTTGAACATCGAGCCTTCGCAGGCGACCACGCCGTCGTGCTTCTGCACCTGCTCGTAGAGGAAGGCCGGGAAGAACTTGGGCAAAACGAGCTGCTCGGCCTCGTCGAAATAGCCTTCGCTCAGCGAGGGGTCGAGGCTGAGCACCGAAAGGGCGAGGCGCTCGCGGTCGCCGAGCAAAAAGCGCAGCTGCCGCACGATCTCGGCGACGCGCACATCGGCGCCCGTGTTGCGCGAGCCGTTGTAGCCGGCGAGCAACATGCGAAAGGGGCGCCCCGGCTTCCAGGCTGCGTCTTCTTTCTGAAAGGGATAACGCGCTTTGGCCGTTTCGATGGCCGCGGCCATGCTCCATTGCAGCCAGCGGTCTGCATCGCTGAAGCTCGAAACTTTGCTCAATGCCCAACGCGCGGGCGCAGGGCGGAGGCGCATCGACTCGTTCATGCCGCTTTTTCCTTGTTGCTCTTGCTCGAAGCCGGCCAGGACTGCGCCGGATACTCGAAGCCCACGTCTTTGGCGTAGCGATAAAGCGCCGGCGCGTAGGCCCTAAAGGGCGTCGGGCTCTTGCCCATCTCGCTGCAGACGCGCTCGTTGTCGAAGACGGTGTCGTAGTAAATATAGGGCAAAAAGACGTCCAGCAGCGTGCCGAGGCGACGCAAGGTCTTGGGCGCCGAACGGCCCGTCAGCGAGTGGACGAAACGCTGGAATGGCGTGCCCAAGGCCGGCGCGAAGCGAGGCGGCGACTGCCCGAGTTCGCGACGCACGACCTCGGCGATCTCGGCCGCCGTGCACGAGGCTTTGCCCGAGCTCAGATGGTAGGTGTCGTAACGCGGCTTGTCTTTGATATGGATCGCGGCGATGGCGCTCCCCACGTAGTCGGCGTTGACGATGTCGAGGCGCGTCGCGGGGTCGAGAGGCAAGACGGGCAGGTCGACGAGCCAGCAGAAGGCGCGGGCCATGTCGAACTGCGAGGTCTCCGCCATCCGGCTATCGCCGAGCACGATGGAAGGGCGGAAGATGGTGAAGGGAATGGGGCCGGCGAGCTGACGCAACATATGCTCGCAGAACTTCTTGGTGCGGCCGTAGGGGTCGTAGTCGGAGCGCTCCCAATCGATCGAGGCGTCTTCGTGCACCAGCTCGTGGCTGCGTTTGCCCGCCACGGCGACCGTGGAGACGAAGCTGAAGCGGCGCAGGCCACCCGCATCGGCGATCTCACGTGCCAGCTGCAGCATGGCGAGGCCGCCACGCAGGTTTTGATTGAGGCAGGCCTTCTCCGAACGGCGGTTCAAGGAGGCCGCGATATGCAGGATGGAATCGCTGCCCTTGCACAGGGCGCTCCGCTCCGCGGCATCGATGCCCAGGCCGGGCGCCGTCAAATCCCCCGAGACGAAGTGCAAACGCGGCAGCGCCGCTTCGAACTCGGCCGCCGAGCGATGCAGTTGCATCGCCTTCCATGCCTTGTCGACGGCCTCGCTACGGCTCTTGGCGCGCACCATCAACTTGAGTGGGGCGTCGCTATGGCGGAGCAGGTAGTCGACGACGTAGGAGCCGAGGTAACCGGTGCCGCCGGTGATGAAGATCGCTTTGGACATCTCAGCCTACGCTCACGGCACGGCTGGGCACGACCGGGCGCGCAAAGGCAGCCTGCTGCAGATCGAGCCAGCGCTCCTCGAAACCTTCGAGAGGCGGATCCCCTTCCACCTTTTCGCCGCGCAGCAAAGGCAGCGACCAACGCTCGAGACCCGGAATCTGCACCTCGAGCCAGTAATGCCGCCAATCGATGCCTTCGACACCGAAGGCAAAGCGACGCCGGTCTTCGGCGTTGAGCTGGGCGTAAGCCTCGCGGATATGGCGGGTCTGGAAGAGGTAATCGTTGTCGTGGATGAAGGGGCGGTAGAGCCGCAGCATCTCTTCCATCTGTCCCCAACGCCGCTCGGTGTTTTTGCAGGCCATGGAGAGGCGACGCAGTTTATCTTCGACGCGGCTTCCGAGCGAGTCGCCCAAAAGGCTACGCAGCCGCTTCTCGGCCAAGAGGGCCTGCAAGCGGTCACGCAGCTGACGTGCGTTGGCGCGCAAGAAGGGCAAACCCAAACGCGAGGGCCGATCGCCGTCGACGGCATAGGCATCGAGATGTTTGAGGATGCGCTTCTCCAAGGAGCTGCGGCTCTTGCGGTCGTGCATGCGCCGCGAGGCGAGAGCGGTGAGATCGATCGCGCGGCCGAAGCTCATCGGATTGATGCTCGAGGTGGCGAGGTGATAGACGGCTTCGCTGCGGTCCTTGAGGGCCAGGGCCGTGATGACCGAGGTGGCGCGTGCGACGGCGTCGACCGGAATGACGTCGAAGCGGTGATGGGCCCGCGAAGGGAAGCGGCAAAAGCTGCTCGAGAGCAGCCAGACCAGAGGCGCCGAGGTGTTGACCCCTTCGTTCCAGCCCGGGAAGGGGAAACGCAGCGCGCTCTCGACGATGGTCGGCCGCACGATGGTGAGGTGGAGGTCGGCGCGGGCGGCCAGGAGGTGCTCGGAGAGGGCTTTCGTATAGGTATAGATGTTCGGCCAACCCAGACGACGGGCCCGCTCGCTGGCGGCGCCGATGCGCTCACTGCGCGTCGACGATTGCTGGCAGATGGCCTGCAGGGCCTCGAACTCTTCGCTGGGCGAAAAGGGCGTGCCGTTTGGGCTACGGCCCACCTCGATGCGTTCGGGGATCTCGCCCGAGACATTGCCCGCGACGTAGGCCGTCGAGACGTAGACCATGCGCTTGCCCTGCGAGAGGGCCGCAAGATCGCTGATATGCAACGAGCCGAGCACGTTGATCGCCAGGGCCTGACGCGGATCGGGTTCGAAATCGGTCATGCCGGCGAAATGCACCACCACGTCGACCGAGGCCGCGAGGCGCTTGGCCGCCGCTTCGCCCAGACCGAGCCAAGGCTGCCCGAGCTCACCCTCGACCATGCGGATCTTGTCGTGCATGAACTCCGCGTAGTTGCCGCGATGGCGCTGCCGAAGCGCGCGCAGCACCGGCGACGAAGCGAGGATGCGCAAGAAGCGCTGCTCTGCGCCTTGTCCCTTTTTGCCGCGCAGAAGCACCGTGATACGGCCGACGTCGGGCACTTCTTGCAAGAGCCAAGCGAGCCAAACTTTGCCGAGAAAGCCGGAGACACCCGTCACGAGGATATGCCGGCCGGCGAAGCTCTCACGCATGCTTAGGGACGAGGAGGGGTTCGAGGTTGCAACCATAGGAATTCGCTACTCGTAGGCCAGTTCATCGATAAAGACGAGGAAGTTGCGAAAGGCTGGCGCGCCTCAACCAGGCCTTGGGAGTGGCGCGGCCGGCAGCGGCTTGGGGCGGGCTCATCCAGCCGCGGTTTCGGGCATACGAGGCCGCGGCATGCGACTCGTCTTTGACACCTTCGGCGCTCTTCTGCTCGAGCCAGGCCTCGACGACGTTCGCGTCGCGATTCACCAGCGGCGATTCGAGGCGGCCGGTCGCCCGACCCGCATCGAACTCCAGACGGTTGCAGAGCCACTCCTGGATACCGAGCTCTTGGAGCAGCGGGCGGAGGAGGAGTTCGATGCTCTCGCCGATCAGCACGCAGCGTTCCCCTTGGGCCAAGGCCTCTTGAAGGCGGAGGCGAACCTTCTCGTCGTAGTAGGGGCGCACGCGTCGAGCATGATACTCCTGCGCCAAAACCTGCAGTCGGTCTTCGCTGATGCCTTGCACACAGGCCCAGCGCGCACGGATCGGGTCGATTCCCGCGGGGCGCAGCCTCGACGATGTCAGCGCAGACATCAATCCCCAGTGGCAAAGACGCTTGGCTCGCTCGGGCAGGCCCTGCGCATTGGCGGCGAACCAGAGCGGCGCGTCGCCGAGATCGTGGCGGACCAGGGAAGATTCGAGGTGAAATATCAGCGGTTTCGACATAGGGGCTCGCAGACTTCAGGCCGAGATGTGTCAGCCAAACCGGGGTTGAGCAATGAGAAGGCGAGCCAAAGCCTCGAAGGCGTCCACATGCACCCAATGGCCGGCCTCGGCCAAGAGGTGAACCTGGAGACGTGGCTGCTTTTGGGCGATCGATGCGGCGCGCGCCCGCGCCTCGGCAGAAATGGACTCGGAACGCCCGCCGATGACCAGATGAACCTGGGTATGTGCCGGCGGCTCTTCGAGCACCGACCAAAGGTCGTGACGGAAGTAATCTTCGAGCAAAGTGCGGACGCCTGGCAGGTCGACGTTCAACTGCCAGAGCCCTTCGTCGTTGCGCTTGAGATTCATCGCCAACCACTCGGCGGTGGCTTTGCTGATCCCCGCCTGCGCCAGACCTTCCAAAAAGGCCTCTCGGGTCGGCAAGGGGAAGGTCAAGCCATCGAGCACTCCGAGGACCTTGCCTACGTCGCTGGTGTAGAGGCGCTCGATGTCGCCGTCGGGCGAAGAGTCGAGCACCCAAAGCTCTCCCAGCGCCGAGGCCAACGCGCCCTGCGCCCGGGCGGCGAACTGCATCGCCACCTTGCCGCCGAAGCTATGCCCGAGCAGGGCGTGGACGGGACGTTCGATCGACTGCGCCAAGTGCTCGAGATCGGCAGCGACGTTGTCGAGACGATGCGGTGGCCCAAAACCTTGAGAATCGCCGTGCAGCCGCAGATCGACCAGCACCACACCCCAGCCGGGGCGCTCTTCGACCACACGTCGGGCCAGCGAACGCAGATTGGTGCGACGGCCGAGGATGCCGTGCAGCATCCACATGAAACGCTGCGGCGGCTCTCCCGTCGGTGTCACCAAGCTGTAGGCGAGTAAAGGAGCGCTCATGAAACAATTCCGGAAGGACGGGGTTTGAAGGGGCCTTGGCCTGGATGCAAGCCTAGGGGCATCCGAAGGGGAGAGGGCTTTCCTTTCGAGGGCGTGAGAACGCGCAATTTTTCCTTTTCAAGGATGTTCTTCGTTAACTTAGCGACTAGAATCGCGGCAACCCTCGCAGAGGGGCTCAGGAGAAGCTGAACGCATGGCGAAAGAAACGCTGACCATCACCGACAACCGCACCGGCAAGAGCTACGAGGTGCCCATCACCAACGGCACCCTCCGCGCGGTCGACCTGCACCAAATCCGCGGCAGCGAAGACGAGGGCGGCCTGATGGTCTACGATCCCTCCTTCAGCAATACGGCGGTCACCGTCAGCCGCATCACCTTCATCGACGGTGAGCGCGGCATCTTGCGTTATCGCGGCTATCCCATCGAAGAGCTCGCCGAGCGTTCGACCTATCTCGAGACCGCCTACCTCTTGATCAACGGCGAACTGCCGACCCAGACCCAGCTCGAAGACTTCCGGCACGAGATCACCCACCACACGATGGTGCACGAAAACCTGCGTGAGCTCATCGACGCCTTCCGCTACGACGCGCACCCGATGGGTATCCTGGTGAGCTCGGTCGGCGCGCTCTCCACCTTCTACCCGGATTCCAAGCGCGTCTCGGATGCGCAGAACCGCCGCCTGCAGAAGTTCCGCCTCATCGCCAAGATGCCCACCATGGCGGCCTTCGCCTATCGGCATCGCCGCGGCCTGCCTTATGTCTACCCGGACAACGAACTCAGCTACACCGGCAACTTCCTCAATATGATGTTCAAGATGACCGAGGTTCGCTACGAGCCCAATCCGGTCATCGAAAAAGCCCTCGACGTGCTCTTCACCATGCACGCCGATCACGAGCAGAACTGCTCGACCAGCGTCATGCGCAATATCGGCTCCTCGCTCGCCGATCCCTTCTGCGCCGTCGCCGGGGCCTGTGCGGCGCTCTATGGGCCGCGTCATGGCGGCGCCAATGAAGCCGTCATCAGCATGCTCAAAGAGATCGGCGACCCCAAAAACATCCCGGCCTACATCGAGCGCGTCAAAAAAGGCGAGCTGCGCATGATGGGCTTCGGTCACCGCGTCTACCGCAACTACGATCCTCGCGCCAAGGTCATCAAAAAGTTGGCCTACGAGGTCTTCGAGGCGGTCCCCAAAAACCCTTTGATCGACATCGCCGTCGAGCTCGAGCAACGCGCGCTGAAAGACGACTATTTCGTCAGCCGAAGGCTCTATCCCAACGTCGACTTCTACTCGGGCATCATTTACCAGGCGATGCGTTTCCCGACCGACATGTTCCCGGTGCTCTTCGCCATCGGCCGGACGGCGGGTTGGCTTGCGCAGTGGGAAGAGCTGATCACCGACCCCGAGCAGCGCATCGCCCGCCCTCGCCAGGTCTACCTTGGAGAGGGGACCCGGAGCTATACGCCCATCGAAGCGCGTCGCTGAGCGATGGGGTCATTGGAGAGCCCCAGTTGAACCTCGCCGCGGGGTCCGAAGTCCCCGCGGCGATGCGTACGCGGATAACCTTAGGGAGCGAATGCGCACGATTGGTGAGAGAGATCGCATCCCTGCGGCCTCGTAGGTCGATGGCGCAGGCTTTGCACATCGGATCACGGTAGATGTCGCTTGTCCACAGGGCGAATCTTCGCTCCTGTGGCATCCGCGTTTCGTTTGCCGAGGTATGGATGCTCTCCTTCGTTGCTTCTGCGCGCGAAGCGCTTCGCTATCGTCTTGCTTTTTGGAGTTTGTGGGCCCTCGCAGGCTGCGCCGTCGGTGGTAACGGCAGTGGAAGCAAGGATGCGGAGAGCAAATCCGGCGAGGTCGGCGCGTGCGAGGCCAACGCCAATCAGGCGAAGGACGACAAAGACAACGACGGCCTCTCCGACGAGGAGGAAAGACGTCTGGGCACACGTCCGGAGCTCCCCGACAGCGATGGCGACAAGATCACCGACTTTGGTGAGAAGGCCATCGGCACCAATCCCCTCGACCCCGACGATACGCTCCCCTCCCGCGACTTCTTCGTCGTGCTGCCCCATCAAGGCGAGGCGCAGACCCGAACGCTCAAGTTCACGACCAACATCAAGAGCGCCGATGTCTATTTCCTGGTCGACGCGACGGGCTCCATGGGCGACGAAATCGACAACGTGCGCAGCACGCTCTCGACGATCGCGGCGCAGGCCAAGGCTGCCATTCCCGACCTGCAGATGGGCGTCGGCAGCTTCCGCGATTTTCCCTACGCCAGCTACGGCGATGAGGGCGATGCACCCTACGCCCACCAAATCAGCGTGACGGACGATTTGGCGAGCGTGCAGCAAGGGCTTTCGAGTCTCTACGCGGGCGGCGGCGGAGATATGGCCGAGTCGCAGGTCGAAGCGCTCTATCAGGCGGCGAGCGGCGAGGGCCTGACCTCCAATGCCGGACCCACGGCCAATATTCCTGCGGCCAGCTGTGCGGCGGGAATGCGCGGCTATCCTTGTTTTCGGCCGGCGTCGACGCCGGTTCTCGTCCTCGTCAGCGATGCCCCTTGGCACCAAGGTCCGGCGAATGTCTATCCTTACGCAGGGATTTCTCCGACGCCCCATACCTTCGACCAAGCCAAAGACGCCATGGCAAGGATCGGCGCGCGCATGGTGAGCGCGGTCGTCGAAGGCATCGGCGAGGCACGCACCCACGCCGAGGCCATGCTGCGCGCCACGGGCTCGGTCGATGCGGCGGGCAATCCCCTGGTCTACGAGGCGCCCAACGGTCAAGTCTCGCAGAGCATCATCACCGGCATCCAGACGCTGGCGCGCGAGACTCCCCAAGAGGTCGCGGCTGCGTCGGTCAATGGCGACAATCCAGGTGGCTTCGACGCGCGGCCCTTTCTGATCTCCATCGTCCCCCGCGAAGGCTATGACAAAGACGGCGTCCCAGGGAGGGGATACCTCGCCAAAGACGAGCAGAAGTTCAGCGGCGTCAGCCCGGATACGCAGGTGGAGTTCACGCTCACCTTCCGCAACACCATCAAGGCGCACGAGACGCGCGCGCTCATTTACAAGCTCCGCGTCGACGTCGTCGGGCCCGGAGGCGCGCAGCTCGATTCACGCAACGCCTATGTCGTCGTGCCACCTTGCGGAAATACGAAGTTCGAGGCGCCGGCACCTTTGATCTAGAGGCTCCTGCGCGCTCAGAACGCGATGCAGTGCGGATTGGCGGCGACGATGGACTCGTGCCAAGCGCGAGCCATCTTCGCATAACCTACGCCGTTGCTGCCGGGGTGGATCCCGTCGGGCGCGTAATCTTCCGGGGCCAAGATCTGCGACATGTCCACGGTGAGGACGCGTGCGTTGCCCCAGTCCTTCTCACGAAGAGCTCGCTGCAGAGGTGCGAGGCGCAGAGCCACCGTGGCGGTAGGCGGATGGACCGAGATCGGCACCGCCACGTAGACCTGCAATGCACCGGCCTCGAGCAGGCGCCCGACGACGCGTTCGAGGTTGCTCATCGACTGAGCGACCGTGAGTTTGCCTTGATAAGCATCGTTGGTGCCCGAGAGCAAAAGGGCGACGTGCGGCGTCGACGTGAGCTCCGCATCGATGCGTTGAGCGAGCCCAGCCGTCGTCTCGGCGTTGATGCCCGCGTGCCGCGCGAAGTCGGGGGCGCTGCCGGGGTTGGTGCTCTGCGAGCCCATCGAGGTCCAGCTCTTGGCGGGGAAGGAGCTTTCGAGCGAACGGTAGAGGGGTGTGCGGTAGCCGCCGCTCACATCTTGAGCCCCGTTGAGGGCACCGCGAGTCAGGGAGTCGCCGAGAGGCAAGACGCGGACCTGCGCGGGAAGCGAGGGCGGGAGGGCGCTCATCGGAGCTGGACAGAGCTCGACGTTGTCGCTGGCGCTCGTCGTGCTGCTCGTGTTGCCGTTTGCATAGGTGGCCGCCCGGTCGTGGCTTTGGAAGCAGGCATGCAGTCCTACTGCCCAGCAGGGAAGTAGACTCAAGACAAGGATCCGCAGGCCGCGCCTCGGCCGCGGCGCGGACGAGTTCGACTCGTGGCGCATGGACGTTCTGCCCTCTCGAAAAGACAGGGTTGATCGGAGCAGGAAGGACAGCGCATTTGCAGGCGTACCCTCACCCTGAGCCAATTGTTCCGAGTGACCTTGAAAAATTCAAGCCTTATTCGAAGCACCCGGCCAGCCCATGCGCTCTCCATCGGGCTGCGATGCGCGTGAGTCGTGCCCTCTCGAATGCGGCACGTACCCTGCAGTGCGCGAGTCCACGAGACCTTCATGCGCCTTTCTTCTGCTCCCTTCACTTTGCCTCTCCTAGTCCTTTGCCTCGCCTCCTGCTCCGGAGAGAAGCTCTCCACGACCTCAGAGAAGAGCGCGGGAGGGCCCGCCGACTTCCCTTTCGTGGCTCGGGCCACCGACTTCCCAGAACTATCCTCTCTGGGCCAGCGGATCTACGCGAGCTTCGACGGTGAACGTGCCCAAGGCATGGTGGCTTTTGTCGACCAGTTCCATCGCTTGCGTGGCAACGAGGGTTATCAGCGCACCCTCGACGA
>ERZ1066122.2968-NODE-2968-length-10323-cov-8.929100_pt1 | contig 10323 bp, 6 predicted proteins | sample MGYA00382769_ERZ1066122 | MGnify/ENA primary metagenome ERZ1066122 (study PRJEB33369, sample SAMEA5778352) | biofilm metagenome | biome: Industrial cooling water; feature: Water cooling tower basin; material: Biofilm | place: United Arab Emirates | collected...
CGCGATGACTTTCTGCTCGTAGAGCTTCTGGTTGCGCTCCCACGTGAGGCGGGTTTGGGCGGCGGTGGCTTCGGTCTGGCCGAGCGCGGCGCGCGCCTGCGCCAGATTGGCCTGCTGCTGATTGACGCCCGCCGACTGCATCGCCACCACCGATTGGTACGCATCCGGCCGGATGCGCGCCAGCAACTGGCCTTTCTTCACCGAATCGCCTTCCTTGACGAACAGCTCCGTGATTTCACCCGACACGTCGGCGGCGAGCTTGACTTCGGTCACGGGCTGCACCTTGCCCGAGGCGCTCACTTTTTCGGTGATGCGCGCAAACGCTACCGGTTCGGCCGTGACGGAAACGCCCGTGGGGCCACCAATCCAGCCTTTGTTTTTGGCCAGCAGTACGCCGCCGAGCAGCACCACCACGAGGGCGCCGAGAATGTAGAGAAGACGGTTGTTCATGGGTGATAGGAACTGCAAGCTGTCAGCCGCAAGCTGCAAGCTATTAGCGTTGGAGAGGAACGGTAAAGACTAGTTGACAAAGAGCGCTTGCGGCTTGTAGCTTACAGCTTGCGGCTCCCTCACAACTCCAGCGGCTTGCCCATATACAGGTCGAGGACTTTGCGCTTGAACACAAAATCGTATTTTGCCTGAATCTGGTCGGCTTCGGCGCGGGCGCGGTTGTTTTTGATCTGGTTGTGGTCGGTGGCGTTGAGCAGGCCGTTCTGGAAGCGCACGTCGGCGTTGCGGAGACTCAGGTCGAGGGCTTCGCGCTGGCGGGTGGCGGCGGCGAAGCGGCGGCGGGCGGCTTCGGCGCTCGTCACGGCGCGCTCGATGTCTTGCCGGAGCGTGAGGCGGGCCTGGTCGGCCTGGAGGCGTGTCTGCTCGAGCTGCAATTTGGCGCGTGTCACCTGCGTGCGCGTCTGGAAGCCGTTGAGAATCGGAATCTGGAGCGTAAAGCCGACCTGCTTGCCGAAGTTGTCTTTGAGCTGATTGCTGAAATTGGTCGGCGCAAATGTGCCACTCGGCTGAAACGTGGCCACCGGTGCCGTGAAGATGGGCTTGCCAGTGGTGGGGTCGAGCAGGAAGCCGACCGGCCGCAGCACGGTATCGCCGTTCGGAATGAAACTCGAGCGCTGGTTGGAGTAGCCCGAGTACAGCCCCGCCCCGAACGACAGGCGCGGGTGGTAGTTGCCGCGCGCCACGTCCAGGCTCCGCATCGCGGCTTGCAGGCGCAGGTCGGCGGCGCGCAGCTCGGGGCGGGTGAGGGCGGCCACTTCGTACACCTGCTGCGCCGTGAGGTCGATGGGCGCATCGGGCGCGGCCACTGTCACGCTCGGCTCGGCAATCTGAAAACTCTCGGGCGCCACCTGGGCAGGGTCGAGGTTGAGCTGCTGCTCGAGCGTCAGCACGGCGTTGATGAGCGTGTTCTGGGCCGTCACCACGTTGAAATCTTCGGTGGCGAGCTGGGCGCGCACGTCGAGCACGTTGCTTTCGGCGATGGCACCGGCGGCCAGTCGCTTCTCGGCCAGGCTGAGCTGGCCCTGCGTGGTGGTGCGCTGTGCCTCGGCGGCCCGGAGCGCCTCGCGGCCCAGCAGCACCTGCAGGTACGCCTGCGCCACGTTGAGCACGAGGTCGGTTCTGGCTTTTTCGAAGTCCTGCGCGCTGGCCAGTGCCGTGAGCTGGTTGCGCTTGACGGTGTTCCGCAACACACCGCCCTGATAAATCGGCAGGTTGGCGTTGAGGTTGAAATTGTTGGAGCGAATGGTCTGGTTGACGAACTCGTACGTCACGGGGTCCACCGACGTGCCGAACTGGTAGTTCTGCGTGGCCGAGGCGTTGAGCGTGGGCAGCAGCGCCGCGCGGCTCTGGCCGAGGGTGGCCACGTCGAGGCGGGCCGTCAGGTCGGACCCGCGCAGGCCGAGGTTGTTGGCGAGCGCGTAGTCGAGCGCTCCGCCGATGGTCCACGGCCCGGCCGGAATGGCCGTGTTGGGCGTTTGGGCGTGGGCGGCCGGCAGCGTCAGCGCGGCGGCCACCACGGCGACCAGTCGGCGGAGAGAGGGGAAAGGCAGCAGGCGCATTTTCGGATGAGGGCAGCGACTAGGGTTAGGCGGCGGGTACGGGCAGCAGAGAGGCACACGCGCCCGAAGGTTGCTTGGAGGATGAGATGTGGCAGATGTGAGGATGTGAGGATGTGGGGGGGGGGTGGAAGATGTGCGTCTTGTTGTATCGTAGAGACGCATACTTGCGTCTCCTCCGCTGCACCGGGCGCTTCCTTCGCTGCACCGGGCGCCCAACCGACGTGCCCAACCGCCGGAGACGCAAGGATGCGTCTCTACGCCTTATTCTACAGCGCGGCGATGTAGGTGGCGGCGCGCACCCACGACAGGGCGCGCAGGTAATCAAGCGTGAGCGGGCGAAGGGCGGAATCCATTTCGATGAACTGACGCGCCAGATCGTGCTTGCCGCGCCGCGAGACGCTCATCGTGGCGATGTTGCAGTCGTCGTGAGCGATGACGTCGGCAATGAACGCGATGGAGCCGGGGCGGTCTTCGGCATCGATGATGAGCGTGAAGAGGTTGCCGGTGAAGTTGCACGGAAACCCATCGACCTCCACGATGCCGATGACGCCGCCGCCCCGGCTCTGGCCCACCACTTCGACCTGCCGCCCGTCGGGCGCCGTCAGCTCGACGCGCACCGTGTTGGGGTGCAGCGTGGAAGCGTTGCCGATGCCCTGAAACTCGAAGGCCAGCCCGGCGGCTTCGGCGTGGCTGAAGGCGTCGCGGATGCGCTCGTCGTCGGTGGGGTAGCCGAGCAGACCCGCCACGATGGCGCGGTCGGAGCCGTGGCCTTCGTAGGTGCGCGCAAACGAGTTGTAGAACGTGATGCGCGCCGTAGCGGGCGCCGCGCCGAGCAGGCGGCGGGCCACCAGCCCGATGCGAACTACCCCCGCCGTGTGCGACGACGACGGCCCAATCATCACAGGCCCAATCATATCGAAGATGGAGCTTTTTTCGGCCATAACTATGCGCGGCCGACGTGCGAAGCGTCGGGCAGCCAAAGGTAGCGGGTGGGGCGGTTGAGAAAGGTGCCACCGAGGTTCACCCGGCGGCTGGGAACGTGGCGAGCGCCGTCTCGGCGCCGCGTCAGACGTAGCAAGCCGTGGCGGCATCATCATACACGGCGCCGAGGCGGCGCTCGCCACGTTCCCGCTGCCCGAAGCCGGCTCAACCGGGTAGGCGGGTGCGTAATTTTCCGTCGTTTTTCGTCACCACTTTCCTGCCCACCAGGCAACCGCCCGTATGCCCTCCCCCGAATCGCTCGCCTGGCTCGCTAAGCTCGAGCAGAAGTACGCCGCCGACCAGCAAGACGTCAACCTCTACCTCGAAGGCGCCTACCACCGCCGCTACGTGAGCTATTGGGATTATGTGCGCCTCGACACGCTGCTGTCGTTGCAGGCGCCGCTGACCAACCTGCCCGACGAGCCGATTTTCATTATGTATCACCAGATTACGGAGCTGTATTTCAAGCTCTGTCTGCACGAGTATGAGCAGATCGGCTTCACCGACGGCATCGGCGCTGAGAAGCTGCTGATGCGGGTGCGCCGCGTGAACCGCTACTTCCGGCACCTCACCGAGTCGTTCGCGGTGATGCGTGAGGGGATGGAGCGCGCGCAGTTCCTGCAATTCCGCACCACGCTGGCGCCGGCGTCGGGGTTTCAGTCGGCGCAGTACCGCAAGATCGAGCTGGCGAGTACGCCGCTCGGCACCCTCGTCGGGCGCGAGCGCCGCGCCGACCTCGGCGACGCCCCCACCCACGCCGCCCTGATGGAGCGCCTCTACTGGCGCGCGGGTGCCAAAGTCGAGAGTACCGGCGCCAAAGCTCTCACCCTAACCCGGTTTGAAGAACGCTACGACGCCGAGCTGACCGCCTGGGCCGCCCGCTGGCAAGGCCACACGCTGTGGGAAGTCTATCAGCGCCTGCCCGAAGCCGACCGCACCGCGCCGGAACTGCTGAAGGAGATGAAGGCGCTCGACAAGCAAATCAACTGGCTCTGGCCGAACGTCCACGTCAAAACCGCCGCCCGCTACCTCGCCGACCCGGAGGCGGCGCCGCACCCCGGCGCCGCCATCGGGCCGGACCCGGAGCAGGCCACCACTGCACCGCCCCAGCCTCCCACCTCGCCCACCGGCACGGGCGGCACCAACTGGGCCAAGTATCTGCCGCCGGTGCATCAGCGGCGCATCTTCTTTCCGGCCCTCTGGACCGAGCAGGAAGTGGCGGCGTGGGGGGGGTGATTCTTTGGGCCGCACCAAGGAGTGGATGGGAGTGGATAGGTGCATAGGCTCTGAGCGTAAGCCCTCTGCCCCACAGAGGCCCGCGCACCTAATCCGTGCACCGAGCGGGCTGGTCAGTACATTTGACGATGTGACACGGCTCGTGCGCTTCTGCTTGTCTCTCGCGGTGGCGGCGGCGCTGACCGTAGTACGCGCCGTGCCCGCACGCGCCGAGCCGTGGCAACGCGACCCCGTGCTGAGTCAGCTCCTGATCCGGCAGCTCCTCACCGACCCGGCCGGCTACCAGTGGGTGGCCACCGACGAGGGCGTGTTCCGTTACGACGGCTACGAGCTGGTGCCGCTGGCGCGGCTGGTGCGCGCGGGCGGGGCGGCGGCGCCGCGCGGCATCATCGGGGCGCTGTGCCTCGACCCCGCCGGCCACCTGTGGGTGGGGGCCGACGCGGGCCTGTTCTGCCTGACCCTGCAGACGGGCACTTTCCGGCGGGTGGGGTTGCCCCACAAGGGCGGCTACCCCCAGCCTACCGTGATGCAACTGTTTCGGCACCCGCAGTCGGGCCACCTCTGGGTCAGTTGCGGCGACGGCTCCACAGTGGTGCTCGACCCGACGCGCGGCGGGCGCCTCATCAGCCAGCGACGGCTGCCGGGGGTGGGGTTTATCTACGTGCCTGACGGCTCGGCGGCCGGCGTCTGGGTTTCCTTCATCGACGTTCACTACTTCGACCCCCGCACCCAACGCGAGCAGCTCTCCCAGACGGGCGTGGCGCAGGTTGGCCCCACAGGGCCGCTGCAACGGTTCATCCCGACGGCGGCCGGTGCCGACCCCGCGCGCGGCTTTATGCCCACCGACGTAGTGATGATGCCCATCCCCGGCACCACGCCGCTGCGGCTATTCAGCCCCAACGCACTCTACGAAGTGACGCCCGGCGGCGGGCTACGCGAGCTAAAGCGGTGGCTGCCCAACGGCCGCAACGACAATTTCCTGCCCGCCGCCTGCCGCTCCGACAGCGCCCGCGAGTGGGTATCGCAGCACCAGTATTTCCAGCTCACGGTGCGTGGCCCGCGCACCGGCGAGCTGCTCACCGACAGCCTGCGCATCGGCGAGCGGGCCACGCACTACCGCCACAACTTCGTGGTTTACTGCGACGGCCTCGGGGTGCAGTGGTGCTACTCGCGTACGTGGCGCGGCGTCTTCAAGCGCCGCCTGGCGCCGCCGCGGGCCATACAGGCGCTACGGCAGGCAGGCGGGCTGCCGCTGCCGAGCGCGCGCGGCATCAGCCGCCTGCCCGATGGTCGGCTGCTGGTGGGCACCTACGGCGAGTCGTTCGTGCAGGCCGCCGACTCGCCCTACGCGCCGCTGCGGCGCCGACCGTTTGCCCGGCCGCTGCGCCTGGGGCTGGTGGCCTACGACCTGCTCACCACGCGCCGCTCGCCCCGCACCATTGTGGCGCTCGAAGAAGACCTGGGGTTTTCGGTACTCGACCCGCACACCCACCAGACCCGGTTTCTGCCCATCGACCCGCGGGAACCCCACCGCCCCGCGCGGTTTCTGGCGTTGTTCGAAGACATCCGCGGGCGCGTCTGGAGCGGCACCGACAGCGGCCTGTTCGAGGTAGACCTGACCCGGCTGCGGGTACGGCGCTACCAGCCGCTCCGGCCAGATGCCGCACCAGATGCTTCCCTGGAAGTGTTGCGGCGGCTGCGCATCCTTGACCTGGCAGCCGACCCCGCCACGGGCAACCTGTGGCTGGCCACCCAGCAGGGGCTGTACTGGCTCGTACTCGGCACCGGCGAGCTGCGGCGGGCAGGCGGCGGCCAATCGGCGCCGGAGCGCCCGCTCCCCACCGACGACCTGCTGTGCTGCGCGCCGGCCGGGCCGGGCCGGGCGTGGGTGGGCACCCGCGCCGAGGGGCTGCTGCTCGTGGACGCGCGCCGCGGCCTGGTGCAGCAACTGAGCGTGGCCGACGGGCTGCCGTCGGCCACGGTAGCCACCGTGCTGGTACGTCCCGACGGCGCGGTGTGGGCTGGCACCTACGCCGGCCTGATTCGCTACGACCCCGCGCGGCAGCGGCTGGCCGTCTTCGGGGCGGGGGCCGGGCTGAGCGAGCCGGAACTGAACCGCAACTCGGCCTACGCCGACCCGCTGACCGGCACCCTGCTCTTCGGCGGGGTGGGCGGCGTGTATCAGGTGGCGCCCACCACGATGGGCCAAAACACCCAGGACCGCCAGCGCACCATCCGGCTCCTGGCCACGGCCTGGCTCGAAGCCAACGAGCCGCGTACTGCCAGTGAGCCGCTGCCCGTGCCGCGCCCGCTGCTGCCCGGCGCGCCGGTGCCCGCCCTGCACCTGGGCGCCCGCCCCACTGATTTCGTCGAGATCCGCCTGGCCCTCACCGACCTGCTCACCCCCGACTACACGCACTACGCCTACCGGTTGCGGCCGGTGGGCAGCAGCGCCGAACCCGCCTGGCAGCCCACCACCCGGCGGCTGGTGCTGCAAGGCCTGGCCGCCGGCGATTATACCGTCGAGATCCGGGCCGAAACCAGCACCGGCCAGCCGGCGGCCAACCTGCTGCGGGTGCCCCTGCGGGTGGCGCGCGTGTGGTGGCAGCATCCGCTGACGTGGGCACTCGCCTCGCTGGCGCTTATCGGCCTGACCTACGGCGTATTCTGGCTGCAAGGCCGCCGCGCCCGCCGCGAGGCCCGCCTGCGCGATGAACTGGCCGCCAACCTGCATGACGAGGTGGGCGGCCTGCTCACCCGCATCAGCCTGATGGCCGAAGTGCTGCAACAGCCCGACGAGCACCCCAACGCCCCGGCGCGCGGGGCTGCCGTTGCCGCCCCGGAGACGGCGCCGGCCCTGCGCGACCTCGCCGGGCGCCTGCTGCTCAACAGCCGCGCGGCGGTGCAGGCCCTGCGCGACGTGGTGTGGAGCATCGACTCGCGCGCCGACTCGGTGCAGGCGCTGCTCGATAGAATGGAAGACCACCTCGACCAGACCGCGCCCGTGGCCGGGCTGGCGCACACCTTCGAGGCCGACCCGCCGGCGTACTTCCAGGCGCTGCGCCCGCTGGTACGCAAGCAACTCTACCTGATCTTCAAGGAAGCCGTCACGAACGTTATCCGCCACGCCCGCGGCGCCACCGCGCTGCACGTGCGGCTGGTGCGCGACGAAGGCCGCTGCTTCCTGCTCGAAATCACCGACGATGGCCGCGCCGCCACCGCGCCCAGCCGCACCGGCCTGGGTCTGCGGAGTATGACGGCCCGCGCCACTGCCATCAAAGGCGACCTCTACGCTGGCCCTCGCACCGATGGGCAGGCCGGGTTTCAGGTGCGGCTGCGGGTGCGGGGGTAGGAGGCATTTCGGGTTCTTAGCAACCCGGAACCCGAACCCTCACAACTCCCCCCTTCCTGCCCGCCGGATCAGCTCCGTGCGGCCTTCCGTCACGTGCAGCTTTTTGTAGATGCGCTTGACGTAGGTGCGCACGGTTTCGGGGGTAAGGTCGAAGAGGGTAGCCATCTGCTTGTCGGAGCGGCCCTGGACGAGCGCGTCGAGGATCATCTTTTCGCGCTCCGAGAGCAGGGCCGGCTGGCTGGTGGGCGTGGGCTTGAAGTGTTGCAGCACCCGCCGCGCCACGGCCCGGCTCATCGGGGCGCCGCCGTGCATCACGTCCACGATGGCGTCCTTGATCTGGGGGAGCGGCGTGTTTTTGAGGACGTAGCCGCTGGCGCCCCGGCAGAGCGCGTTGTAGATGTGGTCGGGGTCCTCGAAGACGGTGTGCATCAGGATTTCCGCGCCCGGCAGCCGCGCCGTGATGGCCGGCAGCGCCTCCACGCCGTTGATGCCGGGCAGGCCGATGTCGAGCAGCACCACCTGCGGCGGCAGCGCGTCGGCGAGCTGGCGCAGAAAATCTTCCACCGAATCGGCCACCAGCACGCACTGGATGTCGGGCTGGCGCGCCATGAAGTGGTGGACGAGCGCGCGGATGTCGGGGTCGTCTTCGACGATGGCGAGGCGGATGGTAGACATTGTTGAGGTGCGAGGTGACAGGTGCGAAGGTGTGAGGTGCCGCGCTGCGGGGGTAGTCAGCCGATTCACCGGCAAAGGGCGGCAAAAAGGCGCGACCCGGCCAGGCGCCCCCTCAGTCTGCCAGCGAGGCGCTGTCGATCACGAAGCGGTACCGGACGTCGCTGTGCAGCATCCGCTCGTAGGCGTCGTTGATGTCAGCCGCTTGAATCAGCTCGATGTCGGCCGTGATGCCATGCCGGGCGCAGAAATCGAGCATTTCCTGCGTTTCGCGGAGGCCGCCGATGAGCGAGCCGGCTATCGTTTTGCCGCCGAAGATGAGGCCGAAGTAATTGGGCGCGGGGTGTGGGTACTGGGGCGCGCCCACCAGCACCAGCGCGCGGTTGTGTTTGAGCAAGGCCGTGTACGGGTCGAGGTCGTGGCTGACGGCCACGGTGTTGAGGATGAAATCGAAGGAATTGGCGTGGGCGGCCATCTCCTCGGCATTGCGCGAGACGACCACTTCGTCGGCGCCGAGGGCCAGCGCCTCCTGGCGCTTGCTCTCCGAAGTGGTGAATGCCACCACGTGGGCGCCCATCGCGTGGGCCAGCTTCACACCCACGTGGCCCAGCCCGCCGATGCCCACGATGCCCACCTTCTGCCCCGGCCCCACCCGCCAGCGGCGTAGCGGCGAATAGGTGGTGATGCCCGCGCACAGCAGCGGCGCCACGGCGGCGAGCTGCGCGGCGGGGTGACTGATGCGCAGCACGAACTTCTCGCGCACGACGATGCGCTGCGAGTAGCCGCCCAGCGTGTGGCCGGGCGCGTCGGGGGTGGCCGAGTTGTAGGTGCCGGTCCAGCCGTTGTCGCAGTACTGTTCCTGGTCGTCGGCGCAGGGCTGGCAGTGCTGGCAGCTATCCACAAGGCAGCCCACGCCCACCACATCGCCCACCCGGAAGCCCGCGACGTGGGCACCGACGGCCGACACGTGGCCCACGATCTCGTGGCCGGGCACACACGGATAGCGGGTGCCCGGCCATTCCGAGCGCACGGTGTGCAGGTCGGAGTGGCAGATGCCGCAGTAGGCAATGTCGATCTGCACGTCGTGGGGGCCGGGGGTGCGGCGCTCGATGCGGAGCGCGGCGAGGGGTTGGTCGGCGGCGGTGGCGCCGTAGGCGTAAGTAGGCATCGGGGGAGGGCTGGGGAAAAAAGAAGGTTTTTGGGGAGGGGGGGAAAGCGGCCCGCGGAACCGGCCCGCGCGTGGACCAGGCGCGGAACGCTGCTGCCAGCGGCGCTGCAAAGGGCGGCAAACCCGGGCGCGGCGGCAAGGCGCGGCTGTCCCCATTTCGGGGAGGGGGTGGGGGCGGCGAAAGTACGGCGCCTTATATTCCGAACGACTATCCCCAAAATGGGGACAAGCGCCGGTAGGCGGGCGGCGGGGCGGCCGGGGACTTTTGTGCCCATCAACCGGCCGCCGCCGCAGGGGGCCGGGTGAAGTCAGAATCACCCCCAAACCCCCGTTCCCCCCGATGAAGAAGTTTCTGCTGCCGCTCGCGCTCGCCCTGACCGCGACGACCCTGACGGCCTTCGGCCAGGCGCCGAAAGCCGATGCCAAAACCGAAGCCCAGCTCATCGCCCTCGAAAAAGCTGGCTGGGAAGCCTGGAAAAAGCAAGACGTGGCCTGGGTCAAGGCCAACACCGCCGACGACTTCGTGGGGCTGGGCACGGCGGGCACCTTCACCAAAGCGCAGTACCTCACCACGGCCGTGGCCACGTGCGCCGTCAGCAGCTACGCGCTCGGCCCGATGGCGGTGCATCTGCTCGACCCCAACGTGGCCCAACTGACCTTCACGGCCACCCAGCGCGCCACCTGCGCCGGCAACGCCGAACCCCCTAAGGTGCAGGTCATCAGCACCTACGTGCGGCGCGGCGGCCAGTGGCTCTGGGCCTCCTACGCCGACAAGCCCGCCAAAGAAAAAGTAGGACTTACGCACTCGCCGGCAGTAGTGCCGGGATGCGCGGGTTTTGGAGTTC
>ERZ1066122.2972-NODE-2972-length-10317-cov-6.327032_pt1 | contig 10317 bp, 11 predicted proteins | sample MGYA00382769_ERZ1066122 | MGnify/ENA primary metagenome ERZ1066122 (study PRJEB33369, sample SAMEA5778352) | biofilm metagenome | biome: Industrial cooling water; feature: Water cooling tower basin; material: Biofilm | place: United Arab Emirates | collected...
CTTGCCGTTGATGATGATCATGTCCTTCGCCCGGCCGACGATGAACAGGTAGCCGTCGGCCATGTAGCCCATGTCGCCGGTGTCGAGCCAGCCGTCGACCAGGCAGTCGCGGGTCGCCTCCTCGTTGCGGAAATAGGAGTGCATGACGCTCTTGCCGCGGCACCAGACCTTGCCGATCTGGCGGTCGGCACGGGTCCTGCCGTGCTCGTCGCGGATCTCGATCTCCATGCCGGGCAGGGCCTTGCCGCAATTGACGATGGCGCGGTAGCGCGCGGGCTTTGCCAGGTTGCGCGGGCGGCCGGACAGGCGTTCCTCTTCGACCAGCTCGACGCGGATGCCTTCGCGCGGGGGCATCACCGTGACCGCCAGCGTGGCTTCGGCCAGGCCGTAGCTGGGGGTGAAGGCGGCCGCCTTGAAACCGGCCTCGGCAAAGGCGTTGACGAAGCTCTGCATGACGTCGGGGCGGATCATGTCCGCGCCATTGCCGGCGGTGCGCCAGCGCGACAGGTCGAAGCGTTCCGCCACGTGGCTCTGGCTGGAAATGCGCCGCGCGCAGATGTCGTAGCCGAAGGTCGGCGAATAGCTCAGCGAATTGCCCTTGTTGCGGCTGATGAGGTCGAGCCAGGCGAGCGGGCGGCGGGCGAAATGTTCGGTCCTGATGTAGTCGCAGCTCGCCTGGTTGGCGATCGGCGACAGCAGGCAGCCGACGAGGCCCATGTCGTGGTACCAGGGCAGCCAGCTGATGACCCGGTCGTTGGCGCCGAGGTCGACGCCCGCGGCATGGCCGTGGAGGTTGTGCAGCAGCGCCTCGTGGGTGACCGCGACCCCGGTCGGGAAGCGGGTCGAACCGGAGGAATACTGGAGATAGCAGATGTCTTCGGGACGGGCCTCGGGCAGGGCGCATTCGGGATCGGGGCGCTGCGAGAAATCCTCCCAGCTTTCGCCGGCGCAGCCCTGCCGGTCGGCGGCGGCCCTGGCCATCTCGGCGATTTCGCCGGGGTAGACCAGGATCGCCGGGTCGCTGCTTTCCAGCTGGACGACCAGCTGGTCGATATAGCTTTCCTTGCCGCCGAAGCTGGTCGGCAGCGGCAGCGGGACCGGCCAGGCCCCCATGTAGAGGCAGCCGCAGAACAGCGCCGCGAACTCGGGGCCGGTTTCGGCAACGAGCGCCACGCGGTCATCCTTGGCGATGCCGGCGGCGACCAGCTGGCGGGCATAGCGCAGCGCATCCTCGCGCAGCTGCGAAAAGGGATAGGCGCGCACCAGCTCGCCGCGCATATCGTGGAAGTTGAGCCCTTTGAGGCTGCGCGCGGCATAGTCCACCGCCTCGGTGAAGGTGGCGAAATCGGACCGGCGGCGGGGCAGGTCGCAATCGTTCGGCGTCGGCGTCAGAACGGCGTCGGTCATGTTTGCTCGAATCCGTGAAAAAGGAAAGGCGGGCCTTTGGCCACCGAAGGCAGTGAACGCAACTCTCCCTGTGCGTGACCCTCGGGCCTTTCCCATTCGTTAGCGAGTGTGGCACAAATATGACGATGAGCCAGGACGGTCCCGGACAACCCCGCCGCAGGCGCCCGCCGCGCCCGCTCGATGCCGCGCGGCTGGAAGAGCTCGCGCTCGCCTATGTCGCGCGCTTCGCGACCAGCGCGGGCAGGCTGGAGGCCTATCTCGCGAGAAAGCTTCGCGAACGCGGCTGGGAGGACGAGGGCGAGGCCGCGCCTGCCGCACTCGTCGAACGGTTCGTCGCAAAGGGGTGGGTCGACGATGCCGGCTGGGGGCGGATGCGGACATCGGGCCTGCTGTCGCGCGGCTACGGCGCGCGCCGCATTGCCGAGGCGCTGCGCGCGGGCGGCATCAGCGAGGAGATACGCGACAGCCTCGCGCCGGGCGAGGCGGACAGGCGCGAGGCCGCGGCCGCCTACGCCCGCAGGCGGCGGCTCGGCCCGCACGGCCCCGCGCTGCCGCGTGATGCGGCGCTGCGCGCGAGGCAGCGGGAAAAGCAGCTTGCCGCGATGCTGCGCGCGGGCCATGACTTCGCCGCAGCCGCGCGCATCGTCGATGCCGCCTCGGCAGACGAGATCGCGCGCTGGGTGAGGGACGCAGCAGAGGACCAGGATCGATGAAGTCACTAATCGCAGCCGCGGCGCTGGCGCTGCTCGCCGCCTGCTCGACGCAGCCCGCCGCGCAGGCGACCGCGACCGAGACGGAAACGGTCCACCCGGTCTCGGGCCTGCGGGTCATTCCGCTGACCGTCACCACCGCCGCGGGACAGGTGCACCGGTTCAAGGTCGAGCTGGCCGACACGCAGGAGGCGCAGAGCCAAGGGCTCATGTTCCGCACCGAGCTGGCCCCGGACGAAGGGATGATCTTTCCCAGCGTGCCGCCCGCCCCGCGCAGCTTCTGGATGAAGAACACGCCGCTGCCGCTCGACATCATCTTCGTCGGGACCGACGGGCGCATTCTCAACATCGCCAGCGGCGTGCCTTACGAACTGCAGCCGGTCGCATCCACCGGGGTCACCAGGGGCGTGCTCGAACTGGCCGCCGGGCGGGCCGGGCAGCTCGGCATCGCGCCCGGCGACAAGGTCGAATGGCAGGCACCGTGAGGCCGCTTGGCCCGACGGTCCGAATCGGCTAGGCGCGCGGCCATGGGTTTCTTCTCCAAGATCTTCACCTGGTGGAACGGTGCCACCATCGGCACCCAGCTGTGGTCCGCACGCCACGGCGAGAAGGTCGGCACCGACGCCGCCGGCAATGCCTATTTCCGCTCGCGCAAGCCCGGTCCCGACGGGCGCGAAAGGCGCTGGGTGATCTACCAGGGCGAAAACGATTCGAGCCGGGTCCCGGCCGAATGGCACGGCTGGCTGCATCACTCCTATGACGGCGTGCCCGAAAGCAATCTGCCGCCGCCGCGCATCTGGGAAGCCGATTACACGCCCAACGCCACCGGGACCGCGGCGGCCTATCGCCCGTCCGGCGCGCTGGAAAAGGGCGGGCGCCGCGCTCGCGCCAGCGGCGATTACGAGGCGTGGAGCCCGGACGCCTGACCATGCGCCGCAGCGCCGCCACGCTTGCCTTGGCAGCGGGCCTTCTCGGCGCCTGCAGCCAGGCCGCGCCCGAGCCCGCGCCGCGCGAGACCCGCCTGCCCGAAGAGCTGCGCCAGAAGCGCACGGTGACGCCGGCTGCGCAGGTGGCGGGCGCGACGCCGATGGAGGAGCGGGTGGCGGTGATCGGCCTGCTCAACAAGCGCAACAACCTCACCCAGGAACTCCGGCTCAAGCCCGGCGAAGCGCAGCGGATCGGTGACGTCATCGTGCGTCTCGCCGCCTGCGAGCGAACCGCGCCGTGGGAAATGCCCAAGGAAACCGGCGCCTTCGTCCAGGTGCTGACCAGGGTCCGCGGCACGCAGGACCAGTTTGCGCGGATCTTCTCGGGCTGGCTGTTCAAGAATTCGCCCGGCCTCAACGTGGTCGAGCATCCGATCTACGACGTGTGGGTCAAGGATTGCACGATGGCCTTTCCGGGCGAGGAAGGCGGGCCTCCGGCGGACGGGGACAGCGGCGGGGACCGGGATGCCCCGGTTTCCCCCGCGGCGCCGCGGCCTTCGGCGAGCGCGACAGCGGCCGCCTCGCCTGCCGCAACGCCCGAACCGGCTGACGAGAACGCCGACACGGCCTGAGGGAGCGTCCGGTCCGGCGTCCCGGCGGCCGCGCGCACCAGCCCGAGATAGCGGTCCTGCGGCAGGGTGACCGCGCCGAGCGACGCCAGATGCTCGGTCATGAACTGGCAATCGAGAACCCGGAATCCTGCCCGCCGCATCGCCGCGACCAGCCAGGCGAGCGCGACCTTGCTCGCATTGGGGACGCGGCTGAACATGCTTTCGCCGCAGAACACCCGGTCGAAGGCGACGCCGTAGAGCCCCCCGACCAGCACGCCGCCGCGCCAGACCTCAAGCGAATGGGCGTGGCCCTCGCGGTGCAGCGCGCGGTAGCTCGCCTCGATGCGGCGGCTGATCCAGCTTTCGGCCAGCTCCTCGCGCGGGGCGGCGCATTCGGCGATGACCGCGTCGAAGGCCTCGTCGCAGCTGACGCGGAAGCGGTCCTGCCTCAGCAGCTTGCGCAGCGAGCCGGACAGGAGAAACCCGCCCAGCGGGATGATCGCCCGCTCGCGCGGTTCGACCCAGTAGATGTCGCCGTCCTCGCGGTGATCGGCCATCGGGAAGATGCCGCTGCGATAGGCGCGCAGCAGCAGATCGCCGGGGATCGGTTCGGGTGCGGGCGCGTGCATTGTCGCCATGCTAGGCGCCCGGCGTCCACAATGCGAGCCGTGCGTCGACGCGACTCGGGCTTGCGCAACGCGCGCACCCATACTAAGCGCCGCCCTCCGGCTGCAGGGGTGTAGCTCAGCTGGTAGAGCATCGGTCTCCAAAACCGAGGGCCACGGGTTCGAATCCTGTCACCCCTGCCATTTCCCGCCAGCATTGCGAATCGCGCCGCTTGTGCCGGGCCGCGCCCGCGCCTATCCGCGCCGGCATGACAGACGAGGAAAAGGCTGAGCGCGAACTCAGCAAGCGCACTTTCTATTCGGCCGATACGGAGGCCGAGTTTTCCAAGATCAAGCCGCAGACGCCGCAGACCATGCACCCGGCGTACAAGCTTGCCTTCCAGGACCGCGAGTTCCTGCTGCGCCAGGAACTGCGCCCGGTCCGTTTCCAGCTCGAACTGCTGAAGCCCGAAATGCTGCTCGACGAGGCCGGGGTCGGCTCGACGCTGGTGATGTACGGATCGGCGCGGATTCCGCCGCCCGATGCCGCCGAGGTGGCACTGGCCGGCGCCGCGGACCTGCCCGAACGCGACCGCAAGGTCGTCGAACGGCTGGTCGCCAAGTCCAAATACTACGATGAGGCCTATCGCCTCGCGCGGATGGTCAGCGAAAAGGGCATCATCGAGGACGGCCAGCGCCAGTTCGTGATCTGCTCGGGCGGCGGGCCTTCGATCATGGAAGCAGCCAACAAAGGGGCGAGCGAGGCGGGTTCCGAATCGATCGGCCTCAACATCGTCCTGCCGCACGAACAGGCGCCCAACAGCTATGTGACGCCCTATCTCAGCTTCCAGTTCCACTATTTCGCCCTGCGCAAGATGCATTTCCTGCTGCGCGCCAAGGCGGTGGCGGTGTTCCCCGGCGGCTTCGGCACCTTCGACGAATTCTTCGAACTGCTGACGCTGGTCCAGACGGGCAAGATCAAGCCCATGCCGATCCTCCTGTTCGGCAAGGAATTCTGGACGCGGGTCGTCGATTTCGAGGCGCTGGCGGAAGAAGGGGTCATCAATCACGCCGACCTCGACCTGTTCCGCTGGTGCGAAACCGCCGAGGAAGCCTGGGGTCACATCAGCGGCTTCTACAAGCTCGACCGCTAGGGTGTCGCGCTAGCCTGCCCGGCGCACCGCCTGGTGGCCGAGCGGGCCGTGACCGCCGCCGAAACCGGGCGCGTTCTCGATCGCGGCAAAGGTGAAGGCGCGCGCCAGCCGCACGGCATTGGTGAGCGGCTGGCGATGACCGAGCAGCGTTGCCAGCGCCGCCGACAGGGTACAACCGGTGCCGTGAGTATGGACGGTGTCGATGCGCGCATGGCCGAAGCTCGCCGTGCCGCCCGCCGGGGTGACGACGCGGTCGATGATCTCGCCTTCGCCCTCGGCATGGCCGCCCTTGGCCAGCACGATGACGCCGTGATCCCGGGACAGCGCCTGGGCGGCCGCGAGAATGCTTTCGCCATCGGTCAGCGACTGCCCGGTGAGCGCGGCGAGCTCGGGCAGGTTGGGCGTGACGACGGTCGCAATCTCCATCAGCGCGGCAAACCCCGCCACGGTCGCCTCGTCGGCAAGCGCCGCCCCGCTGGTCGCGACCATTACGGGATCGAAGACGATGGGCCCGGCAAAGCTGTCGAGCCGCGCCGCCAGCAGGCGCGCCGTCTCGGGCGAACCGAGCATCCCGATCTTGATCGCATCGGCGCCGATGTCGGCAAGGCAGCTCTCGACCTGCTCCAGCACGAAGGCCGGGGGCAGCGCCTCCACTCCCTGCACGCCGCGCGTGTTCTGCGCCGTCACCGCGGTGATCGCGGTCATGGCATAGCCGCCCAGCATGGTGATGGTCTTGATGTCGGCCTGAATGCCCGCGCCGCCAGAGCTGTCGGAACCGGCGATGGAAAGGATGCGGGGCGGGCCGCTCACCCCTTGTGCTTCCGCTCGGTCGAAGGCGGGTATTTGGCGTGCAGCGCCCTGGCCCTTGTCGGCCGGTCCATCAATTCGCCGCGGCAATTGGGGCAGATGTCGTCGAGCGCTTCGGCGCATTCGGCGCAGAAGGTGCATTCGAAGCTGCAGATGAAGGCGCCCGGCGCCTCGGCGGGAAGGTCGGCGCCGCAGCGTTCGCAGTCGGGGCGCATTGCCAGCATCAGGCGGCGCCTTCCACGGCCTTGCAGATGCGCGCCACCACCGCCTCGACCTGCGCGGCATCGTCGCCTTCGGCCATGACCCGGATCACCGGTTCGGTGCCCGAGGCGCGGATGACGAGGCGGCCCTTGCCGGCAAGCTCGCCCTCGGCATCGGCGATAACCGCCTTGACGGCGGCATCCTCGAGCGGCCTGCCGCCCGCAAAGCGCACATTGCGCAGCAGCTGCGGCACGGGGTCGAAGGCGTGGAGCAGCTCGCTCGCCCGCTTGCCCGAGCGCACCAGACTGGCCAGCACGCGCAGCGCCGCGACCGTCCCGTCGCCGGTGGTGCCATGGTCGAGCAGGATCATGTGCCCCGACTGTTCGCCGCCGACATTGTAGCCGCCGGCCTTCATCATCTCGAGGACATAGCGGTCGCCGACCTTGGCCCGCTCCAGCGTCAGGCCGAGCCCGGTCAGGTAGCGTTCGAGGCCGAGATTGCTCATCACCGTCGCCACGATGCCGCCGCCGCGCAAGCTGCCGCGTTCGAGCATCCGCGCGGCGATCACCGCCATGATCTGGTCGCCGTCGACCGTCTCGCCCTTCTCGTCGATGACGATCAGCCGGTCGGCATCGCCGTCCAGGGCAATGCCGATGTCGGCACCTTCGGCGACGACCCGCGCCTTGATCGCGGCGAGCGAGGTCGAGCCGACGCCGCGGTTGATGTTGGTGCCGTTCGGTTCGACGCCCATGCTGACGACCTCGGCGCCCAGTTCCCAGATCGCGCTGGGGGCGACCTGGTAGGCGGCGCCATTGGCGCAGTCGACCACGACCTTGAGCCCGTCGAAACGGATGTCGCTCGCCACCGACTGCTTGACCGCGTGGATGTAGCGGCCGCGCGCATCGTCGATGCGGCGGGCGCGGCCGATCCGCTCGGGCTCGACCAGCAGCGGGTCCTGTTCGAGCAGCGTCTCGATCGCGGCCTCCGCCTCGTCCGACAGCTTGAAACCGTCGGGACCGAACAGCTTGATGCCATTGTCCTCGAATGGATTGTGGCTGGCGGAGATCATCACGCCGAGATCGGCGCGCATCTCGCGGGTGAGGAGCGCGATAGCCGGCGTCGGCAACGGTCCGGTCATCACCACGTCCATGCCAACGCTGGTGAAGCCCGCCACCAGCGCGCTCTCCATCATGTACCCCGACAGGCGCGTGTCCTTGCCGATCACCACCCGGTGGCGGTGCCCGCCGCGCAGGAAATAGGTGCCCGCCGCCTGGCCGACCCGCATGGCGGTGGCGGCGGTCATCACGCCCTGGTTGGTCCGTCCGCGAATGCCGTCGGTGCCGAAGAACTTGCGTGCCACTCGTCGATGCTTCCCTGCAATGCCGGCAAGACCCATGGCGCGAAGTCGCGCACTTGTCACGGGTGACTGGCATCCTGCGCGAAAGCCGCTATCGCCCATCGCGAACCAGGGGACACCGATGGCGGGCAGCAGGCAGATCGCATTGATGGATATCCGCATCCCGGCGGGCTGGACGCTTGCCGGGTTGATCGCCGGGCTCGCTCTCGGGGTGGCTCTGGCGGGCAGCGCGGCGCTGGGGCCCGTAGCTAGCGTTGCCGCACCGGTCGGCAAGATCTGGCTCAACGCCCTCCAGATGACCATCATCCCGCTGGTTGCGGCCCTGCTGGTCACGGGCGTGGTCACCATCACCCTGGCCGCCCGCGGCGGCACTGCGGGACGGCGCACGGTGGGCTGGATCTTCGGCCTGCTGGTCATGAGCGCCGCGCTCGCCTGCGTGCTGATGCCGCTGATCCTCGACCTCTTCCCGATCCCGCCCGGTGCAAGCAGTTTCCTCAGCGGCGGGGCCGCCGACGGCGCGGGCGAAGTGCCGGCGGTGGGCGATTTCCTGGTTTCGCTGATCGCGCCCAACGTCTTTGCCGCGGCGGCACAGACCGCCATGCTGCCGCTGACGATCTTCTTCGTCCTCTTCGGCATGGCGGTCGTTCGCCTGCCCGAAGCGCAGCGGACCACCATGACTGCCCTCTTCGGCGCGCTCGCCAACGTCATGCTGGTGATGGTCGGCTGGGTGCTGTGGACCGCGCCACTTGGCGTATTCGCGCTCGCCATCGGGGTCGGTGCGGCGGGCGGCGGCGGCGGCGCCTTCGTGACGCTGGCGCATTACATCCTGACCGTGTCGCTGCTCGGCCTGGCGGTGACGATCATCGCCTATCTGATCGCCTGGCTGGTCGGGCGGGTCGGCCTTGCCGGCTTCGCGCGCGCGATGGTGCCGGCCCAGGTGGTGGCGATTTCGACGCAGAGCTCGCTCGCCAGCCTGCCCGCCATGCTGGTTAGCGCGCGGCGGCTGGGCGTGCGCGATTCGACCGCCGAGTTCGTCCTGCCGCTGTCGGTCGCGATGCTGCGCTCGACCGGGCCGGCGATGAACGTGGGCGTTGCCATCTATGTGGCGCATCTGGCGGGGATCGAGCTTGGCTTGCTGGCCTTTGCCAGCGCGCTGCTGATCGCGCCGATCATCAGCCTGGGTTCGGTCAGCCTGCCGGGGTCGATCAGCTTCGTCATCTCGATCGGGCCGATCGCGCTGGCGATGGGGGTGCCGGTCGAACCGCTCGCCCTGCTGGTGGCCGTCGAGATGCTGCCCGACATCATGCGCACGCTCGGCAATGTGACGATGGACGTCGCCGTTGCGACCGCCGTCGACCGCCACGAGGACGGCGAGAAGCAAGATTCCCTGCAACCCTAGCGTCGCCCGCGCATTGCTGTAGGAAACCCCCGAACCTTCACGACCGACCACGGGAGACAACCATGGCCTTCACGCTTATCGACCTGCCTTACGAGGACAGCGCCCTCGAACCCGCCGTCTCGGCGCGCACGCTGTCGTTCCACCACGGCAAGCACCACAAGACCTATGTCGACAAGACCAATGCCGCGATTGCCGGCACCGACCATGCCGACAAGTCGCTCGAAGAGGTGGTGGCGGCCGCGCGCGGCTCGAACCAGGGCCTGTTCAACAACGCCGCCCAGGTCTGGAACCACGGCTTCTACTGGCACTCCATGGCGCCCAGCGAGACCAACCCTTCCGATGAGCTGGCGAGCATGATCGAGGACGCCTTCGGCTCGGTCGCCGATCTCAAGGCGAAGCTCGCCGAAAAGGGCGCCGGGCACTTCGCCAGCGGGTGGGTGTGGCTGGCGGTCAGGGACGGCAAGCTGTCGATCGAGGAAACCCATGATGCCGATACGCTGGCCGACGGCGGCATGAACCCGCTGCTGGTTATCGACCTCTGGGAACACGCCTATTACCTGGACCACCAGAACGCCCGCCCGAGCTATCTCGAGGCGGTGAATTCCAAGCTCAACTGGGCCTTTGCTAGCGAGAACCTGGCCCGCGGCACGGTCTGGGCCTACCCGGGCTGACTTACCCGGCAACGTTTGAAGGGCCGGCCCGCTTCACGCGCGGCCGGCCTTTTTTGCGCCCGGCGTCAGGCGGGCGGCGGTTCGTTGGCGGCAAGATCGTCGAACAATGGCTCGCCGAAGATGAAACCGACGAGGTTGGGGCGCCCGACGTGGTCGAAGAGCGCGGTCAGCATCAGCAGGATCGGCACCGACAGCAGTGCCCCGAACACGCCCCAGATCCAGGTGAAATAGCTGAGCGCGATCAGGATCATCACCGGGTTCATGGTGAAGCGCGCGCCGAGTATCGAGGGGGTAACGACATTCGCCTCGACGGTGTGCAGCGCCAGATAGGCCGCCGCCAGCACCAGGCCGAGGAGCACGCTGTCGGAGGTGGCGATGCCGAACAGCGACAGCAGCGCGATCATCGCGATCGGCCCGATATAGGGCAGGCAGTTGAGCAGCGCGGCCAGCCCGCCCCACATGATGGGCG
>ERZ1066122.2975-NODE-2975-length-10301-cov-6.339157_pt1 | contig 10301 bp, 10 predicted proteins | sample MGYA00382769_ERZ1066122 | MGnify/ENA primary metagenome ERZ1066122 (study PRJEB33369, sample SAMEA5778352) | biofilm metagenome | biome: Industrial cooling water; feature: Water cooling tower basin; material: Biofilm | place: United Arab Emirates | collected...
CGCCTAAGATCGGCGTCGAATATGCCCCCAGCCGCGACGTGCTGCTGTTCGCGTCCTATTCCAAGGGGTTCCGCGCCGGCGGCTTCAACGGTCGCCTGATCGCGCCGCAGACAAGCGTACCCTCCTACGCGCCGGACACGAACGACACTTACGAGGCAGGCTTCAAGTCGGAATGGCTCGACCGCACGTTGCGCGTCAACGGCACGCTGTTCTATTCGAAATACAAGGACATTCAGCAGACCATCGCCGATCCGGCCGTGCAGTTCCGTGTAGCCAACGCGGGTGACGCCGAACTCAAGGGTTTCGAGCTCGAAATCACCGCCGTGCCGACTGCGGGGCTCAGGTTTGATGCGGCGCTTGGCTACACCGACAGCAAGTTCGAGAACGTGCCGGTGCTCGTTGGGCCGATCAATGGCAACCGCCTGCCGTTCAGCCCCGAATGGACGCTGGCCCTTGGCGCCGAATATGCGATCCCGCTGGGTGGGTCGGGCACGCTCACCCCGCGCGTCGATTATCGGCTGCAATCGGACGTATTTTTCACCGCGTTCAATTCGCCCCTGGAGGAGCAGGACGGGTACGGCATCGTCAATGCCCGGCTCAGCTGGATGGATGCCAGCGAACGCTTCAACCTGGCGGTCTACGGCCAGAACCTGACCGATACCGAATATTACACATTCGGGCAGGACGCGCTCGCGACCCAGGGCGTGGCATACACTTATCTGGGGCGTCCACGCGAATTCGGCGTGACTGCGAGCGTCAGGTTCTGAGCGGGGCAATGCGAATCCTCGTCTTCGGCGGCACGGGCAAGATCGGGCGTAACCTCGTTGCAAACCTTGCTGCTGCCGGGGCCGAGGCGGTGCCGGCGGCACGACAGGCGGGGGCTGGCGGAATCGACCTTGACCTTGCCGATGCCGAAGCCGTCGCGCGGGCCGCGCACGGTTTCGACGCGGCCTACCTGATGACGCCGATTGGCCCCGAAGAAACCGCGATCGGCCTTGCCGCGCACGAAGCGCTGGTCGCAGCCGGTCTGGAGAAAATCGTCTACCTTGCAATCCACAACCTGGAGATGCTGCGTCGAATTCCGCATTTTGAGGCCAAGATCCCCATCAAGCAGGCCGTACTCGCCCGGCCGCGCGCAGTTGTGCTGGAGCCAAATTTTTTCTTCCAGAACGACCTGATGGTCCGGTCCGCGATTACGGGGCCAGGGATTTACCCTCTGCCGGTCGGGTCCAGCGGAGTTTGGAGCATCGACGTCGCCGATATCGCCCGCGCCGCTTGTCGTGCGCTGATGCAGGACGACTGGGATGGAACGGCGGTGCCCCTGTGCGGCAGCGAGCGGCTGACCGGTCCAGTGCTGGCCGCGAACTGGTCGGCAGCGCTCGGACGCCCGGTCGTTTACGCCGGTGATGGAATCGATCCTTTCATCGGTGGCATGCGCGCGTCAGGCATCCGCATGAGTGACTGGATGGAAGAGGATTTCCGGCTCATGATGCAGGTGACCCAGGAACTGGGCTGCCCCGCGACGGCGCAAGATATCGCGGCGTCCACTGCCATCATCGGCCGCGCGCCGCGTACCCATGCCGCCTTTGCCGCGGCGACTGTCGAGGAGACAACGCAATGACCCCGCTCTACACCGCCACCGCAACCGCCACCGGCGGGCGCAACGGCCATGTCTCCAGCAGCGACGGTCTCGTCGATCTCGACCTGGCCATCCCGGCACCGATGGGCGGTCCGGGAGGGGCGAGCAATCCCGAACAGCTGTTCGCCGCCGGCTATGCCGCCTGCTTCCATTCGGCCATGCAGTTCATCGCGGGGCAGCAGAAGCTGGACATCGCTGGTTCGCAAGTAACCGGCCACGTCGGCATCGGCATGCGCGACGATGGCCCGGGCTTCGGACTCGCGGTGCGGCACGAGGTTTCCGTGCCGACCCTCGACCAGGCCGCTGCGGAAAAACTGGTGGCCGAAGCGCACGAGGTTTGCCCCTATTCCAACGCAACGCGCGGGAATGTCGAGGTGACGTTCGAAGTGGAGGGCGCCGCATGACCACCGGCTACAGCGCCGCCCTGGCCGCGGAAGAGGAAAACCCTCCGGTCATGCGCCCGTTGACGGACGCGGACCATCCGAACGCCCACCTGCTTTACAGCGCTCACAAGGCATTCCAGCAGGGCGATGTCGAGGCGCTGTTCTCGCGCATTGCCGACGATGCGATCTGGCACATGCCCGGCGATAACGCGCTGGCCGGATCCTATGTCGGCCATGCCGAAATCATGCGGAATTTCGGCATGCTGCAGCAAGCGGTCGATGCCTACTGGGCCTATCCGCTCGATTATTTCGGTAGCGACGACCATGTCGTGCTGATCGCGGAAGTGCGCGCGCGGCGCGGCGAGGAAATGCTCAGAACGCGCGAGGCGATGACTTGGCGGGTCGAGGACGGCAAGCTCAAGGAATGCTGGCACATGTGCCTCGAACCGGAAAAGTGGGACGCGTTCTTCCGCTAAGCGCTCGTCCGCTCGCGCCAGGCTTGCGGGCGCCCGGTCATCGCTGGGCGTTCGCCGTGCATCAGGTCGGGCGTCCAGGCAAACTCGGTGTCAACGGCGGTGGAAACACGCTCCACACCCTCGATCGCGGCGAGTTCGCGCGCTGCCGCCTCCACGAAGTGGGGGGCCATGGTGCAACCGGCGAAGGTCACGCAAAAGGTGACCGCGAGGTGGCCCTCGGCAAAGGTCCAGCCGCGCACCAGCCCCATGTCGATCAGCGAGGTCGGGCGCCCGGCGGCGACGCTACAAGGGTCATGCACCCGTGCCAGCGCCGCGCGGACGGCGGCGTCGATCACATCGCGCTCCAGCACGACCATGGCTCTTTCAGCGCGACTCCATCGAATTCGTCGCCCGCCTGGCGCGCGGCGAGATCAACGAGGTCGAGCCCGATCATCCGCGCGTAGTTCCCGCCCAGTATCGCGCGCTTGATGGCCTCGTCGATCGGCGGAATGCCGTGGCGGTCGCATGTCTCGGCGCTGAAGGAAAACGCCCAGAACAGTTGCAGCAGGTGCTGCGGGTGGACCACGGTGCAGCCGGTCGACCACAGAATCTTCTCCGGCCCGCCCCATTGCATCAGCAGCGCCAGCGCTGCCTCGAACCGGCCCGGCGCCTGCCACAGCATCGCAGTGGTCGTTTCAAGATTGGCATAGACGTTGGGAAAGCGCCCAATCGCCATCGCGGTTTCCTCCACGAAGGCCATGCCCGAATGGACGATTTCGAACGCCATGGCCGGGAAGGCATCGGCGGCCTGTTCGAAATCCTCGCCGATACGGTAGGGCGCCAGCGGTACGGACCCGTTGGGCAGCGCCTTGTGGATCGCGATCGACTTCAGGCCCAGCGTCTGCGCCCGCTCGATCAGGCGCAGCACGGTCTCGTCGTTTGTCAGCCAATGGCGATAAGGGTCCATCTGATGGGGATAGAGCTTGACCCCGATGGCGCCCGGCATGTCCGCGACCTGCCGTTCAAGATCCTCGATCACGGCGGCGCGTTCCTGCGTCGGGTCGAGACCGACATAGCCGAGCACCCGGTTGGGCCAGCGGCGGGTCATTTCGACTGTTTTCCACTCAGCCGCGAAACCGTCCTTGAACCACGTGTCGAGCCGGAGCGTATGCGTGCCGACGAGGCTGGTCTGGCTTTCTTCGAACATGGTCCGCACCAGCGCCTCGGGCGGCATGTCCGTCATGTAGACATCCGGCGCGCACAGCGCCTCGGGCGGGCTCAGCAGTGCATGGAGGCCATAGGACATGGCGTAGAGCTGCTCGCCATATCTGGAGGCCACGTTGCCGTGGTCGAGATTGAGCGCGTGGACGACCGGATCGATCACAAAGACGTCGTCGGGCAGCAGCGGCAGGCCTTCGATCTGGGCAGGCATCACATCTCCTCGTCGATTGCGACAATAGGCTGGCTGCACCATCGTGTCCTAGCCGCGCCGGGGTGCGTGCGTCATGACGATAATTCATGAAGCGCGCGCGCCGGATGCCATTCCCGGCAGGGGGAGCCGCTCTAGAGTCAGGCAATGGCCACGCGCGCTCTCGACCCCCGATCACTTGTCCGCGAGGGCGAAGTGCACCGTTCGGTCTATACCGATCCGGACATCTTCACGCTGGAAATGGAGCGCGTGTTCGGCCGCGCCTGGCTCTATCTCGCGCACGACAGCGAACTGCCCGAGCCTGGCGATTATGTCGTGCGGCACATGGGCACCCAGGCGGTCATCCTGACGCGCGGGAAGGACGGCGCGATCGAGACGATCTTCAACCGCTGCACCCACCGCGGCGCGACCCTGTGCGCGTTCGACAAGGGATCGGCGCCGCACGGGCATCAGTGCCCCTATCACGGGTGGACCTTCAACGCCGACGGGACTGTGCGGTTCGTTTCGCATCCGACAAACTATTCCGGCGTGCTCGACCCGGCGGATTATGCGATCCGCCGCGTGCGAACCGAAAGTTATCGCGGGTTCGTATTCGGCAACCTGGCCGGCGACGATGGCCCCGCGCTGCTCGATTTCCTTGGCCACATGAAATCCACCATCGACGACCTGGTCGACCGCTCTCCAACCGGCCAGATCGAAGTCGGCAAGTACCAGTTGCGCCACTACTATCGGGCGAACTGGAAGATGACGTTCGAGAACCTCAACGACACTATCCACCCCGGTTTCGCGCATTCCGCGTCAGTGGTTTCCGCCAAGGCCGTTGTGGCGGACGTGGGCGCGGACAAGGTGGTGCCAACGGTCGGGATGATGCTGGCAAATGGCAAGCCAATCCAGTTCTTCCAGGACATCGACATGGTCACCACGCCCGGTGGCCACAGCTACATCGGCGGGCACATGGGGGCGGGCTACACCCCCGACACCGCTGATGAGTATACGCGGGGCTTGATCGCGCATCACGGCGAGGAAAAAGCGCGCGAAGTGCTGTCACTCGATCGCCACTTGATGCTGCTCTATCCCTCGTCGTTCTGGCATGCGCGCTATCAGACGATCCGGATCATGCGGCCCGTGCGGCATGACCTGACCGAGATGATCGGTTTCACGTTCCGCCTGGTCGGCGCGCCTGAAGAAACGCATGTGAACGCGATCGAATATTGCACCGGCGCCAACTCTGCCGCCTCTCCCGTCATCGCCGACGATCTGGAGATCTACGAGCGCTGCCTGCTGGGGAACCAGTACGGTCCGCGCGAATGGATTCCCATGAGCCGGGGCATCAGGGAGGATCGCGCGCGCGATAATGCGCTGACCCGTTCGCCCGCGACGTCCGAGGCATTCATCCGCAATCAGTTTGCCGCCTGGTCCGATTACATGGGACGCGCCACGTGATCGAGATCGTGCGCGAGCTGATCGAGCGCGAGGCGGGGCTGCTCGACGACCGGCACTACGAGGAATGGCTGGCGATGTTCACGCCGGATTGCCTCTATTGGGTGCCTGTTTCACCCGATATGGCCGGCCCGCGCGAGGGGCCGAGCCATTTTCGCGACGATCGCCAGATCATGGCGGTTCGCACACACCGGCTGGCGAACCCCCGCGCATTCGGGGCGGAGCCCAGCCCGCGCACGGTGCATGTCATCTCCGGCATCCGGATCGAGCGCGAGGACGCGGACGAAGTCGTCGCGGTCTCCAGCCAGATCATGCTCGAATACCGCAATCGCGACCGGTTCGAGGACGATCAGCGCCTGTTCGGCGGGCGGGTCCGGCATCGTTTCCGGCGCACGGGGGGCGGCCTGCTGATCGCGGAAAAGCGCGTCGACCTGATCAATGCCAATGCCGCGTTCAATGCCATGGCGGCGCCGCTGTGACGCTGGCCTGGATACCCTACGGCGCCTATTGGTCCACGCCGTTCGCGCGCTGGCAGGGGTCGTTCGCGGGGCTGCACAGCCTGCGCTTTGCCGCCTGGACAGCGCGCCATGCGCTGGCCAAACGCGCCATCGATCCCGAGGTGTTCGATTTCGGCGTGCTCGGCTTTACGGTGCCGCAGCGCGGCAGTTTCTATGGCCTCCCCTGGATCACGGGGGAAATTGGTGCGGAGCGCGTCGGCGGGCCAAGTGTGATGCAGGCCTGCGCCACGTCGGCCCGCTGTGTCCAGGCAGCGGCGCAGGAAGTCGCCGGGGGCGGCGCGACGACGGCGCTGGTGCTGACCTGCGATCGGGTCTCCAACGGCCCGCACATCTATTATCCCGCGCCCGCTGCGCCAGGTGGCACGGGCGAGGCGGAGGACTGGGTGCTCGACAATTTCGCCCGCGATCCCTTCGCCGGGGTGGCGATGGTCGAAACGGCGGAAAACGTCGCGAGGCGCTGGCAAATCAGCCGCGAAGAGCAGGATGACGCCACCCTGATGCGCTATGCACAGTATGCTGATGCGCTGGCGGACGATCGGGCGTTCCAGCGCCGTTACATGGACTTGCCATTCGATGCCCCCGATGCGCGGTTCGGCAAAGTCGCGACCACACTGTCTGGCGATGAAGGGGTGCAGGCGGTCGACGAGGCGAAGCTGCGCGGTCTGAAGCCGGTGCGCGAAGGGGGCACGGTGACGTTCGCCGGACAGACCCATCCTGCCGATGGCAACGCCGGCATGGTGATCGCAAGCCGTGAAGCGGCGCGCGAACTGGCACGCGACAAGTCCATAGAGGTCGCGTTGCTGGGCTTCGGCCTGGCCCGGGCGGAACGCGCCTTCATGCCCGCAGCGCCCGTCCCCGCCAGCCGCCGCGCCCTCGATCAGGCCCGGCTGGGCATTGATGCGATCGACGTGGTCAAGGCGCATAACCCCTTCATCGTCAATGACCTGGTCTTTGCGCGCGAAACCGGGTTTCCGCTGGAACGGATGAACGCATTCGGCTGCTCGCTGGTCTGGGGCCACCCGCAGGGTCCGACCGGCCTGCGCGGTTTGATCGAGATGATCGAGGAACTGGCGCTGCGTGGCGGCGGACGCGGGTTGTTCCAGGGTTGCGCGGCAGGGGACACCGCGATGGCGCTGGTGATCGAGGTCGGCTGATGCTGCATGCCGCCGACGGTTCGGCGCTGTGGGTGCCTGAAACGACCGTAGCGCTGCTGGAACGCGCGGCGCGCGAATGGCCCGGGGCGGCCGCACTGGTCTGCGGCGAGGAGCGACTCGACTACGGGGAATACCACCGCCGCGTGACCCTGCTCGCGGGGCGCCTCGCCGCGCTGGGCGTGGCGGGGCGGCACGTGGCCATCGTGCTACCCAACGGCATCGAGATCGCGCTGGCGCTGTTCGCGGTGCAGGCGGCGGGCGCGGCAACGGCGGCGCTCAATCCCGACTATACCGCCGCCGAACTCGCGCCGATCCTCGCGCAGGTCCGTCCGGCGGTGACCCTGACCACCGCCGACCGGTTCGCGACGATCGCCGCGCTGCTGCCACCGGGCAGCGTCGTGTGCACCATGGCACAGCTCGACGGCCCGGTTGCCGCGCTTGCAGCCGTCGATCCCGAGAGCCTGGCGGTGCTCCAGTTCACCGGCGGCACAACCGGGGTGCCCAAGGGCGTCATGCTGACCCACAGCGCGGTTGCGACCAATGTCGCTCAGCGCGAGGCGGTGCTCCCGACGGTGCCGGGCGATGAACGCGTGATCTGCATGATGCCGCTCTATCACAGCTTCGCGTCGGCCATGTGCCTGCATCTGGCGGCCTATTGCGGGGGAACGCTGCACATCCTGCCGCGCTACCGGCCCGACTGGGTGCTCGATTGCATCCAGGCCGAGGCGATCACCCGCCTGCCCGCCGGGCCGACGGTCTTCAACAGCCTGCTCGGTTTCGATGGCTTGCGGCGCGACCGGGTGGCGAGCCTGCGCTGTGCCTACTCGGGGTCCGCGCCATTGCCGCAAGACACACTCGATCGCTGGGAAGCGGCGACCGGGGTGCCAATTTACGAAGGTTATGGCCAGAGCGAGGCCGGGCCGGTGCTGACTTATCATGGCCCCGGCATGGCGACGAAACAGGGCTCGGTCGGCCCGGCGCTGCCACTGACGGAGCTGCGGATCGCAAATGGGGCGGGAACTGGCGAAATCCTCGCGCGAGGGCCGCAAGTGATGAACGGCTATCTCGATCGCCCGGAAGAAACCGCGGAAACGCTGGCCGATGGCTGGCTGCACACCGGCGACATCGGGCGGATCGATTCCGATGGATACCTCTATGTCGAGGACCGCAAGAAAGACATGGCGATCGTGGGCGGGTTCAATGTCTACCCGCGCGAGATCGACGAGGTGCTCATGCGCCACCCGGCCGTGACGGAAGCGGGTGCGGTCGGCGTCCCCGACAGTTATCGCGGCGAGGTGATCTGGGCCTATGTCGCGGCGCCGGGCCTCGACGAGGCATCGCTGGCCGCGCATTGTGCCGCCTCGCTGGTGCGATACAAGCACCCCGCCCGCTATCGCTTCCTCGATGCGCTGCCGCGTACGCCGGTGGGCAAGATCGACAAGCAGGCGTTGAAGGCGATGGCCCGCGCCGAACAGGCGGAGGATGCCAATGTCACTTGAGGAAGTTGCCCCCATCGCCGCGATGCTGCGTGCGCGGCGTGGCCAACCCGCGCCGCCGATCGAAATGCGCCGCGCTGGCTTCGAAGCGCAAATGGCCGGGCAGCCTTTGCCATCCGATTTCGTTGCCGAGCGGGTGGAAATCGCGCCGGGTCTCTCGGGCCTGCTGTGCCGCACCGAAGCATCCGGCGATGGTGTGATCGCCTGGCTTCATGGGGGTGCGTTCGTGCTGGGCTCCGCGGACAGCTACCGCCCCTTTGCCGCACGCCTGGCGCAGGCGTGCGGGGCGCAGGTTCTGCTGCCGGACTACCGGCTCGCACCGGAAAATCGCTTCCCCGCCGCGCTAGACGATGCTGTCGCTACCCTTGCCTGGCTGGCGGGCCGCGCGGGTCCGACGGCGATTGGCGGCGATAGCGCGGGGGCCAATCTCGCGCTGGCGGCACTGCAGGCGCGGCTTGGCGATGGCCTGGCTATGCCTGATGCGCTCTGGCTTGTTTCGGCCTATCTCGACCTCACCCATTCCGGATCGACGGTGGCCACGCATGCAGCGCGCGATCCTTTCGTGGACGCAGCGACGATGGAGCCGACCGCGGCGGTCTATCTGGAAGGTGCGGATCCGTCCGACCCGCGCGCATCCCCGCTGTTCGGCGTGGTCGAAGGCCTGCCGCCAACGCTGCTGCAGGTGGGGTCGGAAGAAGTGCTGCTAGCCGATTCCACGCGCCTGCGCGACCGGATCGAGGCGGTGGGCGGCACCGCGATGTTCCAGGAATGGGCAGGCATGATCCACGTCTGGCCAATTTTCGCCCATGCCGTAGAAGAAGGATGCTGGGCGATCATGCAGGGCGGTAACTTCGTGCGCGGCGCTTGGTCACAAGGGGACTGAGGGAGGGCGTCGACCGGCATGGAACTGCGGCAGATCAAATACTACCTGGAGATCGTTCGCTGCGCCAGCTTCGGGCAGGCCGCGGAACGGCTGCATGTGACCCAGCCGGCACTGTCGAAAAGCATTCGCAATCTCGAACAGTCGCTGGGCGTCATGCTGCTCGAACGCCATCCCGTGGGGGTCGTCCCAACCGAATATGGCAAGGTGTTCCTCGAATATGCCGCACTGATTACCGGCGAGATTGACCGTGCGACAGAGGAACTGGCGCAGTTGAAGGGCACCGGGCGCGGTATCGTGCGGGTGGGCGCCGGCGCCACGATGATGCAGTATCTGATCCCCCAGGCGGTACGTGCCTTCGTCGCCAATGACGACAGTGCAGTGGTCACCTTCCGCCAGGGGTTGCGCGACGAGCTCATCGCCAGCCTGCGGCGCGGCGAGGTCGATATCGTCGTCGGTTCGATCGGCGGCCTCGCGCACGACGATGATTTCCGCCAGGAGGTCGCGCTGCATGACGAGATCGTGATCGTCGCCAACGCCGATCACCCGCTGCACAAGCTTGGCAAGGTCGAAATCGCCGATCTCGGCCCGTACAAATGGGTTCTGCCCGATGGTACGGAGGGCGAGCGCAACCGTCTCACGCGTGCGCTGCGCGGGGCGGGCCTGGCGCCGCCGACCTGCGTCATATCGACGCCGTCATCCACCTTCATGGCCACCATGCTGCAGGAAGGCGATTATCTCAGCTACCTGCCCCGCGCGCTGATTAAGCTCGACCGCGAATATGCCCACCTCGTGCCGATTGCGCTTGATCATCCGATCTGGGATCAGGTGACCGTTGGCGTTACCTATCGGCGGCGCGGAGTCATGCTGGCGCCGGTACGCAAGTTTATCAACCGGCTGATCGAGG
>ERZ1066122.2984-NODE-2984-length-10278-cov-41.309205_pt1 | contig 10278 bp, 6 predicted proteins | sample MGYA00382769_ERZ1066122 | MGnify/ENA primary metagenome ERZ1066122 (study PRJEB33369, sample SAMEA5778352) | biofilm metagenome | biome: Industrial cooling water; feature: Water cooling tower basin; material: Biofilm | place: United Arab Emirates | collected...
CAGATGTGGGCAATGCATAGCAGACTTGGGAGAGGGGGCCGGGGGGTGAGGGCCGCCGGTAGCCGGTAGCCGGTAGCCGGTAGCCGGTAGCCGGCAGCCGGCAGCCGGTAGCCGGTAGCCACTCCCCCCGTCCCCGGCACCCGTCGTCCGTTCCGGTGTAGCAGCTTCGGCATTGTGTGTACTTACTCGACGCTTGCTGGCCAACGGATGAGCGACCAAACCCCTCCCCAATCGAGGATCCTCCCGCGTCTGATCGAAGACGAGATGCGGGACAGTTTCATCGACTACTCGATGAGCGTCATCGTGCAGCGTGCGCTGCCGGACGTGCGCGACGGCCTGAAGCCGGTGCACCGGCGCATCCTCTACGCGATGCACGAGAGCGGGCTCACGCCCACGCGCCCCTTCCGCAAGTCGGCCACGGTGGTGGGCGACGTGCTGGGCCGCTACCACCCGCACGGCGACGCCAGCGTCTACGATGCGCTGGTGAGGATGGTGCAGGACTTCTCCCTGCGCTATCCGCTGGTGGCGGGGCAGGGCAACTTCGGCTCGATCGACGGCGACTCCGCGGCGGCGTACCGCTACACGGAGGCGCGCCTGGCGCCGATTGCCGGCGAGCTGCTGGGCGACATCGACAAGGAGACGGTGGACTTCGCGCCGAACTTCGACGATCGCCTGCAGGAGCCGACCGTGCTGCCGGCGAAGCTGCCCAACCTGCTGGTCAACGGCAGCAGCGGCATCGCCGTGGGCATGGCGACGAACATCCCGCCGCACAACCTGCGCGAGGTCACCGACGCCTGCGTGCACCTGGTCGACCACCCGGCGGCCACGGTCGAGGAGTTGATGGCGTTCATCAAGGGGCCGGACTTCCCCACGGGCGGGCTGATCTACGGGCGCGAGGGCGTGCGCGAGGCGTACGAGACCGGCCGCGGCCGGCTGGTGGTGCGCGCGCGCGCGGAGATCGAGGAGCGCGAGGGCGGCAAGGGCGAGCGCATCATCGTCACCGAAGTGCCGTTCATGACCAACAAGGCGCGCATGGTCGAGCAGATCGCGGAGCTGGTGCGCGACAAGAAGCTCGAAGGCATCGCCGACCTGCGCGACGAGAGCGACCGCGACGGCATGCGCGTGGTCATCGAGCTGAAGCGCGACGCCATCCCGCACATCGTGCTCAACCAGCTCTACAAGCACACGCAGATGCAGCAGACGTTCGGCGTCATCATGCTGGCGCTGGTCGGCGGGGTGCCGAAGGTGCTGAGCCTGCGCGAGATGCTGAGCTACTTCGTCGAGCACCGGCTGGACGTGGTGCGCCGGCGCACCGAGTTCGAGCTGGCGAAGGCGCGCGAGCGCGAGCACATCCTGGAGGGCCTGAAGATCGCCGTCGACCACATCGACGAGGTCATCCAGATCATCCGCTCCAGCGAGACGACGGCCGAGGCCGGCGAGCGGCTGCGCTCCCGCTTTGGGCTGAGCGAGCGCCAGAGCGACGCGATCCTGAACATGCGCCTGGCCAAGCTGACCGGGCTGGAGATCGAGCAGTTGGAGGCCGAGCTGGCCGAGGTGCGCGCCACCATCGCGGACCTGCGCGACATCCTGGAGAACGAGCCGCGCCGCCGCAGCATCGTCAAGGAGGAGCTGCGCGAGGTGGCCGACCGCTTCGGCGACGAGCGCCGCACGCGCATCGTCGGCGACACGGCGGAGATCTCCATCGAGGACCTGGTGCCCGACGAGGAGATGGTCATCACCGTCTCGCACACCGGCTACATCAAGCGCATCCCGATGGACACCTACCGCCGGCAGCACCGCGGCGGGCGCGGCATCAGCGGCATGACCACCAAGGAGGAGGATTGGGTCGAGCACCTCTTCCTGGCGCGCACCCACGACTACCTCATGTTCTTCACCCGCCAGGGGCAGTGCTACTGGCTGAAGGTCTACGACATCCCGCCGGGCGGGCGCGCCAGCCGCGGCAAGCCGATCGTCAACCTGCTGAACCTGCGCCCCGAGGAGAAGATCGCCGCGCTGGTGCCGGTGCGCACGTTCAGCCACGACCGCTGGCTGATCTTCGCCACGCGCAAGGGCATGGTGAAGAAGACGGTGCTCTCGGCCTACGGCAACCCGCGCGTGGTGGGCATCAACGCGATGAACATCCTCGACGGCGACGAGCTGATCGGCGTGGAGCTGACCAGCGGCGGCTGCAACGTGGTGCTCGCCACCCGCCAGGGCATGGCGATCCGCTTCCACGAGAGCGACGTGCGCGAGATGGGGCGCGCCACCAGCGGCGTGCGCGGCATCACGCTGGAGGACGACGACGAGGTGATCGGCATGGTGGCGCTGCACAACGGCAACACGCTGTTGGTCGTCACCGAGAAGGGCATGGGCAAGCGCACCGGCATCGAGGAGTACCGGCTGCAGCGGCGCGGCGGCAAGGGCGTCATCAACATCCGCACGACTGCCAAGACCGGCGCGGTGGTGACGATCAAGGAGGTGCTCGCCGACGACGAGCTGATGCTGGCCACGCGCGCCGGCATCGTGAACCGGCAGGGCGTCAACGGCATTCGCGTCATCGGCCGCAACACGCAGGGCGTGCGGCTGGTCAACCTCGACGACGGCGACGCGGTCGTCGACGTGGCGCGCCTGGCCAGCGTCGAGCCGAGCGCGGACGCGGCCGAGCCTGCCGCCGAGCCGCTGCCGCCCGACGCCAGCGAGCTGGAGACCGTCGGCGAGGGGGAGGAGTAGTCGGCTACCGGCTACCGGCTACCGGCTGCCGGCGAACTGCGCCCTCACCCCCGGCCCCCTCTCCCGCGTGCGGGAGACAGAACCGGGGTGAGGGCTTCTGTTGCCGGTTGCCGGTAGCCGGTTGCCGGTAGCCGGTAGCTGGCAGCCGGGGGGTGGAAGGGCGGCCTGGGCCACTCACAGGTCGTTCGCGTAGGAGACCAGCTTGTAGACGCCGTCGCGCTCCAGGACGGAGCCGAAGAGCCGCTCCTCGACGACGGCGCCGCCCGCTGCGCGCCGCAGCAGGGTGCAGCCCTCCCAGACGCGGGCCGCGCCGACGAGGCGGGGCGCGGCGCCGCAGCGGTGGCCGAGCTGGCCGAGCGATTGGCCGCCGTAGCGCCGCAGCACCCGCACGATGCCCTTCTCGCTGTTCTGCTGCATCATGAACCAGAGCAGGCCCGGCTCCAGCGTGCGCGGCGGCCGGGTGTACTCGGTGTGCGGATAGTAGAGATAGGCGAACTCGGTGCGGGTGAGCACGATCGCGCGCAACGAGGCGGTGTCGTGCGTCTCGACCGCGCGCACGAAGCGGTGCACCAGCTCGTCGCGGCTGCGCGCGCCGCCGCTGAGCGCGCGCACCGGCGCCAGGCCGGCGCGGAAGCGGCGTAGCGCCTCGGGGATGCCGAGCGCGCTGTCGACGGCGGCGGCGGCTGGGCGCGCGGCGGCACGTGGCTGGGCGGCGGCACTCGCCGCGCCAGCGAGCAGCAGCAAGAACAGCGTGGAAACCAGCGACTTCATCGTACGTGAATTCATGAGATTGAGCTGGCCCTCCCCCCCTGGCCCCCTCTTCCGCTCGCAGAAGAGAGGGCCGGGGGTGCGGGTGATGTTCCCTGCCCCCCGGCCCCTGACCCCCGACCCCTGCAGTTCCTCAGTTCGGCGAGTAGCTCGTCCAGCCCTCCCACCAGCGCGGGCCCGTCGGGGCCGCGGCGCCGCGGTACGCCGTCGCGGTGACGAAGCTGCCCGCCTTGGTGGCGAGCGCGCCGCTGAAGCTGTTCAGCCCGCCGGTCGCGGCGGCCGAGCCGGCGGCCGGCTGCCAGTTGAAGGCGCCGGCATTGGCCGGGGCGCTGGGCAGCGCGGCGAACAGGCTGGCCGCGGTGCCGCTCGCCGTCTGGATCGCGTTGGCCGTGGTGTCCACCGTGAACTGCTGGGTGGTGCCGGACGGCGCCTGGAAGGTCGGGCCGTTCTCGGCGAGCAGCAGGTTGCGCAGCACCAGGTCGCCGGCCTGCACGCGCACGTTGGTCAGCGAGTCGCGCAGGCTGATCGCCGCGCGCGGCCAGCGGGCGACCACACCGTTGACGTAGTAGCCGCCGGTGCCGCGGCGCAGCATCATGCCGACCCCGCCCGAGGTCGCGTCCACCACGCCGGGGCCGGTGCCGACCAGGGTGAAGTTGGCGATGAGCGGGATGGTGTACGGCGTCGAGTTCTGGCCGTTGGCGCAGCCGCTGCCGGCGCAGCCGTCGTTCTCGATGCCCTGCGGGTCGTTGGAGACGTTGCCCGAGCCCGGCCGCGGCTGCAGGATGCGCGACTGGTAGGCGATGGCGTACTGCACCCGCCCGACGTAGCCCTCGGACATGTCGAAGTGGTCGTCGCCGGACTCGTAGGAGACCAGGTACTTCGCGTCGACCGCGCCGCCGAACCACTCGAAGCTGTCGTCCAGCCCGGCGAGCGTCTGCACGTACTCGACGGTGGTGCCGCTGCCGACGGCGGCGAGCGTCAGCGAGTTCAGCTCCGCGTCCTGCGCCGGGCCGAAGCCGGCGAACTCGATGCGCACGTAGCGCAGCGTGCCGCTGTTGTCGGCGTTGTCGCTGCCGCCGGAGTACGTCTGCTGCGGGTTGCTGGCGCCGGTGCCGGTGCCCTCCAGGATGACGGGCGCAGCGCGGTTGATGATGCCGTTGCCGATGAGGATCAGCCCGCCCCAGTCGCCGGGCCGGCGCTCGCCGGGGTTGCGCGCGGAGGTCATCACGATCGGGCGCTCGGCGGTGCCCTGCGCGTCGATCTTGGCGCCGCGCAAGATGAAGAGCGCGGTGCCCAGGTCGCCGCGGATGACGGTGCCGGGCTGGATGCGCAGCGTCGCGCCGTTCGTCACCTTCACGAACGTGGTGAGCGTGTAGACCGTGTCCGCGTGGAGCGTGCGGTCGGCGGTGATGTCGCCGCTGAGGTTGGCGGCGGGCAGGCCCGGCGTGCTGATGGCGAGCTCGCCACTGAAACTGCCGGTGGTGCCGCCCACGACGGCCGCCACGCGGTAGCGGTAGGCGGTGTTGGCGCTGACCGTGGTGTCGGTGTAGCTGGTGGTGGTGGTGGTGCCGACCTGCGCGAAGCTGCCGCCGGAGCCGGGGGCGCGCTGCACGACGTACGAGGTCGCGCCGGCGACCGCGTCGAAGGTGATGCGCACGGAGCGCGAGGACGGCGTGCCGAGCTGCACGTTGGCCGGCGCGTTGATGACGACCTGCGGCGTGCGCACCATTGCCTCGGCACTGAAGGGGCCGCTGGTGCTGCGCACGACGGCCGCGACGCGGTAGCGGTAGGCGGTGTTCGGCTGCAGCCCGCTGTCGTCGAAGACGGGCGTCGTCGGCTGGCCGACGCTGGTGAAGCTGCCGCCGCTCTCGCCCTGCGCGCGCTGCACGTCGTAGCGGACGGCGTCGGCGACGCCGGCGAACGTCACGCGCGCCGTGGTCGGCGAGGTCGCGCTGACCGTCACGCCGGTGACGGCCGGCACGTTGGGCGGGCTCGTCGAGTCGTCGTCGCAGGCGCCGAGGAGGCCGGCGCCCAGGAACAGCGTGGCGGCGAACAGCCTACGGGGTGCAGCAGTCATCGTCTCGTCCTTGCGTCAGGATGAAGTCGGGCGGCCTCTGGCGGCCACGCCCGTGCCGCGTGCAGCGGCGGCGGTTGAAAGGGAACGCTCCGGCGTCAGCACCGGGTCGCGACGCTGTCGCGACCCGGTAACGACCGATTACGGCTGGTAGGAGAAGCCGAGCGAGAAGATGCGTCCGGCGTTGTAGTGTTCACGCGTGACGCTGCCCTGCGTGACCGTGTAGGGCGCATCGAGCAGGTTCTTGGCGTCGGCGCGCAGCGCGAGCGCGCTGCTGAGCGGGTAGCGCAGCGAGAGGTCGAGCCCGTGGCGCGCCTGCTCGTAGACGTCGGGCAGCGGCGCCTCGCTGGCGCTGACGATGCGCTCGCCCACCCGGTTGTAGAGCAGCGTGGCGCTGGCGCCGCGGCCCTCGGCGAAGTAGGTCAGCCCCAGGTTCACCACGTAGGGCGCCTGACCGACCATCGGGCGGCGGTCGCGCGTCTTGCTGGCGGCGCCCTCGCCGATGCGGATGTCGCTCTGCATCAGCGTCGCGTTGGCGAAAACGCTCAGCGGAGCGAGCGCGTCGGCCAGGCCGGCCAGGTTCTTCCGCGCCTCCAGCTCCACGCCGTAGTTGCGCGCCGCCTCGGCGTTGACCCAGGTGACCACGCGCGAGCCGCTGGTCGCCAGGTAGATGCGTTCGATCGGGTCCTGGAAGCGCTTGGCGAAGAGCGCCAGGCTGAAGACCTCGTCGCGCTCCGGGTACCACTCCCAGCGCGCGTCGAAGTTCTGGATGAGCGCGCGGCGCAGGCCGGGGTTGCCGATGAAGGTGTCGCCGCCGAGCACGTCGCGGCCCATGATCTCGGCCAGCTCGCGGTACTCGGGGCGCGAGAGCGTCTGCGAGGCCGAGAGGCGCAGGTTCTGGTCGTCGCTGAGCTGGAAGGTCAGCGCCAGCGAGGGCAGCACGTCGGTGTAGCCGGGTTCCGTGTGCACTGCGTCGCCGGTGGTCGGCTGCGCGTCGAGCGACAGGCGGGACTGCTCCACGCGCGCGCCGCCGACCAGCCGCACGCGCTCGCCCAGCGCGTACTCCAGCAGCGCGTAACCGGCGAGGAGCCGGTCCTCCGCCGCGTACGAGCCGCCCTGGTAGAGCGGGGTGACGCGGAACGCGTCCGCGTTGCCCTGCACGAACGCGGCGCTGAAGATCTCCTCCGGCGCGCGCTCGCGGTCGGCGGTGCGCAGCGTGGCGGAGATGCTGTAGGCGCGATTCTCGGTGTCGCGCGCGGTGTGGCGCGCCAGCGCGCCGAGCTTCAGGCGGTGCGGGTTGGCCGCGGGGCCGAAGTCGAAACGGTAGTTGGCCGCCGCCTCCCGGGCGCTCTCGCGCAGGTCGCCGAAGGTGCGCACCGCGCCTTCGTTGCTGAGGCTGAACCAGGCGGGCGGCAGCGGCTGGCTGGTGACGGGGTCGGGCTGCGCGGCGTAGACGATCTCGGAGCGGTCCGGCTCCACGCGCGTCACCCCCGAGGAGGTGAGCGACCAGTCGAGGCCGTGGCGCTCACCGAACTGGTGCTGGCCGCTGAGCTGGTGGGAGCGGACGCTGCGCTCCACGTAGCGCAGCCGGTCGATGAAGAACTCCGCGCCGCCGAGGTTCTCGCTGAAGCCGCGCTCACGCCGGGCCTCGTTGTCGGCGCTGCGGTTGTAGGTGTTGTTGAAGGAGAGGCGCGTGCCGTTGTCGAGCAGGGTGCTCAGGTTGAGCAGCCCGCCCCAGAGCACGCTGGCGCGGCCGGTGGCGCCCGCGAAGCGGTCGATCTCGCGCGTGCCGCCCTGGTCCTGCGCCAGCGCCTGCGCGCGCACCTCGCCCTCGCGCACCTCTTGCGACGCCGAGTAGGTGGCCGAGGCGAGGTAGCCGATGCGCTGCCCGAAGAGCGGATCGCTGCCGCCGAGCGAAAGCGAGAGCGAGCCGTTGGGCGTGCCGGTGGCGCTGCGCGTGCGCCAGGCGTTGCGGAACGAGGTCACCAGCCCCGCGACCTGCGCCGAGCTCGGGTCGCGCAGCGCCTCGTCGTTCAGCACCGCCGCCGGCAGCGCGCGGCGCGAGCCGCCCAGCGCGAACCAGTCGCGCCCGGAGGTCGGCGGGAGGATCAGCTCGCGGCCCGTCGCCGCGCTGTTGTAGCCCAGCGACGCCGAGTAGGCGACGCGGCGGCGGGTCGGGTACTCGCGCGTCTGGATGTTGACCTGCGCGCCGCTGAAGTCGCCCGGCTGGTCGGGCGTGAACGTCTTGCTGGTGGTGATCGTCTGCAGCAGGCCGGCGGGGAAGAGGTCGAGCGGGACGACCTTCTTCTCCGGCTCCGGGCTGGGGATGCGCGCGCCGTTGAGCGAGGTGGTGGTGTAGCGCTCGCCGAGGCCGCGCACGAAGACGAACTTGCCGTCCTGCACGGTGACGCCGCTGACGCGCTGCACCGCGGCGGCCGCGTCGCTGTCCGGGCTGCGCGCGATCTGCTCGGCGGTCATCGCGTTGACCACCGCGCTGGAGGTGCGCTGCTCGTCGAGCGCGCGACTGACGCTGCCCCGCTCGCGCTGCGCCGAGACGGTGATGCCCTGCAGCGCGATGGTCGCCGGCGAGAGCGTCACGTCGATGCTGGCCGCGCCGCCGGCCGGCACCTGCACGCCGGTCACCGTCTTGGCCGCGTAGCCCGCGCGCGAGACGACCACCTCGTGCACGCCCGCCGGCACCGCGGCGATCGTGTAGCGCCCGTCCACCCCGGAGGCGGCACCGCGCTGGGTGCCCTGCACCACCACCTGCGCGCCGACCAGCGCGCGGCCGGTCTGCGCGTCGAGCACGCGGCCACTCAGCCGGCCCGGCGCGGAGTCGGCGGCGTGGGGCGCGGGCGCGTCCGCATCGCGCTGCGCCGGCAGCGGGGCGGCGGTCGCGCACAACGAAAGCGCCGCCACGGTCGGCACGACCAGGCGGCGCAGGCCACACAGAGGATGCTTCACGTCGCCTCCTTGCCAGAGAGCACGTCGAGGAGCGGGAACGGAGAGGGTCACGTCGGACTCCCGGAACGGGTGCGATCCCCACGGCGTGGGGCTTCGACCCGGAAGTTGCCCGGGCGTTGTCACGCGGCGCAGCAGCGTACGTCACGCCGCCGTCACGATCGTGCAGCGAAACGGCACGACGGCGGGATCGGGGGAAGCGGGTGCCCCCACCCGGCCCCACCGCCAGGTCGGCGCCTCCCATTCACCCGTTCACCCGTTCACCCGTTCACCCGTTCACGGGCGGGGGGAGAGGTGCGGCGGTCCGCGCGGGCGAGGGGTAGCGGCGCGAGGGCACCGGCGCGTAGGTTGGGGGGTCCGCTGGTGTGTTCCTCCTCCCCTCTACGTTGGGCCTGCCCCATGACCACGACCATCGACCGCGCGGAACCCGTCTCCGGCCGCTCCGGTGCACCGGAGGAGCCCAGCTCGCGCTGGGAGGACTTCATCGACATCTTCTACGCGCCCGCCTCCGTCTTCGTGCGGCGGCAGGATGGCCGCTTCGGCCTGCCGTTCCTGGTGCTCCTCGTGGTGATGGCGGTGCTGTTCCTGGGGGCGCAGTACGCGCTGCAGCCGATCTTCGATGCCGAGTTCCAGCGCGGCATGGACGCGGCGCTGCGGGCCAACCCGCAGTTGACGCCGGAGCAGATGGAAACGGGACGGGCGATGTCGCAGCGCTTCGGGATCGTGATCTTCCTCGTCACCTTCCCGCTCGGCCTGCTGCTGCTGGGGCTGGTCACCTGGGGCGTGGGCAAGCTCTTCGGCGCGGCGCTCTCGCTGGGCGGCGCGCTGCTGATCGCGGTCTTCTCGCAGTTCCCGCGCATCGTGCAGCAGCTCGTCTCCATCGCGCAGGGCCTGGTGCTCGACGCACAGCGCCTGACCTCGCAGTACAGCGTCTCCCTCAGCCCCGCACGCTTCCTGGACGCGGACGCCAGCTCGCCGGTGCTGCTGGCGCTGCTCGGGCGGCTGGACGTCTTCACACTCTGGGCGACGGCGCTGCTGGCGATCGGGCTCGCCGTGGCCGGGCGCCTGCCGAAGACCCAGGCCTATCTGGCGGCCGGCATCATCTGGCTGCTCGGCGCGCTGCCCGTGCTCTACCCGGCCATCCGCGCCGCCGGCTGAGCCGCGCTCTCACCCAACACAGGAGGGGATCCGTGCAGATCGACCTGAACCGCGAGGAGGCGCACGAGCTGCGCACTATGCTGGAGTCGTACCTGCGAGACATGCACGACGAGATCCACTACACCGACGACCACGACTTCCGCGAGCGACTGAAGGCCCGGCGCGAGCTGCTGCGCCAGGTGCTGCAGCGGCTGCCGGTCGGGAAGTAGCCGCGCTGAAGGGAAAAAGGATTCAGGATTCGGGATTCAGGATTCAGGGGAGCCCGGTTTCGTCGTCCAGGGTCGGCGCAGCCGGTGGGCGACTGAACAGAAACCAGGGTGCTCGGCTTCAAGCCGCCGGCTGTAGTTGCACGGTGTAACCGAGGCGGCGCAGGCGCTGCACGAGCTGGAAGGCGGAGCGCTCACGGTCGTGGTGGTGGAAGTATTCGGCGCCGTGCTCCTGATAGTCGCAGCCGCGGACAAGCATGTAGTAGGCGGCGGTGAGCAGGCTGGCCGCCACGGCCACGATCGCTTTCTTGGCCCCGCGGCGGGCTTTGAGCCGCAGGTACTGGGCTCGCAGGTAGCTGTCGCGGGTCTTGATCGCCGCCC
>ERZ1066122.2985-NODE-2985-length-10276-cov-57.697388_pt1 | contig 10276 bp, 7 predicted proteins | sample MGYA00382769_ERZ1066122 | MGnify/ENA primary metagenome ERZ1066122 (study PRJEB33369, sample SAMEA5778352) | biofilm metagenome | biome: Industrial cooling water; feature: Water cooling tower basin; material: Biofilm | place: United Arab Emirates | collected...
CGGGCCGACCGCTTCGAGCCGGAGCCGACCGAGCTTCGCTTCGCGCTGCCGAGGCTACCGCCCGACGGTAACGCCAAGTCCGCGACGGGCGTTAACATGGATTGACGCCCCCCCTACGGACCCTCCATGTCCATCAGTGCCCCGATCCGTATCGCGTTTCTGCTGCTGTCCCTGGTTCCGGCGCTGGTCCCCGCGCAGAACCGCGTCTTCTACGCCGGAAACTCGGGCCGTGAAGCGTTCCGCGACGTGCATCGCCTGTCCGACGGCAGCGTGCTGATTGCCGGACAGGCTGCGAACCTCGACTGGATTCCCGCAGGCGTGCCGCGCACGGTGCTGCCCGCGGCGGGCCTGCAGTCGTCGGCGCAGGGCAGCGTCGGCTTTTTGCTGCATGTCGACGGCGACTTCGGCGCGATTCGCCGAGTGGCGCACTGGCCGGCAGGCACCGCGCGCGACGTCTTTCGCATCCGGAGCACCGAGGTACCGGGCCAGCGTACCGGCGCGCTGTACATTTCGGGCAGTCGCGACGGCGCTGGCGTCGACGGGTATTACATCGCTCGTCTGGTCGGCAACGCGGTTGACGCCCCGATCAGTGGCCTCGCGTGGGTCTACAACGTCCCGGCGTCCGGCGGACACAAAGAGCGGCAGCCGTGGGACGTCGGGGGCGACGGCGCGGTGGTCTTCGCCACGGGCCGCGAGTTCGATACGAACTGGGCCGCCATCGAGAAGCTCGACGCCCTCGGCCAGCGCGTCGTGGTCGAGCATTGGCACGCGCACTGGCACGCTGGCGGCGAATGGACCGGCACGCCGGCGTCGAGCTACGCAGAACCCGCGCAGCCGCTGCGCTACAGCGCCGTGGTGATGAAGGTGAACCGCCGTGGCAGCCTGCGCTCGACCACCGCAACGGACTTCGCGTTGACGCAATCGGACGGCAACGGCCACGCCGGCCGCCGCGGCCGCTTTCCCGACGACTACTACCATGCCGGACCGTGCGCGCTGTCGGGGACGAACACCTGTCCGGCCGCGGGATCGGGCTATACCGGTTACCGCGCTGCCGCGGCGCAGACTCAGCGCGTGGGCGCGATCGCCATCGACCGCCGCAGCAACGCGATGTACTTCGGCTATTCGACGAAGTCGGTACTTCCCGACGGCAACCCCGACTTCGAGCCCGCCATCGTTGCCATGGCGGCCGATGGCCGGCTGCTTTGGTGGGATCGCGGCTACCGCGAGACCTCGCAGAATTCCTCGCCCGATCAGTACATCGATGGCCTTGCCGTCGACCCCGTCCGCAACCGGCTGGTCGTACTCGGGCGAGCCCACGGCAACAACGTCGTGAACTTCTGGCGCGGCGGGGAGATTTCTGCGCGTGCCGGCGCCGCCGGCTTCCAGAACCAGTTCACAGGCACCAACGGCAACATCCACGTCAGCTGGCTCGGCAGTTACGCCCTCGACACCGGTCGAGTGGTCGCCAGCACCTACGTCGCGGAAGCCGTCGAGGGCGCCACCAATTTCGGCGCTGCGCATGCTGACCCGCTACTCGGCGGATGGCCGGATCCAAACCGCGGCTGGCCCGACGTCAACACGACGCGCTGCGGTGCCGACGCCGGGTTCCACGGCGATATCGCGATCGGACCGCAGGGCGAGGTGGGCATCGTTTGCACGGGACGCCGCACGGTCACCAGCACCGATGCGCACCAGCGGATGGGTCTGCCCAACGCCACGCCTCGCGAGGTGGGCACGTGGAACGACTTCGTCCGGGTGTATGCCGCTGACCTCGACAGCCTGCGCTACAGCTCGCTCCTCACCGGGGCATGGAATCGCAGCACCGGTGGCGGCGGCGACAACACCGATCTCGTGGCCGTCGACCTTGCGGTGGATGGGCTACGCGTCGTCGGGCGACATACGGCAGACGCCGGCAACGTGGCCCACGGCGTCGCGGTGCCGACGGCTGGCGTCCCGTCTTGGGGCAGCGCTACGCCACAGGGCGAATCGGCACTGGCGGCCAAGCTGGGCGGCACGCGCATCGGCGGCGGCCCAGGAGGCGCGTCGATTCCCGCCGTGGCCGGCCCGCAATGGGCGGTCGCGGCGCTCCTCGTCAGCGCAAGTTCCGATCGCGGGCATCGCGATCTCGCGGTCGGCGGGCTTCCCGCGACTGCCGACCTGCGAATCGACAGCTTCGGGCCAGTTGCTCCCACGACTGATCGAGGCTTCGCGACGGCTGATCCCACCCCCGAGGATCCGTTCGACTCCGGCTCCGGCACTGGGCGCTTCGACCAGTCGTTCGCGCCGCGCCCGCAGACGCGAACCCTACGGATGCTCGTCGAGCTCGAACCGCAGTCCGGCGCTGGCGCGGAGCTCTTCGTGGGCGTCGATGACAACGGCAACGGCGAGGCGGAGGCTGCGGAGTTGCGCTGTCGTGCGTTGGCCACGGCGCTGGCGCGCTGCGATCTCCTGCTTCCGCAGCCTGCCAACCAACAGGCCCGCTGGTGGGCGCGCGTGCAGTCGCGCAGTGGTCGAGTGGACTACCGCCTCGACGCCTATGCGGTGCCAGTGGACTCCCCCAACGCGGGCAGTTCGCTGGTCGCGACGGCGCCTGCCGCTGTCGTTTCTGGCGGTGCGCACCCGCTGCGCGTGATCTGGAACGCGCCTGACGCGCTACCGGGTGATCGCCGTGCGGGCTGGCTGCGATTCTCCAACGGGGTAACCCTGATCGGATGGACGCCGGTGCGCCTCGACCGGACCGGCAGCTTGCCTCCCGTCGCGTTCGCGCTGCCGAACGGGCTTGAGCAGTCGATCGCGCTGCCAGCGGGCGGCTCGCACGAGCGGCTCTACATCGACGTGCCGCCGGGGGCGACTGAGCTCCGCGTGCAGGCGCGCAGCGCGCTGCCGATGGTCGTGCACCTCGCGCGGCGGCCCGCGCTGGGTCCGGAGCCGGGTATCCCGGAGGTCGCGACGGCACCGCAGCGCAGCGCCGCGGCGTCGCAGGCGACACTGACCAACGGGGCGGCCGAGCTCATTCTCCCCAACCCCACGCCCGGACGCTGGTACGTCACGCCTACGAACGTTACCGGCTCAAGCGGCGCGATCGCCCTCCGTGCCAGCGTCGCCGGCAGCGCGCCGCGTCCCCGACCGGGCGGCTATTTCAACCGCGAGCGCGGAGGGCATGGGCTGTTCGTCTACCCGGCTGGAAGCGACTGGGCGGCCCTCTGGTACACGTACCTGCAGGACGGCAGCCCAACGTGGTACTACCTGCAGGCCCCCGCTCCCGGCAGCGACGGGCACTGGCGGGCGCCCATCTTCCGTAGCGCGTGGAACGGCAGCCGCAATCGCCTGGTGGCCGTCGGCGAGGCCACGCTGGTGCCCTCCGCTGCCGACGCCTTCACCTTCAGCTATACGCTTGATGGTGAAAGCGGCAGCGAAGCGTTCGCCGACTTCGGTGGACGCTGTCCTACCGTCGACGGTGCCCGCGTGCAGGCCGCCGGCCACTGGTTCGATCCGGCGCGAGCTGGCACCGGCTACAGCGTGCAGCTGTGGCCCGAGTACGAGTTCCATGCCGCGTTCGTCTACGACGATCGCGGCGTGCCGCGATTCCTCGTCGCCGAACGCGAGGCGCTGGGTGGTGGCGTCTCGTCGTTGGACCTCCAACAGCTCAGCGGCTTCTGCCCGCTGTGCCCGCGCACTGGATCGCCGACGCGGACCACCGTGGGGCGTTTGCAGCGAACCGTCGCCAGTGGAACGCTGGTTCAAGTGACTGTCGATGGCGCTTTCGTCGGACCGGTCACGGGGCGGTGGACGGGTGTCGACGCGGTGCGTCCACTCGGGAGCCTGCAGGCCTGCGGCCCCTAACCGTTCTGAACCGCCGGCAGAATTGCGCCGCCGTGGTGCGATACTCGCGCCATGCCGCCTGACGCCGCCGCCTTCGACCGCCTCGCCACGCCGCTGTTCTGGCTCGATGCCGGGGCCCGCATCACCGCGCTGAACCCGGCCTTCGCGAGCTGGCTCGGCGTCAGCGCGCGCCGCCTGCTCGGTTTCGGGCTCGACGAGCTCGACGGCGGTGCGCGCATCGCGTCGGCGCTACCGCGCGTGCCGGTGGATGAGCAGGCGCTGCGCCTGCAGCGCGTGGGGCTGGGGTTCGGCGGGCTGCCGGCGCGCTTCGCCGACGTCTGGTGCGTGCGCGAAGGCGAGGGGGTGCGCGTCGAGCTGCACCCGGTCGAGGAGTTCCCCGGCGAAGACCCGGTCACCGCGCTGCCGCAGGCGCTGAGCGCCTCGCTGCGCGGGCTCGCGCACGAGCTTCGCAACCCGCTCGCGGGGCTGAAGGGCGCGGCGCAGCTGCTCTCAAGGCGCACGAGCGACGCCGACAGCCGCGAGCTGGTGGCGCTGATCGCCAGCGAAGTCGAGCGCCTGAACGGCCTCGTCGACCGCATCCTGCATCCCGCCGCGCCGCGGCCGTTCGAGCCGCTGAACATCCACGCCGTGCTTGAGCGCGTGCGCCAGCTCGCCGAAGCCGAGGCCGGCTGGTCGGTGAAGATCGTCCGCGACTACGACCCCAGCCTGCCCGATCTGCTCGGCGACGCCGACCGGCTCACGCAGGCGGTGTGGAACCTCGTGCGCAACGCGCTCGAGAGCGGCGCCACCACCGTCGGCCTGCGCACGCGCGCCGAGCACCAGGTGCTGATCGGCGATCGCAGCCATCGCCTCGCCGTGCGCGTGGAGGTCGGTGACGACGGGCGCGGCGTGCCCGAAGACCTCGTCGAGCGCCTGTTCCTGCCGCTGGTGTCGGGCCGCGCCGACGGCACCGGCCTCGGCCTGCCGCTGGCGCAGCAGATCGCGCGCGAGCACGGCGGCTCGCTGGCCTACCGCTCGCGCCCGGGGCATACGGTGTTCACCGTGCTGCTGCCGCTGCCCGATCCCGAAGAGGGCGCGGAGGCCGCGCCATGAGTCCGCGCATCCTCGTCGTCGACGACGACCGCGCGGTGCGCTTCGTGCTGGCCGAGGCCCTGCGAGACGCCGGCTTCGCGGTGCAGGCCTTCGACAGCGCCGACGCCGCGCTGGCCGCACTCGCCAGCGGCGAGCGCGCCGACCTCGTGTTCACCGACGTGCGCATGCCGGGCACCGACGGCCTCGGCTTCCTCGACGCGCTGCGCGCCCGCGACGCCGATCTCCCGGTGGTGGTGATGAGCGCCTACACCGACGTCGCCACCACGGCCGGCGCGTTCCGCGGCGGCGCGCGCGACTACCTGCCCAAGCCCTTCGACCTCGACGCGCCGGTGCAGCTGGCGCGGGACCTGCTGAAGGCGCGCGGTGGCGAAGCTGCCCGCGGCGCGGGTGCCGCCGCGCCGGTGGAACCGGAGGGGCCGCCGCAGCTGGTAGGCGGCAGCGCGCCGATGCGCGAGCTGTTCCGCGCCATCGGCCGCTATGCGCAGCTGCCGCTGGCCGTGCTCGTCACCGGCGAGACCGGCACCGGCAAGGAGCTGGTCGCCCGCGCGCTGCACGCCGAGTCGCCGCGCGCGAAGCGGCCTTTCGTCGCCCTGAACACCGCCGCCATTCCCGCCGAGCTGCTCGAATCCGAGCTGTTCGGCCACGAGGCCGGCGCGTTCACGGGGGCGACCAAGCGCCACGTCGGCCGCTTCGAACAGGCCGACGGCGGCACGCTGTTCCTCGACGAGATCGGCGACATGCCGGCCGGCCTGCAGACGCGACTGCTGCGCGTGCTGGCCGAAGGCGAGTTCTTCCGCGTCGGCGGGCGCGAGCTGATCCGCGTCGACGTGCGCGTGATCGCCGCCACGCACCAGGACCTCGCCGCGCGCGTGCGCGAGGGCCGCTTCCGCGAAGACCTGCTGCATCGCCTCGACGTGCTGCGCATCAGCCTGCCGCCGCTGCGCGAGCGCCGCGAGGACGTGCCGCTGCTGGCCGCGCGCTTCGTCAGCGAGGCCGCGCAGGCCATGGGCCTCGGGCCGCGCCGGCTGGCGACGGCGGCGGTGGAGCGCCTGCAGCAGCACGCCTTCCCGGGCAACGTCCGCGAGCTGCGCAACCTGTGCTTCCGCCTCGTGGCCCTTGCCGCGGGCGAGCGCATTCCCGCCGCCGCGGTGGATGCCGCATTGCGCGACGCCGGCGTGGCCGTCGCCCCGGTCGCCGGGCGTGGCCCCGACGCCGCGTGGCGCGCCGCGCTCGAAGCGGCCGTGCACGCCCGCCTGGCGCAAGGCGACACCGGCATCGCCGAGCCGCTGCGCGACGCCTTCGACGAGACCCTGCTCTCGGCGGCGCTGGCCCACCACCACGGGCACCGCCAGCGCGCCGCTGAGCAGCTCGGCATCGGCCGCAACACCGTCGCCCGCAAGCTCGGGCCCGGTCGCCGCGGCCGCAAGCCGGGCTAGCGCTCGGCTTCCGCGCTGTTCATCTGCTCGCGCAGTTCGAGCAGCACCACGTCGGCGCTGTCGATCCGCACCACGCCGAAGCGCGGGTACTCCAATTCGAGGATGGCGTAGACGGTGCCGCCGATGACCAGCGCGAACACCGCGGCATGCAGCGGGCTTCGCCCGCCGACGAGCCCGCGGGCGTGGCCGGCGAGGAAGGCCGACAGCACGGCCGTGGCCACCAGCGCGATGAACACGACCGGATGCGGATGCATCATCCGCTCCATCCGCCGCGTGGTGGTGATGTCGATCATGTCGTTGATCGGCCCGAGCACCGCCGTCGCCAGCGCGGGTTGGCCGGTGGCCTGCACCGCCGCCACCGCCTCGGCCCACAGCGCGCCCTGCAGCGCCTGCGTCCGCGCTTCGGCGCCTGGTGCGCCCGGATCATCGTCGCCGTGCGCCGTGGCCGCGAGCCGCTCGTCGACGTAAGCGCGGAAGTGGGCCTGCAGGCGGTCGCGGTCCGGCGCGGCCAACAGGTCGAGCCGCAGCCATGCCGTGCCGATGGCATTCGCCTCCTCCGCGATCAGCGCACGCCGGTCGTTGAAGCGCTCGGCCGCCCCGGAAAAGGTCAGCGCGATGAGCAGCCCGAGCAGGGCGAACACGGCGCCCTCGATCACCCCGAGGCCGGCATCCAGGCCGTCGCCGTGCCGCAGCCTCGCCCGACGTCCCAGCCGGAAGCCGAACTCCATGCAGGCCGCGAGCAGCGCGGCAAGGCCCAGCACCACCGAGAGCGAGATCACCACCCAGCCCATGCCGCGCGCCTCCATTGTTTCCCCGGCCTAGTATGGACGCCGACCCGCCGCTCAAGAGTTGTCGATGACCACGATCCGCCCCGCCACGCCCGCCGATGTCGAGACCGTGGCCCGCTGGGCCGAGGCCATGGCGCTGGAAACCGAGGGCAAGGCGCTCGATCCGGCGACCGTCCGCGCCGGCATCGCCGCCGGCCTCGCCGACGCCGCCAAGGCCCGCTACTTCGTCGCCGAGCGCGACGGCCGCGCGGTCGGCACGCTGATGCTGACGACGGAATGGAGCGACTGGCGCGACGGCTGGTGGTGGTGGATCCAGAGCGTCTACGTCGCGCCCGAGGCGCGGCGGCTCGGCGTGTTCCGCGCGCTGTACGCGCACGTCGAGGCCGCGGCGCGGGCCACGCCCGGCGTCTGCGGCCTGCGCCTCTACGTCGAGAACGACAACGCCCGCGCGCAGGCCACCTACGCCGCGCTGGGCATGGTCGACGCGCGCTACCGCGTGTTCGAGGCGGCGACGCGCGCGTCGCCGGCCTGAGCCGCGGGCTCAGCGCGCGCGCAGCACCGCGCGCGCATCCTTGCCCATCGGGCAGTGGTCGAACGTGACCTCGACGCCGTGCGCGCCGAGCACGGCGGCGATCTGCCGCTGGCGGGCCTCGAAGCGCTCGAACAGCCACTCCATCTTCTCCGCGCCCGCGCGGCCGGGATCGATTCCCGGCGGCACGAAGCCGCCCAGCGCCCACGCGTCCGCGTCGATCAGCGCGATGCGCGCCGCGCCGTCGGCGTAGCGCACCAGCGGCTCCGGCGGTGCGTCCAGCCACAGCTCGTCGTCATCACCGAACAGCGCGGCTTCGATCATCGGCCACAGCGGCGCCAGGCCCGCGTGCTCATACTGCATCGCCATCATCGCCATCAGGTCGTGCAGCGTCAGGTAGCGCATGTGTTCGATGCGCAGCCCGAACGCCGACTGCGTGGCCAGCGCCGTGGCCGCGTTGGCCATGCCGGTGTCGAGCAGGCGCTCCTCGAACGCGGCGCCGGCGCGCTGCACGGCCTCGGTCGGGCCGCGCAGCAGGAACGGAATCACGCGCAGCGGGCCACCGGCAAGGTCGGGCTCGGGCGCCAGATCGGCGGGCAAGCCGTCGCTGCCGGCGCCTAAGGCGATGACGCGCCCCGTGCCCGCAGCGGACTCGCCGGCGCCCGGCGCTTTCGCGGCATAGGCCTCGAGCGCGGCGTGGCGCGGAAAGTTCGGCCGCAGCAGTTCGGCGGGATCGAACAGCGCGGCGGCAAGCACGAGGTCGAGGCCTGCCGACTCCGGCACCAGCCGCGCGAGGTCGCTGGCGATGCCCGCGGCCCAGTCCCCGGCCTCGGCTTGCCCCAGGGCCGCGCGCTCGACATGGGCCTCGCCGGCCAATTCGACGGCGATGGCGCCCAAGGTCGTCAGCACTTCCGGGGTCGACATTCGGCTCATGGGCTTTAGCGGCTCGGCGTGGCGGTCTACCCTATTGTGGTCCAAGTCACCGGCTCCGCGCCTTGTCTTCCTCCCCCGAAAGCTACAAAGCCGCGTGGAACGCGCGGTCGGCCACCCTGTCCGATGGCATGGCCGCCGTCGACGGCAGCGCCGACGAAGCCGTGCTCGCGGCCACCGGCGCGTTCACCGCCGGCCAGGTGCACGCGGCACTCGAGCTGGTGCCCAGCGATCGCGTGTTCGAGATCGGCTGCGGCGTGGGTCGCATCGGTGCCCAGCTCGCCGGCCACGTCGCCGCGTGGCACGGCATCGACATCGCCGAGAACATGGCGGCGCTCGCGCGAGCGCGTGTCGACGCGCATCCGGGCGCGACGGCGAGTGCGGTCGACGGCCCGCACCTGAAACCCTTCGCCGACGCGTCGATGGACAAGGGCTACTGCGTGGCCGTGTTCATCCACATGGACAAGGAGGACATGGTGCTCTACCTGCGCGAGGTCGCGCGGGTGCTGCGCGCCGGCGGGCTGTTCTACTTCGACCACTGGAACCTGTCGAACCCCGTGGGCTGGCAGCGCTTCGCCTACGAGGTCGACCAGGTCGCGCGCGGCAATCCGGCCGAACGCAAGGACGTCGCCCGCAACCAGTTCTGCACGCCCGAGGAGCTGCGCCTGTACGTGCGCGCCGCCGGGCTCGAGCTGGTGTTCGAGGACAGCAGTTCGCACCTCGTGCAGATGGTCGCGCGCAAGCCGGAGCGCGCGCTCATTGATGCCGCACCGTCGCCGCAGCCGATCGACCTCGCGGCCCTCACGCCAGGCTCGGCCGCCGCGGCCGCGCGACTCGAAGCCGCGCGCGCCGACATCGCGTTTTCGCCGCGCTGGGTACAGTGCTTCGCCGAAAGCTGCGAGGTGCTGATCGGCGGCGTGCATCCGGCCACGATGCTGGCGCGCTGGCGCGCCGAACCCGGCCCGCCGCCGGAAGTGCAGATCCACATCGCGTGGCTCGGCGCGATCTGGCACCGTCACCCCCACCTCTGGCCGCCGGTCGCGGCCTGACGCCCGGGCACACGCCCTCGGCCTGAACACCCACGGAGTCTTGCGTCCATGAACCCCCGCCCCGCCCGCCGCGTCGCCATCCTCGGCGGCCAACGCATTCCCTTCTGCCGCAACAACACCGCGTACTTCGACGTCGGCAACCTCGGTCTGTCGATCAAGGCCGTCGGCGCGGTGGTCGAGAAGTTCGGCCTGCACGGCGTGCAGCTCGGCGAAGTGGCGATGGGCGCGGTGCTCAAGCATTCGAGCGACTGGAACATCGGCCGCGAAGCAGCGCTGTCTTCGGGCCTCTCGCCCTACACGCCGGGCATCACGATGCAGCGCGCCTGCGGCACCTCGCTCGATACCGTCATCACCGTCGCGAACAAGATCGCGCTGGGCCAGATCGAGGCCGGCATCGGCGGCGGTTCGGATACGACGTCCGACGTGCCGATCGTGCACAGCAAGGCCTTCCGCCGCCGCCTGCTCAACATGAACATGGCCAAGACCCCGGTCGACCGGATCAAGGCGCTGCTGAAGGGCTTCTCGTTCAAGGAGCTCGCACCCGAGTTCCCCGGTGTGGCCGAGCCGCGCACCGGCAAGAGCATGGGCGAGAGCTGCGAGATCATGGCC
>ERZ1066122.2987-NODE-2987-length-10269-cov-6.383983_pt1 | contig 10269 bp, 11 predicted proteins | sample MGYA00382769_ERZ1066122 | MGnify/ENA primary metagenome ERZ1066122 (study PRJEB33369, sample SAMEA5778352) | biofilm metagenome | biome: Industrial cooling water; feature: Water cooling tower basin; material: Biofilm | place: United Arab Emirates | collected...
ATCCGACCGAGTATGATTACCGCGTGTTCTCGATCTGCACCGCGATCAGCCGCCAGGTCTTCCCGGTCGAACTCGACACCGACGACCCGCGTTTCCGGGCCAAGATGGCCCGCTTGCTCGACGCCTCGCGCTTGGTCGAGCAGGGCAAGGCGAAAGGCGGCCTGTCCGGCACGCTGCTGAAGCTGCGCGGGATCGCGGGAGTCGGCCTGAGCTTTGCCAGCACGTACCTCCACCGCACCCGCCGCAACGAACTGCCCGAGACGATCAGGCTCCAGCCGGCATGGTGAGCTGGTCGGGCCATATCCTGCCGGTGGTGGCAACGATCGCGATGTGGTTTCTCGCCACGGGACTTATCGCGTGGCTCGACAATCGCGACCGGGCGACCTTTCCGCGCAGCCTGGCCCTGTCCGGGGTGGCTGGCGCGGCCGGGCTGGTTATCGTCGCATGGTCGATGACCTCGGCCACCATTGCCGGTGTCTATTGGGCCTTTGCCGGGGCGATCCTGATCTGGGCCTGGCACGAAATCGGCTTCCTGACCGGCGCGATCGCCGGTCCGCGGCGTGAAGCCTGCCCGGACGGTGCCAGCGCGCTGGAACGGTTCGCCCATGCCAGCGCCGCCATGGCCTGGCACGAAATTGCGCTCGCCGTCACCGCGCTGCTGCTGCTCTCGCTCACCTGGACCGCGCCCAACCAGCTGGCGGCAATGGTATTCCTGCTACTGCTGGCGCTGCGGCTTAGCACCAAGCTGGCGATCTTCGCCGGGGTGCCGAACATGAGCACCGAGATCCTGCCGCCGCACCTGGGCTACCTCAAATCGTACTTCGGGCCGCCGCGCTTTACGGTGGTGCTGGCGGTGGCAATCGTTGCCAGCCTGGCGCTGGCCACGTGGCTGGGTGTGGTCGCGATGAATGCCCCCAACGGGACCGCCGAGGCGGCCGGGGCAAGCCTGTTGTTTGCGCTCGCCGCGCTGGGCGCGCTCGAGCATCTGTTTCTAGCCCTGCCGCTGCGCGACGGGGCACTGTGGGGATGGGCCATGCCGGCCCGTCACCGTGACGTTTCGGGATCATAAGGGAAGGAAACCGAAAATGGACTTCGACGCCTATTTCAAGCGGGAACTGGATCTGGTCCGCGAGGAAGGCCGCTATCGGGTGTTCACCGAGATCGAGCGTCATCGCGGCCGGTTCCCCCATGCCACGCGCTACGTCGGCGGCGAGACCACCGATGTCACGGTGTGGTGCTCGAACGACTACCTTGGCATGGGCCAGCATCCGGTGGTGATCGACGCGATGCACCGCGTGCTCGACGAATGCGGCGCCGGGGCCGGAGGCACGCGCAACATCTCCGGCACCAACCACCACCATGTCCTGCTCGAGGCTGAACTGGCCGACCTGCACGGCAAGGAAGCCGCGCTGCTGTTCACCAGCGGGTACGTGTCCAACTGGGCCGGGCTCGGCACGCTGGCGGCCAAGATCCCCGGGTGCGTGGTGTTCTCCGACGCGCTCAACCATGCCTCGATGATCGAAGGCATCCGCCACTCGCGCTGCGAATACAAGGTGTGGACGCACAACGATCCCGAAGACCTCGACCGCAAGCTGGCGATGTACGGCCCTGACGTGCCCAAGCTGGTCGCGTTCGAGAGCGTCTATTCGATGGACGGCGACATTGCCCCGATCGCGCAGATTCTCGACGTGTGCGAGAAGCATGGGGCGATGAGCTACATCGACGAAGTCCACGCAGTCGGCCTGTATGGCCCGCGCGGCGGCGGGGTGGCCGAGCGCGAGGGGCTGATGGACCGGATCATGGTGATCGAAGGCACGCTGGGCAAGGCGTTCGGGGTGATGGGCGGCTACATTGCGGCATCGGCCGATCTGGTCGATTTCGTGCGGACCTTTGCCAGCGGGTTCATCTTCTCGACCGCCCTGCCTCCGGCGGTCGCGGCCGGTGCCTGCGCCAGCATCAGGCACCTCAAGACCAGCAGCCGCGAGCGCGAATTGCAGCGTGACCGGGTCGCCACGGTCCGCCGCCGGCTCAATGCGCTGGGCATCCCGCACCTGCCCAACCCCAGCCACATCATCCCGGTCATGGTCGGCGATGCCAAGAAGGCCAAGATGATCAGCGACTGGCTGATGGACAACCACGGCATCTACGTGCAGCCGATCAACTATCCCACCGTCCCGCGCGGGACCGAGCGTCTGCGGGTAACGCCATCGCCGGTCCACACCGACGGCGACATCGACCGGCTGATCCACGCGCTCAGCGACATCTGGTCGCAGTGCGAGCTCGCGCGCGGGGTGATCGCCGCCTGACGCCCGTTACGCCGAAAGGAAAAGGGGCGCGAACCGGCCTGGTTCGCGCCCCTTCCTGTTGACGGCAGAGCGCCGCGTTACTTCGCGTTGGCTTCGAGGTAAGCGATCACGTCAGCCCGGTCCTGCGCTTGCGGCAGGCCGGCGAAGGCCATCTTGGTACCCGGTACCACGCGCTGCGGGTTCTCCAGATACTGGAACAGCTTTTCCTTCGACCAGGTGATCCCGCTCTTCATGTTGGCGTCGGAATACTTGTACCCTTCGACCGTGCTCGCCGCCCGGCCGACAATCCCGGCCAGCGAGGGGCCGATGCCGTTCTTGCCCGCTTCGAGTGCGTGGCAGGACTTGCACTGCAGGAAAATCTTTTCACCCTTGGCCGCATCGCCGGTAAATGCGGCCAGCGTGGTACCGTCGACAGTGTCAGTGCTGTCCGCCGTGGGGGCCGCCGCCGCCGCCGGAGCAGACGTGGTTGCCGCCGGAGCAGCCGACGTCGTATCGGCCGGTGCCGGTTCTTCCTTGGCACCGCCACACGCCGACAGAGCTGCAAGCGCCACGACCATCACGGAAATCTGCGAGAATCTCTTCATAGTCATCCCCTTATCCCGGAGAGCGCCACGAAGCCTCCCCATCGCGCAACCCATACACCAGGTTCCGGTTCCCTCACAATCGACTTAAAGTGCAACTTCGACGAATTCTTCGCGACACGATCAGTCAGCGGGACGGCTCGCAACTGCCGAAAACGGTCAAGCTGCGCGGGACCGGCGTTCCGCGTCCGGGCTGGTCTGGCGATGGATCAGCGCTGCAAGCTCGGCGCGGTTGCTGACCTCGTAAAACCGGAACAACCGCACCAGATGATTGCGCACGGTGTAGTGCGAGATGCCAAGGGCGCGGCCGATCTCCTTGTTGGTCTTGCCCTGCGCGATCAGGTGCAGGATCCGCCCCAGCCTGGCCGTGAGCTGCGCTGGCCGGGGTCGCGGGCCGACCGACCGATACGCGCCCGGATCGCACAGCATGACGCCCTCGATCCGGGCGATCGCCGCCTCGACCGCAAGCCGGCTTGCGGGGTGCACCAGCAGGACATAGCTCGCCAGCCGGTCGCCCCCTTCGGCCTCTTCAGCCCAGCCACCTGCCGGTTCCACGTCGGCAGGCTGGCGGACGGCAGGGAAAAGCAGCGCGTTCAGGTTGACTGCCCTCCCGCGCGTGCATCCATGGGCACCGGCGGGCGCGCCAATGCAAGGTAACCGAGCACTGCCGTGACCAGCCCCATCATTACCGCCGAAGCGTTGAGAGCCCCGAACGTCAGCTCAGTGCCGTCGCTGTTGACCATCGAGCCGCCGTAGAGGTCCATGGTGACGAAGGAGATCAGGAACGCAACCGGGGCGACCAACCCGATCCGCGCTGCCGCTCGCAGGTCGGTCCGGGTCCAGGCGAGCCAGGCCGCGACCGCAGAGAAGGTCGAATTGGTGATCAGCTGCCACACATCGTGCAGCTTGGCATGGCCCGGCCAGTCCGGGTTGAAAATGTGGGTCGGGCTATATTCCAGGTAGGGTACCAGCAGCCCCAGGATCGAGACCGACAGGGTCAGCAGGATTCGGCGCAGCGTGAGGTTCTGGAGCATTGGATGGGAAATCGCTTGCTGTTTATTGACAGTGTCAATTTACACCGAAGATTGACACTGTCAATAAGTCTGCATGAACACCGTCGACCCTGCTGACCCCACCGCCTCCGCGCCCCCTGCCCTGTCCGGGCGCGGTCGCGGCGACTCGCTCAAGTCCGTCCTGCTGGACAAGGCGTTTGACTTGCTCGACCAGAACGGCCCCGATGGCGTGACCATCCGCGCGGTCGCGCGCGCGGCAGGCGTATCCCACGCTGCCCCAGCCAATCACTTTCCTGATCGGCGGCAGCTGCTCACCGAGATGGCAACGGCAATTTTCCGGCAATATCTGGAGAGGGTTGATGACTATCCCGGGCCATGCCGCGCCCGTGCCTATCTGGGTGCGCTGGTCGCCTACGCGATTGCTTTCCCCGGGCGATATGAGCTGCTCTGGCGCACCGATCTGGTGGCCTGGGACAGCCCCGTGTTCCGCGCCGACCTCAACCGCACTTATGCCGACTACGTGGAGGCGCTGCGGACCTCCCCGGCCAGCAGCGCCCACCCCGGCCGGGACATCGAAACGCTGGCCACTGCCGCCTGGTCGATGGCGCACGGCTATGCCGAGTTGCGGTCTACCGGGATCTTCGAGCCCCGGACTGACGCCGCCACCGGGCAAACGCGGCTCGATGCCATGCTTGATCTGATGCTGGGCCCGCAGGCGCGGTCGTCAGAGACCGGATAGGGCGTGCTCATCCGGCAGGCGCAGGTGCCACGCTCAGCCCAAGCCGGACCAGCCGATCGACGGCCTTCGCGGGGTCGACCACCTGGTCGGGGTAGGACAGGCCACCGGATGGCGTGGCCAGACCATGTACGCCCATCAGCCGCTCGATTTGCACGACCGCGCCGATCGCGGTCATGTGCGTTTGCCCGAGCGGATCAATCACGCTCAGGCTCTCCCGAGCCCCCACTGCCCCGCCCCGCGACCCTGCGGCGGAGATGCGAACTTCGTGCGGGGCACCCGGCCCCGGGTTGAACAGCAAGGATCGCCGCACACTGTCGAACAATGGCAGAGACAGGACCGTCCACAGCCCGCTGCCGATCATGAACCGCATGAACCCCATCACGCTGGCATCATCGTAGGTCACCCGCGAGGCGACGGTGGGAATGTCGAGTACCTGGGGCAATGTGACCTGATCCGGCGTGTCGAAGCGCACGCAGGTGAAGGTCCGCCCGCCGGAAAAGATCACCAGTTTCGGGTCGCTGAACGGCATCTTCCTTGTCGGCTTCCCGTCGACCCGGACCGTGAACGGAACGCGCAACCGGTCGGCATATTCGAACGAGTTTGGTCCGGCCTTGTCCTTCAGCGCGAACAGTACGTCGAATTCGAGGCTGTCGACCTTGTCGAACCGACGCGCGAGATCGGCGGAAACGGTCGCCACCACCCCGGCCATCCAGCCCGATGCGAACAGAACCGGCTGCGACGGCTGGTGCCTCTCGACCACCTGCGCGGCCTCGACCATTCGCTCGGTCCACCGGGTAACGTCAACATAGGCGATGTCGCGGGCGAGCGCGGCCCGCAGCAGATTGTTGTTCGCGTCATTGGCTGCGGCGAGCACGATATCGGGCATTTCGCTGAGCGCGCCGAGCGGATCCGGCTCGTCCAGATCGACCCGCATCGCGGTTGCACCCGGTATGCGCTGCGCCAGCGCGGCGGCCTTCTCCACGGATCGCCCGGCCAGCCACAACGCCACGTCCGGATGCTCGCGGGTCATGATCGCTGCAATCTGCTCGCCAACGACGCCATAGGCGCCGACGATCAGCAGCCGCCTGGCTGCGCTGGGGTAAGGCTCACTCATGCTTCAATCCCGGGGTGCTCACTGGTGGTTTCGCGTCGGCAGAGGCCGGTTCATGCGCGAGTACCCCGGCTTGTGCCGCGCAATCAACAGGTTGGACCGACTTGGTACATCGTCAGCCAGTGGAGCGTCGGGTCAGTCCCCGGCCAGTTGCAGGCAGAACCGGGTCCCCCGCCCACCCGCGCCCGGACCCGCGGACAGGCCGATCCCGGCCGCTTCGCAAAGGCGCCGGGTGATATCGAGGCCCAGGCCGCTGCCCATGCTCGATGTACCTTTGGCAAAGGGGGCGAACGGATCGCCTGCCGTTTCGATACCCGGCCCGTCGTCCGCGATCGCCAGGCATCCCTGGTCGAACTCGACAATCAGCGTTCCCGGCCCGGCGTGTTGAAAGCAGTTGCCGAGCAGATTGTTGAGGACCAGCTGCACCGCCGTCGGGTTCGCATGGACGATCGCGTCGTCGCCCAGCGTGTTGGACACCGCGACCCCCGCATCAGGATAGCGCACCTTCGACCACAGCACGGCCTTGTCGACCAGCGGGCGCAGCGTGACCTGTTCCTTCGGCACACCGTTCGTCTCGCGCGCCAGCGCCAGCAACTGATCGAGCGCGAGCGTCATGTCGGTCGCCGCCGAATCGATCCGGCGCAAGGGATCGAGGAGTGCTGGCGGCAGATCGCGATGGAGCGCCATGACTTCCGCTGCGCCGCGCACAACGGCCAGCGGGGTGCGAAGTTCATGGCTGGCATCGCGCGTGAACGCCCGCTCCCGCTCGACGAATCCGGCGATCCGCGTGAACGCCTGGCGCAGGGCCTCGGCGAGCGTGCCGATCTCGTTAGCCGGGTAATGCTCTGCCGCGATCACCGGGATCGTCGAGGCCGGATTGCCGAGATCGCGCGCGAGCCTGGTCAACGGCTTCAGCGCCCGGTGGACCAGCCACCACCCGATCAGCGCCATGATGATCGCGAGGAACAGGCTGAGGCCAACCATCAGGCCGATAATCGAATCGCGATAGGGCCGGATCAGCAGATCGCGGCTGACCTCGATCACCGCCATCGCCGGAACCGGCGCCTGACCGGCGCGGCTGGGAGGGAGCTCGAACCGCGCAATATGATAGTGGCGTCCCGCGTTTCCGTAGAATTCGGTGCGGGCCGGGGCGTCTTGCAGACCCTTGACGATCTCGGGCGGCAGGGGCTGGCCGCTGCGGTAGATCACTATGTCGGGGTTGGCCGGCGCGACCAGCGCGCCAGTGCGGTCCCACGCCGCTGTCTGGTAAGCGACCTCTTCCTTGAGCGCGCGCCGGAACACCCGGTCCTCGGTCGTATAGGCGATGGTGAGCGCGATCAGCCCGAACAACAGGCTGGTCACAACCACGCTGCCGATGATGATCAGCACGACACGGGTGCGCAGGCTGTGCCGTTTCCTGCTCATGGCTCGACCCTGAGGCGGAACCCTACGCCGTAGAGCGTCTCGATCAGCGGCGCATCGAACGGCTTGTCGACCACTTGCCGCAGCAGGTGCATGTGGGCACGCAGCGAGTCCGACGATGGCGGCTCGTCGCCCCACAGCCGTGCAGTCATGGCCTCGCGGCTGACCGGCTCGGGCCAGGCCTCCGCCAGCATGACCAGCAGCTTCCACAGCAAGGGGGTCAGCCGCAGGGGCTGCCCGCTGCGCATGGCGGTGCGTGCCTGGCGATCAATCACCAGAGGGCCAATGGTGAGCACGTGGGGCTGGCCCAGTTGCGGACGACGGGCGAGCGCGTCGACCCGGGCGCCCAGTTCGGCGAGCGAAAATGGCTTGACCAGATAGTCGTCCGCGCCGCTGGCAAAGCCGGTCAGCTTATCCTCCAGCGTGTCGCGCGCAGTCAGCATCAGGACGGGGATCGCCCGGTCCGCCCGGCGGCGGATCTCCGCACAGACGCTCAGGCCATCGCGGCCCGGCAGCGCGAGATCGAGCAGCACGATATCGATCCGGCTGACCAGCGCCTCGCGCAGGCCCGACTCGCCGTCTGGCGCGTAGTGCAGCCGGTGCCCCATCGCCTCGAGATAGTCGATGATATTGCTGGCGAGGTCAGCGTTGTCCTCCACCAGCAGGATGTCCAGGCCATCGCTCAAGCGTCTTATCCCGACTGTTGCGGCGGCACAGTGCCGCGCTGATTGTCAAACCGGCGTCAAACCGCGTTTCACATCCCTATGACACCGCCTGTGGCACCGGTGCCAGCATCATAACGCCATCAAGGGGTTCGACGATGCAATTCCGGATTACGACGATGCTTTCCTGCGCGCTCAGCCTGCTGATCGTCGCGCCTGCAGCGGCCGCTCCCGCTGACGTGGGCAACCGCGTGCTGCTGGTAGTCAGCGGCTATGGCCAGGACGAGGGGAAGACTCGCCCCGGCTATGAAATGGACGAACTGACCCAGGCCTATCTGGTGTTCGCCGACAACGGGCTGGAGGTCGACATTGCCAGCCCGGCGGGCGGCGCGGTGGTGGCCGACCGCTACAACCCGAATAAGCCCTACAACAGCCGTTTCCTCGCCGACCCGGTGGCCGCAGCCAAGCTGACGGACACCCGTCCGCTCGCTAGCGTAAGCAAGGAAAAGTACGCCGCGATCTTCGTCATCGGTGGCAAGGGATCGATGTTCGACCTGCCGATCAGCACCGACCTCAAGACCCTGATGGCCGCCACGTACCAGGCGGGCGGCGTGATTGGCGCGGTGTGCCATGGCCCGGCGGTGCTGATGAACCTGCCACTGGCCGACGGCACCCCGCTGCTCGAAGGGCGCGCGGTGACTGGCTTCTCGAACGAGGAAGAGGCCATGTTCGGCAAGGGCTGGGCACCGCACTTCCCGGTCCTGCTGGAAAGCGGCCTGCGCGGTTCGGGCGCGAAGTTCAGCGAAGCGCCGATCATGCTCAACCATGTCGTCACCGACGGTCGGTTGGTCACGGGACAAAACCCCTATTCGACGGCGGCCGCGGCAGAGGCGGTGGTTCGGGCGATGGGCCGCACCCCGAAGGCCCGTCAGGCCTGGGCCGATGAGCGCAGCATCGCGCTGATCGGCGAGACGTTGGGCGGTGACATGGCGCAGGCCAGGGCCGCATTCAACGCCGACCCCCAGGCCTACGACATCCCGCTGATCGCCATGTGGGGCTATTTCCGCGCCCAGTCGGCGGGGTCGGACCGGGCCGCGCTGGCGCATGCACTGGCAGTGATGGAACTGGCACAGCCGCACTTCACCCGGCCCGAGCTGGAAGCCGCGATCGCCGACGCCCGCACCGCCCTGGCAACTATGCAGTAGTGGCTGGCCAGAGCGAGGATAGCACAGTGCAGGACACAATCGATCTCATCGGCATCAGCCACCACTTCGACACCGGGCGTGAGCGGATCGAGCTGTTCCGCGACCTGTCCTGCACCATCCGTTCCGGCCAGACCGTCGCGATCGTCGGCCCGTCTGGCGCGGGCAAGTCGAGCCTGCTGTCGATCGCCGCCGGTCTGGAGGTCCCGGCGGGCGGCACGGTGCGGTTCCAGATCGACGGGGCAGAGGTCGATCCGCTGACGATGCGGGCCAATTCCGGGTTCATCTTCCAGCAGTTCCACCTGATGCCGGAGCTGGATGCGATCGGCAATCTGGCCCTGCCGCTGCGCCTGAAGGGCAACCGGCAGGCATTCGACATGGCCGCGCAGTGGCTCGACAAGGTCGGCCTGGCTGACCGTGCCCGCCACCGCCCGCACCAGCTGAGCGGGGGGGAACAGCAGCGGATCGCCCTCGCCCGCGCCTTCGTCAGCGCGCCGCGGTTCATCTTCGCCGACGAGCCGACCGGCAACCTCGACATGCACACTTCCGACAGCGTGGCCGGGCTGATGTTCGACTGCGCCCGCGAAACCGGCTGCGGTCTGGTGATCGTCACCCACAGCGAAACGCTCGCCCGGCGGGCTGACGCGGTCTGGCGCCTTGCCGCGGGGCAACTGGAGGCAGCTGCATGACCCGGCTCAGACTGATCCTCGAAAACAGCTGGCGCGACCTGCAATCAGGCGACGGGCGGATCAGCCTGGCGACGCAGGCGACCCTGCTGTTTTTCCTCCTCACGCTGACGCTGACCAGCGCGTCGATCCAGCGCTATCTGGCGGGCAACCTCGACCAGATGCTCGGCTCGGACTTGGTGGTCGAAAGCCACGCCCCGCTCACCGGCGAGCAGCAGACCGAGCTGCGCTCCCTGGCGCAGCGCGTGTCGATCACGCTGCTGAACGACATCACCCTGACGCATGAGGACGCCTGGGCCCGGATCAAGCTGAAGCGGGTCGACTTCGCCTACCCGTTGCAGGGTAGCCTTGCGCTGGGCGAAAGTCCGGTCGCCGAGCAACGCAACGTGACCAAAGGGCCACCAGTCGGCGAAATCTGGCTCGATTCCCGGCTTGCGACGCAGTTGCAGACCAGGATCGGCGACATGATTGCGATCGGCAACACCCGGCTGCGGTACAGTGCCGTGCTGTTCCACGAACCCGACCGGCTGATGGAAGGGCACAGCAC
>ERZ1066122.2990-NODE-2990-length-10265-cov-5.303820_pt1 | contig 10265 bp, 8 predicted proteins | sample MGYA00382769_ERZ1066122 | MGnify/ENA primary metagenome ERZ1066122 (study PRJEB33369, sample SAMEA5778352) | biofilm metagenome | biome: Industrial cooling water; feature: Water cooling tower basin; material: Biofilm | place: United Arab Emirates | collected...
GTTCGGGTCCACCAGGAACCCCATGCTCATCAGCTTGAGGCCGAACCGCTCGACCGGGAACGGGGTCTTCGTCTGGTCCACCGTGCCCAGGCCGAACATGATCGGCACCGACGGGCCGTAGATGTCGGCGTCCATCAGCCCGACGCGCTGGCCGTACATGTGCAGCGCCACCGCGAGGTTGGCGGCCACCGTGGACTTGCCGACGCCGCCCTTGCCGCTGGCGACCGCGAGGACGTGCTTCACGCCGGGGAGGGAGAGCTTTTGGCCGGGCATCTGCGGGGTCATGCGGGGTTCCTACGACAGTTTGCGGAGGGCTTCGAGCGTGTAAATGCCCGTGTCGTGCCCGTCGTTCCAGGTGATCTGGTAGGCGTAGTGGCCCACCGGCTTCATCGCCACCGGGGCCGGCGGGCCGGCCGTGAGTTCGGACGGCTTCAACACCCGGAACGGGTCCGGCGGCTTGGCCTTCTCGTCGAGGCACGACGCACACGGGCACGCGGCACGGATCGTTCTCCACGTTGCGAACGTGCGGGTGCCGTCGGCCCACTCGATGCGGAGGCCGTCCCCTTCGCGGCGGAGCGACAGCGGCTTGACGGGTTCGGGCACGGGACGTCCTCGGGGCGACACCGAGGATTATAGGGCGCTACTGGATCCCCTTCGCGTTCATCTTCCGGGCGTACTTTTGCCCTCCGATCCAGACGGTGAGTTCGCTCCCGTCCCACCGCAACTCCTCGGGCGAGCCCTTCGCCGGCAGCAGCAACACGCCGCTGAGCCGGCCGGTCGGGTCGAACACCTGGATGCCGTCCGGGGTGCCGGCGTAGATCCGGCCGTCCGAATCGGTGAGGAGGCTCGTGACGGCCAGCGACTTCTCCCCCTTGTGCAGCCGCAGCGGGGCGTACTTCGCACCGCTGGCCGAGACCGGTTGCCCGTCCTTGTTGACGGGGAACGCCCAGAGGTGCTGGCCGGACCTCGTGCCGTAGTAGACGGTCCCGCCGTCCCGAGAGACGAGGACCGCCGTCGGATCGCTGACCTCCGGATGGGGGCTCGAAAGCGGTTCCGGCTTCGGCCGGGGGCTGTCAGCGGCCTCCCCGACCTTCCGCCACCCCTCGCCGTCGAGGGCGAACGTGAACAGCGGCATGTCCTGGGCCGACGCCGTCCCCGAGAGGGCGATTAACGGAAGCAATCCCGCGACGAGGCGACACATGTGGAAACCCGGGAGGAAGAGGGCCGACGGAACTCGCATCCGGTGGAGGCACGTCACTTCGCGACGAACTCGAAGGCCCCGCCGTTGTACTGACCGTACCCGACGGACGTCACCCCGTTGCGCTGCCCGCCGACGAACTGGGGCGGGGACGGGACGATCTTCACCCGGACGACGGCCGTCTGGCCGGGCTTCACCAGCCCCGCGTGCATCGCCGCCGTGACGAGGTGCGAGTCGAGCGTGTACACGTCGGTGCCCCACACGTTGCCCTGCTGCGGCTGGCCGACGCCGGGGTTCAGCGGGTATCCGGTCAGGCTGAACGCGAGTTCCTTCCCGATCTTGTTCGCGAATTCCGTCAGGTTCTGAGTCGCGGGCACCGCCGTCATGTCGAGTGGCGGCATCGCCCCGGCGAACCGCATCTCCCGGACGTCGGCCGGACGCAGTTGCAGCTCCCCGAACTGGAACGTGGACACCTTGAGCGGCCCCCCGGCGAGCCGGCCGGCGATCTTCGAGTCGTCCGTGTGAATCACGTCGAACTCCCGCGGCGTCAGGTCCGCCGGTTTCGCCCGGCTGCGGATGTGCTCCGCGATCTCCTCCGCCCGGCGGGCCCGCTCCGTGTCCGCGTCGCGGGCCGCCTTCAGCACGCTCGGGTACGCGCGGTCGCCCAGGAGTTTCAGCTCGGTCGTCGCCTTGTCCCGGACGGCATAGTCCCCGTTCGCGAGGTCGCGGAGGGCGTCCGTGATCTTGTCCACCGTCGCCGGGGAGAGCCGCGTGGCGAACTCGATCCGCCGGACGTCCGCGGTCGGAATTTTGAGGGGACCGTACTTCGTGGCGAGTTCGATCGTCTCGTCGAGCAGCTTCAGTTTCATGGTGCTGTCGTCGGTGTACCTGACCTCCACCTCGACCGGCCCCGTCTTCTTCGCCTCCGGGTCCGGCTTGCCCCCCGTGGGTGCGGCGGCCGCGAACCCGGCCGCGAGCAGAACGACGGGGATGGTGCGGAAGGGCTGCATCGGAGACCCCCTCGGCGGAAAGCGGGTGCGGGGTGGCGAGAGAGGATTGACAGTATTTTACGTCCGCCGGCCGGCGGACGGAACCCGGATTCGGACGGGCAGCCGCTTGAGGGTCGCGTGCGAACGATAACGGCAAGACCCTCGCTTGCGCTTCGGGCCAGTGTTGGCACTGGCCCGAAGCGCAAGCGAGGGTCTTGGGATCGAGCCCTCTCCCGCCGCACTCAGTCCCGGTTGCCGCCGTAGGAGATGAACAGCTGCAGGATGTACCAGAACATCAGCGCCACGTCCGCGAACAGTTCCAGGGCCGCCGCGACGTACTGGTCCTCGCGGTAGACGTGGATCACGTTCGAGGTGTCGTAGATGATGTACCCGGCGGACAGCAGGATCATCGGGATGATGAAGAACAGCCCGAGGCTCAGGTTGAAGACGAAGGCCACCAGGATCACGCCCAGGGCGACGAACGACAGCACGCCGAGGATCGGCCCGAGGAACGAGAAGTCTTTCCCGGACACGAACACGGTCATGGTCAGCCCGGCGAACGCCGCGAGGGTCACGATCCCCGCCTGCTCCGCGACTTGCTGTCCGGGGAACTTCATTTCCGCGAGGTACAGCAACGGCAGGAAGATCACCGCCCACAAGCTGACGAACAGCCCCAACCCCGCGTACCGAACCACGTTCGACGTGGCCGACCGGGCCATGTACTGCGCGACGTACCCGCCGCCGATGAAGGCGACCATCAACAGCAGCCCCGCGAACGGGACGCCGAAGAGGGCCTTGATGATCGGCTCGGCCATGTTCGACTTGAAGATCGCGGCTTCGATCGCGACGAACGCCAGAATCGCTCCGAAGACGTGGGCGTAGGTCTTCCGGATGAACGCCGCCCGGGTGTCGGCCGGGGCGTTCGCGACGGCGTAACGGTCTTCCCCATATCGCAGGTCGTAGTTTTCCACGTGTCAGTTCCCGCGCGTGCGGGCCTCCAAAAGAGTCTAATGCCCCAGTGAATCATATCCCGTACCGGAACCGCCGGACAAGTGGTTCGGTTGGGCACCCCCGTTGCGAGCGGCATTTCCGAGCCCCAACGGGGCGGCCGTCGGCAGCCAGGGCCAGGGGTGAAGCGCAGCGGAACCCCTGGGAATATGGCAGCAGATCGACGCAGCCCCGAAGGGGCGACCGGGGTTCGGCGAAACGGTCGCCCCTTCGGGGCTGCGAATGCATCGGGTCAGCTTCCAGGGGTTTCGTTCGCTGCGCTCACTTCACCCCTGGCTACCGACGGTCGCCCCGTTGGGGCGGAAAGCGCCACCGAAAACACTTCGGTCGCTCTGGACTGACGGTCCCGAGTCAATCGGCGGTTCACGGCAGCGGTACGTCTTTGAGGGTGAACTCCAGCTCCCGGTTCAGCGGAACCCACTCCACGACCGCGAATTTCGCCGGCTTGCCGAGTTTCATGTTGCCGTCGCCGCCGAACTGGGCCGTCAGCGTGGCGACGTTCGGCCCGATGTTCTGCTCCGTCAGCCCGAAGGAGCGGTACTTCTGCCCCTTGTCGTCGTACAGTTCCAGCCGCTGGTGCAGGCTGTTCGTCCAGCTGTAGTCGTTCGGGTCGCCGTTGGTGTGCGTCGCGGTCAGGCTGACCAGCACCATGCCGTTCCCCTCGGACACGTCCTTGATGCTCACGTCCACGGACCGCCCGGCGAGCCGCTTGCCCTTGGCCTTGGCGATGCCTTCGAACACCACGTCCGGCCGGACCTCGGCCAGGATGGTGACCGGCATTTTGACCTTCAGTTCCTTGATCGTCGTCCCGCCGCGGCCGGACCGGAACAGGTTGATCGCCGTGTTCTGGTTGAACGACTTGTACCCGATCTGGGGCGGGTAGAAGACGTCGACGTTGCCGTTCTGCGGGTTCTGCGGCGGGGCCAGCGACGCCCCGAGGTCGTCGGTCGCCTTCACGATCGTCGCCTGCCCGATGCCGATCAGCGGGGCCTTCGGCTCGGACATGACTTGCAGGTTCAGGTACAGGTTTTCCGCCTGCCGCTGCAGCGGCTGGTGGCGGGAAATCCCGGACAGTTGCAGGCTCTTGTTCGAGTTGATGTTGGTGGCGACGAGCTTGAACGGCCCGGAGTAGGTCGCGAACGGGTTGGCGGACTCGCCGGAATACACGCCGATGGTGCCGTCCTCGTCTTGCAGGTTGGCGGTGACCCCGGCCGCGTCGCAGACCTTGTCCAGGGCTTCCCAGAACGGCACGTCCGTCAGGGTCAGCGTGACCTTCCCGGCGTCGCCGACGCCGTTGGTCAGCAGCCGGTAGCCGGACTGCTTCGCGAGTTCTTCCAGGGCGGCCTTCCCCGGCGTGCCCTGGAACGTCGCCGTCACCTTCCGGGCGTTCACGAGCCGTCCGGTTTCGATCTTCTGGATCAGCACCTCCAACCGGCGGGCCGCTTCGGGGTCGTCCACCTCCGCGAGCGCGGCGTGCAGCGCCTTGAGCGACTTGTCCCCGAGGGCGGCGAGGTCCTTGCCGGCCTTCTCGCGGGCACGGAAGTCCGGGGCGGACAGTTGGGCGACGAGGGTTTTGATCTCGGCGGGAACGACCGCGGCGGCGGGTTTCGACGGGGTCTTCGGGTCCGGTTGCTGGCCGAACCCCGACCCGCCGACGGCGAACGCCGCGACAACTGCTCCGATCGTGATGCTCCGCATGGTCGGAATCCCTGGCGTGCGTCGGGGTGGAAACGACCGGAACGGCCGTCGGAGAGCAATAAGAGGGTAACACCCGGCGGGACGGGTCACAAGGGGCGGTGACGGAAGCGTGACGCGGGAACGGGGAAAAGCCTTCAACTCCTCCGGTCGTGCCGACGACACCGCCCCCGCACCCGAACCGCGCGAACTCGTGGCTTCTCATCCCGATGGGAGGCTGCAAGGAGAGAAGATTCGGACCGCTTGCCGCAACCGGAATCCCGATCAACACCGGTCCCAAGCACCTACAATGGTGATTTCGCCCGGTTCCGCCGCCGTTTGCCCGTGAACATTCCTGCCAGCCAACTTCGCGACGACCTGCGGGGCGAGTTCCGCGGCCGGTTGCACCTCGACGCCGTCACCCGGCGGGTGTACGCCGTCGACGCCAGCCCGTTCCACGTCGTCCCGGAGGCCGTCGCGGTTCCGCGGGACGAAGAGGACTTGCGGACGCTGGTGCGGTACGCCCACGAACACGGGCTGCCGCTGGTCCCGCGGGGGGCCGGCACCGGGCTCGCCGGGGAAGCGCTGGGGCCGGGGGTCGTCGTGGACCTGGGGGCGCACTTCCGCGCCATCCGCGCCATCTCGGCCGACGCCGTCACCTGCGAGCCGGGCGTGACCCACGCGACCCTGAACGCGGCCCTCGCCCCGCACGGCCGGCGGTTCGCCCCGGACCCGGCCAGTTCCCTCACCTGCACCGTCGGCGGCATGGTCGCGACGAACGCCTCCGGCGGGAACGCCTTCCGCCACGGCTACACCCGCGACTTCGTCCGCGGGCTGCGGGTGGTGTGGGACGACGGCTCCGCCGAGCAAATTCGGAATGCGGAATTCGGAACGAGGAACGGCAAAGGCGAGTCTTCAATCCGCATTCCGAGTTCCGAATTCCGCACTCAAGAAATTCACGCCCAGGCCACGGCGCTGCTGGCCCAGCACCGGGACCTGATCCGCGTCACCCGGCCGGCGGCCCGGTTCAACCGGTGCGGGTACGTCCTGCACGACCTGCTCACCACGGACGGGCTCGACCTCGCGAAGCTGATGACGGGCTCGGAGGGCACGCTCGGGTTCGTCACGGAAGTGACCCTGCGGACGGTGCCGGTCGCGGGCGGGACGTGCCTCGCGGTGGTCGGGTTCCCGGCCCTGGACGCCGCGGTGCGGGCCGGCGTCGACCTGCGGATCGCCGACGGAATCGTCGCCTGCGACCTGCTCGACTCCCGGCAGCTCGCGGTGTCGCGGGCGGTCCGGGCCGGGCCGGCGGAAGAGGGGGCCGTCGCGGTGCCGGTCGGGGTCGGGGCGGCGCTCGTGGTCGCGTTCGAGGGGGACAGCGAACGCGCCGCGGAGGCGCTGGCCCGGGCCGGCATCAACCGCCTGCGGGCCGGGCACGTCCACCGGGTGCTGGCCGACCCGTCGTGCGAGCCCGCCGCGGTCGGCCGGGTGCGGCGGTTCCGCGAGGCGGCCGTGGCCGGGTTGTACGCCGTCGGCCCCGGCCCGCGGCCCGTGGCGTGTGTCGAAGACGTCGGCGTGCCGGCCGAGGAACTCGCGAAGTTCGTGACCGGTTCGCAGGCCGCCCTCCGGAAGTTCGACCTCGCCGGATCGGTGCTCGCCCACCCGCTGACGGGCGTCGTCCACCTGCGGCCGTTCGTCGACCTCGCCGACCCGGACCAGCGGGCGAAGCTGTGGCCGCTCGCCGAGGCGGTCCACGGGCTCGCCCTGCAACTCGGCGGGACGGTCAGCGCCCAGCACGGCACGGGCCTCGCCCGCACGCCGTGGGTGGAGAAGCAGTACGGCCCGCTGATGCCCGTGTTCCGCGAACTGAAGCGGATCTTCGACCCGAAGGGCATCCTGAACCCCGGCAAGATCGTCGGCCCGGACCCGAGTCGGCCGGCGTGGCCGCTGCTGGAGATCGCGAAGCCGGACGCCCCCCCGGCCCGGACCCCGCTGCTGGTCTGGAAGCCGAAGGAACGGGAATCGGCGGGGAACGCCTGCAACTCCTGCGGCGACTGCCGCACCGCGTCGACGCGGACGCGGATGTGCCCCGTGTTCCGCGCGACGGCCCGGGAGACCGCCACCCCCCGCGCGAAGGCCCTGCTCGCCCGCGACCTGTTCGGCCCGGCCGCCGCCGACCTCGGGTTCGCCGCGGACGACGTGCGGGAGGTCGCCGGGCTGTGCGTGAACTGCAAGATGTGCCGCGACGAGTGCCGGGCCGGGGTGAACGTGCCGAAGCTGATGCTCGAAGCGAAGGCCGCCCACCACGCCGAGCACGGCCTCGACCGCGACGACTGGGTGCTGGCCCGGGCCGAAGGGTTCGCCGCGTTCGCCGGCAACTTCGCGTTCACCGCGAACCGCCTCCTGGGCAACGCGCCGGCCCGGTGGGCGATCGAAAAACTGTTCGGCGTCTCCCGCCGGCGGACGCTACCGAAGTTCACCAACCGGACGTTCCTCCGCCGAGCCGCGCGGGCCGGGCTCACCGTCCGCAAGAACTCGCCGGGGCCGCGGGTCGCGCTCTTCGTGGACACCTTCGCCAACGTCAACGACCCGCTCATCGGCGAAGCGGCCGCCGCGGTGCTGGCTCGCCACGGCATCGAGGCCCACGTCCCGCCCGACCAGCGCGGCTCCGGGATGGCCGCCCTCACGCAAGGCGACTTCGACACGGCCCGCGAAATCGCCCTCCACAACGTTCGGGTCCTCGCGGACCTCGTCCGGGACGGCTACCGCGTGGTGTGCCCCGAGCCGACCGCCGCCGTCGCGCTGACGCAAGACTACCTGGACGTGCTCGACGACCCGGACGCCAAACTCGTCGCCGAGCACACCGTCGAGCTGACCGCGTTCCTGTGGGAATTCCACGCCGCCGGGCGGCTGAAGACCGACTTCCGCCCGCTCGACGTACAACTCGGCCACCACGTCCCCTGCCACGTGAAAGCGCTGCGCGGCCCGGTCGCCGGCCCCCGCCTGCTCGACCTGATCCCCGGCGTGCGGACCCGGACCGTCGACGTCGGCTGTTCCGGCATGGCCGGCACCTGGGGCCTGAAGGCGGCGAACTACGAGGCGTCCCTCGCCGCGGGCCGGCCGGTGTTCGCGGAACTCGCCCGCCCCGGCGTGATGTTCGGCTCCACCGAGTGCAGTTCCTGCCGGATGCAGATGCAAGAAGGCATCGGCAAGCGGACGCTGCATCCGGTGCAGTACCTCGCCCTCGCCTACGGGCTGATGCCGGAACTCGGGCGGACGCTCCTCCGCCCCCTCGGAAAGCGGGTGACGGATTGACCATCACCGTACTGCTCTTCGCGAAGCTTCGGGAGCTGGCCGGCGTCGACCGCGTCCCGGTCGAAGTCCCCGCCGGCGCGACCGTGTCTGGCTTGAAGCAGGCGCTTGCGCACCGCTTTCCGCCCGCGACTTCCTTGCTGGAGCGGAGCGCGATCGCGGTCAACCGCGAGTTCGCGACCGACGACCGGCCGCTCGCCGAAACGGACGAGGTCGCCGCCATCCCCCCGGTGAGCGGGGGCTGAGCCCGCCGCCGGCAGAGCCGCCGGTCCCAGCCGGGGTAAAATCGTCGTGTGGGATGTCGATGACTGAGGAACCGCCATGAAAGCCGTCGTCAACGAGATGCCCGCCCGGTGGATCGTCGAGCGGAAAAACTCCGAAGTCGCCCAGCGGGATGAAATGTGGGAAGGAGTGCTGCACATGCCGCCGATTGCGCACGTTGCGCACCAGAATTTCGGCGGTCAATTGTACGCCTACCTGCGATACCGGTGGGCGAAGCCGCGTGGCTGGCAGGTCTACCCGGAGATCAATCTCGCCCCGGCCGACGAACCGGATTGGACCACAAACTACCGCATTCCGGACCTGACGCTGCTTTCACCAGACCGCTTCGGAATTGACAGGGGCACCCACTTCGCTGGCGCTCCGCTGGTCGTCGTCGAGATCAAATCCCCGGGCGACGAGACATTCGAGAAGCTGCCGTTCTACGCGGCCCTCGGTGTGCCCGAAGTCTGGGTCTTCGACCGGGACACGAAGGCCGTCGAACTCCGCACCCTGACCGCCGGCCCCGCGTACACGCTGCTCGACCCCGACGCGGACGGCTGGGTGCGAAGCCCGGCGAGCGGCGTGCAGTTCCGCCCGGTGCCGGGGAACAAGGTCCGCGTCCGCATCGGCGAGGACGACGCCACCGGCGAAGACTTGCCGGAAGCGTGAGCGCCCTGGGGTCCGTACAATTCCCCCACTACCGCTGTTCCCCGCGTCCCGCCGAGAGCCTGACATGGACTGGAAGCCCTTCGCCGCGGTCGCCGCGGCGCTGTCGACCGTCGCGTTCGCCCAGGAGTCGAAGCCGTTGAAGTACCCGGACACGAAAAAAGTCGAGCAGACCGACGATTACCACGGCACCAAGGTCGCCGACCCCTACCGCTGGCTCGAAGACGACGTGCGGAAGTCGCCGGACGTCGCGGAGTGGGTCGCCGCCCAGAACAAGGTCACGCAGGCGTACCTCGACACGATCCCGGAACGGGAAGCGATCAAGAAGCGGATCACCGAACTCTGGAACTACGAGAAGATCTCGGCCCCGAGCAAGGCCGGCGGGCGGTACTTCTTCAGCAAGAACGACGGCCTGCAAAACCAGGCCGTGCTCTACACGCAAGACACGCTCGACTCCGAGCCGCGGCTGCTGCTCGACCCGAACACCTGGAGCAAGGACGGCACCGTCGCGCTGAGCGGCTTCGCCGTGTCCGACGACGGCAAGTACGCCGCCTACGGCGTCGCGGAGGCCGGCTCGGACTGGAACACCTGGAAGCTCCTCGACATCGCAACTGGAAAGACACTGGCGGACGAACTGAAGTGGGTGAAGTTCAGCGGCGCGTCGTGGACGGCGGACGGGAAGGGCTTCTTCTACAGCCGGTTCCCGGAGGTGAAGCAAGGGGACACGTTCCAGTCGCTGAACGTGAACCAGAAGCTCTACTACCACCGCATCGGCAGCCCGCAAGCGGACGACGTCCTCGTTTACCAGCGGCCGGACAACCCGAAGTGGACCGTCGGCGGCAGCGTCACGGAGGACGGCCGGTATCTCGTCATCTCGATCGGCGACGGCACCACCAGCCGGCGGGCCCGCATCGCGTACAAGGACCTGTCCGAACCTTACGGCCTGCCGACCGACCTGATCGACAACTTCGAGGGGAAGTTTTCCTTCGTCGGCAACGACGGCCCCGTGTTCTACTTCCGCACGGAAACGGACGCCCCGCGCGGCCGGCTCGTCGCCATCGACACCCGCAAGCCGGAGAAGGCGAACTGGAAGACGGTCGTCGCCGAGTCGCCGAAGGACACGCTCGAAGACGTGGAACTCGTCGGGAACTTGTTCG
>ERZ1066122.2992-NODE-2992-length-10254-cov-5.719580_pt1 | contig 10254 bp, 7 predicted proteins | sample MGYA00382769_ERZ1066122 | MGnify/ENA primary metagenome ERZ1066122 (study PRJEB33369, sample SAMEA5778352) | biofilm metagenome | biome: Industrial cooling water; feature: Water cooling tower basin; material: Biofilm | place: United Arab Emirates | collected...
CTTTTCCTTTCTCCATTTTCGTGATCTGGCTTTACGCCTCGGCCGAGCGCGGCAACGCGAGCAACTCCTCCACGAAGTCTTCGCCGGACTGAGCGAGCTGCTCCCGCACCGGCGTATCGTTTTGCAGTCCTTTGCGCGCGATACGCAGCAAACGGCGCGCTTGTGGTCTTTCCCCCGTGAACCCGAGGGCCCGCTCGTCTCATTGAGCGAAGACGCCAGCGAGGATGACGCGCTATTGGTGGCCGCGCTCTCCCGCGCAGGGCTGACGAGGAGCGCCAGCTACCTCCCGCGCTTCGCCGACTCGCGCGCTGGCTTCGATCTGCTGCTCGATGACGGCAAGTTGCCCTGCGCCCTGCTCGCCCTCGAATACGACGAAGAGGGACCGTCTGTGGAGCGCGACCGGCGCTTTCTACGAGGCTTCGCGCTGCATCTGCGCGCGCTTTTGGCAGCTTTGGCGGAGCGAGAGCGGGCCGAGGAAGCCGAGCTCTGGCTGCATGCGCTACGCGAGGAGGTCGAGATCCCTCTCTTCTCCCTCACTCCTGAGGGCGTTTTGGGCAGGGTCAACAGCGCCTTCGCCAAACTCCTCGAGTTGCCGAGCGAATCGCTGGTCGGCCAGCGACTCGTGCACTTTCTGACCCCCGGCTGTCGCGAGCTTTTTTCAGCTCTCCTCCTGCGCCTCCGTGAAGGTCAGCGCGCCGCCATCGATGAGCCTATGCAACTGGTTCGTAGTTCGGGGAGCCCCATCACGCTCGACGTTCATTTCGTCTCCCTGCCACGTCGCGGCTCCAAACACGAGCTCTTGGGTATCGGCCGCGACCGTTCGGAGGTGCGCTACCTCGAAGAGCAGATCATCCAGGCCGAGAAGCTCGCCACCTTGGGTCAGCTCGCCGCGGGTGTCGTGCACGAGCTCAACAATCCGCTAACCAGCATCACCGTCTACGGCGAATATCTGCTGCGCAAAGCGAGCAGCTCCGCTTCGCTCGAAACCGAGAAGCTGCAGCGCATCGTCGAGGCCGCCGAGCGCATGCTGCGCTTCACGCGCGACTTGGTCACCTATGCGCGTCCTTCGACCGATCCGCCGCGACGGCTCACCCTGCACGAGGTCCTCGATCAGTCGATCGTGTTTTGTGAGCATATCATCGATGCCTACGGGATCCGCATCGACAAAAACTACGGCGACACCGCAGCGCAGGTCTACGGCGTCAAAGACCAGTTGCAGCAAGTCTTCATCAATCTCATCACCAATGCTTGCCACGCCATGCAAGGTCGCTCAGGCGTGTTGCACATCCAGACGAGCGTCGAGGAGGCCTTCTTCCGAATCGACATCCAAGACAACGGCGAGGGCATTCCACTGGTCAATCAGGAGCGGATCTTCGAGCCCTTCTTCTCGACCAAAGGCGAAGGCAAAGGCACCGGCCTCGGCCTCTCCATCGTCAAGAACATCATTCAGCAACACAATGGCCATGTCGAACTGAACAGCGACGTCGGCAAAGGTTCCATCTTTTCGATCTACCTGCCGCAGTCTCATCCCTGAGGGCGCGACCCCGACGAGGAGCGGCCCGTCTCAGCCTTCGATGAAAATTTCGAGGCTCGCCCCTCGCGCACGGACTCGGTACGCGGGAAGGGGGCCTTTGCTGAACTCGACGCGCAGGAGCGCGTGATCGCCGCGGTTGAGGACCACCGCCTTCTCGACGCGCTTGTATTTCTGCGCCAAAGGAGCCGCGCGATCGAGCGCCAGGCTGCCGGGGATGCGAACGGAGAAGCCCGTCGACTCGGCTTTCCCCTCGATGCTCTCGACCGCGCGGCTCATGCGCAAGGTGAAGGGTTTGCCTTGCGCGGCTGCGGCACCGAAGTTTTTCACGCTGACGGGTGCACGCGCTTCAACGGCTGCGGGCGCTGCGGGCGCTGCGGGTGGCGCGCTCTTGGCGCGAACGTCGACGGCGTAGGAGGATGAGGGCGGGGTTAGGCCCGGTGAAGGAGCGGCCGAGTCATGCGCGCGGGGACGAACGCTGGTCAGCCCCTGCAGACCCCGTGCGCTCGCGGCCTCGCTGCGTTCGTTCGCGAGGGCATCCTCAGGGAGCTCGGCCGGCAAGCCTTCGTCCTCGATGCTCTCGCCTTCTTCGTTGGCGGCGAGCGGCTCGGCTTCTCCGGCCGGTGCAGCCGCCTCCTGGCCTGCTGGCGCCGCTTCGGTGCTCTCCGCTTCGGGCGCCGGTGCCTTTCGCGCCAGCCAGGCGTAGGTGACGAAGGAAAGCGCACCGAGGGCGATGAAAAGGGAAAGCAGGCGGCGTAGGCGCTTTTGTGGCGCTGCGCTCGCGCGCGCGTCTCGACCCTGCGATGGACGCCTCAAGTTTTGTTGCCGCATCATCGCGGGCGGCGGCGAGGTCTTCCGCAGCTTGGGACGTGAACGCGAAGGTCGCAACAGACGGGCACAGAAGGCCAGCGAGGTGCTCGCCTTTTTTTGCAATCCACTCAGGCCTTTGAGCGCGCGGACGCGCGAAGTGGGCGCGGCGGCCGCCGAGCGCTTCAGCTTGGGTCCGAGGGTACGCATCATCCCGACGACGAAGGTCACCAGCGTGCGCAACCAGAGAAGCAGCGCGCGGGCACGCTCTTCGCTCCGCAGACCGACGCGGCCCAGAAAGTACGCGAACGATTGCAGATGCGACTTCATCGAGCGATCAGGCGTATGCGCAGGGCAGGAATCGAGCGGAGCGCGTTCGAAGACCGGAGTGTCGATGAGCTCGTCTTCGTCGTCCACGCCGAGGGTTGGCGCTGCCGCGCTCTGGGCAGCTGCCGCCGCGAAGGAGCGCTCCTCCCTGGCCAGATCGTGGCTTCGCGTCGAGAAGGCCGCCGAAGGTCCTTCCGGCAAGGCGAGGTCGGGCAAGGTGTCGAGAGCCTCTTCGCCCGCAGCGCCCTCGGCGTAATCGATGGTCAGACGGAGGCGGGGAACTTTCCCGCGAGCCTGGAGCTCGACGGAGCGCAACGTGCCTTTGAGGCCTTCCCGGTGACTCAAGCCTACGGAAGAGCCCAGGCGGAGGAAAGGCAGATCGGATTCGACGACCAGGCGGCGTTCGTCAGCTTCGGACAACTGCGCACGAATCGGCGTGCCGACCGACTCGAGAAAAAGACGGACGCTGTCTTGCGGCTCCGAAGGGGGCACGTGGAGCTCCGCCTCAAACGAGGCCTGTGCCTCGTCCGGCAAAGTCTCGAGCTCCGGGGAGAAGGCGAGGGGCGACGCCGGCTCGTATTGGCCTTCTTCGAGGGCCGGGAACGCCGCTTCGTCACCGCCCGGCACCTGCGTGAAATGCAGAGGCAGCGTCGATCGCGAACTGTGAACCAGTTTGCGTAAGGCACGGCGCGCGTCGGCCTCCATCGCGAGGAAGCGGACGCCGAAGGTGCCTCCGTCGCCGGGGTGACGGTGCACCCATACGACTTGGCACTGCGCCTCGACCCATTCGACGCTTTCGGGACATTCGAAAGCGCAGCGCAAGCGTTCTCCGACCTGCGGCAAACGGGCGGCGCGCAGGGCCAGCCCCCCCAGGCCAAGATCGACGGCCTGGCCGCGGATATCCGCGCTCTCTTCCTGCGTGCGTAGCTCGACGGCACCGAAGAAAGCTACCCGGGGAAGACGCGTGATCGGAGATTCGGAAATGGACTGCATAGCAATTTGCTCCTCCACGACCCTATCCAGCGGGAAAGGGAAGTCCATTTTCCGACATGCCCCGAGAGAGGAGAGGCGGGCAGCGGCGCACGGAGAACTTGACCCTCAGGCCCGGCTGCTTCACCTTAAACCCATGGGCATTCGCCTGGTCGTTCGTTCCCCTTGGAACCAGGGGCGAACAGGTGAGGCGACCTTTCAATTCGATCAAACACGCATCCATATCGGCCGCAGCGCCAGTATGGATGTCCGCCTCCCTTTGAGCACCGTCAGCGAGCATCACGCCTCGCTCCATATCAGCGATCGGGGCTGCCATTTGGTCGACGAGAACTCGACCAACGGCACCTGGATCAACGGTGTTCGGGCGACGCCAGAGCGGCCCTCCACCGTGCGGCCCAGCGATCGCGTCGAGATTGGGGGCTTCGTTTTACGCGTCGAGAGCGGCGTGGCCGTGGGCGCGTCGACGAGCCTCGAAGAGACCGGCGCCTTCGCCCGTCATTTCCTCGCCGAGTCGCTGCGCCAAGACCAGGCCCAAGACGCACAACCCATGCTGCGGGTCGAGGTCGAGGGTAAAGAGCCGCAGAGTTTTGCGCTGGACGAGCAGGATCGGCATGTCATCGGCCGCTCGGCCCAATGCGATATCACCATCGCCGACCCCGATATCTCCAGGGAACATTGCGAGGTCCTGAAGGAAGGCGAGTCCTTTCTGCTGCGCGACCTCGGCAGCAAAAATGGCGTCCTCATCGCGGGCCGCAAAAAGACGAGCCATCTCCTCAGCGATGGCGACGAGTTCATCTTGGGAACCAGTCGCTTCCGCTTCGAAGACCCCATCGCCCGCAAGATGCAGGAGGTCGAGATGACCCCTGAAGATTCCATCGAAGCGCGCGCTCCCGACCCTTTGGCTGCGGAAAGCGGAGCGCCTTCCTCCGAGGAGCCGAGGGGAGGGAGCGAAGCCCTAGGTCGGCAGAACGCTAGAGCCGAGGGAGGGAGCGAAGAACGCCGCCCCGCCCCCCTCCCCTCCTCGATGGGTGCGGAGTGGGCGGTCTACATCTTTGCGATCACCGTCCTGTTGATCAGCGTCGCAGGCCTCCTGCTCATTTTACGCGCGCAATGAGCTCTCAGAGCCAGGCATAGCCGAGCGAGAGGCGGGCGCCGGGCTCGTGTTTGGGGGGACCTTGGTGCTGAGGCAGCCCGTTCCAATCGTAGGTCAGCGCGGCGCCGAGGCAGAAGCCGCCCCAGATGTGTTGGTAACCGAGCTCCGCACCCAGGGCCGCACCCCAGGCCGCCTTCTCGAGATAGAGGCGGCGCACCTGGACGCGAGGTCCCAAAAAAAGGCCTTTCAAGCCTTTGGCCAAGGGCCAGAGGTGGTAGCCGAAAGCGAGGTTGAGGGCGCGCTCGAAATCCCTTTGGAACCAACTCGGCGAGAGCCAGACCGACTGCGCCCTGCTCCACGCCATCTCGGCGTGGACCCCGAAACGCAAGAGGGCCATCGCCGCGGGGTCGAGGCTGAGCGAGGCGTAGTGGTGGGGTTGGGGCGCGTCGAGGTCGGCATGCTGCGAGGGCGCATCGAGCGAGGTCCACGCCTGCGCCGGCAGAGGGGCAGAGACGAGCCCTAGGGTGAACACGAGGAAGGCCTGAATCCATCTCCGAGGTATCTCGATGCGGCGCATGGAGGTCTCATCGGCCAAAGCGCGCCGCGGTTGCGCCGGTTTGCAAGTCGGGATCGCTCGTGGTTCCATCGGGACGCACCCAGGTGGAGGAAACGCCCGTGAATCGTCTCGTGATCAGCTGTCTTTGCGGAATGTTGGCCATGAGCTGCACGGTACGCAGCGGCCGTTATGGCTATACCGAGACGAGTTCGGGCTACCCGCCGGCATCGGCAAACCAGGGCGTCAAAGTCCGCAGCAATCCGCGCGAGGCGCTCGAAGACGTCAACGCCTTCCTCGAAAACCAAGGCTACACGCGGGTCGGCCCGGCGCAGCACAACCGCTTTCTACCCAACAACGGCGTCGTCGCGCACGCCATCGAGGCGGAGGTCGAGCACTGTTATATCGCGGTCGCCTTCTCGCCCGCCGGCAGCGACCTCAACCTCATCGTCCTCGATCCCACCGGCCGCACGCAAACCTACAACGTCGCTCCCGATCCTTATCCTTGGGTGGCCTTCTGTCCGCCGCAGGCCGGGCGCTACATCGCGCGCTTGCAGATGGCCGCAGGGCAAGGCGAGTACTTCTATGCTCTTTACCGCGCCAACCCGGGGACGCCGGTCAATCTCGGCTCTTTTCTCGGCGGCCAGGGCGAGAGCGTGCCTTTCGTCGAGATGGATGCGGCCACCAATGCGCGGATGCAGCGCTGGGAGAGTTCGGTGGCGAAGGAGCGCTTCAAGCGTGCCGGCGACCCGCAGGGCTTGAGGCTACGCACCGGCGAAGAGCGCGCCTTCGAGCTGCCCTATCTCGAACAAGGCCGCTGCTATGCCTACACCCTCTTCGGCGGCATGGGGGTCGCGGAGACGACCATGGTGCTGGTGGACGGCAGCGGCGCCTTGCTCGAACGCGACACGACGCGGGGTCCCGACGCCAGCCTGCGTTATTGCCCGAGCCGCTCCGGGAGCTACTTCGTCCGCCTGCGTTTGGATGAGGGCCAAGGGCCGGTTTTCGTCGCCGGGTATGTGCAGCAGAAAGGCTCGGAGGGGACGCCGCAGAGCCGCAATGTCATCGCGCGGGGTTCGACCTCGCGCAGCACCCTCGACGACACCTTTCGTCTCGTCGACGGCGAGATGGTGCAGGCCCGCGGTTACCGGCGTTTCGGACCGGCCCATCGCGCCGAGCTGACGGAAAACGCCCGCCGCGAAGTGAGCCTGAAGCTGCAGGGCGGCGAGTGTTATGCCGTGCTCGCGGTGGGCGAACACACGATCAAAAACCTCGACCTCTCTCTCCTCGACGACAAGGGCCGCAAGCTCGACGAAGACCTCGAAGACCACGCCCGCCCGGTCGTGCGCGCGTGCCCGAGCAAAGACGGCGAATACCGCGTCCAGCTCCACGCCCGCCAAGGGCAAGGCCCTTTCATCTATGCGGCCTACCGCTGGTCGCGTGGCACCAAAGGGCCTTTCGGTCTCGAAGGGCTGACCTATCTGCGCCTCGCCGAGATCACCTCCTTGCTCAGCGTCGAAGGCTACGAACCCGATCCGGACTACACACCGGCGCGCGGCGAGGTCCGCCAAGGCAAGCAGGGCAAATCGCATAAGCTCACGCTCAAAGCGGGCTTCTGTTATGCCCTCGTAGTGGTGGGCGGCGAAGGCGTCAGCAATCTCGACTTGCGCCTCTCCAAAGGCGGGGAGACCGTCGCTCAAGATGGGACGCGTACGGCCTTTCCCAACGTACGCACCTGCGCGGGCGAAACCGACCAATACGTCTTGAATCTGCAGGCCGTCGAGGGTTCAGGGCCCTATTTCTATCAAGTCTTCCGTCGAACGCGCTCGAAGTGAGCGGCGAAGGGGCATCCGCTTCGCCAGCGATGCCCCTTCGCACTGGCGAGAGGGAGAAATCTCAAGCAGGTGGCGAGGTCGCGAAAGCGCCTTCGTCGCTGGCAACCCACTGGACGGGCCAGTCGAAGTCTTCGCGCGGCAGCTCGGCGACGAGCTGGAAATGGAAGATGGCGGCGCAGGTCACCGCCCCGTCGAGGGTGGGCAGCAAGCGATCGTAGAAGCCTTTTCCGTACCCCAAGCGGGTGCCGTATTCGTCGACGGCCAGCGCCGGGACGAGGACCAGGTCGATGTCCCGACTCTCGACTCGGGGAGATTGCGCCTGCGGCTGCGAGAGGCCCCAGGGATGCGCCTCGAGTGCGTCCCCCGGAGCGTAGGCGTACAGATCGAGACCGACCTCGTCGGTGCGCATGCGCGGCAGGGCCAGGGATTTGCCCTCCGCCACGGCGAGTTCGGCGAGTGGACGTAGATCGACCTCGTCGGGCATCGGCCAATAAAGCAGGAGCATGCGGGCGTCGCGATAGTCCGGCAGCGAACGGATGGAGGCGGTGACCCGCTCGGAGCGGAGCTGCCGCGCCTGCTGCGGCAGGGCGCGACGCACGCGACGCATGCTCTGACGCAAGCTTTCTTTGGCCCAGGTCTTGAGGTCGGCCAAGTCGCTCGCGCCATCGCTTGAGGGTGGGACTTCGGGCACGTACTTGCTCCAGAGCGATGAGGGTAAATGAAAGGAAAGGTAGCCTAACACAGCCCGAGGGGCGTGGAGCAGACTAGGAAAACGCGCACGAAAGTGAGTGCAGTTTGCCGCGCTTTCGACGACAATCGGGCGAGAGAAGATGCATTCGGACGCTCAACCTTCGGCGACGCGGCAGCACACTGCCGGCGACCCTTTCCTCGAACACCTCGCGAGCGCAACGATGCCCGAGTTGCGGCTCCCTGCTTCCGCCGCCGCCCTCGTCCGTGCCGGAAACGATCCCGCCCGAGGCGCTGCGCCTCGAAGAGCAAGGCCTACGCCGGCCGCCCCGCAAGCGCCTTCCCTCGGTGAACGACCCGGACCTGCCGGCCTTGAAGTCCATCGTCGACCTGCCGGCCCGACGCTCCCAACCCGAGATCGACCTCCCCTTCGATGGGCTTCGCACGCCTTCCTCCAGCGCCGAGGTCTCGCAAGACGAAGGTGAGGAGGAGATCCTCTCGCTTCCGCCGCCGGAAATGCTCGACTCCGGCGAGGAGAAAGCCGCCGATGAGGGAGCGATGCTTCCAAGCCCCGGCAAGGCTGGCAAGGAAGGCGAGGCGCTCGTGACCGCGCCGAATTTGCCCGCTCCGGCGCGCTCCGGGGCGCTCAAGCTCGCGCTCCTGATCCTCATCTTGGTCCTGGTGTCGCTCGCCCTCTTTCTGGCGCTTCGCTGAGATCGAGCCTTGCGTCCTAGCCGGCGGCGATGACGCGGCGCAGCAGTTGGCCGAGGCGGCTCGTCGCCTGGGCCGCCACCTCTTGGACTTCGAGGTGATTGAGCTCCCCTTCATGCATTCCCGCGGCGAGGTTGGAGATCAGCGAAATGCCCGCGACCCGCAGCCCCCGCTGACGCGCGGCGATGGTTTCGAGAACCGTGCTCATGCCGACGGCATCGGCGCCCAAGGTGCGCAGCATGCGGATCTCGGCCGGCGTCTCGTAGCTCGGGCCGAGCAGGCCGGCGTAGACCCCCTGCTCAAGTGCGCAGCCCTCGGCTTGCGCGGCGTGCAGGAGCTGCAGACGGAGCCCCGGGTCGTAGGCGTCGACCATATCGATGAAGCGCTTGCCGAAGCGCGCGGCTTCGGGCCCGACCAGGCTGTTGTGGCCGGTGAGGTTGAGATGGTCCTCGATGAGCATCAAGTCGCCAGGGCGAAAGGTCGCGCGGATGCCGCCCGCCGCATTGGTCAGGAAGAGGCGCTCGACCCCAAGCGCAGCCATCAGACGCACCGCGAAGACCACTTCGGCGACACTGCGGCCCTCGTAGAGGTGGGCACGGCCTTTGAGAGCGACGACCTTTTGCGTCTCGATCCGCCCGAAGATCATCTCGCCCTGGTGGCCGGCGACCCCTACCGCGGGCATCCCGGGAATCAGCCCGTAAGAGACGCTGCGCGCATCTTCGAAGGTGTCGGCGACGCTGCCGAGACCGGACCCCAAGACGATGCCGGCCGTCGGACTCTCGACGCCCATCGCTCGCAAGGCGAGCAGCGCTCCTTCGACTTTTTCGTCCTCGTGCATGCTTTTCCTTCCCTGCAGCTGCGCGTCGATTGACGACCTCTCGAGAGCTCCGTAGCATGCCCTCCTCAGGCTTCCCTGAAAAAGGTCGAGTTTTTCGTCGAAGCTCGCCCTTGGCGGAAGCGGGGAGAAAACGATGGGCTTCGAAGCAGCGCCAGATTTTTTCGAGCAGGAGACGCGGGCGGTCCACGAGGGCAGCGCAGGGCTGCGGCGGGCTTGGCTTGCTCTTCTCCTCGCCTGCGGTGCAGCGAGCTCGCTCTCTGCCTGCTTTGTGCATTCCTCTTCGCCGCGCAGCTCTTCGAGCACTGCTGGAGGAGACGCCCAGGCGCAGCCCCGGCTCATCGGCAGCCCCGTTCACGGCCGCCTGCAGCCCGCGTCGAACAGCGTCAGCGTCGTCGAAGTTTCGTGCAGCGCGGCCGCAAAAGAGGAATGCAACGCCATGGACGACAACTGCAACGGCCAGATCGACGAGGGCTGCGGTTACGCCTCGGGGCAAGTGCAGGTCACCCTGGCATGGAATACCAGCGCCGACCTCGATCTCTACCTCAGCGATCCGGCCGGCGAGGTGTTGAGTTTTCAGCATCGACGTTCGGCCTCGGGCGGCTATCTCGACCACGACTCACGCGGCGAATGCCGGCCGACGCAGCGCATCAAAAACGTCGAGAACGTCTTTTGGGAAAACGCACCGCCCAAGGGACGGTACAAGGTCGAGGTGCATTATTGGGGCGAATGCAACACCGACGCCGGGCAGACCGAAGGCCGCGTTTCGGTATCGGTGGGCGGCAAGACGCTGGGAACCTACAGCGCCAGCTTGATGCCCAACCAACGCCTGACGCTGCCGACCCTCAACGGGGTGGTGGCCGGGTCGCAGGACGCGGGGTTCGG
>ERZ1066122.2994-NODE-2994-length-10251-cov-6.496469_pt1 | contig 10251 bp, 8 predicted proteins | sample MGYA00382769_ERZ1066122 | MGnify/ENA primary metagenome ERZ1066122 (study PRJEB33369, sample SAMEA5778352) | biofilm metagenome | biome: Industrial cooling water; feature: Water cooling tower basin; material: Biofilm | place: United Arab Emirates | collected...
CCGCGGAGGTGAATGGCGCGAGGTCGAGTTCGACCGCCCCGACCCGTACTTCCGCCACTACCGCTGAGGAGCACCAGACCATGACCACCCGAACCCCCCGCGTCACCCCCGAGTCGCTGATCCAGCCCGGCTCCGCCCAGAAGCGCCCCGGCCCGCGCGAGCAGTTCGGCGCCCGCGTTGCCAGCGCCGTCGAGCTGACGCCCAAGGCGGCGGCCCAGGCGGCCAAGCGCCAGGCCGAGAGCGCCCGGATCGCCAAGGCGAAGGCCACCGCACCGCCGACCCGCGACCAGCTCATGGGCGCCCGCATGTACCCGGGCCAGGCCACGCCCGAGCACGTGGCCGCTGCCAAACGGCACGGCGCCATCATCGCCACCGACAAGCCGCGGCAGAAGATCGAGCCGGGCTGGAACCCGCCGGCCGACACCCGGCAGCGTGAGGGGTGAGCATGGCCGCCGCCAGCAAAGTAGTGCGATCTGCTACGCCGAGGAAGCCGCCGAACGCCGGCAAGGGCCGCAAGAAGGGCGTGCCCAATCGCGTCCCTGCGCAGCTCAAGGAAGCGCTCCGGCTCGCCCTGGACGGGTTCGCCACCGAGATTCCGACCTTGCTCCAGAAGGTAGCCAGGAAGGATCCAGCCCGCGCTCTCGAACTGGTGGCCCGCCTCGGCGAGTACGTCGTGCCCAAGCTCGGCAGGACGGAGCACTCGCTCAGAGGCAGGACGCTCGAGGAGCTGGTCGCTGGAACCGAACGACTGGCCGCAGATCGCGCGCTCGAGGCGCTGCCGGCTGCCCCGGGCAGCTACGCCGTGCCGCTCGACGCCATCCCGGCTCGCCTGCCTGAGCTGCCCGCGACCGTCGCCGAGCCGGAGGCCAGCGAACGCCCGTCCGATACGCGCCCGCAGGCCGAACAAACCGACCGCACCGGCCTGGCCGCCGGGGAGCGAACCGTCGCCGACCTTCGCGCCAAGGCGCGCCAGTCGCTGCTGGCCGCTGACTACGACCCCTACCAGACCTACTGACCCAGGAGAGCGCCTTGAAGACAACGATCGAAGTCACCCTGACTGCTGGCGGTCAGACCACCGATGTTCTGACCCTTTCGGACAACGAGCGAGGGCGGGTTGAGCTCTCGCCCAGCCATCCGGGCGTGGTCGCCGTCATAGAGCAACAGCTCGATCGGAAGAACTTCCGAGTCCTGCAGACCGTCCACGGCACGTCGATGACCCTGGCGATTGCTGGTCCGGACGAGTTCCGAGTGCGGGCCATCGAAGTTCCCGACGGCGAGCAGCTCGACGTGGTGCTCACGGGCCACGTTGGAGAGCGCGAGATGCGCAGAACGATCGCCCTGACCCAGGCCGAGTACGACGCGCTGTCCCCCGACCCCAACATCTTTTACGTGATCGTCAATGCGGCCTGAGCCGCGAGGAGAACAGGCTATGCAAATCGAAAGCACCGCTGCGCAGGACGCCGTGGCCTTGGCCAAGGCGCGTAGCAACGAGCTGGCCAAGCGCCGGCAGGAACTGACTGCCCGCCGCGGCGCACTCGCCCGCGAGGTGCTGCTGCAGGGCGACGAGGCCAAGCGCGCCGAGCTGCAAAAGGTGATCGTCGAGCTCAACGCCCTCGGCGCCGAGGCCGAAGTGCTCCAGCAGGTGAGCCGCGAGGCCCAGGCTGAGTGGGAGATCGAGGCCCGCGAGGAAGCCAAGGCCCGCCTGTACGGCGGCCTGGATGAGGCCGAGTCGCTGCTGCAGGAGATCGAGGAGTTCACCGAGCTGGCGGCGCAAGTGATGGGCCGCTACCTGGAGGCGGTCGGAGTCGCCAAGCAACTGGCCAGCCGGGTGCAGGCGCGGCTTTACGCGGTGAGCGAGAACCGCAGCGGTTTGCAAGGGGAAGCGATGAAGCCCGACCTGGTGGGCAACATGTGCCTGCCCGGCGCTGAGGCCACCCGCGCGAGCGTGCTGGCCCAGGCCCGCCGCCGCATTGCCGCCCTGCGCAGTGACCTGGACCGGGGGCTGAAGGGCCCCAAGGCCGCCTGAGCGAGGAGAGATCACCATGCCTGTTGTTCCCCGCACCCAAGGCCCGAGCGTTGAGCAGCGCGGCCTGCAAGGCGGCATCCTCACCGTGCGTGCCGATACCCGCGGCGCTGATGCCATGGCCGCCGGCCTGCGCCAAGCCGGCGCCGTGCTCGGCGAAGTCGCCGAACGTGAGCAGACCAAGGCCGACAACGCCGCGCTGTTCGAGGCCCGCTCCCGGCTCGCCGATTGGGAGCGGCTACAGTTCGACCCCGAGAACCCCAAGGGCGTAAGCGCCCGCCGCGGCAAGGACGCCCTGGGCTTGGGCTCTGATATCGGCACCTCGTTCGAGCAGGAGCGAGCGCTGATCGAGCGCAATCTCAACCCGCGCCAGCGCGAGGCGTTCCGTCAGCTGTCCGGCGAGTTCGGGCTGCGCCTGCGCGAGCGGGTGGATCGCTACTCGGCCGAGCAGTACGAGGGCTACCTCAGCGCCAACGAGGAGGCAGCGCTCACCACCCTGGCCGAGCGCGCCGCCCTGGCCGGCCGTGAGGGCCGGCTCGATGCGATGGCCGACGAGGTGAACCTTGCCCAGGCCGCCATTGACCTGCAGGCCCAGCGACTCGGGCTCGGGCCGGAGGTGGCCGCCCTGCGAAAGGCCGAGTTCACCAGCCGCACCATGGTGGCCACGACCAGCGGTTTCCTCGAGCAGGGCGACTATGCCGGCGCGGTCCGGTTCTATCGCGCCAACGCTGAGGATCTGACCGAGGCCGACCGGGCTCGCATGGACGGCACGATCCGCAATGCCGAGCTCGAGCTGCGCGAGGTCGAGGAGGCCGCGACCCTGATGGCCAAGCACGGCACGGGCCTGGGCGCCGTGCGCGCCGCTGAGCGCATCGCCGACCCCATGCTCCGGGATCGCGTGGTCGCGCGCATCGACGCCGAGAGCCGGCGCCGGCAGCAGGCCCAGGCGCAAGCCGAGTCCGCCCTGGTCGCGCGAGCGTACGACGCCATCGCCGGCACCGACCCGGCCACGCCCATCGACCAGGCCGTGCCGCCCGAGGTGCTGGTCTCGCTGAACCCCCGCGACCGCATGGCCCTGCACAACTTCCAGTCGGCCCGGCTGCGCGGCGAGGAGATCCAGACCGACCCGAGGCTGTACGCCGACCTGTCGCTGATGCCCTCGGAGAAGCTGCTCGAGGTGGACCTCAACCGCCTGGTGCTCGAGCGCAGGCTCCACCCCGACCACGCCGACCGGTTCCGGCAGCAGCAGGAGGCTATCCGCAACCCGAAGCAGGCGAGCTTCCGCTGGTCGAGCGAGGAGGACATGAACCGGCAGATGGTCCACACGCTCGGGATCGCCGACGACAAGAACGCCCAGGGCAAGTACCGCATGGCCGTGGATGCCGCCGTCGCTCAGCGCGAGCGCGAGCTCGACCGCAGCCTGACCAAGCAGGAGCACTGGCAGCTGCTCAACGAGCTGGCCATCCCGGTGATGCGCGAGCGCTCGATCCTGGGCTTCCAGCTGGCCCCGGCGCGCCAGCGCTACTACCAGGTGCAGGGCGAGACCGAGGGCTTCTACCTCGACCCCGCCATCGAGACGCGGGCGCGCAACGCCCTGACGGCCTCGCGCAAGGCCGCAGGCCTGCCGCCGCCGACCGATGCGGACGTGAGCGAGTTCGTCCGCGCAAACGCCGAACGCTTCAACCGGGAGGGTGTCACCGATGGCAACGAATGAGGACTGGCTGAGCCAGGCGGCTGAGGACTTCGTGCAGCAGCAGGCGACGCGGGCGCGCGCCGGCGCCGTCGGGCAGCAGGACATCGGGCTCGATCCCGATGCGGCTGGCCAGGTGTGGCAGCAGGGCCAGGCCCAGGGCATCCCGCCCGAGGTGGCCCTGCGCAACGTGGACGAAATCCGCGCCGAGGCCGAGCGCAAGCGCATGGACGCGCTGGCCCAGCATTCGCCCGGTGTCGCCGGCTGGATCGCTGCGCGCCCTGAGCGCCTGACGGTGGCCAAGGACGATCTGGACAACGCCAGCGCCCTCGAGGCGGCGGTCACCGGGTACGTGGACACCATCTACCGCGCCCCCACCGGCGGCGTGCTGCAGTACGTCGGCAGCGCCCTGCGCGGCATGGGCGAGCTGCGCGACAGCTACGACCGCACCAGCGCCCGCCTGAGCATGGACGCCATGGAGCTGGTGTTCGGCGAGGAGTCCACCCGCGAGTGGTTCGGCGCGGATCGCTACGACGCCCTGCGGGCTGACCCGCTGGCTCCGTCCCGGGAACGGGTGCCGTTCTGGCTCGACCCGGCGGAGCTGGCGCGCCGCGGTGGCGACCAGGTGAGCGCGGGCGCGCAGGTGATCGACGTGCCGGACGAGCGCCGCAACTTCCTCACCGACGTGACCGGAGGCGTGGGCCAGCTCGGCGGCATGGTGGCGCAGAGCATCTTCGCTCCGCAGACCTTGCTCCCCTCGCTCCTGGGCAGCGGTGCCGACGTGCAGGCGCAGCGGGCCGAGGAAGCTGGCCAGGAAGGCACGGTCGCCGCTGACGTGGCCACGCTGGCCGGTGCTCCGGTGACGGCGCTGCTTGAGCGCTTCGCCCTGGGCAAGCTCATGGAGCGGGTGCCGCCGAAGATCCGCAACGGGCTGGGCCGCAAGCTCACCGACCTGGGCATGGCGTTCACCATCGAGGCCACGCAGGAAGCCACCGAGGCCGTGGCCCAGAACGCCATCACGGCGGTGACCACGAACCCCGACCAGCAGCTCACCGAGGGCGTGGCCCGCGAGGCCACCGTCGCCGGCACGGCCGCCAGCATCGTGCGCACGTTGCTCGGGGTGCGAAGCCCGCTGCGCCCTGTGGTGGAGTCGCAGGACGACCAGCGCACGCTCGACCAGCTTCACACCATCGGTGGCCAGCTCAAGGTCGCTGCCCGTGCGCCGGCAGAGGCCGAGGCCCTGGTCGAGGAAATCCTCGCCCGCAGCGGCCGGGGCCCGCAGCACGTGTACGTCGATGCGCAGGCCCTGGCGGCCGAGTGGCGCAGCCGCGGCCTGGACCCGGTGGATCAGGCGCAGGCCATCTTCGGGAGCGCCGAGGCCTTCACCGAAGCGGCCACCGCCGGCCATGACCTGCCGGTGCCGATGCCGCGCTACGTCGTGCACGCCACCCGCGCCCCGACGGCCGACGCCATCCGGCAGGCCACGCGCCTGGCGCCCGAGCGCCTGACGGCCGCCGAGATCGACGCGCTCGACATCGACACCGTGCTGGCCCGACAACTGCCTGAGCGCACGTCGGCCGAGACCCGCGCCGAGACCGAGGGGATGCTGCGCGACCAGCTGCTGGCGGCCCGCGTGACGCCGGAGGAAGCCACGACCCGCGCCCGCGAAGTGGCCGCCCGGATCATCGCCGCCGAAGACGAGGTGACGCTGGCCGAATCGGACTTCGCCGGCCTCGACCTTGGCCCCGAGCCGGGGAGCCTGGGCATCACCGACAGCCAGTGGAGCGGCTACCAAGCGCACCTCCAGGCGGCGCACGAGCAGGCCCGCAGCGCGGTGATGGAGCGGCTCATGTCCGCCGAGCAGCGCAAGCGCGAGCGCTGGTACACCGACGAGCAGGCCCGCGTGCGTGCGCAGGCGGAGGACGAGCTCGAGCTGCCGATGGCTACGCGGGCCTGGCAGATCCTCGCGGGGCGCGCCGAGGTCAACGGCGAGCCGGTGCCGGCGAACCTGGCCGGGCTCAAGCTCGACCGGGCCGCGCTGGTGGAGGCGTTCGGCAAGGACTTCGTGCAGGCCAACCTCAAGCCGCTGGGCGTGTACCGCACGCAGGGCGGCCAGAACCCGGACGCGGTGGCGGTGGCTCTGGGCTATCCCTCGGGAGACGCGCTGGTGCGCGCCCTGGCTGGGGTGAAGGCAACGCAGGTGCGCGCCGCGGTGGAAGTCGAGCGGCGGATGCGCGGGCGCGTGCCCGACGCGCTGTTCGATGGCAGCCTGCCCGACGTGGCGGCCGAGGCCCTGCACAACGACGCCCGGTTCCAGGCCCTCGACGCCGAGCTCGGCATCCTCGCCCAGCTCGCCAACGAGCCGCGGCCGGACGCCAGCAACCTGCGCCGCATGGCCGAGGCCAAGATCGACCAGGTGCAGATCGCCGACCTTCGGCCCGGGGTGTACCTGGCCGCTGAGCGCAAGGCCGCCCGGGAGGCGCAGGAGGCCAGCACCCGCCGCGAGTTCGCCGCCGCCCTGCAGGCCAAGCGCCGGCAGGCGCAGAACGCAGCGCTCTACGCGGCCGCGCGCCGCGCCCAGGCGCGCATCGACACGCAGGTGCGCTACGCCCGCAGCCTGAGCAAGAAGGCCGCGCGCGAGCGCCTGGGCCGGGCAGGTGCCGATCTGCTGGCCACGGTGGACGAGATCCTCGGGGCCTACAGCTTCCGCCCCGTGTCGGACGCCCAGCGCCGGCGCGAGGGCCGGCTGCGCCGCTGGTTCGATCGCATGGTCGAGGCCGGCGTGCAGCCGCAGGTGCCCGAGCACATGATGGCCCACCTCGATTCGGCCGACCGCGTGCACTACCGCGAGCTCACGCCCGCGCAGCTGCAGGCCGTCACTGAGACGCTGGAGCAACTCGATCACCAGGCCACCACGCTTGGCGAGCTGCGCCTGGCCGGCGAGCGCCTGCAGCTCGACGAGACCGCCGAGGAGCTCTCCCAGGCTATCCGGGCCAACCTCAAGGACCGCGGCCCGCCGCCGGCCTCGGAGGTGCTGCGCCGCACCTTGCTGGAGAAGGGCAAGCGCGCCTGGCGCATGGCCGGCGCGATCCTGATCCGCCCCCGGGCGCTGGCCGCCATGGTCGACGGCGAGGGCAACGTCGAGGGCGTGTTCCACCGTCGGGTGATCCGCCCGCTCGACAAGGCCCAGGCCGATTACCTGGACGCGATGAACGCCTACGGCAACAAGGTGTCGGCGCTGTTCGAGGCGCACCTCAAGGGCCGCGACCTGACGCGCCCGATCTGGATTCCCAGCATCGGCCAGAACATGACCAAGGCCGACCTGCTGGCGGTGGCGCTCAACCTGGGCAACGCCGGCAATATCCAGCGCCTGCGCGACGGCCGCCAGTGGGGCGACGTGCAGCTCATGGACATGACCCGGCACCTGGACAAGGCCGACTGGGACTTCGTGCAGGGCGTGTGGGACACGCTCGAGACCCTGTGGCCCAAGATCGCCGAGCAGCAGAAGCGGCTCACCGGCATCGAGCCGGGCCGCGTGCAGGCCCGTCCGATCAACACGCCCTTCGGCACCTACCGCGGCGGGTACTACCCCATCGTGTACGACCGCGAGTCGCCGGAGTGGCGCCAGTTCGGCCGCGAGGATGCCGACAGCTGGTTCGACCAGGTGGCCATGATGGCCCTGCCGCCCAACGGCCACACCGAGTCCCGTGTGCGCAAAGCCCGCATCCCGATCAAGCTCGACCTGGGCGTGGTTCCCCAGCACCTCTCGAGCATCCTCAAGGACCTGACGCACCGCGAGACGGTGATCAGCCTGCGCAAGCTGGTGCAGCACCACGACGTGATCGGCGCGCTGGGCGAGACCGTGGGCGTGGAATACCAGTCCATGCTCGAGGACAAGCTCAAGCAGGTGGCCACCGACCAGGTGATCGAGGCGGCCCGCTCCATGGACGGGCTGCGCAAGGTCTCGCGGGCGATCCGCCGGCACGTGGGCGTGATGGCCATGGGCCTGAACGTGGTTACCGGTCTCAAGCAGATCATCGGCCTGACCAACTCGATGGAGGTGCTCATGGCCCGCCACGGGGCCAAGGCGCCGCGCCTGCTGCTGCGGGGCTATCACCAGCTGCTGCACGGCTGGGGCGGCACCGTGGACGCGGTGACGGCGCTCTCGGGCGAAATGCGGCACCGGATGAGCAATGCCGACGCCGATATCCGCCTGGCGATGGATCGCTACCTCAGCGGCAAGATGCGCCCGGGTGTCCGGGGAGCGGCGGCCCGCACCATCGACGGAGCGCGGGTGCACGCCCATGTGCTGATCCGCTACGCCCAGTTCTACCTGGTCGACCTGCCGCTCTGGCTGGGTGCCCACTCCGGCGCGCTGCAGCAGGGCAAGAGCGCGGCGGACGCCATCGCCGCGGCCGACGACGCGGTGATCGTCTCCCAGGGCGCAGGCGGGGCCAAGGACACGGCCTTGATCGAGGGCAACGTGCCCGGCGTCGAGCTGTTCACCATGTTCTACAGCTACGCCAGCGCGTTCCTGCAACGCCAGGTGAGCCTGGGGCGCCAACTCGGCAAGGCCCTGGAGGGTGGCCCGCAGCAACTGGCCAGCGAGCTGCCGCTGCTCTCGGCGCGCATGACCATGCTGATGGTGCTGCCGGTGATCCTGGACGACCTGATCAGCCGCGCCGCGGGCAGCGCCGAGGAACCGGACGAGCCCGAAGGCTGGGCGAGCTACTACTTCATGCGCGTGCTGGCCTACCAGTTCTACGGCCTGCCGGGCTTCCGGGACATCGTGGGGGCGAAGTTCGGCTATCGGGCCACGCCGGCCGATGCCATCGGCAATGCCTACCTCAAGCTCGCCGGCGACATGGAGGACGCGCTCGCGGGCGAGGACGTGGAAGCCAGGAAGGTGGCGCGCAACACGGTGACCGCCGTCGGCTACACCGTGGGCCTGCCGCTGGCCGGGCCCTGGCGCCACGTGGACTACCTGTGGCGCGTGCTCGCCGGCGACGAGGAACCGGAGACGGTGCCCGAGTTCGCAGCCGCGGCGCTCATCGGCAAGCGCGAGGAGAAGTAAGGGGCTGGTCTTTCTCCAGCAGCGGAACCGGGATACGCCCCGCCTGTCGGGCGGGGCCAGTCGGTCCTGTTGATCGCCGGGCCTTTCGGGCAGAGACTCAGGCCATGAGCTCCCGCAAGCCACCAGCACCGAAGCCGCCGGCAGCGCCCAGGGCGAAGCCCGAGAATCTCGGCCGCCTGGATGCCAACGCCAAGATGCCCGAGATCCCGCCAGGGGCCACGGTGACCGTGCGGCTGGTCAACCGAAAGCGATAGCTGGCAGCTACTTCCTGCGCCGCCTCGGCCTCCTCGGCGGCACCGTGACCACCACCGGCGGCCCGGGATTGTAGGACGGCGGCGGCATCGGCCAGCTGCTAGGGCCGTAGCCTGGGAAGCCGCGGGGGTCAGGAGGTGAGGGAGTGGGCTTATCGGACATCGTAGCAGCGTGAGGTCGACAAGACTCACGGGCTGAGACCGCGGCACTGCGGACTTAGCGCAACCTGGTGTAGCGGAGGGCTTCCTTTGCAGCGCTGATTACTGGCTCCGTATTCCGCAGACTCCAATATCCCTTGTCGTCGACGACATGCTCCTCATTCCACGCGTTCCGGTGGCGGTCAACAGCATCGATGAACTTCCTTCGTTGTCTTCGAGAAAGCCGAGTAGTGAATTCGTACATTTCGCCGGCGCCCGGTCTAGGCCAGTTGCCATCTGGATGAAGTGTGACTTTCACGAGCCACTCGCGAATCGGACGCGCCGCGGCGTTGAACTCCTGGCGACGATCTCGCCATAGGGTCAGGCGATGGCCAAGCAGCATGCCCAATCCGAACATCAAGAGGCTGACGATAGACGCCTCTGTCAGGCTGATCATGAGCCGAACATTCCGGATGATCGGATCGCCCGTGTCGCCTCCCGGTGCGCGTCCTCTTCCTTTCTGTGTTCCGCCTCGACGGTCTCGCGGTCAACGGGAAGTACCAGCGGTACGGTGAATTTCACCGAGTTCGCACTCCTATGGCTCTCGTCCTGAGATCGTTGAGTCCCGAGGCCTACTGTCGCGACCAGAACACCGACTCGCCCCGTGTTGCCCGCGGATGAGGTGGCCTCAATCGAAACGTCGAATGCAACGTCAACAATCGCTCGGCGCGTGTGCTGCTCAATTGGTTGGCTGGTACTTATGGCCCGGGGATTTACGACGCCACCCAGCGCCTCTATGCGAGCTGTTGCCTCATGAACACCCTCACAGATCTCGGTGAGCACCGAACTGATGAAGTCCTTTAGCTCCGCCATGCCTAGCCCTCGCAGTTTGGGACAAATTTGGGACAACGCCCCCACTAGGCCACAATAACGGGGACTGTTGGGGAATGCGGAAGTCATTGATTTTTCTATTGTGGAGTGTTGGCGTATGTTGCTGATTATTGTGGGATTTCGCTCTTGAAAACCGGCGAAGGGTCAAACCTTCCGTGGGTTCGAATCCCACCTCTTCCGCCAA
>ERZ1066122.2997-NODE-2997-length-10240-cov-5.184094_pt1 | contig 10240 bp, 5 predicted proteins | sample MGYA00382769_ERZ1066122 | MGnify/ENA primary metagenome ERZ1066122 (study PRJEB33369, sample SAMEA5778352) | biofilm metagenome | biome: Industrial cooling water; feature: Water cooling tower basin; material: Biofilm | place: United Arab Emirates | collected...
CGCCACGGGGGGCGATTCGCGCGCCGCCGCGCTCGACGTGATCCCGTCGGAGCTGGTCGAGGCGATCACCATCAAGAAGTCGCTCACGCCAGACATGGATGGCGACACGCTCGGCGGTTCGATCGAGATCGAGACGACCAGCGCATTCAGCCGCACCAAGCCTTACGTCGGGGTGAGCGTCGAAGGATCGTACAACGACCTGCGTGATGCATGGAGCCCCAAGGCTGGCCTCGACTTCTCCATTCCTTTGAGCGACAGTTTCGGCGTGGCGGGCGGCTTCAGCTATTACGATCGCCGGTTTTCCAGCGACAATGTCGAAGCAAGCGGTTGGGCGACCACCGACGACGGTGTGGTCTATGCCGAGGAGGTCGATTATCGCGACTATGATGTCACGCGCGAGCGGATCGGAGCCAGCCTGTCGTTCGATGCGCGGGTCGGCGAGACGACCGAACTTTATCTGCGCGGCCTCTACAGCCGGTTCGATGATGACGAGTTCCGTCGCCGCCTGATCTTCATCTTCAGCGAGGAACCAGCGAGCGGCACCGATACCACCGCCAGCTTCGATTCCGCCGACGGCCGGATCGAGGTGCGTCGCGACATCAAGGACCGCGGTGAGGCGCAGGAAATCCGCACTGCGTCCTTCGGCGGCAAGACCGAGCTGGACGGCTGGAAGTTCGTCTACGACGCGTCGTGGTCGCGCGCGACGCAGACCGAGGCGGGCTCGACGGATCCCATGCGTTTCCGTCGCCGTACCGCCAGCGCGGGCCAGCTGGGCGTGACTTTCGATTATTCGGATCCCCAGGTTCCCGGCTACACGATCGACTTCGGCGAGGCAGGGTTCCTCAACCCCGCCAATTATGGGCTGACCTTGTTCGAGCGGACGACCGAGGAGGATGCCAAGGACGAGGAGTACGCGCTGCGCGCCGATGTAACCCGCGAGATCGCGCTCGACAGTGGCACCTTCGAAATCCAAGCCGGCGCCAAGATGCGTTGGCGCGACAAGGGTCAGGACTTCACCATCGACCTGTACAACAGCTTTGCCGGGGGGCTGACGCTCGACCGGCTCGCAGGTCCATCGTCTTATGGGCTGGCGTCGATCGACCCCGTTCCCGGGACCGAGGCCCTGCGCGATTTCCTCGACCAGAATGGCCTCACCGGCTTCGTGCGGAATGACTTCGAAAGTACCTTCGTTTCGGCCGCTGAAGATTACCAGGCCAGCGAAGACATTCTGGCGGGCTACTTGCTCGGCCGCTACGTCACTTCGTCGCTGAGGGTCATCGGCGGCGTTCGCGTGGAGCGGACGGAGAACGAATTCTCGGCCAATCGCCTCGAAATCAACGAAGACGCCGAAACGCTCGCCATCGTTCCAGTCGGGTTCGAACGCAGCTACACCGACTGGTTGCCCAGCTTGAACGTCCGCTTTGAACCGACCACCGACCTCGTCTTGCGCGCCGCCGCTTACAAGAGCGTCGTGCGCCCGCGCATCGCATCGGTCGCGCCACGCTTCATCATCGAGGAAAATGAAGACGGCGAGCGTTCGGGCGCGTTCGGCAACCCCGATCTCCAGCCGTTCAGCGCTTGGAATTTCGACGCGGCTGTCGAATACTACTTCGCGCGTGACGCGGCGGTTTCGTTCGGTGCGTTCTACAAAACCATCAAGGATTTCATCGTCACCGGCGAATTCGATGACCTGACGTTCAACGGCATTACCGTCGATGAAGGCACCGTGCCGCTGAATGGCGAGAAGGCAACGGTCAAGGGGCTGGAATTCTCGTACCAGCAGGCGCTGACCTTCCTGCCCGCCCCGCTTGACGGGTTGCTGGTCAACTTCAACTACACCTTCACTGACACACAGGGGCAGCTCGCTGATGGCGAACTAACCACGGGAAGGTTCATCCCGCTGCCGGCGTCGTCGCGCCACACCATCAACGCGGTGCTCGGTTACGAGAAGGGTCCGCTCAGCCTGCGCGCGGCGGGCGCCTATCGCTCAGGCTATCTCGACGAGATCGGCGGAGATCCGGAAGAAGACCGCTACGTCGACAAGCACATGCAGGTCGATTTCACTGCCAAATACCGGGTGACGCCGAACATCCAGTTGATCGGCGAGTTCATCAACGCATTCGATGAACCCTATTACGCTTTCCAGAATGGCCCCGACGGGCGCCGACTGCTTCAGTACGAAGAATATAGCTGGACGGCGAAGATCGGCGTAAAGGCGACCTTCTGATGCGCCCGGCCATGATCTCGCTTGCCCGCCCAACGCTGCTCGGCCTCGTGTTGATGGGCACCGCGCTTCCGGCGTGCGCGCAGGAGCGCGTTGCCACCGTCGTGCCGATGGTCGGCACGCCGGCGGCGGGCATGCCATTCGCCGCGACCGGCTATCCCGACCGGGTCGTGATTACCCCGGGCGCGAATCCGGCGGCGGAAATGGGGATTGCCTGGCGTACCGACACACGGCAATCAGTGGCGGAGCTGCAACTTGCACCGGCGATCGACGGGCCCAACGTGGCCCATTTCGCGCAAGGCCTCACGGGTACTTCCGCGCCAATCACCACCGAAAACGGCGCGGCGATTTATCACCAGGTCCGGCTGACTGGGCTAACTGCGGACAAACCGTATCTCTATCGCGTCAAGGGTGCCGACGGTTGGAGCGAATGGCACCAGTTCCGCACCGCGGCGGCACAGTTCCGGCCGTTCACGTTCCTGTATTTCGGCGATACGCAGAACGACATCCTTTCGGTCGCGGCGCGGGTAATCCGTCAGGCGTTCATCGCCACCGCCTCGCCCGCGCTGGCAATCCACGCGGGTGACCTGGTTGCTCAGCGCGCGGAGAAGGTGCACGACGATGAATGGGGCGAATGGCGCGCGGCGGGCGGGCACCACGTTGCCAGCATCCCGCAACTCCCGGCAAGCGGCAATCATGAATATGTCGACGCGACATTTCCCGATGGAAGCGAGACTCGGCTGCTGGGGCCGCACTGGCCGTTGAGCTTCGCGCTCCCGACAAATGGCGCAGAAGCGGCCAAGGCGACAACCTATTCGGTGGATTATCAGGGCGTGCGGTTCATCGTGCTCGATGGCACCGCCGCGATCGACCTGGGCGCGATGGACAGCCAGGTGGCCTGGCTCGATGGGCTGCTGGCGGACAACCCCAATCTCTGGACCGTGGCGCTGTTCCACCAGCCGATCTTCACCTGCGCGCGTCCCGAAGACACGGCCGAACTGAAAGCACAGTGGAGGCCGGTGTTCGAGCGGCGCAACATCGACCTCGTCCTCCAGGGTCACGACCATTGCTATGGCCGCCTGACCAGCGAGGCGGGGCGTGCAGCCAGTGCCGCGGCCCGGGCCGAAGGCGCGGCACAGGGGCCGGTCTATCTCGTGTCGGTGACCGGCGCGAAGATGTATGGCCTCAACAGCCGGTCCGCGACCCAGCCCGACCGAGTGGCCGAGGACACGCAACTCTACCAGCGCATCGATGTCGAGGCGGACCGGCTGGTCCTGCGGGCCTTTACCGCGACCGGGCGCCTGTACGACGGGTTCGAGCTTGTTCGCGCTGGTGACGGCACCAAGCGCATCCGCACGCTGGCGGAGGTCACCGGCCCAGACCGGCGCTGTACCGGTACGACTGGGCCCGACGGTGCTCCGTGCGTGGCGGAGGTGAAAGATTGAACCGAATTCCGGCTACCAGGCAAATCCCTGGCCTAGGCGAGGGACTCCGCCAGCACGGAGTGGCGGGGTACTGGCAATTCCCATGACAGGTTTGGCCGCAGTCGTTCGGTGAGGAAATCCACGAAAGCACGCACGCGCATCGGGATTACCTCGTGTTGGGGGAACACGGCGTAGAATGATGTCCCCGGGGTCCGCCAGCGGGGCAGGATTTCCACCATCGCGCCGCGCGCCAGGTCGCGCTTGCAGATGAAGTCGGGGAGGGCCGCGATGCCAAGCCCGGACAGCACCGCCTGGCGCAGCAGCATCATGTCGTTGCAGGTCAGGCGCGGCCGGAATTCGACCCGCACCTCATCATCCCCGCAGGTCATGTCCCAGTGCGCGCGCGCGTCAACGGTGCCCCAGGCGAGCAGGTCGAACCGGGGCAGGTCGACATGGCTCTGCGGCATGCCGTTGCGTTCGACATATCCGGGCGCGGCGTAGATGCCATGCTCGCTCGCGCCCAGCTTGGTGGCGAGCAAAGAGGATTCGGCTTGGGGCAGGCGCCCCGCAATGATCGCCAGGTCGAATCCGCCCTTCAGCAAGTCGACCTGTTCGTCGGCGAGCACGCTGACCAAGCGCACGTCGGGATATGTTTCGAGATAGTCGGTCAGCAGCGGCCCCAGCATCGAGCGGTCGAGTTCGTGCGGCACCGCGATCCGCAACACCCCCTGGGGCGAGTTGTGCTGTACCTGCACAGCGCGTTCGCCGTCGCGCAGCACGCCAATGCAGCGGCGGCTGTATTCGAAGAAGATCAACCCCTGCTCGGTCGGCGAAACGCTGTGCGTGCTGCGACGCAGGAGCTGGGCACCGAGGTGCTCCTCCAGGCGCGAGACCTTACGGCTCACGCTCGATTTCGGGCAGCCAAGCGAGCGAGCCGCGCGCGTGATGCTCTCCAGCTCGACCACACGCGTGAAAGTCAGCAGGTCGTTGAGTTCGATCATCGCGCGTGTTCTCCCGCATCGCAGGATATCGTTCCATCTGGCGCAACACAATGTTCCATCGCGCGGGCTATTCGCTGCGTCATGCGGCCGTCATCTGGGAGATGCAGCGGCGAATTCGGACGCATCGAGATTCGGAAAAAACGCGCGCTGAAACATGGGAGAGAACGATGGCCACTTCGACAGTCAGCCGCGAACAGCGGGTCGCCCGCGCCATGATCCGCGCCGCGCTGCTTGCCTCGGTCGCAACCGCCGCCCCGGTGCTGGCTCAGGACGCCGCCGGGCCACAAGCTGGCACCAGTGAAGAAATCATCGTCACCGGCTCGCGCGCATCGCGCCAGCAGGCTTTGGAACGCAAGCGTGAAGCGCCCACCATTATCGACGCCGTGTCTTCCGATAACGTGGGCAAACTGCCCGACTACAACCCGGCCGAAGCCATCCAACGCCTGCCTGGTGTTTCCACTCAGCTCGACCAAGGCGAACCGCGTTACGCGGTCATCCGCGGCGTCGATCCCAACCTCAACGATGTGACCGTCGACGGCAATCTGGTCGGCGCTCCCGAGGCGGAGGGGCGTCGCGTCTCGCTCGACACACTGCCATCGGACCTGGTCGCCGCGATCGAGGTGGTCAAGGCGGTAACACCCGACATGGATGCGAACGCAGTCGGCGGGAATATCAACATCGTCACGCCGTCGGCGTTCGACCGCCCCGACGATTTCTTCTTTGCCAGCGTGCGGGGCACCTACAACAAGAAAGCTGATCGCCTGGGATATGGCGGGAGCGCCAGCTACGGCGCGAAGTTTGGGCAGAACGATGATTTTGGAGTGGTGATCGCGGCCAGCTACAATCGCCGCCCGTTCGACAGCGACCTTTACGAAGCGCTGGGCTGGGCCGAGATCGAGCCGGGGACCTTCGCGCCCAACCAGATACGCCTGTTCGATTACGAGATCGTGCGGGAGCGGATCGGCGGCATCCTGAACCTGGAATACCAGCCCAGTGACAGCCTGAAGCTGTACCTGCGGAATATCTACACCGAGTACACGGACAAGGAAGGGCGTGATCAGCTCGACTTCGAATTTGGCGAGGGTACGCAGACCCGCGTGGGCCCTAACCAGTTCAGCTACGACGAGGGCGTTGCTTTCCGCGAATTTCGCCAGAACGAGCAGACGCAGACCATTTACAACATCTCGCCCGGGGGCGAGATCGTGTTCGGCGGGAATACGACGCTGAGCTTCAATTATACCCATGGCCGGGCGGAGGAGATCACGCCGGTCCGCAACGATGTGGAATTTCAGAGCCGATCCGATCTCGGCAGCGCAATCGAGCTGGGCGGGCCGCGGGTGGAGTTCACCAATATCGACCCGCTTTATTTCGACCCCAACGATTTTCGTTTTCGCCGGGCGTTCTTCCGGACCGAGGACATCGTGGAAAAGCTGAACGCGGTTAAAGTCGACCTCCAGTTCGATTTCGCCAGTGAGCAACCCGCGTTCGTCAAGATTGGCGGCAAGTTCATCGATCGCAACAAGGATCGTGACGTCAGCCGTTCGCGCTTCGATGTGACGCGCAATGTCGATCTCGCCGACCTCGGGCTGGCCTTGCCCGAACCAGCAAACTTCTTTGGCGGCTATCCGTTTGGCCCAACCTTCAGTTATCCTGGCATTATCGACCTGTTCAACGCGGATCCCACGCTTTTCCGACTGAACGGCGAAGTGACGCTCGAGAATGAATTCAATCTCGATTACACGATCGATGAGAAGATTTACGCGGGATACGTGATGGGAAGCGCGGAACTTGGCGCGCTCACCGTGCTCGGCGGGTTGCGGGTGGAACACACCGACGCGCGTTATGGCGCATTCGCTGTGTTCGATGCCGACGGCGACGGTGATCTTGAGCCGAGCGACATCACGCCGCTTACTGGGCGCAACACCTATACCGACGTGTTGCCCGGCCTGCACCTGAAGTACGCGCCAAACTCCGACTGGCAAGTGCGCGCGGCCTGGACCAACACCATCGGACGGCCAAACTACGACCAATCGGTGCCCACCTTCGCGGCAGAGGATGGCGAAGGCGAGGCGGGGAACCCCGACTTGCAGCCTTTCCGCGCGATGGGTCTGGACCTGTCGGCCGAATTCTATCCCGATAGCGAGAGCATCGTGTCCGCGGCGCTGTTCTACAAGCGGATCAAGAACCCGATCTTCAATCGTACCATCTTCGACGTGACCTTCAACGGCGTCGATCTTGATGAACTGACGAGGCCGGAAAATGCCGACAGTGGCTGGTTGCTGGGCGTTGAGGCGAACGTGCAGTATCGTTTCACCATGCTGCCCGCACCGCTGGACGGGCTGGGTTTCTCGCTCAACGGCACCTACGTCAAGTCACGGGTCGACGTGTTCGGGCGCGAGGACGAGAACATTCCCTTCTTCCGCCAGTCGAAATGGATCGCCAACGCAGCGCTGTTCTACGAACGCGGCCCGTTCGAGGCGCGCGTGGCGCTCAGCCATCGTTCCCCTTACCTCGAAGCAATCGGCGGCGATGCCGACGAGGATATCTACTTCGACCGCCGAACCCAGTGGGATGCCAAGGCGAGCTATCGCATTACCGAGGCGTTCGAGGTGTTCGGATCGGTTTCCAACTTCACCACGACGTCGCGTAATGAATTTCAGGGCATCCGTGCGCGCCGACTGGCCGAGGAGCGCTATGGCCCGACCTTCAATTTCGGCGTGAGTGCAAATTTCTAGGCGCGGTTGGTTCCCCGGTCGGCAAGGGAGTAGGCTGGTCGCATGATGCTCGTCCTGATCCTTCTCGCGCTGGTCGCGTTCATCGTGCTCGCGACTGCGCGGTGGAAGCTGCACCCGTTCCTCGCGCTTGTCGCGGCCGCTCTGCTTGGCGGCATCGCTTATGGGCTGCCGCTGGCGGAGTTGCCGGGGCTGGTTGGCGAAGGGTTCGGTGCAATTCTCGGCTCGATCGGGATCGTCATCCTGCTGGGCACCGTGATCGGGGTTATCCTGGAACGCAGCGGTGCGGCGATCACGATGGCCGAGACGGTGATCCGGCTCCTCGGCAATCGTTTCCCGACTTTGTGCATGAGCCTCATCGGCTATATCGTCTCGATCCCGGTGTTCTGCGATTCAGGGTACGTCATCCTCAATTCGCTCAAGAACGCGATGGCGGAGCGGATGCGCGTGCCGACCGTGGCCATGAGCGTGGCTTTGGCGACGGGACTCTATGCGACGCATACTTTTGTCCCGCCCACGCCCGGCCCGCTGGCGGCGGCGGGCAACCTCGGGCTCGCCAACCTTGGCCTCCTGATCGGGGTCGGGCTGGTCGTGGGGCTAATGACCGCGCTCGCCGGGATGGCGTGGGGTAATCGGTATCTCGGCCGCGAGGTGGCGCTGGTGGATACTCCGCTTCCCGCCGCGCCCGAGGCGTTCGCCGAGGAACGGGCCCGGCCCGGCGCGCTGGCCGCCTTTGCGCCGATCTTCGTGCCGATCGCGCTGATATGCCTGGGCTCGGTCGCCGCTTTCCCGACCGCTCCGCTGGGCGAGGGAGCCCTTGCGGCGGCCGCGCGGTTCGTCGGGCATCCGATGGTCGCGCTGCTCGTTGGCCTTGGCGCCGCCGTCAAATTGTTGCCGCGTGGTGAGCGGGCCGGGCAGTTCGGGCGCCATACCACCGACGGTCTAGTCGCGGCAGCGCCGATTATCGCCATTACCGGCGCGGGCGGGGCATTCGGCGCGGTGCTGAAGGCGACCCCGCTCGGCACCACAATCAGCGAGGCGCTGGTTACTTACAATCTTGGCCTGCTCGCCCCATTTCTGATCGCGGCAGGTCTCAAGAGCGCCCAGGGATCGACCACCGTGGCGCTGGTGACCACCTCGGCCATGTTCGCGCCGATGCTGGGCGATCTCGGCTTCGACAGCGACATGGGGCGGGTGCTGCTGGTGCTCGCGATCGGGGCGGGGGCGATGACCGTCAGCCACGTCAACGACAGTTTTTTCTGGGTTGTGTCACAGTTCAGCCGCATGCCGCTGTCACTCGCCTATCGCGCCTTTACCGCCGCCACGCTCGTGCAAGGGCTAACCGGCATCACGACCGTTTATCTGCTGAGCTTCATCCTGCTATGACAATCCTTGCAATGCTTTCCGCCGCGGCGCTGGCCGCGCCCGCCCCCTCGCCCGACGTGGTGGCGCGCTTCGTGGCAGACGAGGCACGCCAGGGCGTGGCCGCCGATGGCGAACATGTCTATGTCAATGCCAACAGCGCCATCGGGAAATACGACAAGCGGACCGGCGAACGGGTCGATGCCTGGCAGGGCGAACCGGCCCAATTCATCCACATGAACAGTTGCGCGGTGGTGGCGAAGGAGTTGGTCTGCGCCGCCTCCAACTATCCCGCAACGCCAATGACCAGTTCGGTCGAGTGGTTCTCTCTTGCGCCGCTGGCCCATGTCCGGAGCCGAAGCCTGGGGCCCGGGCGTGGATCGCTGACCTGGCTCGACTGGCATGACGGGAGCTGGTGGGCCACATTTGCCAATTATGACGGTCGCGGGGGTGAAGCGGGCCGCGATCATCGACTGACCACAATGGTGCGATTGGACGCGGATTTTCGCGAGCAGGGGGCCTGGCTGTTCCCTGCCAGCGTCCTCGACCGGATGAAGCCCTATTCCAGCTCGGGCGGGGCATGGGGGGCGGACGGCCTTCTCTATGTTACCGGCCATGACCTTCCCGAGGTCTACGTGCTGAAGTTGCCGCAAGCCGGCTCGCAGCTTGTCCATGTGGCGACCCTGCCGTTGGGCAGCAACGGCCAGGCGATCGACTGGGATCCCGACGCGCGGATGCTATGGTCGATAAACCGCCCCACGCGCGAGGTACTGGCGACGCGCGTCCCTCCAGTCGAGGTTGCGGGCGAATGATTGACACCGCTCATGCGAGATCGCCGGACCAGGCGGTTCGTCAGATCCTGCTGAACCTGTTTCGCGAAGTAGTTCGTTCGGTGTCCGCCGAGGCGTGCATGCCGGCCCGCCTCGACCGGGCGGTCGACGGCCGTACGCTCGTCATTGCGCTTGGCAAGGGCGCGGCGGCCATGGCAGCGACTGCGGCGGCCCGGATCGACGGCCCCTGTGATGGGCTGGTTATAACCCGATCGGGCCATGCGGGACCGCCGCACCGGCTTCCACCCCACTTCGAGCTGATGGAGGCCGGGCATCCCGTGCCCGACACCGTGAGCACGGCGGCGGCCAACCGCGCGATGGAACTGGCCAGCGCGCTCGGGCGGCGCGACCGGTTGCTGATGCTGGTTTCGGGTGGCGGTTCGGCCCTGATGTCGATGCCGGCACCGGGGGTCACATTGGCCGACAAGCAGGTGGTGACCCAGTCGCTGCTCCGCTCGGGCGCCACGATTGGCGAGATCAACTGCGTCCGCAAGCATCTGTCGCGGATCAAGGGTGGGCGGCTGGCGGTGGCGGCAGCGCCCGCGCAGGTAACGACCTGGCTCATTTCCGATGTGCCGGGCGACGATCCCTCGTTCGTTGCCAGCGGACCTACGGTTGCCGACCACACGACCCTGGCTGAGGCGCGCGACATCATCAAGCGGTACCG
>ERZ1066122.2998-NODE-2998-length-10238-cov-12.723755_pt1 | contig 10238 bp, 8 predicted proteins | sample MGYA00382769_ERZ1066122 | MGnify/ENA primary metagenome ERZ1066122 (study PRJEB33369, sample SAMEA5778352) | biofilm metagenome | biome: Industrial cooling water; feature: Water cooling tower basin; material: Biofilm | place: United Arab Emirates | collected...
ACCGCATCATGTTCCTGCGCAACGAGCGCGAGCTTGGCGTGAAGAACGGCACGCTCGGCACTGTCGAAGAGCTAACGCCGCAGCGCATGTCTGTGCGCACCGATGATGGCCGCAGCCTTGCCTTCGACCTCAAGGACTATGCCTATGTTGATCATGGCTACGCAGCTACGATCCACAAGGCGCAGGGCATGACAGTAGATCGGGTGCACGTGCTCGCCACGCCGGGCATCGACAGCCACGGGACCTATGTCGCGCTGTCGCGGCACCGCGACGGCGTCGCGCTTCACTACGGGCGTGAAGACTTCTCCGACCAGAGCCGCCTTGTGCGCACACTCAGCCGTGAGCGCGGCAAGGATATGGCAAGCGACTACGCGCGTGTTGATCCAACGCAGGCCTTCGCCGAGCGGCGGGGGATCACCTTCCGCGAGCGGGTCACTGAAATCATCCGCAAGGTGCCCGAGAAGGTGCGCGGTATATTTGATGGGCTGCGCTTGCCCAGGACCGGTGTTCCGGAACCGGCGGCGCCCGAGCGGAAGGTGGTCGACGATCCGGAGGCAGAGCTGCGCCGTGCCCGCACCCGAGCGCTCATTCGTCACGCGCGCGCGGTGGATGACATCTTCACCGCCCACGATGCAGGCGGCAAGGGTAGCCTCGACCAGCTGCGCGAGCTTCGTGAGGCCCGCAAGGCCTTCGAGGAGCTACGTCCCCACGGTCCGGCAGATGCCGAGGCCGCTTACATCAAAGCCCCGGAACTGGCGCGCGAGGCCAGCAGCGGTCAGGTCCGGCGTGCTGTTCAGGCGCTCCAGCTTGAAACCGAACTGCGCACCGATCCGCAGCGCCGCGCCGACCGTTTTGTCGAACGTTGGAAGGAGCTGAAGCAGACCGGCGAACGCCAGTACCGCAATGCCGACATGTCCGGCTACAGGTCAACGCGATCAGCGATGGGCGACATGGCAAAAAGCCTCGAACGCGATCCGCAGCTGGAGTCGATTCTGGCCAGCCGAAAGCGTGAGCTCGGGATCGGCTACGACACAGGCCGCAAGCTCGGCGCAGAGCTCGCGTTCACCCACGGCATCTACCTTGGCAGGGGACGGGGGATCGGGATCTGAATCTTGCTAAGTACCAAACGCCACTAGAATGCGAGTTCCCATGCTCTTACAAGCGTCGCGAAGAACTCTGGCATTTCCTCCTCAAATTGCTGCTGAGATATCCCTTCGCCGACTTGGCGAGCGAGTACGATCTTTTGCTGCCCACTCATTCCCTGCACTTGCTGTGCAGCTCTCTGCCATGGCGCGGGATAGCTTTCTTCCATGCTACCTTTGGCAAGTTCGCGAAACTGCCCGCTTTCGATGAGCTTCGGATAAGCAGCCTTGAAGTTGTCGACTGCCTCACGCTGTTGTTGATGATCAATGAGAATCATCAGCCGATTAGTGTAGATGCTCTCGTGGAAATGGCGGTATGCGCGATCGACGAGTGCGAATGAGCGGCGAGCGGCAGTCATGTCGCCGTTCGCCGGGATTACGTGCACCCGGGGTCGAGGCCCATAGTGGCGCTCGATGACCCTGTTCAAGAATTCAACCTCGGACGCTCCCTCGACGATAATAAAATTTCTGGGTAGCAAAAGGTCGGCAGGACTGCCACCAAGAAGATCATAAATAACTGATGGCTTGCCCGCTGATCCAATGGGCACAACAGTTGTTTGTCGATCGATCTTTTCAACGCGAAAAAGCAGCTGTAGTTCGTCCTCATCGGCCACCAACACGGAAGAATGGGTATTGATAAAAACTTGGTCCCCAGCCCTTGCGATTGCAAGCAAGGCGTCCTTAAGCTTGCGCTGGGCGGACGGATGTAAATGCAATTCTGCCTCGTCAATTAAGAACGCGAAGATCTTTCCCGCTTCCTCCTCTTGTTCGCGGCGATGCGCGCAGTAGGTCTGTAGGATAGCGAGCATGAGGGCGCGCTGCATGCCATCGCCTTTTTCCCGAGCATCGGTGCATATCCCGTCGTCAATCTGGGTGTCGAAGCTCTTCAGCAGATCGTCAAAGACGGGTGCGGTCACTTCGAATGTAACGTCAGCGCAATCCGGAAATTGCTTCTCAAGCTGTAGCTTTACCTTCCCACTCAGTTCGTCCAGCCGTACGCGAACTTCAGATCCAGGCGAGGAGAATAGTTCGTCAAATTTTGACCGAAACTGCATGTATTCTTCGTTACGCTCAAGAATAGCGTTGAGAACGCCGGATAGCATGTTGGAAATAGGCGAGTTCTTACTGTATTTTGCATATTCCATCGGAGCGATAGATGTACTTATATATTCGAGCTTTGGCAGAAAGTCGTTTAGCGCAGCATCGAATCCAGTTGGATTCTTCTCTAACCACCCCCCTTGAGCGTCGGAATATATCTTGCGTGTCTTTGGATCAACACTGCTGCGGCGGATACGTACGCGGTCTTGCCCTGCGATTGCCTTCTCAATCGATGCGCGATTGCGCTCATTCAGCATCTTGCCCAAGCCATCTTGCACATTGGCAAATTCAATCTCGACTGACACCTCAGCATTCCCGGCGCGTCCGAAGCGAATTTTTTCGATGTCGCCCTTCCCGGTGTAAAACCATTCGATGGCCTCAAAGAGGTTCGTCTTTCCATGATTGTTTTGTCCCACAAAGACGTTGAACAGTCCTACCTCAACAGAAGCAGCTTCGATTGAGCGAAACCCACTGATTCTTATCGCGTGTATCTTCATGTCGCCCCTGGCATCAGTCATGTGACGGTGCTTCGCTTTTCCGCACCCCAGCATATTGCCTCGCGAAGGGATCGGCGTCGATGGGCTTAAAGCCGATGGTGCAATAGGGCCGATGGGCAATAATGCGTGCCGGTGGCAGTTTTCGTCGCGTCTAAGGGGAGGAAGTTGGTTGAGCGGGGTTTACGATTTCCACACTCTTTCGCCTCTCGACTTTGAGGAGTTGGTCCGTGATCTGCTCCAAGCAGAGTGGGGAGTGCGCCTCGAGAGCTTTGGGTCGGGCGCAGACCGTGGCGTCGACGCGCGACTGCTCAACGGGCCCGATCTTACAGTGGTTCAGGCGAAGCACATGCTCGGATCAGGCTACCGGGCGCTGCTGCGAGTGTTGCCAGCCGAACGGGACAAGATGATCGCATTGGCTCCGAGCCGATACGTGCTCGCCACCTCCCTCACCCTCACCCAAGCGCGCAAGGATGAGATCGTGGCAGCGATGGCGCCCGCACCGCTGGTCCCACCCGATGTGCTCGGCCAAGAAGATCTCAACAACCTCCTGCGCAGCCACGACACGGTAGAACGGCAGCACTACAAGCTGTGGCTGAGCAGCACCGCTGTGCTTGAGAGAATTCTGCAAGCGGGCGTCTACAACCGGACCGCGGCAGAGATGGACATCATCACGGAGATGGTGCCCCGCTTCGTCCAAAACGGCAGTGTCGAGGAGGCTGAAGCCAAGCTTGCAGAAACGGGCGCACTAATCATCGCTGGCCCACCTGGTGTGGGCAAATCGACGCTCGCGCGCATCTTGCTTTGGAGGCACGCCGAACAGGGCTGGCGCGTGTTCGTAGTAGACTCGCTTGAAGAGGCCATAACGGTGGCCGATCCCGGCGAGCGCAGACTGATCCTGCTAGATGACTTTCTAGGCCAAGTGCGCCTGTCCGAAGATCACTTGCGCGGCATTGACGCAAGACTGCCACCTCTTCTGTCTCGCGTCGCGGCTCACGAGAATTTGCGTTTCGTCCTCACGACAAGGGACTACATTCTAGCCCAAGCACGCGGCCTATCGGCTCGCTTGGATGCGGGCCGCATCAAGGCACGGGACTACGTGCTTGACGTCGGCCGTTACACTCGGTCGGTCAGGGCGCGGATCCTCTACAACCACTTGTACTTCTCAGCGTTAGCACCACAGCAGAGGGACGAGGTGCTTGCCGATGACTTCTTCCTAAAGGTCATCGATCATAAGAACTTCAGTCCGCGCATAATAGAGGAGGTAACCAACCCCGAGTTCTTGGCCATTGACGATCGTGGTATTCGGGAGGTGTTCGCCGAGGTGCTAGAAAATCCCGCCCTGCTTTGGGACCGACCATACCGCCAGCACGTCGGCGCAGCCGGGCGAGCGCTTATGCTAGCTCTGTTTGTAAACGGTCGCTCGGCCGGAGTTGCGGCGCTCAAGGCTAGCTACGTCCGCGTGTCGCGGGCACTTGAATTAATGCTGCATCCAGCAGATGTGGAGGCAAGCTTCCGCTCTACCTACCGGTTGCTTGACGGCTCTGTCATGTCGCTTGTCCACGGGATGGTGCTCTTTGCGAACCCCGGAGTCCGAGACTACCTGCAGGCGGCTGTGATCGGGGATGGCCTCGTCAATGTCCTCCTCCGCGAAATAGAAACGCCGAACGAGATAGCTGAACTCTGGTCAGTATTTCAGGCGCAGGGCGCTGGTTGTTCCGGTGCAGTCGTTCGTGCGCAAGATTGGGCCGACGCCTTAGACCGGATGGAAGACGGCGGCTTCGCGACGCGTTACGAATATCTACGCCTCGCGATCGACGTATGTTCGGGCATGGGCGGCGATACTTTGGAGCAGCGAGTTGAGCGGGGGATAAAGCTGTTGGAGGATAAGCCGATGGACGGCGATGAGGTCGCGGAAGCATGCGAGCTTCTAGAGACCGCGTACATGGCATCAATCAACATCTCGCTCGAAGAGAGGCTACGTCGATCGGTGACAGCCGCCGCCGCGATGCTTCTAGCTCAACATGGCGATGAGCTCGGCTTGGAGGATCTTCAGAGCCTCGACTCCGCGATCCACGAGTATGGAGTGGGAGAGGACATTCTCAATGAGGCATCCCGGGTAGCTGAGAAGGCGATCGAACGCTGCGTCGCGTCAGAAATAGACCAGATCGGCTCGGTGGAGGAACTCGATGAGTTCGAGAGGGAACTGAAGAGCTATCTTGCCCAGCGAAACTACCTGTCATTGTCAATCCAGTGGGATCTAGATAGCCGACGGGACCGCTTGGCGGACGAGGGTCGTATGGAGCCCGAGCGTTCGTACCAGCGCGGCTCGACCTGGAACAGGGACATCGATGCGTCCGACGACGAGATTAGGTCAATGTTCCGGGGGCTTGCGCGTAGTTGAGCCAATGTCAGCCGTCGGCGGGCTTGCCAGCTAATCGCTGCTGCTTCGCCGATTGGAGGCTTATGTCAGGAGCGAAAACCGCTGAATGACGCACAGAACATCAACTCTCCCACGTTAAGTGTCTGGGATCCGCCAAGGGACCAATACGAGCCCCTCTGGAACGCCACCATGAAGGCTCTCGAAATGGGGCCCAATTAGCGACAATTTCCACTTACCCCTCGGCCTGCAAAGTCTCGATCGAGATAGGAACACCCGACTACGCAATCGATTGCTCGTCCCATGAGCGCCAAGCGCAAACCACTACATCCTGCAAGAAGCGTGGGACCAAATGTGGTTTCAGTTTCCTGCGAAAGTCAATTTCACTATTGAAATCAGAGTGATAAATGACTTGAATGGTAGCGGAGGAGGGATCGCGCGCCCGTGAACATAGCCACGGCACCCTGCTCGATCGAGTCAATCGCGCGCCGCACGGAAATGGGACCGATAGTGGGACCCAAACCATAGCGTGCAGAATTTTGTCGACAAATCAGCTGTTTATTTAAGTTAGTGGCGGAGAGGGTGGGATTCGAACCCACGTTACCGTTGCCGGTAAACCGCATTTCGAGTGCGGCGCATTCGACCACTCTGCCACCTCTCCGCAGGCGCTTCGGCCTCCTGTCAGCCCGGTCGATCTGGCTGCCTGCACGAAACGAGCGCGCCCGTTAGCGCAGGCCTCACCGCTTGCCAAGACCAATCGGCCCAGAAAATGCGGGCATATCCCGGCTGCTGTAGCCAAGAATGCTTGTTTTGCACCTGCGAAGGCCCATAATAAGAGACATGGATCGCGCAGAGTTCTTCTCCGCACAGGCTGGCCGCACCATCATTGCGCCGCGCCAGACCCGTGCCCGCTTCAGCATCGGTGATGTGGTGCGCCACCGCCTGTTTGCCTTTCGCGGCGTGGTCTTCGATATTGATCCGGTCTTCGCCAATTCCGAGGAATGGTACCAGTCCATCCCCGAGGATATCCGCCCACGGCGCGATCAGCCCTTCTACCATCTCCTCGCCGAAAATGACGAATCGACCTATGTCGCCTATGTCAGCCAAGGCAATCTCGTCAGCGACTCCGCTGGCGGCCCGGTGCATCACCCCAACGTGGCGGAGCTGTTCGAACAGTTCAAGGATGGCCGCTACCGGATGCGGCGCTCGCTCACGCACTGATGTGTTTGCGCAAGCATATGTTTACGTGTCCCTCGCAAAGGCTCGGGCGGGCGGTCGCCCTTGCGGCCCTGCGGGCCGAGGTCATCATCCCAAGCATCCGCCGGCGCTACTTTCGCTAAGGCTCGGGCCGAACCTCGGCGTCGGCTCAGTTCTTCAGCTTCCAGCCCGAACGCAGCAGCGCATAGACCGCAATTCCCAGCACCACGTTGAACAGTCCGATCCCTGCGGCTGCCCACAGCACGGCTGTGCCTGCACCAATGTCGCTCTCGCCCAGAAACCCATACCGGAAGCCCGAAATCACATAAAAGAACGGGTTGGCCCGGCTCACGGCCTGAAACGCCGAAGCAAGATTATCGATCACATAGAACGTGCCCGATAACAGCGAGAGCGGGGCGATCACGAAATTGGTGATCGCCGCGTTGTGATCGAACTTTTCCGCCCAGACCGAGGTGGCAAGGCCGACCAGCGCCAGCATCACCGATCCCATCAGGCCAAACCACAGCACGGCCCACGGCTCGACAATGTGCAACGACACGCCCGGCCACAGCAGCATGGCGAGCGCAACCGCCAGCCCCACCCCGATCGCTCGCGTCACGGCCGCCATGATGATCCCGGCCATCAGCTCACCCGAGGACAGCGGCGGCATCAGCAGGTCGATGATCGTCCCCTGCATCTTGCCCGACAGCAGCGAGAAGGACGAATTGGCAAAGGCATTCTGCATCATGCCCATCATGATCAGGCCGGGCGCCACAAAGCTGGCGAAGGGCACACCCAAGACCATCCGGCCTTCACGCCCGAGCGCCACGGTAAAGATCACCAGAAACAGCAGCGTTGTCACCGCCGGTGCCCAGATTGTCTGGGTCTGCACCTTGAGAAACCGCCGCACCTCCTTCATATAAAGCGCAGTCAGCCCCACCCCATTGATGCCCGTGATCACCGGCACACCGCGTGGGGCAAACCTTGGCGCTGCTGCGGGCTTGTCATCCCCGCGCTTTTGCGCCACGGGCAAAGGAACGGAATTTTCGGGCGAGGAAGCTTGTTTGGCCATGAGGCGCTCGCCTAGGCCCTGGCCGGCTCGCTGACAAGTCAGACGACGCGCGCGGCTCTCCGGCATCCGGGTGAGCGGGGCGCCGATCAGAACAGGTAGAAGCTATGAGCTGGACAGACGAGCGGATCGCTACGCTCAAGAAAATGTGGGAAGGCGGCGCAACCGCCAGCCAGATCGCAGAGGAACTGGGCGGGGTCAGCCGCAATGCGGTGATCGGCAAGGCGCACCGGCTTGGCCTCAAGTCCCGCCCCTCGCCGGTCAAGGCGAACGAGAAGAAGGTAGCAAACCCGGCTCCGGCAGCCCCCAAGAAGCCGGCCGCGCCCCGTGCTCCGGCAGAAACGAAGACGGCGCCCAAGCCCGTTACCGAGCAACCGGCCAAGCCTGCGGCCGCAGCGCCCACGCCGGCAGCGAACACAGCCGGGACCGCGTCTGATACGCCGTCGCAGCCCATTCCCGGCCCGTCCGCCGACTTGCCCAAGATCGTCTCGGTCGGCCCGGGCGGCTTTCTGCGCCAAGGCCCCGGCGATCAGCAGGCCCCGATCCCGCCAGCCCCGCCGCGCCGTCTGGTCCCGGCCAAGCCGAGCCCCGAGATCGCTGGCAAGACCACGCTGCTCGATCTGTCGGACAAGGTCTGCCGCTGGCCGATGGGCCACCCGGGCGAGCCCGATTTCCACTTCTGCGGCGAGCCGGTGAACCCCGGCTTCCCCTATTGCGTCGAGCATTGCGGCCGCGCCTATCAGGCGCAATTGCCGCGCGGTGTGCGCCGTCCGCCGCCGCCCCTGCCCTTCGGCGGCCCCCGCGTGCGGTAACCCGGTGCGAGGGGGCTGATGGGTTGAAGGCTGATGCTTGATCTCGTGATTGCGGCCAGTGCCGCCGTGCTCTCCCTGGCAGCTGCGGGCGAACCCGAAACCGCAGCTGGTGAACCGCAGACGGCCCAACCCGCTCCCCTGCCCGAACCGGTCCGTGCGATCATCGAAGCCGCCATCGCGACAGGCGATGAAACCAAGGTGCGCACGGTGATTGCGCTGGTGCGCACCACCAATCCTGACAGCGCCGCCGAGATCGACTCCATGATGGCCGGGTTTGAAGGTCATCTGGCCGAAGTGAAGCAGGCCGAGGCCGCAGCACGTGAAGCGGCCCTGCGCTCCGCCGGACTGTTCGACAATTGGTCGGGCAAAGGCGAATTCGGCGCATTCCGCGCGACGGGCAACACCAGCAACACCGGTCTTACCGCCAGCCTTGATGTCACCCGCGAGGGGATCAACTGGCGCCACCAGCTGACGGGCCGGGTCGATTACCAGCGCGCCAATGGGCTCACGACGCGCGAGCAATATCTCGCCCGCTACGAGCCCAATGTGAAGGTATCCGAGCGTTTCTACGCCTATGCGCTCGCCCAACACGAAAGCGATCGGTTTCAGGGCTATTCGGGCCGCAGCGCGATTTCGGGAGGGATTGGTTATCAGGCGCTGAAAAAGGACGATATCCAACTCGCCGTGAAAATCGGTCCGGCTTACCGGGTCACCGAATTCATCGACGGCCGCAGCGAAAGCCGCATCGCCGGGCTCATCGGCATGGATTTCGACTGGCGCATCACCGACCGCCTGACGCTGACGCAGGATACCAATGCCGTTGCGGAAACGGGTGGCTCTGCGGTGGCGATCATCGATGCGCGCAACACCACGCTTGATCTCAACACCGGGCTGAATGCCGCGATCAGCAAGAAGCTTTCCGCGCGGTTTTCCTACGCCGTCGAGTATGACAGCAATCCGGCCCCGGGCGCGGTGCAGACCGATACGCTGAGCCGCATAACGTTGATCTACAACTTCTGACCTAGGCTTTCTGGGCAAACCAGATCACGTGATGCGCGCCCTTGTTGTTGGGGCGCGACCGCGTCTTCCACTCCGTCACGGTGAGCCCCGTATCATAGAGCCGCTTGCGAAAGGCCGGATCGGGCGCGGCTGACCACACGGCCAGAATGCCTCCGGGCTTCAATGCATCGCGCGCCTTGGCAAGGCCCGTGCGCGAATAGAGCCGGTTGTTTTCCCAGCGCACCAGCCCATCGGGGCCATTGTCGACATCGAGCAGGATCGCATCGAACTTGGCGCAGGTGCCATCATTGGCATCATCAATCAGCGCGGCGACATCGCAGATTTTGAGATCAAGGCGCGGGTCAGCAAGGCAATCGCCCGTGAGCGCGGCCATCGGGCCTTCTGCCCACGCGATGATCTTGTCGGCGATCTCGGCAACCACGATCTGCGCCCGATCCCCGGTTTTGGCCCGTGCCGCGCGATAGGTGAAGCCCATGCCATAGCCGCCGATCAGGATGCGCGGATGACCCTTGCCGAGCCGGGCGAGCGTCAATTCCGCAAGCTGCTCCTCCGAAAAGCGCATCCGGGTGCTCATCAACTCATTGCGCCCGAGGACGATCATGAAATCGCGCCCGTGGCTGTAGAGTTCGAGCGTTTCGCCATCGGCGATTTCGGCAGTATCAATCAATTCGCGCTTGAGCATGGGTATCGCATCCAAAAACAAGGCCGCCCGGATTGCTCCGAGCGGCCCGTGTCCATACCTCGAACGAGGCGTTTAGTCCTTCAGGAAGTCGGGCAGGCCAGCCGGACCGCTGTCGCGCTCACGCCCGCCACGGTCACGATCGCCGCCACGGCCGCCGCGATCGCCGCCGCGACCACCACGGTCGCCCTTCGGCCCGCGACGATCACCGCCGCGGCCTTCACGGCCACCTTCGCGCGGTTCGCGGGGCGGACGGGTGTCCTCCAGCTCTTCGCCGGTTTCCTGGTCGACGACGCGCATCGACAGGCGGACCTTGCCGCGCTGGTCGATCTCGAGGACCTTGACCT
>ERZ1066122.3002-NODE-3002-length-10224-cov-5.295998_pt1 | contig 10224 bp, 7 predicted proteins | sample MGYA00382769_ERZ1066122 | MGnify/ENA primary metagenome ERZ1066122 (study PRJEB33369, sample SAMEA5778352) | biofilm metagenome | biome: Industrial cooling water; feature: Water cooling tower basin; material: Biofilm | place: United Arab Emirates | collected...
CGGACAGCGTCGGGATCGCGCTCGTACGCGGGCCCGTAGCCGCCACCGCCTCCGCCGTAGCCGCGACCGCCGCCCCCTCGGGGGCCGCCGTAGCCGCCACCGCCGCCGCGCGGGCCGCGGGCTTCGCGGGGCTGGGCCTCGTTCACGGTCAGCCGACGCCCCTGGAACTCGAAGCCGTTCATCGCGTTGATCGCTTCCTCTGCCCCGGACGACATCTCGACGAAGGCGAAGCCCCGCGACCGGCCGGTCTCCCGGTCCATGATGATCTGGGCCTTAGTGACCGTGCCGAACTGCCCGAACAGCTGTTCGAGCTCGGCGTTCGTGGTCGTAAACGGCAGGTTCCCGACGTACAAGTTCTTGCTGCTCATGCAGCTCTCCCACACTGGCGGCCCGGCTCAGACACTCTGACTTGCCGCGAAACCGACTGATACTGGACCGCCGTCCGCCGACGGCCCGGAAGACTTGCGAACGTGAAACGACCAGATTCCGGGGGTGCCAGTTTACCGAATCAACTGCCCGACCGCGGAAGCCTACGCGAGTTCGTCATCTTCCTGCTCGGCGGGTCCGCCCCCGCCGGATACCGGCGAGTATAACCCAGCGACCAACAGGCGACAGACCGAATCCCCGGATTTGTGCGGATTACTCGAAAAACTCTTCCCCGTCGGATAATCGTTCAACCCGGCCGTCCGGGTAGAATCGGACCGTTCCGGTCTTCCACGTTGGCGCGATCGTTCCGCCGTCGGCCAGAATCAGCATCGCTTCGGCGATGTTGAAGTCCGCCAGTTCGCGCAGGCCCACATACGAAGTGGTCAGCCGCGGGTTGATCTCGATGGCGAAGTCCTGCGACCCGTCCGCCGCGTCGCCGAGGATCAGGTCGACGCCGACGTAGCCGAGCAGTCCGGGAACGCAGTCGATTGCCTTGCGCGCAAGCTTCACGGCCCGCTCCGCCAAATCGGGGCGAATCGGGAGCAGTCCCCCTTCGTAACGGAAGCGGCCGTCGCCGGAAATGGCCTGAAACGTCGGGAGAAGCGGCACCGTCTGGTCGGGGCCGACCAGGAACGCGACGCTCGCGGCTCGGCCGGGGACGAACGGCTGCGCGACGAGTTCGCCGTGGTAGTCTTCCGCCGCGAGTTCGGCGAGTGCGCGTTGTGCGTCTGGCTCGGACGAGACGATGGTCGTTGCCGTCGAGCCGCACCCGTCGCGCGGCTTCCACACTTGCGGGAACGGACCGGTCATGCATTCGCGGCGAAGCAGCCAGGTGTCGGGCGTGGGGACGGCGTGCTCGTCCCAGTGCTCCGCCAGGGCGAGTTTGTCGGTGGTGAGCCGGATCGCTTCGGGCAAGGCCATCAACCCCCGCGCAGGAAGGGTTGAAGGCAGGGCTTCGACGTGGGACAGCAGCACGCCGTTTGCTTCCGGGGCAACGGCCAGCACGAGATCGAATGCAGCGATCCACTCGATCTGGCGGTACCAATCGAAAACCCCGTCATCCGCCGTCGTCGCGACCTCGAACGTCGGCAGCGCACGCAGGTCCGCGGCCAACGCATCCCGCATCGCCTTGCCTTCGCGGTACATCGAGTGCATCGGGTCGCCCGGGTCGCGGCCGATCCCGAGCGCGGTGAGGTACTCGTAGACGAAAATCCGCGGCATCGTCGCCCCCCTGAGTCACAACTTCCCCGCCGCGATCATCGCCAGAATCCCGACGCCGAGGCCGATGCGGTACATCACGAACACGCCCATCGAGTACCGCTTCAGGAAGTGCAGCAGCCACGCGATGGACGCATACCCGACGACCGCCGCGACCGCGAGGCCGACGGCCAGTGACACCGCGTCGTCACTGGATGCCAGTAGCGTTTTCCGCTCGCTCCAGGTTTCCTTCAGCCCGGCGGCCAGCATGATCGGCATCGACAACAGGAACGAGAACCGCGCCGCGGCCGGGCGGCTCAGGCCGGCGAACAGCCCGCCGCTGATGGTGCAGCCCGAGCGGCTCGCCCCCGGCATCAGCGCGAGCGCCTGCCACGCCCCGACCCAGACCGCGTCGAACCAGCCGATGTCCGCCTCGCCGCGGCCGGGGTTGGCGACGTTCCGCCGGGCGTGGGCCCACATTTCCGCGGCGGCCATCAGTAGCGCGAACCCGATCGCCACCCACGCGATCGCGGTCGGGTTGTAAAAGGTTTCCCGTAACCACGTCTTCAGAAACAGTCCCGCGAGCCCGGCGGGGATGCTGCCGACGCCGATCAGCCACGCCGTCCGGCCGTCCGGCGTCGCCCCGATTCGCCTTGCGCGCAAGTCGCCGACGAACCCGCGGATCAACCGCACGACATCGACCCGGAAGTACGCGAACACGGCGGCCAGGGTGCCGAGCTGGATGACGACGGCGAAGGCGTCGTCCGGGTTCTCGTGGCCCAGCCACCGCCGCACGAGCACCAAATGGGCGGTGCTGCTGATCGGCAGGAACTCCGTCAGCCCCTGAACGAGCCCGAGCAGAATCGCGTCCCAGATCGGCATTCCGTGCCCCTCGCGCGGTTTCTCGTTGCAGGTCGCCCGGCGTGCCGTAAGATGCGTCTTCGGAATCGTAACACCGACCCGCGAGCCCGCCGTGCCCCGCCTCAAGACTCTAGTTGTAGCGTTCGCCCTCGCCGGCGGCGTCCTGGCCGCCCCCGCGGACGCCTTCGCCCACCGCATGATGATCGAGGCGAAGGTCGACGGGGAGGTGAAGATCGTCGTCGGCTACGAGGACGAAACCCCGGCCGAACAGGCCAGTGTGAAGTTGCAGGATGCTGCAAAAGCTGTCGTGGCGGAAGCGACGACCGACGGTCGTGGCGTCTGCACGTTCGCGCGGCCCCGGCCCGGAAAGTACCTTCTCATCGTCGAGGACGACACCGGCCACCGGGCGACGCTGGAACTGGACATCCCCGGAAGTTCCGAAGTGGCTGTGGAAACGGCGACCGCACCCCGCAACCGCTGGGCGATGGGGGCACTCGGCATTGGGGTCATCCTCGTGGGCAGTGTCGTCGGCCGCCGGTTCCTCGCTCGCAAGTCGCCGCCCGAATAATGTCGTCCGCAAAAACGCACGGCCGGCGATTTCGGGAATTCAGTTGCCCCTCGCGGGCGGCGCGGTAATATCATTTCCGAAACTCGTGTTACCAGTGCCGCTTCACCCGTCCCTTCGACCGAGGTGCCGAACGTGAGACTCGACCGACCCCGCGGCGCGTTCACGCTGATCGAACTGCTGGTCGTCATCGCGATCATCGCGGTGCTGATCGGGCTGCTGATCCCGGCAGTTCAGAAGGTCCGCGAGGCGGCCGCCCGGATGAGTTCGCAGAACAACCTCAAGCAGATCGGGCTCGCCGTCCACGGCTACCACGCGGCCCAGTCGACCCTGCCGTCGATCGGGTACGCGGTCCACGGGCCGTCGAACGGCTCCCAGGTGAACGTGACCGACGAGGACCTCGGCGACACCTACCAGCTCTACAGCGCCTTCATCGAAATCCTGCCGTACCTGGAACAGGACGCGCTGGCGAAGAACTACGCCCAGAACAAGCCGTACAACGACGCGACCGACAACGGCGGCGGGATGTCCAACGCGGACGTGACCAAGCTGCCGGTGAAGACCTACCTCAGCCCGGCGATGCCGCTGCCGCCCGCGGACCCGGGGCTGTACTCCGCGCCGTTCTCCAGCTACGCCTTCTGCCGGGGGAACTTCCGCGCGGTCGGCGACACGGCGACCTGGACGGCGACCGTCCCCGACTTCTCCCCGCACGGCGCGACGGACGACGCGAGCCGGCGGGCCAAGTGGGCCACACTGAAGGCGTCGTTCACGCCCGACGACGGCATGATGGTGTCGGCCCACTGCGGGAAGCTGCGTATGACCGACGTGACGAAGGGGTTGTCGCACACGCTTCTGGCCGGCGAAATGTACTACACCTTGACCGGGTGGATGAGCGGCACCCCGGCGCGGCCCAAGCTCGGCAGCACGAGCTGGGTGCTCGGGCACCCCGGCTTCAGCCACGCCACCACGAACATGCCGATGAACACGCACGCGTACTTCGCCCGCAGTGCGGACGCGGCCAACTGGTTCAACACGAGCGGCTACTTCGCGTTCCGCAGCACGTTCGCGGGCGGGTGCAACTTCGCCTTCGGGGACGGCAGCGCGAAGTTCGTCCGCGAGACGATCCCGCTTTCGGGCTACCGGGTCCTCGGCAGCCGGAACAGCAGCGAAATCCCGCCCAGCGACTACTGACCCGTCACCGCCCCACCCGGGCGAAGAACGTCATCTGCGCCTTCGGGGACTGCCCGACCTTGCAGAGCTGGTCGAACTTGAACGCGCGGATGACGCCCGCCACGAGTTCCGCGTCGTCCTTCCCGGCGGCCGGCAGGACCGTTCGCCCGGTCGCGTCGCAGACGGCCCACACGCCGGGGACCGTCTCCCGCGCCCGCACGTCGGCCGGCTCGAACCGCATCCCCTGCACGTCGAACGGCACCTTCTTCGGCGGCTGGCCGTTGACCAGGAAGAACGTCACGCCGGGGCTCCCCACCCGGCAGAACTGCGTGAACCGGCCGTCCTTCACCACCCGCAGCGCGTCGCGGGCCGTCAGTTCGCTGTACCCGAACCGGCCGAGCACGTCCGGCCCGTGGAGCAGCACCCACTCGTTCTGGACCTTCTTGACCTCCAGTTTCAGCGGGTCGATCGCGACCTGCTCGCCGACGTACCCGACGCCCGGCACGTCCACGCCGGTGCGGGTGAGCGACTGCTCCTGGGCCGCCCGGATCAGGGCCGCGTTCGGGGTTTCCTTCTCGACGTGGCCGGGAATTTCCGGCGCGGAGTAGAAGTACGCCGCGCTCGGGGTCGGCACCCCGACGAGCCCGAGCCGGTTGAACCCGTACCGCCGCACGACCGCGACCGCCTGTTCGGCGTCCGCCTTCGCGGAGCCGAAGTTGAGCAGGATGTTCGCGTCGTCCCGGAGAACCCACGCGCCGCGGACCGATTCCGCCCGCACGGTCTTGCGGTCGATCGGCTCCGCGGTCCTCGCGTTGGCGTGCATCTTCGGCGGCTCGCCGGAGGTCAGGCCGTACTCGACGACCGTCCGCGGGGAGCCGATCCGCCCCCACTCGGTCGGCCGCATCGACCGCATCGCGCGGAGCATCTCCTCCGCGTCGCGGTCGGCCGGGCCGAAGTCCCGGAGCAGGGTCCGGCCGGCCCACAGTTCCCACGCCCCGGTCGCCCGGCGGACCGTCAGCGTCGCGGCGTCGATCGCGAGCAGGTTCTCCGGGTGCGGCAACTTCACGCTCGGGTCCACCCGCGGGACAGGGGACTCCGTCTCGCTCGGCCCCTGGAGCGGCTGCGGCTGGACGAGGTCGCGCGGCTGGGCCAGCGGCGACGGGCCGAGCGGCGGGGACATCCCCGGCCCGATCGGCAGGAACCGCGGCTCCCCGGGGGCGGGGACGCGCGAATCCGGGGTGCGGGGCGGGAAGAACGGGGCTCGCGGGGTTTGCGGGGGCGGGGCCGACGGAAGCCCCGCCGGTTGCGAGCCCGTCGACGGCGGCGAGAGCGGGTACGCGGGCTGCGGCGGCTGGGCCGGTTGCGGGCCGAACTGCGCCGGGGCAACGTCCGTCGCCAGGGCAAGCCCGAGGGCCGAGGCGAGTGCTCGCGTCCGCATGAAATCCCCCTTCGCCGAGTGCCGGTCCTCGCAGACATCGGCTTCGGGGGGCTCGGAATCAAGCCCAAAACTCGGCCCGGCGGCCGTCAGTAGTCCGTCATCTTGAACTCGTACCCGGCCAGCCCCAGCACCCCGGCCGCGAACGCCAGCGACGCGGCGATCGACAGTTCCGGCTGGAACTTCCCCGCGTCCTGCACCTTCTGCAGCTCCGGGACTTTCCCCGCGAAGCCCTCCGCCCGGATCGCGTCGAAGAACACCGCGCTCATGTCCAGCGGCTTCGGCAGCACCCAGTACCCCACGTCGAGGAGCATCAACGCCCCCGGGCCGTAGGCGTCCATCGGGTTCGCGATGGCCTTGTGGTGCGCGAAGTTCATCGCCCAGCACACGATCCAGAACAGCAAGGTGCCGAACGCGCAGACGACGCCGTTGCGGGTCCAGACGGCCAGGAACGCGGACACGGCGTAGAAGATCGCGAAGTTCAGCACCAGCAGCGGCACCGCCAGCCAGTACGCCCCGGACCAGACGCCGGTGCTCGTCCCGAGGCCGACCCACGTCGCGCCGATGAACGCGAACGCGACGATGCCGACGAACAGCACGACGCCGACGTACTTGCCCCAGAGGATCGCCCACCGCGGGGCCGGCTTCGCGAGCAGCACGGTGGCGGCGTGCGGTTCGAGGAACCCCGGCAGGAACCCGGCCGTCCACAGCAGCGCGAGCAGAATCCCGGCCGCCTCGCCGACGAGCGTCGCCAGCCAGACTTGCAGATGCCGGACGGCGTCCTCCCGGTTCCGGCCGAGCTTCGTCGTCAGCGTGCCCCACCCGAACGAGACATCCCCGGAGATGACGCGGACGCCGTCCTTCCTGGCGCGGTCCAGCCCCTCGACGAGCGCCATGTCGCGGATTTCCGGCGTCAGCTTCTTGTCGTCAACCTGGAGCGCCGCGAAGTCCGCCTCGTCATCGCGAAGCGTCTCGATTCCGAGTTGAAGCAACAGCGTGTCGCTCAGCCCCGCGTTCTTGGTCTCGTCCAGCTTTCGCATCCCGAGCAGGAAGGCGTCCTTGCGGGCGTCCACCGGCAGGAGCGTGATGTCGAGGGGGACGGTCGTCACCTTCTTCTGCTCGACGAGCGTCTCCAGCCCGAGCAGCAGCGCGTACCGGTTGCGAGACTTCCACTCCGAGGACTGCGCTTCCTTCCGGCCCGCTTCGATGGCCTTCGCCCGTTGCTTCAGCGTGAGGGCGTCGGTGTCGTAAGGCACGCCGCCGATCACTTCTTTCCGGACGAGCACCTCCAGCCCCAGCCGCCGCACGTCCTCCGGCTTCAGGGCGGCCCGGACCTCTTCCTCCGTCATGAACCGCTGCTCGTCGCCGCTCACCTGGACGCTGAAGCAGACGAGCGCGCACACCACCGTGACGGCCGACGTCACCCACAGCAGCCGGCTCGCGACGGCCTGGCGGAACGTGTCCCACACCATCCAGCGGACCGTCCGAATCGCGGCGGGAAGGTTCATCACTCGGCCCCCTTCTGGTACACGTCGCGGAGCCCCGCTTCGAGCGACCGCGGCTTCTTCGACTTCGGGTCGCTCAGCAACTCCGCGACCTTCCCACGGTACGCCACCTTCCCCTGGACGACCACCGCGAGGGCGTCGCACAGCTCCTCGACTTCCGCCAGGGCGTGGGTGACGAGCAGCACCGTCTTCCCCGCCGTGCGGAACTCGCGGACCACGTCCCGCAGGAGCTGCTTGCCGAACAGGTCCAGCCCCTCGGTCGGCTCGTCGAGGACGAGCAGGTCCGGGTCGTTGACGAGGGCCTGCGCGAGCCCGAGCCGCTGGGTCATGCCCTTGCTGAAGCCGACGATCGGCTCGCGGGTGCGGTCCGCGAGGCCGACGCGGTCGAGGAGTTTCGGGACGCGCTCGTTCAGGGTCGCCGCGTCGATGCCGCCGACGCCGCCGTAGAACCGCAGCAGGTCGGGGGCGGACAGGTACCGCGGGAAGGCGTGGTTCTCGTGCATGTACCCGACGCGGCCGAGGGTGGACCGGTCCTTCAGCGGTTCGCCGAGGCGGGTGACGGCCCCCGCCGTCGGCCGGGTCAGGCCGAGCAGCATCTTCACGAGCGTCGTCTTCCCGGCGCGGTTCGGGCCGAGCAGGCCGAACACGCTGCCGCGGGGGATGTCGAGGGTGATGCCGCGGACGGCCTCGACCCGCGTGCGGCCGAACAGGCCGGTGGGGTAGACTTTTCGGACGTCGGCGAACGCGGCCGCGGCGGTCATGGGAGGGCTCCGGGTTCGGGACAGCATAGGAACGAAAACGCCCGCCGGGGATCGGCGGGCGTTTTCGCCGCGACCGCGACGACTACTCGATGAGCGTGACCTGCACCCCGGACTGGAAGATCCGCTCCAGGCAGGTCCGCAGCTTCTCGATCCGCCCCGCCGGGTTCGACGCACTGACCGGGGTCGTCGGGTCGGGGCGCTGGTACGGGCCGACGATGATCTGGTCGCTCGGCAAGAGCACCGCCGGCGGGCTCCACGCCGTCTGGGTCTGGTCCGCCTCGTTCGTCGGCCGACCCGAGGTGTTCCCCAGTTGCTGGACCCGGAGGAGGAACCGGTGGGCCGTCTGGCCGGAGCCGCTCATGCCGCTGTGGGACGGCCAGCCGTCGAAGATCGCGCCGAACCCGATGGAGTAGACCCGGGCCGGGGAGTTCGGCAGCGAGAACCCGGGGGGGGTTCCTGTACTGCTGGCCACGATCCGCTTGACGACCGCGATGGCCAGCCCCCCCTGGGACGGGACGCTGCCGTCGACCGTCCAGGTTTCGGTGGTCCCGGACGACTGGTAAAAGGTGTTCGTCGAGTTGCCGGTCAGGGTCGACAGCGACCAGGTCGCGTTCTGGTTCGGCTCGCCGTCGGTTTCGAACACGACGATCTTGCTCGCGCCGCGGCGGCCGCGGTAGGCGGGGGTGGCCGTCGGGTTGCCGTAGGCGAGCACCGAAACCCCGTCCGACGTCCGGTTGATCGGCAGGGAGCCCGTTCCGACGGACGAGAGCATGTTGTAGGCGACGGCCATCCCGGTGACCGGGTCCGTCCCGCCCTGGGCGACGGGCAGCGACTGAACCTTCGCCGAGTTGGTTCCGAACGAAGAGGTGAACACCCGGTCTTCCACCGGGCTCGTCGGAGTCGCCTTCAAGGTGGCCACCGTCTGCCGGCGGAAGAACAGGCTGTTCTTCAGGGTGAACCAGTCCTGCCCCATCGGGGCCATCGGGATGTCGTAGTCGCTGTTGCTGTAGTTGCGGGTCGCGTACCCCGTAATCCCGCAGAAGTCGTTCGGGTGGTTGTTCCGGATGTCGTCGAGCACGGAGTTGATGCTCGCCCCGAGTTGCCACCGGGCCCCTTCCCGCAGGCCGGGGGAGACCAGCCCGGACTGCCCGGTCGTGCTGATGTTCAGCATCGTGGTCAAGGTGTACGGCCCGAACCAGAAGTGCGTCCGCGGACGGTTGACGTTCGCGTTGTACTGCATGTACGGCGGCGGGTTCGTCGGCCGCGGGCCGGCGGCACCGTCCGGGTCCCAGCCGGACGGGATCGTCGCGGACACGTTCAACGCGCCGTACGACTCCATGTTCTCGACGCCGCTGAGCGAGGTCCGGCTCGCAAAGCTGCCGTTCACCGGGGCCTGAGTCGCGTCGAACTGCCGGAGGCCGAGCACGAAGTGGATGTAGTTCCGCAGGTACGTCTTGTCCTCGGCGACGCCGGCGGACGAGACGTAGAGGTTGTCCGGCATCGTGGAGTAATAGAGAATTCGGCCCGACCGGAGGTTCGTGGGGAGGACCTGGGGAAGCAGCGGGCTTTTCAGCCAGGCGATGATCGCCCGATAATTCGGGCGGAAGTAGCCGGGCGTGTTCTGCCGCTCCGGGTCCGTGTCGACGTTCGTGAAGGCCGTCGTCCCGAGCTGGAGCGGTTCGTTCAACACGGCCCCGACCGCGGCGTTGAACAAGATCCGGTTCACGTTGTCGGTGGGTTGGAACAGCACGTCGGTGGTGTCGGTCGAGTCCCCGCGGACGAAGAACCGCTTCCGCCAGTCGCAGATCCAGTTCCCGTTCACGTCCTTACGCGGGTCCGTGGTGCTGGGCAAATGTGGAACAATTGGACCAGTCGCATCGCCTGGGTTGCCCCACCGCGGGTCGGGCGGCCAGATGAAGAACGTCTTGCCCCAGTACCCCGGCCCCATCGAGTACCCCTTGAACTTGTCCGCGTCGGGCACCAACTGCCCGTCACCGCCCCCGTACGCACCGGGGTTCGACGGCGTCGTGGTGCTGCTCCGGAAGGTGCGATACCCGGGGATGTTGAGGTCGTACCCGTACTGCTCCCAGACCGGGTCGCGGAACCGCGTGACGTTCACGCCGCCGACCGTTGTGCTGGTGTAGGTGTAGCCGAGCAACTCCGCGGCGTTGATCGGGGCGCGCTTGGCACTGGTCCAGGTGGTATCGACCTTGTCGATCGACCCGTCGGCCCGCCGCCACCGGTCGCCGACGTAGGTGTTGCCCCCGGCGTCGGTCATCGTCCCGAACGAGGCGGGGGCGGGGG
>ERZ1066122.3004-NODE-3004-length-10212-cov-6.047258_pt1 | contig 10212 bp, 6 predicted proteins | sample MGYA00382769_ERZ1066122 | MGnify/ENA primary metagenome ERZ1066122 (study PRJEB33369, sample SAMEA5778352) | biofilm metagenome | biome: Industrial cooling water; feature: Water cooling tower basin; material: Biofilm | place: United Arab Emirates | collected...
CCATCGGGTGAAGTCGCTGCTGGTGCCGTGCGGGCGGTTGGCGGAGCGGTCGCAGGAGCGGATGGACGAGGCCACCGCCCGGAGCGACCGGCAGAGCCTGTGGGCCGGCTGGGCGCTGGTCGCCGTCGGGGTCGTCGGCCCGCTCGCCGGACTGGTGGGCGGGTACGCGACGGCCCGCAGCCTGTCCCGGCGGGTGGCCCGGCTGTCCGTCCGCCTGCAAGCCGCTCGGTCCCACCTGGACCAAGACGTCGGGGCGGTCACGCTCGAACGCCCCGATTCGCTGGCGGACCTCGACCGACAACTCCGCGTCGTGGTGGACCGCGTCGGGGCCGTGTGCCGGCGGCTGCAAGAACAGGAACGCGAACTCCTGCGGGCCGAACAGCGGGCCGCCGTCGGCAATCTGGCGGCCGGGGTCGCCCACGAAGTCCGCAACCCGCTGACCGGGATCAAAATGATGGTGGAGGCCGCCCTCCGCCCGGCGTCCCGGTCGCCGCTGACGGACACCGACCTGGGGCTGATCCGCGACGAGATCGCCCGGCTCGAGCGCACCGTCCAGGGTCTGCTCGACTACGCCAAACCGGCCCCGCCCGCTATCCGGCCGCACGACCTCCGACCGACCGTCGCGCGGGCCGTCGAGATCGTGGCCGCACGAGCCGAGCGGGCCGGCGTGGCGGTCGAGACGGAGCTCCCCGCCGAACCCGTGGCCGCCCTGCACGACCCCGATCAGTTCCTCTCGCTCCTGACGAACCTCCTGCTCAACGCCCTCGACGCCACCCCGCCCGGCGGCCGGGTGGCCGTCGCGGCACGCCGGTCAGATCGGGATCATGCGGTCGTGGCCGTCAGCGACACCGGCCGCGGCATCCCGCCCGAGATGGCCGACAAGCTGTTCCTTCCGTTCGCCACCGGCAAGCCGAGCGGCACGGGCCTCGGGCTGGTGGTCGCCCGGCGGGTCGCCGTCGAACACGGCGGCTCGCTGACGGCGGCGAACCGGGCCGAAGGCGGAGCCTGCTTCACCGTCACCATCCCCGCCACACCCGCCGAGGGGGATTCCGATGCCGAAGCTGCTGGTCGTTGACGACGAGGCGGTCATCCGCCACTCGTTCCGGAAGGCGTTCGCCTCGGCCGAGGTCGAGGTGCTGACCGCCGGCACGGTCGCCGAGGGGCGGGCGAAGATCGAGGCGGACGGCCCCGACGTGGTCGTCTTGGACTTGCAACTGCCCGACGGGTCCGGCCTCGACCTCCTGCGGTGGGTCGCCGAGACCGACCCGCGGCGGCCGGTCATCCTCATCACCGCCCGCGGCACGGCCGACGCCGCCATCGAGGCCATGACCCGCGGGGCGTTCGACTACCTGCTCAAGCCGCTCGACCTCGACTCGTTCACGAAACTCGTCGGCCGGGCCTTCGAGGCCGCCCGGCTGATGCAAGTGCCCGCGGTCCTGCCCGACGAGCCGGCCGCCGACCGGATCATCGGCCGCACGCCGGCCGTGCAGGAGATGTGCAAGCAGATCGGCCGGGTGGCCCCGCAGGACGTCAACGTGCTGATCCGGGGCGAGAGCGGGACCGGCAAGGAACTGGTCGCCCGCGCCATCTACCGCCACAGCCGCCGGGCGAACCGGCCGTTCCTGGCGATCAACTGTGCCGCCCTGCCCGAAGCCCTGGTCGAGAGCGAGTTGTTCGGCCACGAGCAGGGCGCGTTCACCGGGGCGGTGCGGCAGCGGATCGGCAAGTTCGAGCAGTGCGACGGCGGCACGCTGCTGCTGGACGAGATCGGCGACATGCCGCTGCCGGTCCAGGCGAAGATGCTGCGGCTGTTACAGGAGCAGCAGTTCGAGCGGGTCGGCGGGAACGTCCCGATCGCCACCCGGGTGCGGGTGCTGGCCGCCACGAACAAGAACCTGGAGGCGTCGATCGCCGAGGGCCGGTTCCGGGGCGACCTGTTCTACCGGCTGAACGTCGTCACCGTCCGCGTCCCGCCGCTCCGCGACCGCCGGGAGGACATCCCGGAGTTGGCCCACCACTTCCTCTACCGGTTCGCCCGCGAGTTCGGCCGGGACGTGCGGTCGTTCGCCCCCGAGGTTCTCGACCGCTTCCAGCGGGCCGCGTGGCCGGGGAACGTCCGCGAGCTACAAGGGGCGATCAAGGAAGCCCTCCTCCGCGCGACCGGCCAGACCATCCTCCCCGAGTTTCTGCCGCCGCCGGTCGGGGAACCCGCGACCGCTCCCGCCCACCCGACCGCGACCGCCGGGCCGTCGTTGACCGACGTGATCGGGACGTGTCTGGCGGACGGGACGGGGAAAGTTTACGACCGGGTGATCGCCCAGGTGGAGCGGGAACTCATCACCCAGGCACTCCGGGCCACGCAGGGACATCAGGCCCAGGCGAGCGAGTTGTTGGGCATCAACCGGACCACACTGCGGAACAAGCTCCGCGAACTCGGGCTGTCGCTCGACAAGGTGGTGTCCGAACAAGCCGAGACACCGCCCGAGCCGTGAGCGGCGGCGCATCGGCGGCGCGGTCAATCTCTCCGCGTCTCGGCGAGTTCTTCACCGAAGGTCGCGGCTGGAGCCATTTCAAGTTCGGCGAGGGCAGTTCGACTCAAACTCCCGATTGTCGGTCATTTGCGCCTCAGGAATCGGGCCGCTTTCGGATTGGCACACCGCGTGCCTCGAGGCACGGTCAGCGCAGGGGCGAACCTGCGAATCCGCGGTCGTGATCGGGTGGCCCCTGCCATGACTCGGAAGCCGTTTCGGAACCTCGTCCGGTTCATCGTCGCCGTCGCTCTCCTGGCAGGTGGCGGGTTCCTGATCTGGACCCAGCGCGGGCCGATCTCGGCGGCATTCGCGGCCGACAAGCCCGCGCACGCCCCCGAGGGGGCGGCCTCACCTCCCTCCCCGATCGCGGTCCCCGTGGATGTCACCCGCCCGCGGGCCGGCGGCATCGAGCGGGTGAGCGTCCAGCCGGGAACGGTCGAGCCGTTCGAGATGGCCGACCTGTACGCGAAGGCGTCCGGGTTCCTGGCCGAGCAGGCGGTGGACATCGGCAGCCGGGTGAAGGCCGGAGACGTGCTGGCGAGGCTCTCCGTCCCCGAGTACGAGAAGCAGGTGGCCCGCGACCGGGCTCGGGTCAAGGACGCCGAGGCGAAGGTGCGGCAGGCCGACGCCGCGATCGCGGCGGCCGAGGCCGAGGCGCGGGCCGCCGACGCCGCGGTGAGTCTGGCGAAGGCCGCCGTCAAGGCGAAGACGTCGTTCCGCCAGTACCGGGAGAAGCAACTCAACCGGATCAAGGAGTTGGCCGCGAGTCGGGCGGTCGACGCCCGGCTGGCCGACGAGCAGGAAGACTTCTACCAGTCGGCCGTCGAGGGCGAGAGCTCGGCGAAGGAGCAGGTGAACGCGGCCCGGGAGCGGCTCGCGGCGGCCCGGTCGAAGGTGGTCCAGGCCGAGGCCGACCTCGACGAAGCGAAGGCGGGCGTCGGGGTGGCCGAGGCCGAACTCGCCCGCTCCGAGGTGCTGCTCGGGTACACGGTTATCAAGTCACCCTACACCGGCGTCATAACGCGGCGGAGCTTTCACCCCGGCGACTTCGTCAAGGCGGCCGACCAGGGCGGCAACACGCCGCTCCTGACCGTCGAACGGACCGACAAGATGCGGGTCGTGGTGCAGGTGCCCGACCGGGACATCGGGTTCGTCGACGCGGGCGATCCCGCGACGCTCCAGATCGACGCCCTCCCCGGCCGGTCGTTCGAGGGGACGATCGCCCGATTCGCGGCGGCCGAAGACCCGACGACGCGGCTGATGCGGACGGAGGTGGACGTTCCGAACCCGGACGGCAAGCTCCGTCGGGGGATGTACGGGCGGGCGACCCTGACGCTGGAGGCCGGCTCGCCGGGGGCGGTGCGGATTCCGTCGGCCGCAGCGGTCGAGCGGAAGGCCGGTGGGGTCGCCGTCGTCCGCGTCGCGGTAGACGGCAAGGTGGCTCACCGGCCGGTCACCGTCGGGGCCGACAACGGGACCGAGATCGAGATCCTGACCGGACTGACGCCGGCCGATGTCGTCGTCGTCCGGGCGTCCCGCCCGGTGTCGGAAGGGACGCCGGTCGCCACCTCCGGCTCGGCCCGTTAGCACACCGACCGCACCTCGCGCCGGCTCGGGTCGCCCCTGCCGGGCCGGCCTTCAGCTTCTCGGAGTGTCTGCCGCATGACAGGGCTGATCCGCTTCTCGCTCGGCAACCCCCGGGCGATCACCGTGCTGATGCTGACCGTCGTCATGGCCGGGGCCGCCGCCCTGGCCCTGATCCCGGCCGACATCCTGCCGGTGTACAAGTCCCCGTCGGTGCAGGTGCTGACGTTCTACGGCGGGATGTCGGCGACGAACGTCGAGGCCGACATCACCGCCCGCATGGAACGCTGGGTCGGGCAGGCGGCCGGCACCCGGCGGCAGGAGAGCCGGTCGATCATCGGGGCCAGCATCATCCGCAACTACTACTCGGACGACACCGACCCGAGCGCCGCCCTGACGCAGGTCAACTCGCTCGCCACGGCCGCCATCCCCAACCTGCCGCCCGGCACCCTGCCGCCGGTCATCCTCCCCTACGACCCGACCGCGGCCACGCCCGTCGCCATCGTCGCCCTGAACAGTCAGACGCAGGACGAGTCCACGCTGTACGACACCGCCCGCTACCAGGTGCGGAACATGGTGATGGCCTCGCCGGGGGCCAACTCGCCGGTCGTGTACGGCGGCCGAATGCGGACCGTCCTCGCCTTCCTCGACCGGGAGAAGCTGGCCGCCCGCAACCTCTCGCCGATCGACGTGATGGACGCCCTGGACCGGTACAACATGCTGCTCCCGGCCGGCGGGGCGAAGATCGGCGACACGAGCTACGTGCTGGACTCGAACTCGCTCTACGAGGTCGTCGAGCGGATGGGCGACGTGCCGATCCGGACGGACGCGAGCGGGAGCGTGGTGTTCCTGCGCGACGTGGCCGTGCCGAAGGACGCCAGCCTCATCCAGACCAACATCGTCCGGGTGGACGGCCGCCGGCAGGTGTACGTCCCGGTCTACCGCCAGCAGGGGGCCAGCACGCTCGGCGTGGTCGGCAACCTGAAGACGGGCCTGCCCGAGATGAAGGACCGGCTGACCACCCCGGACGTGGACCTGAAGCTGGTCATGGATCAGTCGGTGTACGTCGAGAGCGCGATCCACAGCCTGACGATGGAGGGCGTCCTCGGGGCCGTCCTCTGCTCGCTCGTCATTCTGGTGTTCCTCGGCGAGTGGCGGATGACGGCGATCGCGGTCATGACCATCCCGGTGGCCGTCCTCGGGGCCGTCGCCTGCATGTACGCGGTCGGGCAGACGATCAACGTGATGACCCTGGCCGGGTTCGCCCTGGCGGTCGGGCCGCTGGTCGACCTGGCCATCGTGGTGCTGGAGAACACCCACCGCCACCTCGGTCTGGGGGCGCGGCCGAAGGAGGCGGCGTACCTGGGGGCGAGTGAAGTCGCACTGCCGAGCCTTGCGGCTACCTTCTGCACGCTGCTGGTGTTGCTGCCGCTGGCCCTCATCCCCGGCCTCGGCGCGTTCATGTTCATGCCGCTATTCCTGGCGGTGGCGTTCGCGGTGCTGATCGCCTACTTCGTGTCGCTCACGTTCGTCCCGGCCCGTTGTGCCGGCTGGCTCCGCGGGCACGCGGCCGTCGGCCATGAGTCGCACACGACGGACTACCAGCACAAGAACGCGGATGAAACCGGCCCCGGCCGCGGCGTCCTCGGTCGGCTGTTCGACCGCTGGGAGTCGGTCCTCGACGCCGGCATCCGGGCGTACATCCGGCTGCTCGGGCTGGCGATGAAGGCTCGGCTGTTAGTCGTGGCGGGGGCGTTCGGGCTGCTGACCCTGGTGGTCGTGCTGCTCGGGCCGAACCTCCGCCGCGAGTTCTTCCCCGAGGTGGACGCCGGGGCGTTCGAGGTGTACCTGCGGCTGCCGTCGGGGACGCGGATCGAGGCGACCGAGGGGTATGTGGAGGCGGCCGAGCAGTACATCAAGCGGAAGACCGGGGACGACCTCGAACTGGTGATCGCGGAACTCGGCCTGACCGCCGACTGGTCGGCCGCGTTCACCCCGAACGCCGGGCCGATGGACGCCGCCCTGAAGGTGCAACTCAAGGCGCACCGGGCGAAATCGGCCCAGGAGCACGTCGCCGACCTCCGCCGCGGGTTCGCGTCCGACCCCGAGTTCCAGAAGTTGCTGGCGGACACCTACGACCGGAAGGTGTCGGCCAAAGAGTTGCCGGCCGGCGTGCGGCCGTTCGACCGGGCCAACACCGAGTTCGCGTTCGACGCCGGCGGCATGATCCGGTCGGCGATGAACGAGGGGAAGTCCACCCCGCTGAACGTGCGGATCACCGCCAAGAACCTCACCAAAGCCCGGCTGCTCGCGGAGAAGTTGCTCGCCGAAGTGCGGGGCATCGACGGCGTGGTGGACGCCCGCATCATCCAGCGGCTGGACTACCCGCAGTACGTCATCGAGGTGGACCGGTCGAAGGCGGCCGCCCTCGGCCTGAGCCAGCAGGACGTCATGCGGAACGCGGTGGCCGCGGTGAACAGCAGCGTGCAGTTCAACAAGAAGAACTTCTGGATCGACCCGGTCAGCCACAACCAGTACTACGTCGGGGTCAGCTACAAGGAGGAAGACATCGCGTCGCTGGAGACGCTGCTCGACATCCCGATCACCAGCCCGACCCAGAAGAAGTCGATCCCGCTGCGGAACCTCGCGGAGATGAGGCGGGTGACGGTCCCGTCCGAGATCGTCCACACCAACCTCCAGCCGACGATCGACCTGACGATGGGCGTGGCGGGCCGCGACCTGGGCCACGTCGCCGACGACGTGACCGCGGCGGTGGCGAAGTTCGGCCAGACGCGACCGGACGGCGGGCTGACCCCGTTCGACCCGACCGTGACGGACGCGCCGCAGCCGATGGCGGGGGCCAGGGTCGCCCTGAGCGGCGAGTACGAGAAGATGCAGACGACGTTCAAGTATCAGGCGATGGGCACGGCCGCCGCCGTGGTGCTGATCTACTTCCTGATGGTCGCCCTGTTCAGGAGTTACGTCACCCCGCTGGTGGTGCTGTCCGCCGTGCCGGTCGGGGTGACCGGCGTGGTGCTGGTGCTCTACTTCACCGGCACGGCCCTGAATGTGCAGTCGCTCCTCGGGGTCATCTTCATGGTCGGCATCGTGGTGTCGAACACGGTGCTGCTGACCGACTTCGCCACCAACCTGCGGCGGGACGAGAAGCTGACCCCGACCGAGGCCATCCGCAAGGCGGCCGGCGTCCGGGTGCGGCCGGTGGTGATGACGGCCCTGGCCACGTTCTTCGCCCTCATCCCGATGGCCCTCGGCCTGGAACGCGGCAGCGAGGCCAACGTGCCCCTCGGCCGGGCGGTCCTGGGCGGGCTGGTCGCCGGGCTACTGACGACCCTGTTCGTCGTGCCGTGCGTGTTCTCGCTGGTCGCGAGCGACAAGCCGGAGGGGCCGGACGAACCGCTGCCGGGCGACCCCGGTTCGGCGCGGGCCGCACGAGCCGCGGTCGGGGACGCCGGGCGGGCGGGCAGCCCGGGCTGAGTCGAGGTCCGAGGTGCAGCAAGTACGTTTGATACCCGCCGCCCAGGTTGCAGGCGCGGAAGCCGGCCTGCACCAAGATGCGGGTGGCGATGTACCCCCGCTGGCCGACTTGGCAGTACGCCACGATCGGCCGGTCCTTCGGAAGTTCGCCGAGGCGGCCGCGGAGGCCGTCCACCGGCAGGTTGACCGCGCCGGGGATGTGCCCGTCCGCGAACTCTTTCGGCGTCCGCACGTCGAGCAGGAACGACTCGGCGGCCGCCGCGACCGCCTCCCAATCCACCTGCGGGTGGTCGCCGCGGAGCAGCCCGCCGGCCACGAACCCGGCCATGTTCACCGGGTCTTTCGCCGAGCCGAACTGCGGGGCGTAGCACAGTTCCATCTCTTCGAGGTCGAACGCGGTCATCCCGGCCTGGATCGCCACCGCCAGCACGTCGACCCGCTTGTCCACCCCGGCCCCCCCGACGCCCTGCGCGCCGAGCAACTTGCCCGAGTCCGGATCGAAGATCACCTTGAGCGACATCCCCTCCGCACCGGGGTAGTAGCCGGCGTGGTGGGCCGGGTGGACGTACACCTTGCGGAACGGCCGGCCCTGGCGCTTCAGCGACTTCTCGGACCGCCCGGTCATCGCCGCCGTCTTGCCGAACAGGCCGATGACGGCCGTCCCCTGCGTCCCGCGGTACGTCGTGTTCCGGCCGAAGGCGTTGTCGGCGGCGATGCGGCCCTGGCGGTTGGCCGGCCCCGCGAGCGGAACCTGGGTCCGCTCCCCGGTGGCGAACTCGTCCGTCTCGACGGCATCCCCGACCGCGAAGATGTCCGGGTCGCTGGTCTGGAGGCACTCGTTGACCCGGATTCCGCCCCGCGGCCCGACTTCAAGTCCGGCCTGGACCGCCAGCGTGTTCTCGGGCCGCACCCCCACGCCGAACACGACCAGTTGGGCGGTGCGGGCGTCGCCGGACGCAAGCGTCACCGTCATACCGTCCGGGCCGGGGGTGATCGCCGCGGCGGTCTGCCCGAGGAGCACCTCGACGCCCGTTTCGGCCAGGGCGGCGAGCAGGGGGGTGGTCATCTCCGCGTCGAACGGGGACAGCACCTGCCGGTTGCGATCGAGGACCGTCGTGGCGATCCCGCGGCGGACGAGGTTCTCGACCATCTCCAGGCCGATGAACCCGGCCCCGACGACGACGGCCCGGCGGACGCCGCCGTCCACCGCCGCCTTGATGCGGTCGGTGTCGGCGAGCGTCCGGAGGGTGAAGACGTTCGGGAGGTCGGCCCCCGGAACCGGCGGGCGGATCGGGGCCGCACCGGGGGCGAGGATGAGCTTGTCGTAAGACTCGTCGTAGACCCGGCCCGCGGTCAGGTCGCGGACGCGGACCGTCTTCCGGTGCCGGTCGACGGCCTGCACGTCGGTCCGCGTCCGCACGTCCAGGCGGAACCGTTGGCGGAGCCGCTCGGGGGTGGGGACGAGGAGCTGGTCCCGCCGCGGGATGACCTCGCCGATGTGGTACGGCAGGCCGCAGTTGGCGAAGGAGACGTCCGGCCCCCGCTCGAACAGCACGATGTCCGCGCCTTCGGACAGGCGGCGGGCGCGGGCCGCCGCGGAGGCTCCCCCGGCGACGCCGCCGACGATGACGAGTTTCACGACACGCCTCCGGCCGCCGAGGGGGTGGGACACGTCGGGGACACCCGGTTCCACGGCATCCGGGCGAGCACGAGGCCCATGCCGCAGGTGTCCGTCACCCCGGCGAAGACCAGCCCCGCGCCGACGAACGCCGACAGGCCGAGGAACCCGGGGTGGACGAGGTAGCCCAGTCCGGTCCCGACCAGGACCGACAGGCCGGCGGCGATCCGCACCTGCCGCTCCAGCGAGACGGCCTTCCGGCCCCGCTCGACGGGCAGACCGCACTCCGCCCAGGCCGCGGTCCCGCCCTCGACGTTCACGACGTGCGGGTAGCCCGCGGCCAGAAACTTCTCGCACGCCTGTCGGCCCCGGCTGCCGGACTTGCAGATGACGTACAGCGGGGCGTCCACCGCGCCGGTGCGGGACGCCATGACCGCCGTCGGGTCGAGGCCGGAGAGCGGCACGTTGCGGGCGAACGGGCAGTGGACCTCGCGGTACTCGACCGGGGTCCGCACGTCGATCAGTTCGACCGCCTCGCCGCCTCGCCGCTTGGCGGCCAGTTCGCGGGGGTCGATGCTCGCGACAGCCATCGGCGTCCTCCTGAATGGTCGATACGTCGAGACCTCGAGACATGATCGGACAAAAAACACCGCCCGCCTACGCGAACCGGTCGCGGACGCAGGCGATGATCTTCTTCAGGCACGGCTCGGTGATCCGGTAGTACACGTTCCTGCCGTCCCGCTCGGGGGCGAGGAAGCCGCACCGCTGCATGAGCCGCAGGTGGCCGGACGCGATGTTGCTGGGGATCTCGCACTTCTCGGCCAGTTCGCCGACCGTGTAGCGGTCCTTGAGCAGCATCTCCACGATCCGCAGGCGGTGCGGGTGCGCGAGGGTCTTGAGGCACTCCGCCGCCAGGGTCAGTCGGTCGAGGCCGATCAGGGTGTCGGTCGCCACGTCTCGCCCTCCCACAAAGAATATATCTCG
>ERZ1066122.3006-NODE-3006-length-10203-cov-6.740639_pt1 | contig 10203 bp, 11 predicted proteins | sample MGYA00382769_ERZ1066122 | MGnify/ENA primary metagenome ERZ1066122 (study PRJEB33369, sample SAMEA5778352) | biofilm metagenome | biome: Industrial cooling water; feature: Water cooling tower basin; material: Biofilm | place: United Arab Emirates | collected...
CGCCGCGCGGCAGCTCGGTGCGGCGGCGGCGATCAACTACAAGACGCAGGATTTTGTGGAGGAGGTCGCAAGGCTGACTGGTGGGCGCGGAGTGGCGGTCGTTCTGGACATGGTCGGGGGTGACTACGTGCCGCGCAACCTGCAGTGCCTGGCCGAGGAGGGACGGCATGTGTCCATCGCGACGCAGCGCGGGGTGACCGCGGAGGTCAACTTCCTCGACGTCATGCGGCGGCGGCTTACGCTTACCGGATCGACGCTTCGACCGAGGTCGGTGGCGTTCAAGAGCGCGGTGGCGGACGAGCTGAAGCGGAACGTGTGGAGCTTCGTCGAGACGGGCCAGCTGCGGCCGGTGATAGACCGGACGTTTCCACTGGCTGAAGCGGCGGCGGCGCACGCGCGGATGGAGGCGGGGGAGCATGTGGGGAAGATTGTGTTAACTCTCTAAGCTCCTCCCCGCGCCGGGGAGGGGGACCGCTCAGCGCAGCTGAGTGGTGGAGGGGTTCCAGCGTGAGGGACTCACCCCTCCGTCAGCCTTCGGCTGCCACCTCCCCGCACCGGGGAGGAGCTAAGGAGTGCTTGCCCCTTCCGTTCAACAAGCGTAAGCGCGTCACCACAGTCGGCCGCTCCGGAAGGGGCGGCCCTTTTCATGTCTGGAGATGTTGCATGGCCCAGCCGCTCATGCCCCACGCGACCGCCGCCTGGCTGGTCGACAACACTGCCCTGAGCTTCGAGCAGATCGCGGAGTTCTGCGGGCTGCACATCCTGGAGGTGCAGGCGATCGCGGACGATACGGCGGCGACCAAGCTGACCGGGCGCGATCCGATCCGCTCGGGCGAACTGACGCACGAGGAGATCGAGCGGGGGCAGGCCGATCCGGATTACCGGCTGAAAATGCACAAGGAGCCGGACCCGGTCCGCCGGACCAAGGGGCCGCGCTACACGCCGGTCAGCAAGCGGCAGGACAAGCCGGACGGCATCGCCTGGATCATCCGCAATCATCCGGAAGTGTCCGATGGCGCGATCGGCAAGCTGATCGGCACCACCCGCAACACCATCGCGGCGATCCGCGACCGGACCCACTGGAACATCGCCAACATCCAGCCGAAGGACCCGGTGACGCTGGGCCTGACCAGCCAGCGCGAGTTGGATGCGGCGGTGGCCAAGGCGCAGAAGGCCGCGGGTATGGGCGAGCGCACCGATACGCGCCTGGACGGCGACCGTGCGGCGTTGATCGAGCAGCTGCGGGCCGAGCGTGAGCAGCACGCGCGCGACGCCGACGCGGCATTGGTCGATGCCAGCCGCGACGAGAGCGGGCTCGCTCCGGGCGAGATCGTCCCGGGGATACGTGACCCCTTCAAGCCCGCTTGATTCCGCAGCGCCCTTCGCCCACCGTCTGAGCGATGGATCATGGGGATGACACGCAGCCGTTGAGCTTCGAGGCGGCGCTTGCCCGGCTCGAGGAGATCGTGCGGCTGCTGGAGCGGGGCGAGGCGCCGCTGGACCAGTCGATCGACCTTTACCAGGAAGGCGACCGGTTGAAGCGGCTGTGCGAGGAGCGGCTAAAGTCGGCCCAGGCGCGCATCGATGCGATCGCGCTCGGACCGGACGGCATGCCGAAGGGAACGGTCCCCTTTGAGGCCCGCTGACGTGGCGGCCGCGGCCAACATCGACCTGGTGGCCGAGGCCGGCCGCATTGCCGGCGAGGTGGACCGGCTGTTCACGCAACTGCTGCGGGAGCCGGGCGATGGGCGCGACCGCCTGTTTGCGGCCATGGCTCATGCGGCGGTTGGCGGCGGCAAGAGGGTGCGGCCACTGCTGACGGTCGCGGCGTCGCGGCTGTTCGCGATCGACGAGGGGCGGGCGATCCGCGCCGGAACGGCTGTGGAGGCGATCCACGTCTACAGCCTGATCCACGACGACCTGCCCTGCATGGACGACGACGACCTGCGCCGCGGCAAGCCGACAGTGCACCGGGCCTTCGACGAGGCGACGGCGGTGCTGGCGGGGGACAGCCTGCATGCGCTCGCGTTCGAGATCATGTCCGATCCGGCAACGCACGAGGATCCGTTCGTCCGGGCCGAACTGGTGCTGGAGCTCGCCAGGGCGTGCGGGGCGAACGGGATGGCCGGCGGGCAGATGATGGACCTGGCGGCGGAAGGCCGGGAGCTCGATTTGGGCGCGATCACCCGTTTGCAGCAGCTCAAGACCGGAGCGCTGATCGAATATTGCATGGAGGCTGCGGCGATCATGGGCCGCGTGCCGCCGGAGGGCCGCGCCCGATATCGCGGCTATGCGCGGAACATCGGCCTCGCGTTCCAGATTGCGGACGACCTGATCGATCACCAGGGCGATGAGGAGACCGCGGGCAAGCGGCTGCAGAAGGATGCCGACGCGGGCAAGGCGACGTTCGTCTCGCTGCTCGGGGCCGACCGGGCCAAGCAGCAGGCGGAGCTGCTGGTCGAGCAGGCGATCGAGCATCTTCACGGGCACGGCGCCGAGGCCGACCTGCTGCGGGCGATCGCGCGCTACACCATCGAGCGGGACCGCTAGGGATGGCCCTTCGACAGGCTCAGGACAGAGCGGAGCGCATCGGCGTCTATCCGGGGACCTTCGACCCGGTCACGCTTGGGCACCTGGACATCATCCGGCGCGGGGCGCGGCTGGTGGACCGGCTGGTGATTGGGGTGACCACCAATCCTTCGAAGGAGCCGATGTTCACGCTTGCCGAGCGGATGGCGATGGTGGAGCGGGAGGCCGCCGAGTTCGGCAATGTCGGGGTGGTGGAGTTCGACTCGCTGCTGATGGACTTCGCGGAACGCGAGGGCGCGACGATGATCCTTCGCGGGCTGCGGGCGGTGGCGGATTTCGAATACGAATATCAGATGGCGGGCATGAACCAGCAGCTGAACGACCGGATCGAGACGGTCTTCTTGATGGCGGACGTGTCGCTCCAGCCGATCGCGTCACGGCTGGTTAAGGAGATCGCCCGTTATGGAGGCGCCATCCATAAGTTCGTCACTCCGGCCGTGGCGGCGGATGTCGCTGCCAAGCTCGCCGGCTAAAGAGGTTTCCGATGCGTAAGTCATTGCTTGCCCTGCCGTTTGTTGCTGCCGCGCTGATGGCGCAGGCGGCTCCCGTGCCGAAGCCGGCGCTGCCGATCAACCCGCCTGCCGAGGTTGCGGCCGATCTGTCGAACCGGCTGACGCTGGAGCTGTCGAACGGGGGGACGGTGGTGGTGCAGCTTCGCCCCGATGCGGCTCCGCTGATGGTGGAACGGGTGAAGACGCTGGTGCGGCAGGGCTTCTACAACGGCCTTGCGTTCCACCGGGTGATCCCCGGCTTCATGGCGCAGGGTGGCGATCCGAAGGGCGACGGCACGGGCGGATCGCCGCTGCCGGACGTGAAGGCGGAGTTCAACACGCTCCCGCACCTGCGCGGGACGGTGGCGGCGGCGCGGGCGGAGAACCCGGACAGCGCCAACAGCCAGTTCTACATCATGTTCGTTCCCCGCGTGTCGCTGGACGGCAAGTATACGGTGTTCGGACGAGTGATCTCCGGCATGCCGGCGGTCGACGGCATCGCGCAGGGCGAGCCGCCGGCGGAGCCGACGAAGATCGTCCGGGCGACGCTGGGGCAGTAAAGTTTGAACGCGAAGGCGCGAAGGTAAGGAAAGAAGGCGCGAAGCGGCGTTGAAACGTTGCGCCTTACCTTCTTCTTCGCGCCTTCGCGTTGAAACTACGATCCTTTCACATGCGCGTTGATCTGTTCGATTTCGAGCTGCCGGACGACCGGATTGCACTGAGGCCGGCGCGGCCGCGGGATAGTGCGCGGATGCTGCTGGTCGAGGGTGAGCGGCTGGCGGATCACGGCGTGCTCGATCTGCCGCGGCTGCTTCGCGCGGGCGATGTGCTCGTGTTCAATGACACCAAGGTCATTCCTGCGCAGCTTGAAGGGCGCCGTGGGGAGGCGAGCATCGGGGCGACGCTGCACAAGCGCGAGGACCTGCGGCGCTGGTGGGCGTTCATCCGCAATGCAAAGCGGGTCCGGCCCGGCGACGTGCTGACCTTCGGCGGCGGCGTCGAGGCGGTTGCCGAGGAGAAGGGCGCGGACGGCGCGGTGCTGCTGCGCTTTCTGGGGGACGAGCCTGCGGAGGTGCTGCTGCACCAGGCGGGCACCATGCCGCTGCCGCCCTACATTGCCTCCAAGCGCGCGATCGATGCGCAGGATGCCGAGGATTACCAGACCATGTTCGCGGAGAAGGAGGGAGCGGTCGCCGCGCCGACGGCTTCGCTGCACTTCACCGAGCGGCTGGTGAGCGCGCTGGAGGAGGCGGGGATTGGGCGCGAGACGCTGACGCTGCACGTCGGGGCGGGCACCTTCCTGCCGGTGAAGGCGGAGGACACGGCCGACCACCAGATGCATGCTGAGTGGGGGCGGATCGATGCGGCGACCGCGGACCGGCTCAACGCGGTGCGGACCGCGGGCGGGCGGATTGTCGCGGTGGGGACTACGGTGCTGCGGCTGCTCGAGAGCGCCGCGGGGGAGGACCGGGTGATCCGGCCGTTCGAGGGCGATACGGCGATCTTCATCACGCCGGGATACCGCTTCAAGGCGGTGGACGGGCTGATGACCAACTTCCATCTGCCCAAGAGCACGCTGTTCATGCTGGTGAGCGCGCTGATGGGGCTGAAGACGATGCGGCGGGCTTATGCCCATGCGATCGACAGTGGGTACCGCTTCTACAGCTACGGCGACTCCTGCTTGTTGCTGCCGGGCTAGAGCACGGCTTCGACCAGGTCGGCGGCTCGGGTCACTCCGCCGGCTGCAGCGACTTCCTGGGCGGCGGTTCGGCAGCGGGCCTTTAGTTCAGTGTCGAAGAGCAGCCGGCGGATCTGGTCGGCGAGCGCGGGAGCGTTCCACAGCGGGGCCATGCGCTCGCCGAGGCCGTGGGTGAGCAGTCGGGCCGTGGAGCCCTTCTGGTCGAAGGCAATCGGGCGGACGATCTGGGGGACTCCGGCGGCAAGGCAATCGAGCACGGTGTTGAGCCCGGCGTGGCTGACGCACAGGTCGGCGCGGCGGAGCAGGGCGCGCTGGGGGAGGAAGTCGGCGACATGATCCGCGCCGATGCTGCGGGCCTGACGCTCGCTGAGCAGGCCGGCGTGGGCAACCGCTAGCTGTGCTCCCACGGCTCGGCAGGCGCGCGCGATGGCTCTGAACACCCGCAGCCGGCCCCCTTGGAGCGTGCCCATGGTGGCGAAGACCAGCGGGCGGTCGGGATCGGGGGTGAACGGGAGCGGCAGGTCGAGGTCGCGGTCGCCGGGCGGGCGGATCGGGCCGACCGCGTGGAAGGGGATGGGTTCGGGCCGGGGGAAGTCGAAGCCTCGGGTGACCTGGGCGATGCTGGTGGTCGGCGACAGGCAGTCCACCAGGGTGCGCGCGCGGATGCCGTGAGCGTGAGCCCAATCTTCGATGATCCGAAAATGGGGGCGCATCAGGAGGTCGCCGATGCGCTGGGCGCCTTCCGCCTTCTTCAGACCCTCCGGGCTTGGATCGTACGGCCAGTCGAGGAAGGGCAGCGGTACGCCGGGTGCGGGGTCGATCGGGAGGGCGCAGGCGAGGCTGACCTTGAAGAGGTCGAGGGCGCGGGCGAGGAGCCCGGCGGCGGGTTCGAGCTGGTCGCCGACGATTGCGTCCACGCCCAGGTCGCGGAGCCGCTTCGGACCATCGGCGAGCAGCTGGCTCGTCATGTGGGCGCCGTCGCGGATGGTGCGCATGGCGCCGAACAGGCCGCCAGGGCGGGTGGCGTTGCGGAATACCCGCTCCATCGGCGGGTCGCCGGGCCGGGGCGTGGCTTCGGTGACCGATGCCCAGGGCGCCCGCACAAGGCTGCCAGCTCCGGCGTTGAGGTAGAAGGTCGCCCGATGGCCGCGCGCCACCAGCTCTTCGCCCAGTGCCTCGAAGGTGCGGACGTGGCTGATGTAGGGCGGGCAAAGAAAGGCGAAGTGGGCCATCGCGCGCTCAGTGGGGCGGGGCGAAAGCCGTGGCAACGCGAAACTTGATGGCACGCCCCGCATTGGAGCGGGACGATGTCGCGTGCCCTTGCCCTGCTGCCCGTCCGGTCTCCCTCCCTCAGCCTGAGCAATGAGGCGATCTGCCGGGCGGCTGCACTCTTGGCGGTGGCGGCGATGGCGGGGTGGCTGGCCGTGCTCGGCAGGCCGCTCGGTCCTGAAGGCGCTCTGCGCTGGTGGAACGGTGACCTGTCGATCGCCCACAACTCGCAGCATCTGAACGACGGCTACTCGCTGCTGCACCTGTCCTTTGGCGCGCTGATCTACCTGCTGGTGAGGCGGTTTAATCCCGGGCTGGAGCGGCCGAGGTTGGGCCTGGCGGTGGTGCTCTCGGCGGTGACCTGGGAGGCGATCGAGAACCTGCCGTCCGTGATCGCGATGTTCAATCCGGACGGGCAGGCCGCAAGCTATGCCGGGGACAGCATCGTCAACGCGCTGGGCGATGTCGCCTTTGCGCTGGTAGGTTTGGCGGCGGCGCGGCGGATGAGCCTGGTCGGGGTCGCAGCGATGCTGATCGGAATCGAACTCGCCTGCGCCTGGCTGATCGGCGACGGGCTGATCTGGGGGAGCCTACGCCTGACGGAGCTCGCGTAGTTCCCGACGCCGCCGGGGCAGCTGCCACCAGGGTGTCGCGGGGCTGATGTGGTGCTCGCGGTGATAGCCGAAATGGAAGCAGGTCAGCAGCGAAGCCAGCCAGCCATAATCGTTGCTGCGGGCGCGGTGGTGGTCGGCGAACTCCTCCTCCTCATGGCGGTGGGGGAGGTAGGTGCCGAAGTAGAAGAGCTGCACCGAGGAGAGGATCGCGGGCAGGCCCCAGAAGAGCAGCACCGCTTCGGGCCGCGCGCCGAGGATCAGGATGTAGCTCCAGACCACGACCGCCAGCACCGCGAACTCGCGCCAGCCGAAGTAGCGGCGCATGAACTGCAGGTACCAGGGGCCGAAGCGGGTGGGGTGGTCCTCCGAAAAGTCGGGATCGCGGCCGGTGCCGACGTGCCGGTGATGGTCCCAGTGCTTGGGCGCGAGCCGGTCCATCCAGAAGCCGGCGTAGAGCAGGAGCGTCAGGCGGCCGACCGCCTTGTTGAGCGCGGGACGGCCGGGAGCAAGCGATCCGTGCATGGCGTCATGTGCGACGATGAACAGGCCGACGTTCAGCCAGCAGATCACCGCCACCAGAAGCGGCGCGGCGAGGAGTCCAGCGGTCGTCCACGGGTGGAAGAAGACGCTGTACACGTGCAGCACCAGCCAGGCGCCGACGATCAGCGCGGCGAGGCCAAGCCCGATGCGCGTGTGGCGCCGTTGATCCGCTGCACTGAGCATGGCGCCAATGTAGTGCGCGTGGATGCGCAGCGCCACGGCCCAGTGCAGCGGATCAGCCTAGAGCGTTGCCGGATCCCAAAGGACGGACAGCGCCAGTCCGGCGGCGAACATCGCCTCGCGGTGCGCGCCCGGTGCGATCAGCAGCGTCTTGTTGTTGCCGTTGAGGTCGATCGCTCCGACCGCCTCGCCATTCTCCTCGATGGCGTAACCGAGCGGTGTCGCCATCTCCAGCCCGCCGCCCGCATCGCGGTGGATGGAGCGGAGCTGCAGCGTGCGGCCTTCAAACCGAAGCGTTCCGCGCCGCTCACGCTTCATCAGCATGGTACCGGGCGAGTCGCTGCTCTCCGCGATAGTCAGCTCGGCATCGATCGGCCGACCGTCGCGGGCGAACAGGCAGCGGTAGGCGAACTTCTGGAGCCGGGCGGAGACCACTCCGACGTTGAGCTCCCGCTCGCGATAGCCGCAGGAGCCCGCCAGCGCGCCGGCCGGCTGCACGAGCTCGAAGCTGCCGCCGCCGCTGTTGCGGACCAGCAGGGGCTCGAAGATGGCAAGGCGCTCGGCTCCGCGGGTGAAGCGGCCATCGAGTCCCGCCAGGCGAAAGCTGCCGCGCGTGCCGCCGCCCATGCCGCTGATCTCCAGCCGTTCGGCGGAGGCCAGCGAGGCAGGCGTGCGGATCTGCGCCTCGCGAATGCTGCAGGCGCCGGTGAGCAGGGTGGCGCATAGCAGCGCCGAAATGCTGGTCCCCTTCATGATCGTTCCTCGTTGGTGTCGCGTAACGAGGGTACGGAATTACCCGTTGTCGCTGGCAGCAAGCTGAACGATGTTGTTGGCGCAGGTTCAGCTTCTCAGCTGCTGAAGTAGCCCCACAGCAGCCGTGCGGTCATCGCGATGCTCCCGGCGACCAGCAAAGGCCGGATGAGGCGGGCGCCGAACTTCATGGCGGTGTGCGAGCCGAGCCAGCCGCCGAGCATCGCGCCGGCCGCCATGCACAAGCCAAGCAGCCACAGAGTGTGGCCGCCGAGCGCGAACAGGAGGACGGAGGCGATATTGCTGGTCCAGTTGAACAGCTTGGTCAGCGCCGTGGCCTTGGTCAGGCCGTAGCCGCGGAGCGCGACGAGGCTGGTCGTGAAGAAGCTGCCGGTGCCGGGCCCGAAGAAACCGTCGTAGAAGCCGATGGCGCCGCCGATCGGGGCATAGCCGCGGCTGGACACGCGATGGTGCGCGTCCTCGTCGGTCATGCGTGGGCTGAACAGGACATAGAGCGCCACGGCGAGCAGGAAGAGCGGGATGATGAGCTGCAGGATGCGGGTGTCGACCTGCTGCACCACGTAGCAGCCGGCCGCGGCGCCGAGGAAGACGACGAGCACGGTCGGCAGGTTGCGGCGCCACTCGATCAGCCCGGCACGGCCGTAGTTGATCATGGCGATCATGGTTCCGAACATCGACTGCAGCTTATTGGTCGCGAGCGCCTGGAGCGGCGGAACGCCGGTGAACAGCAGCGCCGGCATCATGATGAGGCCGCCACCGCCGGCGATGGCGTCGATGAAGCCGGTGAGGAGGGCGACGGCAGTGAGGGTGGCATAGACCCAGGTTTCGAGCATGGGGTGCCCTAAGCAGAAAGGCCAAGGCAACCCAACCCCGCTTACCCTGAGGAGCCGCTGAGCTTGTCGAAGCGGCGTCTCGAAGGGTCCTTCGAGACGGGCCTTCGGTACGCTCCCGTTGGGAGCTACTCAGTCCCTCCTCAGAATGAGCGGGTTGGGTTTTCAGGGCATGTCTGCTTTAGGCGCGGCCAATGACCCGCTTTGACTTCAGCATCTCCGCGACCGACGGCAAAGCGCGCACGGGCGTGATCCGCATGACGCGCGGTGAGATCCGGACGCCGGCGTTCATGCCGGTGGGGACGGCTGCGACGGTGAAGGCGGTGAAGCCCAAGGATGTGCGCGCGGCTGGTGCGGACATCATTCTGGGCAACACCTATCACCTGATGCTGCGGCCTGGGGCGGAGCGGGTGGCGAGGCTTGGGGGCTTGCACGGCTTCATGGGCTGGGAGCGGCCGATCCTGACGGATAGCGGCGGCTATCAGGTGATGAGCCTGTCGGACCTGACCAAGGTAACGGAAGAGGGGGTCGCCTTCAGGAGTCACTTGGATGGCACGCGGCACATGCTGAGCCCGGAGCGCTCGATCGAGGTGCAGCGGCTGCTCGGCTCGGACATCGTGATGCAGTTCGATCAGCTGGTGCCGACCACGGCGACGCGCGAGCAGCAGCAGGCGGCGATGGAGCGATCGATCCGCTGGGCGCGGCGGTCGCGCGAGGAGTTCGACCGTGGCGGGGAGCATGCACAGCGGGCCGCGCTGTTCGGCATCCAGCAGGGGGCGCTAGACGAGGGCTTGCGCAGGCAGTCCGCGGAAGGGCTGATCGAGATCGGCTTCGACGGCTATGCGGTCGGCGGGCTTGCGGTCGGCGAGGGGCAGGAGGCGATGCTCGGCTGCCTCGATTTCGCGCCGGATCAGCTGCCGGCCGACAAGCCCCGCTACCTGATGGGCGTGGGCAAGCCGGACGACCTGGTCGAGGCGGTAAGGCGCGGGATCGACATGTTCGACTGCGTGCTGCCGACACGATCCGGGCGGACTGGGCAGGCGTTCACGGCGGACGGGCCGATCAACATTCGCAACGCGAAATTTGCTGAGGATCGGGAGCCGCTCGAGCCAGGCTGTCCGTGCCCGGCCTGCTCGGGCTGGAGCCGCGCGTATGTCCATCATCTGGTGCGCTCGGGTGAAATCCTGGGCGCGATGCTGATGACCGAGCACAATCTGTGG
>ERZ1066122.3009-NODE-3009-length-10198-cov-7.259686_pt1 | contig 10198 bp, 6 predicted proteins | sample MGYA00382769_ERZ1066122 | MGnify/ENA primary metagenome ERZ1066122 (study PRJEB33369, sample SAMEA5778352) | biofilm metagenome | biome: Industrial cooling water; feature: Water cooling tower basin; material: Biofilm | place: United Arab Emirates | collected...
TTCATCGGCACGCGCACGGCTTGAGAAAGCAGCGACCTGTACAAAATAGCCAGCGGCATTGGCCACCGATACAGGCGGCAATTTGCCCCCCGGCTTGGTGGTGGCAACGCCCTCGCGAACGAAACGGTCATCGGAACCACCGCTCTTGGGTACGGGCGTATTAGTCCCCGGCTTTACAACGACCGGCTTTGGATTTGTCCCTGCCAAGGTCACAGGCTTTGGCAATTTCGCGAGCTTGTCGCGCAAAACTTTCAATAGCGATTCGGGCGTGTCCGTCCGCGCAGATGCCGGCTGGCCATTGCGCAGCACGGCCCGTTCCTGCTGGGGCGGATTGACCTTGCGCACACGCACGCCTGCCACCCCCTGTTGCGTAATGCCCAACTGTTTTGCCGCGCCTTCGGAAAGGTCAATCAGGCGATCATTGGCGAACGGGCCGCGGTCGTTAACACGGACCAGAATCGTCCTGCCGGTTTCCAGCGACGTCACCTCGACATAGCTTGGCATCGGCAGCGTCTTGTGCGCGCCGCTGATCGCGGATGGCATGAATATTTCGCCATTGGCGGTGTTGCGCCCGGCGAGCTCTTGCCCATACCAGCTCGCATAACCAACCTCGTCATAGGCCGCGACATCGGCTGGTGTGTAAGTGACATTGCCAACCTGGAAGGCGCTGCCCAGACGGACGGGGAAATCGGAAACGCCCGACGGCGCGTTCGCTGCGGGCGGTATTTCCGTCAGTTCACCGTCGCGGCCATTGCCACTACATGCGGCAAGTATTGTCAGCGAAGCCGCCCCTGCTATCAATTTAATTCCGTATCGCATCACCCAGCAACCCCACCGATAGCGCATAAAAATTCGAGCAATTATAGTCCAGTATCGCCCGATAATTGCTACCAAGTAAATAGGCTGTCTTCCCCTCCCCATCGGGTTCGATCAGCGTTGCCAGCATATCACCTTGCGGCCAGCCTGCCTGCGGGACAATACCAAGGGCACGCCATTCGGACAATTTCATCCATTTACTGTGCCGGGCGAAAACGCGCGGGCAACGCGGAGCGACCAGCGTGCTTTTGATCCTGTTACGGTCCAACGTCGGTGGCGTGCTTACGGCAAAGCCCCAAGGCTCGTCGCGCCGCCATCCGGCATTGACAAGATAATTGGCGATTGACGTCATGGCATCGACTTCGCTTTTCCAGATGTCGGCGTAACCATCACCATCGCCATCGCGGGCGAGCCTGAGGTAGACCGAAGGCAGGAATTGCGGCTTGCCCAGCGCGCCTGCCCAACTGCCGGTGATCGCATATTGCGGGACACCGCGATCAATCATCTTGAGTACCGCGATCAATTCGCCCTCGAACAGTGCACGGCGGCGACCCTCGAACGCCAGCGACGCCAAAGCCTCAGGCGCGTTGAAATTGCCCGTTACGCTGCCATAGTTGGTTTCATGCCCGTAAATGGCGAGCATGATTTCCTCAGGCACGCCGGTTTCAGTCTCGATCCGCTGCACCAGCGGGCGCAACTCGGTATATTTTGCGCGGCCACGCGTGATCCGCGCATTGTCGACATGGCGGGCTTTATAGGGTGCAAACATCGGGATCGGCGCATCGGCTGCACCCTCTGGCTGCTGCCTGTCCAGCTCCACCACCCGGGCGTTGTAGCGCAGATTGGGGAGGACGCGGTCAAGCGTTGCTGCTGACACACCTTCCGCCGCTGCCTTGATCCTGACTGTGGCGAGATAATCCCGATAGCCTGCGGGCACCCCGTCCTGCGCCTGCAAAGGCACCGAGCCTGACATGGGGACCAGAATTGCCGCAGCAATTCCGATCATCAGTTTGCGCCACAACATCTATCCTGAACCCTTTATCCAATCACCAGACACAACGGTCTAGACGAGCTTGTCTGGCAGTCAATCTGAATGGATGCTTGCAACGACAAAGCGGTAGCCTTTTGCGCCCCGCAACGGACAGGTGGCCGAGTGGTTTAAGGCAGCGGTCTTGGAGCCGAGGGCCAAGACCCAAGCGCGAAGCGCTTGCATGTTCGACCTTTGCGACATAGATGCACCCCCCATTGGACAGGTGGCCGAGTGGTTTAAGGCAGCGGTCTTGAAAACCGCCGTGGGTGCAAGCTCACCGTGGGTTCGAATCCCACCCTGTCCGCCATAGAAGTCTGAAATTGAATATTATTTTACCAGGTTTCAACATGTTGCCATAACGGCTCGTAGAAAATTTTATCCCTTGCACCGATTTCTGGCGAAAATGGCAGTGCTAAATGCCTGCTCCTGTTTGACGGTTTTGACCGTCCGGGAGCAGCGGCATAATGTTGCCCAGCGAACATTGAATTAGCCACTGCGGCACGATTTTGGGCTTTATGAACCATATAAATGATCCTTATTTCTATGCGTGGCCGCACCAACAACATTTTTTTGCGAGTATAGAAAGGGCGCCCTTGTGAGGGCCTCGATCCGGCGGGCCATCCGAATTCAATGGGCAAGGGTGACAGCGTTTACGAGATATTCAGATCATCGATCTATCGATGACGCATGGCGATAGCCCTCATCCCCTCTTTACTATCTGCTGCAACCGCATTGGGCGGATTGATTATTTCCCTCGTGGTTTTGCATCGACATGTTACGCGCGCGCGGCATCATCAGACATCCATGCCAGACAACGTTAAACCAACTGCCTCCTTCAGCGGGAATCAACCTGCGGGAAATGGGCAAATCGAAAATTTGGCATTATTGCAAGAACTGCAAACGGCGATTGATTGCGACAGATTGGCGCTCGAATATCAGCCCAAACTCGATCTGCGTGGTGAAACAATCCTGTCAGCGGAAGCCTTGCTAAGATGGCACCGGCTTGATGGAACGTTGGCACATACCGGCGATCTGATCGAACTTGTCGAAAAGACCAGCATGATTGAAGATCTGACTATGTGGGTAGTCGGGCAAGCGATATCGGATAGCGAGAAATATTTGGATGCCGGCTTTTCGCTATGTGTCTTCGTGAACATATCTGCAGGCTTGCTGTCAAACAGGGCGTTTGTCGAAAGGCTTATCGCTGCGGTTAAAGAGACAGATGCGTTAATCGGGATCGAAATTACTGAAACCGCAGTCATCGCCAAACCCGATAAGGCTATTGCAAATTTGCAGTTGCTCGCTGCCGAGGGAGTGGTCGTAGCAATTGATGATTTCGGCGTCGGGCTGTCTTCATTGGAATATCTGCAGCAATTGCCTGCGTCTGAACTTAAGATAGATCGCAACTTCATCGCAAAACTGAGTAGCAGCAACAGGAATCCGTTGATTGTTAAGGCAACCATCGATCTGGCGCACGCCCTCGAAATGAAGGTGACGGCAGAGGGTGTTGACGACCCGCTCAGCCTTTCGCTGCTGCGCGTGATGGGATGCGATATGGCGCAAGGCTATCTGATTTCGCGTCCCCTCTCCCTACCAGAAATGTTGGAATATCTGAAAAGCGGACCTTATGCGAGCTGTGACCCTGAGGCTCAACGGGCTGCCTCCGCCTGACGGTAGTTACCTGATTTTAACTGCAGTTATTTGGTCGCCATTAAGCCGACGCCTTATCAATGGCTTCACACGCTTCCATCCATAGAACCGGCAAGCACCACCAGACCGGGATCGGGATTGCAATGCGCATTAATCGTAAATCGCTGATGGACAACGCCGCCCTTGCGCTGGCCGCTTCGGCAATGCTCATGACGACGGCCGCTGTTGCGCAGGACGCTGATGCCCCCGCCCCGGAGGCGGAACCAGCCACGGTCCCCGCAACCGTCGACGATCGCCCCATCGTTGCCATGGGCGGGCCCGTCGGTTCCTATGGCAGCAACGTGAATCCGATGAAGGGACTCATTCGGACATTTGAGGGCGACCTTGGCCCCCATGTCGGGCGCATCCGCACATTCGAAGGGCCGATCGATCCTCAAAAAGGCCTAATCCGAACGTTCGAAGGCGATATTGACCCCTATAAGGGTCTGATCCGCACCTTTTGGGGCCAGCTAACGCCGGTAGCAGGCGAACTGGATCCTAAAGTCGGACGTATTCGGACATTCACGGACAGTTTCTTGCCCAGCAGCAGCGCGATTTCAGCTGCATGGGCGCGGGCCGAGCAAACCGGCGACTATAGTGAAGTGGTTTCGCTCCTTAACGCAATGATCGGCAGCACGCGCGATCAGTGGGGGCAGGAAGTGCAATCGCGTACCGGCCGCGATTTTAATTCGGCAGTGCTCAACCCATTCCTGGCAAAGTGGAAAGTTAATCTTTCGAACCCCGCATCGCTCCGCGGATGGCACAATTTCAACCGGCAGTCATTCCTGCTCGATTGGTATGACAATGTGCTCAACCATTCGGGAATGGATCGCACCGATCACTGGATGAATGCCGTGCGCTGGACACCTGCACTGACCCAGGTTCAGGGCGGCGGAAGCAAGGCTGTGATCGGCCTGATCGATTTCTTCGCCGCCAACGATGCCGATGTGCGCTCAAAGGTTGTGTATTCTGGCGGTTATGCAAATGTGAATAATGCGCACGGAGCCGCTGTCGGCAGCCTGATCGTCGCATCGCATGACAATCGGGGAATAATGGGGATTGCGCCGCGCGCAACCATTGCTGCCTACAATCCGTTCGACAGCAGCATGACCGCCAGCTGGCGCGACGTGCAAACCGGAATCGCTGCGGTGGGCTCGCGCGGTGCTTCAGTTATCAACCTTTCGCTTGGTGTGCCCGGCGTCACCCTGCCCGCCGAATGGAAAAATGTGTTCTCGCGTTCGGAGATCGATACGTTCAAGGATCACACCATCTATGTGATCGCAGCCGGCAATGACGGTGTCGTCCAAACCAAAAATATCGATATGACGGGTGCGCTGGATAGCACATTCATCCTCGTTGGCTCGGTTGATCCCTTTGGCCGCATCTCTGCCTTTTCGAACACGCCTGGAACCGCGTGCATCACTGTATCCGGAGTTTGCACCAGCAAGGTCGCCTGGAACACGCAAGATGGGCAGTTCGCAACGACCGACTATTTGAAAAATAGCGGTTTGCTGATGAACCGCTTCCTTGTCGCGCCCGGTGAGTTGATCCTGGTTTCAGATGGTGCAGGCGGGGTGACGCGTATGTCCGGCACGTCGTTTGCCGCACCGCTCGTCTCAGGCGCAATAGCCTTGATCCACGATCGCTGGCCTTGGCTGAAAAACCACCCTCGCGATGTTGCGAAGATCATTCTGGAAAGCGCACAGGATTTGGGCGCACCTGGCGTTGACCCTGTATACGGTCATGGGTTGCTAGACATCACGGCGGCGCAATCAGCGCTCGATTTCGGCAAACTCGTCTACTATCTAGTGGACGGTTCGAATTCAAACGAAGTCAAAGCGGACATATTGTTGAGCAAAGGTGCGCAATCAATCTGGTCGACGCGCAATCTCTATTTCACTGCTTTTGAAAAGATCGACAGCGCGGAACGCGATTTCCTAATACCGCTGTCCAGCCGGTTGTTCAGCAAGTCGGTCGATGGCCGCCTTTTCCAGAAACATATGCACGATCTGTTCATGGCATGGCTGAATAACGGCGGCGGCACTGGCAAATTCACCAGCCTTTCCGACAGTGCACGCGTAAAATGGGCAAGCGACGGCAATGGATGGAGCTATTCGATGCGCGGTCGCTACCAAACCGAAACCACCCGTCATGGGTTCCAGCCAAGGTTCCATTCAACTTTCGAAGTCTCGTCGCCTGAGCAGGCAATGTCTTTTGCCGTAGGCACAGGCGATGGAGCAGGTATCCTCGGCGGGACAGGTGCGATGCAGTTGGCTTCGGACTTTGACCCCTATCTTGGCGGCAACGACCCGCTGCTCGGTTTCGCCTCGGGCGGCGCGCATATGGCGGCCCGGGTCAAGCTGACGCCGAATCTGCGTGTCGGGTTGGGACTAATCAATACTGACCGCGACATCGACAATGAACTCTCACAGACTGGACAGTCGGTCTTGGCGCTGGGCAAAATGCGCATGCTGGGTGACTATGAAGCCGCAGCCCTCAACGCGCGTGTGGACTATGCTTTTGGTAACCGCGCAAATTTGGTTCTCTCATATACCAAGCTCACAGAGGATAGAGCCTTCTTCGGTTCACGCTCGTTGGTCGGTGATGACTTTGGCAAGGGGACTGTCTCGGAAAGCGCTACGATTGCCGCCGACGCGATGATCGGCGATACACTCCAGTTTTTTGGAACTGCTACTCTGGCTGAAAGCCGGTCGGACAAAAACGCCTTGCTTAAGCTGGACGCAGTCAAAAGCACTGCCTGGCAGCTCGGTTTTGCAAAAGCAGGTGTCTTCGGTTCGACTGATAACCTGCGCTTCTCTGTAGCCCAACCGCTTCAGGTCGAAAACGGTTCGGTCGAATTCAAGACAGTTGCTGTGGTTGATCGCGAAACAGGTGAAAAGGGCATTGTTACGCAGCGTCTCGACATCGCCGAGCCTTTGGACCGCCGGTTCCGCATCGAAGCGCATTATGGTGCGTCGATGCTCGAAGGTGCGGCCGATGTAGCGCTATTTTCGACTTACGAGATACGCGATGTGCGGTCGGATGTCGCGCGCTTCACCATTGGAGGCAAAATCCGCATTGGCTTCTAAATCCGGCGGTTTTGGCAACCAAAATCTTAACCTCTAGGGGGTAGAAGGCAGCATGCACAAAACGCGGCTGCCTTCGCTATTTCTGAGCCTCTGGCTTGTGCTATTTACTACGCCGGCAATGGCCAATGCCGGCAATGTCGCGGCATTCGATAAAACAATCGAAAGTGCCAAGGCCGCGATGATGGCCGATCCACAAAATGCGCTTGCGAAAGTGGAAAAGGCGCTTGCCCAAAGCGATAAACTGATCGGTGACCGCAAGGATATCGCTCGCGCAACAGCGCTATGGCTGAAGATTGAGGCCAATATCGGGCTAAATAGGCTCGACGCTGCCGAAGCGCTGCTCGACGAAGCGATCAGCCTTGCCACGAAAGCCGCACCGGACAGTAAATTGCATGGCGATCTGATGCGGTCGAAAGGTGCGATTGCCGGTTTTACTGGAAAGGCATCCGACGCGTTGCGGCACTATCTGGAGGCACATCGTATTTTTCGGCTCGCCGGCGAGAAGCGCAGCCAGGCAATTGCCCTTCAGGACATCGGACAGATCTACTGGGAAGCAGGCGACTATGAACGCATGCTTTCTTATTATGACGATGCGCAGGAAATATATGATGACGATCCCGGATTTGCCCTGACCACCAATAATAATCGTGGTGAGGCATTTCGGACCCTTGGCCGACGCGAAGAGGCCGAACGTGCCTATTTGGCTGCGCTTTCCAATGCTCGCAAAATGGGCAGCCCGATGCTCGAAACGCGTATCCTGAGCAACCTTGCGCTGGTTCAGGTGGAAATGGGCAAATTACAAGCAGCTATCAAAAACGCGGCGTTGGCCGAGCAAAAAGGTGCCAACCCGGAAGCGCGCGACTGGCTGCCTTTTGTGCACGGCGTAAAGGCAAGCATTGCCGCTAAACAAGGGAATGACATGACCGCTGCCTCCGAACTCGTGCGCTTGTTCGCGGGCGTCGATTTCGCGCAAACCGATCCCACCTATAAAGAGTTTCACAAGCTGGGTTCCGAGGTTTATGCGCGACTGGGCCAGAGCGATCTCGCCTTTCGCCATTTGCAGGCATTTCAGCGACTGGACAGCGAAGCACGCAACCTTACTGCCTCCGCCAGTTCGCAGCTGCTCGCCGCCCGGTTTGATTCAGCTAACCAGAAAACGCGCATCGCGCAGCTTAAGCAAGGGCAGCTCGAACGCGATATTCGTATTGAGAGGCAAAAATCTACGCTGGTGACAGCGCTGCTTATTGCTGCACTTGCGATTATTGTGATCGCCGGCATTGCCCTGATGCTCATCGGCAAAAGCCGGAACCGGGTGCGCGAAACCAACAATGTCCTTACCGATGTCAACGCCAAGCTCGAATTCGCTTTGAAAGCGAAGACCGATTTCCTCGCGATGACAAGTCACGAAATCCGCACGCCGCTTAACGGCATAATGGGAATGACGCAGGTTATTTTGGCAGACGATAATGTCGACCAGTCGGTCCGCGAGCGAATGCAGTTGGTGCTGGGGGCTGGTCAGACCATGCAGTCGCTGGTTGACGACTTGCTGGACGTGTCAAAAATGGAAAATGGTGGAATCACTATTGCGAAGAACTGGTGCGACCTGCGCGCCATACTCTCGGATGGGGTGCAACTTTGGCAGGACGAAGCTGGAAAGAAGGGCCTGCAACTGGATCTCGTCGATGAGGGGTTACCGCCCAGCCTGTTCACCGATGGCGGTCGCGTGCGTCAAGTCGTGTTCAACTTGCTGGCCAACGCGATCAAGTTCACATCTGAGGGTCGGGTCCGAATACAAGCGCGCTCCCTCGATGGCGAAAATGTCGAGATCGTTGTCGAGGACAGTGGGATCGGGATTCCGCCAGACCAGTTGGACAAGATTTTCGAGCCTTTTCATCAGGTGGATAGCGCAATGTCTCGGCAGCATGGCGGCGCTGGGCTGGGGCTTTCGATCTGCAGCAACATCGTCAAAGAGCTGGGCGGCCATATGGGCGTGACGAGCACGGTGGGCGCGGGATCACGCTTTTGGTTCAAACTACCGGTCAAGGACCCCGACATGTCACCTGCCTTTGGCGGCCACGAGGTGCAGCAAGGCCCTCGAATATTGGTCGTCGATGGAAATGCGCTTCGCCTTGCGAAACTGAAAGCGGTTCTTGAACCGCACGCTTCCGCTATCGTCGGTAGCAGTTCACGTGAAGAGGCAACAACATTGCTGATGGCGGGAATCGCTGACCTTCTGATTGCCGACACCGCGATTGTTGCAGCTGATGCGGAGCCGACCAAAGCTTTAGGCCAATTGATTGCAGCAGCTAAGGCCAACAGTATCGGCACGCTCCTGCTGCTTTCACCCGATGCAAGCATATCGGCTGAGGTGGCGAGTGCGCTGGATCCAGATGAAATGTTCGAAAAGCCCATCAAGGCATCCATGCTGGTTGAAGCTGTTATCGGTGCCGAACGAAATAGAAGCTTCCAATCGGCCGCCGCTTAATATAGCCACGTTATACCCTCTCCCAAGAAGGTGTTACGCATGCAGGTTATCTTCGTCGAAGACGATGCACTGAACCGCCGTGTCGTTCGAGACATGCTGAAAGTAATCGACATCGAAATGGCCGAGGCGGAAGACGCCGAAACGGGCCTGCAAATGATCGCTAACCACCGTTATGATGTAGTCCTGATGGACCTACGAATGCCAGGAATGGACGGGATCACCGCTATCAGGAATTTACGACAGGCGCCCGATCCCGTTGGGCGGATACCGGTTATTGTTGTCACTGCTGACACGGGAGTCGATCTCCGGCAGCGATGTCAAGACGCGGGCGCAAACGATGTTATTGTGAAGCCTGTGGCGTTAGACGCTTTAATCAATGCAATAGGTCGCGTCGTTGCGACTGGCACGGACGACGATGTGGTTCTCGATTGAGAACATTCCATATCAATTCGGGGGGATCTCCACCCCTTGGCATGTACAAAGCTTCGGTTTACCGGCCCTTAAAAGGCGGAAAACCGGCCGATCGCCTTTGCGAATCCTGCGATTAACAGTTTCACGGACGCTATTGCGACGTGTCGATTTTTCGAAGACGCCTGGTTGGACGGCAGCAAAGTTAGCGCTCCTGCCTTCCGCATCGACCAGCAGCCAAAATCGTAGGCTGCAATATGCAGGCGTGTACTATTCCAGCGCTTGGCGGATGATCGTCTCAAGTTCCTCGGCGGAATATGGTTTCAACAGCACAGGTGCATCATCAAGCGCCCTTTCTCCCGCAAAACCCGTTACATAAATTGTGGGAAGCGCTGGCCGCAGCTCTCGCATTTTGCGGAGGAGCGAGGGGCCATCAGTGCCGGGCATCACGACATCTGTCAGCATCAGATCGATGGGGTGAAGTTCGGCCATCGCAAGCGCAACGGGCGCGCAATCTGCCTCGACGACCGTATAGCCCAATTCGCGCAAGAAGGCCGCTGTGACAGGCCGGACCTGGTCGTCGTCGTCGACCAACAGCAAAGTGGCCCGCGCGTGCTCGTTCAAATCGCGCACTTGCACCTCCCCGGGTTTATCGAGAATGGCCGAGCGGGGAAGATATAG
>ERZ1066122.3011-NODE-3011-length-10197-cov-5.681522_pt1 | contig 10197 bp, 13 predicted proteins | sample MGYA00382769_ERZ1066122 | MGnify/ENA primary metagenome ERZ1066122 (study PRJEB33369, sample SAMEA5778352) | biofilm metagenome | biome: Industrial cooling water; feature: Water cooling tower basin; material: Biofilm | place: United Arab Emirates | collected...
GCCCAGGCAGCTGCTGTGCCGCCGCGACTGCCTCGGCAACGCTCATCGCCGCGATGCCCTTTGGCACGGCGACGCCGAATTTCGCGAGCAATTCCTTGGCCTGATATTCGTGAATGTTCATGGGGAGAGCAGCGCCTTTCCGGACCGGACGGGGGTAAGAGTCGCGGGGTCCATAAGCACAAGTGACGCAGCGATGCTACCCCCCGGTGACGCGATACAGACGCTCAACCACCGTCAAATTGCGGTTGCCAAGGCCAGCATCGACAGCGCGCGCAAACACGTCCGCTGCCGCCGCCGTGAGCGGCATGGCATCGGCAGCGCTCTGCAGCGCATAATCGAAATCCTTTGCGACCAGGTCGACCGGGAACAATGGATCGTCGCGGCCCGCCAGCATCAACGCGCTCGCGCCTTTGGCGGCGAGGCTCAACACCGGCGTTTGCCCGAGCAATTCCAAGGCAAGCGCCGGTTCAAGGCCCAGCGCAGGAAGCCGACCTAACAGCTCGGCAACGAGGGCGACCTGCACCCCGAACAGCGCATTGGCGACCAGCTTTAGCGCCGCGCCCGCGCCGACCGGTCCGGCATGGAGCTGGCTGGCCCCCATGGCTGCAAGCACCGGCCGAATGCTGTCCAACACAGCCAGTTCACCACCGACGAGGTGAATGAGCTGTCCGGCTTCGGCTTGCGGGCGGCTGCCGAGCACGGGGGCATCAAGGAATGCGATGCTGCGCGCGGCGGCCCGTTGGCCGAGTTCGCGCACCAAGTCCACGGTCAGCGTAGAGGACTCAACAGCAACGGCCCCGGCGTCCATCGCCGCAAGTGCGCCATCGGCATTGTCCAGCCACACACAGCGCGACGCGTCGTCATCGCGCAGCATCGCCAGCACCAATTCGGCCCCCGCCACTGCCGCGCGGGGCGTTTGCTGCGCGCCGCTGCGATTCCAGCGTGTCACGGCGTGCCCTGCCGCTTCCAGCCGGTCGGCCATCCGGCTGCCCATCGCGCCTTGACCCAAAATCGTGATTTTCATGGTAACATCCTTTTGCACAGAGAAACGGCAACCGACGGCATAACCTTTGCAACCAAAAGCTATGCCGCCAGGGCCAGATCTGTCCTCGGTGGATCAGGCAGCGGCGGCTTCAAGCTTGGCGCGCTGCGTGCGGCCTTCGGGGTCGATCCAGCGGAGCGCCGGGTCGGTCATGAAGTCTTCCAGCGGGGTGTGGGTCAGGTGGTTGGTGTAATTGCTAATCACTTTGGTTGCGATGATGGTCACCACTTCCAACACCTGGGCGCGGGTGAAACCTGCGGCGATGAAGGCATCGACCGCTTCGTCACCAGCAAAGCCGCGCGTTTCGGTGACCAGCTCGGTAAAGGCGCGCAGCGCCTGCAGCCGCGTATCGGCGATCACCGTCTGGTTGCGCAGTGCCTGAATGGCGTCTTCGGGAACCCCCGCATTGCGCGACAGGAAGGTGTGGCCGGCGGTGCAATATTCGCAGCCATGGAACACATTGACGGCCTGATACACCACCTGCTGTTCGGCGGGGGTGAACGAGGTTTGCATGACCAGCGCCCACAGCGCGTCATAGCCCTTCAGCGCGGCAGGGCTTTCGGCGAGAATGGCGTGTAGCTTGGGAATGAAGCCCCAGCCCTTTTTGGTGTCGGCCAGCGCGGCGCGCGAACCTTCCGGAGCATTGGTTTCGCTATAGAGTTCGAATCGGGTCATGGTGGGCCTCCTTGGCTAGCGGCGGCGGCGTGCCGTCGGTGAGGAGTTTTTCGCCCATTACCGATGATTGCATAAGGCACCCTAGGGCGATATCATTCATTCCAAAGGAGAATGAATATGGACCGGCTCGGCGCGATGGCGCAATTTGTCCGCGTGGTCGAAGCGGGCAGTTTTTCCGCCGCCGCGCGGGTGCTGGGCCAGGGGCAGCCCGCCATTTCCAAAGCCGTCGCACAGTTGGAAGCACGGCTGGGCGTGCGGCTGCTCAATCGCACCACGCGCGCGCTGACGCTGACTGATGCCGGGCGCGCCTTTTACGACCGCGCGCGCACCGCGCTCGACGCCGCCGAAGAAGCCGAAGCGGCGGCGCGCGGTGCCGGGGCGGCACTGTCGGGGCGGCTGCGGGTGTGTGCTCCGGTTACCTTGGCGCGGCTGCATATTGTGCCATCGCTGCCCGCATTTCTGGCCGAGCACCCTGCGCTCGATATCGACCTTATCCTCGATGACCGGCGCATTGATCTGATCGAGGAGGGCATCGACGTTGCGATCCGCGCGGGCCCGCTACCCGACAGCAGCATGGTGGCGACACACATTGCAGCGGGGCGGCGGATGGTGCTGGCCAGCGCCGACTTTTGGTTCAGCCAGCCGCCTGTCAGCGTGCCAAGCGATCTCACCCCCCTGCCCTTCATTGCCTATGGCCCAGCACCCGGCGGCACCGACTGGATTTTTGCGCGCGATGGGCGAACCGAGCTGGCGCGGCTCGCCCCCCGCCTCCGCACCAGCGCGCTAGAGGGGCTGCGCGAGGCGATGCTGGCGGGCATCGGCTTTGGTATTGCTTCCGAATGGATCACGCGCGACGCGCGCGCGGCCAATGCGCTGGAAATACGGCTGCCCGATTATCAACTTCCTGCGATTGACCTGTGGGCAGTCTATCCCGCCGGACGCCAAGCTTCTGCCCGGGCGCGGGCCTTTGCCGCACATGTCACCGCAGTGATGCGCGCAGTGACCAGTTAGTCGGCGGCAGCCTCGCGCAGCACTGCCACTCCGGCTTCGCGCTGTTGCCGGAGTTCGGCTTTCAACTTGGCCGGATCGCGGGCGATGAGGAAACCGAAGCTGACTCCGCCCTCTTTGCCGATGGTCGCATGGTGCAGCTTGTGCGCCTGCACCAGGCGCTTCGCATAGCCCGACTTGGGCACCCAGCGGAAATAGCGCTGGTGGACCAGCCCGTCGTGGACCAACGTATAGATGATGCCATAACCAAGGATGCCGACGCCGATCCATGTGGCAGGCTCCCACGCCGACGCACCTGCGACCAGAGGCGAGCCCAGAGCAAACATCGAAATGCTCATCGCCGCGCCAACCACGCCGAACAGATCGTTCTTTTCCAGCGCCTTATCATGCGGTTCATGATGGTCACAGTGCCAACCCCAACCAAAACCATGCATGATATATTTGTGGCTCGACCAGGCGACCAGTTCCATCGCGAAGATGGTGGCGAGGATGGTGAGCAGGATGATGGGCAGCGACATGCGTGCTTATATAGCGCGTCAATCGGCCTTCGGGAAGAAATAGGCGGCGATGTCTGCCGTGATCCGGGATGGGCGCAGCGTTTCAGCGTCGATGCAACACCAGCTGGATTTGACCTCGGCCAAAACTTCCTCGCCGCGTTGGATCACCGTGTTATAGAATGCGCGCGCGCCGTGGAGGCTTTCGAGCAGCACTGTCGCGACCACATCGTCGTCAAGAAACGCCGGTTTCCGATACGTAATTTCATGCTTCAGCGCGACCCAGGCACGCGCCGCCACCGCGTCGGGCGGGGCCAGGCCGCGCCAATGCGCAAGCACGGCTTCCTGCACCCAGTTCAGATAGCGGCTGTTGTTCACATGCCCCATGAAGTCGATGTCATCGGGCAAAATTTTGATGGGGAATCGCAGGGTTAAGGTGTCCATCAGCCAGAGATAGCGCAGCAAGATTACAATTTCCAGAAATTGCGCAAAACAAGCTTGCTTGCGTTGCGCCGCCCGCTGCGGCTAACGCCGCTGGATGACCCGCCCTCGCACATTGTATGAAAAAATCTGGGACGCGCACCTCGTCGAACGGCGCGATGATGGCACTTGCATCATCTTCATTGACCGCCATTTGGTGCATGAGGTGACCAGCCCGCAGGCCTTTGCCGGATTGCGCGCCGCCGGGCGCACGGTGCGGCGCCCCGATCTGACGCTGGCGGTACCCGATCATAATTTGCCAACTACGGCACGACGAGACGCCAGCGGCGCGCGCATCCCTATCGCCGACCCCGATAGCGCGGCGCAGCTGGCGGCACTGGAGAAAAACGCGCCCGATTTTGGCATCCGCTACATCGGCGATGCTGATCGCGAGCAGGGCATTGTCCATGTTGTCGGCCCGGAACAAGGGTTCTCGCTACCTGGCACCACCATTGTGTGCGGCGACAGCCACACCGCCTGCCACGGTGGGCTGGGCGCGCTAGCGTTCGGCATTGGTACCAGCGAGGTGGAGCACGTACTGGCGACGCAGACATTGCTGCTCCAGCCCTCCAAGACGATGGAAGTGCATGTCGAAGGCGCGCTGGGCCCCGGTGTCACCGCCAAGGATCTGGTGCTGCATATTACCGGCGTGCTCGGCGCGGCGGGCGGCAGCGGACATGTCATCGAATATACCGGGCAAGCGATCCGCGACCTTAGTATCGAGGGCCGGCTGACGATCAGCAATATGGCGATCGAGCACGGCGCGCGGGCGGGCCTGATTGCGCCGGATGAAAAAACCTATGCTTATTTAAAGGGGCGCCCGATGGCCCCCAAGGGCGCACAATGGGACGCGGCGCTGGCGTGGTGGCAAAGCCTGCCCACCGATGCGGGCGCGGTCTATGACAAAGTCGTGGTCATCGACGCCGCCGCCATCGCCCCATCAGTTACCTGGGGGACCAGCCCCGAAGATGTCGTGCCGATCACCGGGCGCGTGCCCGATCCGATGAGTTTTGCCGACCCTTCGAAGCAAGAGGCAGCACGCAAATCGCTTGCCTATATGGGCCTCACCCCCGGCACGCCGATGACCGAGGTGCCGGTAGAGCATATTTTCATCGGCAGCTGCACCAACAGCCGCATCGAAGACTTGCGCGCCGCCGCCGCCGTGCTGAAAGGACGCCGCAAGGCGGAAAGTATCAAATGGGCCATCGTCGTCCCCGGCAGCGGGCTGGTGAAGGAACAGGCCGAGGCCGAGGGGCTGGACCGTGTCTTCATTGAGGCGGGCCTCGAATGGCGCGAACCGGGCTTTTCGGCGTGCCTGGGCATGAACCCCGACAAAGTGCCGCCCGGCGAACGGTGTGCCAGCACCAGCAATCGTAACTTTGTGGGCAGGCAGGGACCGGGCGCACGGACGCATCTGGTGTCGCCGGCGATGGCGGCGGCGGCGGCGGTGACGGGTAGGCTGACCGATGTGCGGGAGTTGACGTGACCATAATTTTGACTATTTTGGTCAAAATAGGCGTTGGCAATGGATGCACGGACAAGTGAAATTGCGGTTGGCGAGGCGAAAGCTCGTTTTTCCGAGCTCCTGTCGCGCGCGGAGCATGGCGAAGTTATCACAATCAAACGCCACGGCCGCGCCGTTGCCAGAATCATTGCAGCAGTTGCCGATGAAGATGCGCAAAAAGCGTCCCACCACGCGGAATTTTTGGCTTGGCTTCGTTCATATCCGGCGCAGCGTTTGCAGCCCGGTGAGACCTATAAGGATTTCATCGACGCAGGTCGGAGGTAAGGTGCCCTTCATCATTGACGCGTCAATCGCGCTTGCCTGGATATTGCCGGACGAAAATGACTATCGACCGCTTCACTTGCTGGACCAGTTGAATAGCGAAGCTGGGCTTGCCCCGGCACATTGGCATGCGGAAATTGCCAACGGATTGTTGATGGCGGAGCGGCGACGGAGGATCGTCCCTGCCGATACGGCCAGGTTTATGGATTATCTTTTGGGTCTAAACATCGTAATCGACCCCAGCTCTGGCAAAGAATCCTGCGTAGCGCTCATTTCCCTTGCACGCGAACATGGTCTGACCGTTTATGACGCAATCTACCTTGATCTTGCGATGCGGTCTGGACTCTCACTCGCGACGCTGGACCAGCAGTTGAGCCGCGCTGCCGAATTGGTCGGAGTGGAGAAATTGCAATGACCCCCCTCACCACCATCTCCGGCCGCGCCATTCCGCTGGGCCTGAAGAATGTCGATACCGACGTCATCATCCCGGCCAAATGGCTGAAGACTATCAGCCGCGAAGGGCTGGGCGCGGGGGCGTTTGAGACCATTCGCGCCGAGCCGGGCAATGTCTTTGACCAGCCCGAATTTGTGGGCGCGCCGATCTTGATCGCGGGCGACAATTTCGGGTGCGGATCGTCGCGGGAACATGCCGCGTGGGCGCTGACCGACCTCGGCATTCGTGTGGTCATTGCGCCGAGCTTTTCTGACATATTTTCCGGAAATGCCGTGAAGAATGGCATCTTGCCGCTGGTGCTGCCGCAGGCGGCAGTCGACCGCTTACTCGAGGTCGCGGCGACCGATCTCGTCGACATCGATCTGGAAGCGCAGACGGTGACGACCCGCTTTCAAGACCGCTTCAGCTTTGAAATAGATCCTTTTCGCAAGACCTGCCTGCTTGGCGGGCTGGACGAAATTGGCATTACTATGGCGCGAGAAAGCGCGATCAGCGCCTTTGAAGCCCGCGATGCCGCCATGCGGCCATGGCTGGTGCCGAATACCATCTGAGGGAGCGAAGAATGAAAGCCTTGCTATCGACCGTCACCGGCGGCCCTGAAACGTTAACCGTCGGCGACCTCCCCGAACCTGTGGCAGGACCCGGCCAAGTGGTGATTGCGGTGAAGGCCTGTTCGATCAACTTCCCCGACACGCTCATGATCGTGGACAAATATCAGTTCAAACCCCCGCGCCCCTTTGCCCCCGGCGGCGAAGTTGCGGGGCTGATCGACAGCGTTGGTGAAGGCGTGACCGGCTTTGCCGTCGGCGACCGGGTGATGGCGGGCTGCGGCAATGGCGGGCTGGCCGAACAGATCGCGGTTTCGGCGCACAATCTTTACAAAATGCCGGATGCGATGCCTTTCGAGCATGGTGCGTCGATCCTGATGACCTATGGCACTTCGTCGCACGCATTGAAGGATCGCGGGCGGATGAAGGCGGGCGACAATGTCCTCGTCCTCGGCGGCGCGGGCGGCATCGGCATTTCGGCCATCGAGATCGCCAAGGCATGGGGCGGCCGCGTCGTTGCGGGCGTGTCGAGTGAGGCCAAGGCCGCCATCGCGCGGGAGGCGGGCGCCGACGATGTCGTCATCTATGGCCATGCCCCGTTTGACAAGGATCAGTCCAAAGCGCTGGCCGAAGCGTTCAAGGCGGCTGCCGGGCCGAATGGTTTCGACATCATCTATGACACGGTGGGAGGTGACTATAGCGAGCCCGCCGTGCGCGCCATCGCATGGGAGGGGCGTTTTCTGGTCGTCGGTTTTCCCGCTGGCATCGCCAAGTTGCCGCTTAACCTGACCCTGCTCAAAAGCTGCGATGTGTGCGGCGTGTTCTGGGGCGCCTTCACAATGCGCGAGCCGGAGCGTAACCGCGCCAACATTGCCGAACTGTTTGACCTGTACACCGCAGGCAAAATCCGCCCGCGCGTGTCCGAAACTTTCCCGCTCGAGCGCGGCGGCGAGGCCATTGCCAAGCTGGCCGACAGGAGCGCGGTGGGCAAACTGGTGGTCACATTCTGACCGGGCTCAATCCTGCCGGTTCAGGCAAATCCTTCACCGCGCTTAACCTTTTCTTGAAACCGTGCGCCTAGACCCATGCGACGGCATTGGAGTCGGAAGAGGCAAGCATGGCCCGGATGCAGCGGCAAGGCGGTTATCACAGCGACGGCAGCAGCGTCGGCGCACGTGGACGCCGCGCCCGGCTGACCGCCGAGTTCGAGGCTGATCTCGGCATCGACCACGCCGCCCGCCGCCGCGCCGCCGAAGCCGAAGCGCGCTGGATCCGCATCAAAACCGGCATCGTCTGGACGGTCGCGCTGATTTTCTTCACCATCGCCTGCGTCCAGCTGTTCGTGCTGCGCGAGGAAGTTGACCAACCCTTCTCCGGCGCTGCGACGGCCATCGATTGGATTGATCTGCCCGACGCGCCGCCGCCCCCGCCGCCGCCACCGAAGTTCAACTGGAATTAGGACGCAGCCGCCGCTGAAGTGCCGGTCTGACGCGCAAAAACTGCCCATAGGCGCGCTCCAGCAACCACAAGAACGGCGGAAATCTGGCAATTTGACCCATTGGGCGCAGGAGCGGAATGGCGCGCCACATCGCCGCGAACGCCGCTGCGCCGACGAGCAGTTTGCCATTTTCCAGCGCATGAAAGCGGGCCAGCAGATCGGCCGGATCTATCGGGCACGTCCCCGCGTTGGCGGGATCGGCGACATCGACAAAGTGGATCGCCCCGCGCCGGTCAAGCCGCCGCATCAACGCAATTTCGCGCTGGCACAGCGGGCAAGCGCCGTCGTGATAGACGGTCAGGTGCGGTGCGTTCGTTGGCATAAGGGTTTAACGGATGAGGCGCGGCGCTGTTCCCAGTGCCGTTGCGGCCGTTACCAATATTTGGTAATGGTGCGTCATGGCCGTCAAAAACACCTCCGTCGCCCTCGGCGAAGAACTTGCCGCCTATGCCCGCCGCAAGGTTGAATCGGGCGAGTTTGGATCGACCAGCGAAGTCATCCGCGACGCGCTGCGCCGGGCAGCAGAGCGCGATTTGAAAGTCGATGCATTGCGGCAGGCCCTGATCGAAGGCGAAAACAGCGGCGCGCCGGTCGAATGGAATGTCGAGGAATTTCTGAAGGAAATGCACGCGCGCCATCGCGACGCTGCGTGAAGCGCAAGCTCATCATATTGGCCAGCGCGCAGGCCGACCTGCAATCCATATGGGACTATGGCGTGCGCGAGCATGGGGTGGATGCGGCCAATGCCTACATCCGGCGGCTCGACCAATCGATGCAGATGGCGTTGCACTATCCCGGGGTTGGCACCGATTATGGCCAAATCCGGGCCGGATATTGCAAGCTTTCTTGTGGCGAGCATTTGGTTTTCTACATTCCGCATGACGGCGGGATTGACGTGATCAGGGTGCTGCACGGGCGCATGGATGCGCGGTCGCAATTGGGCGGGTGAACCTCTCATCGCCGGTAATCAACGCCAATTCCCGCTACCGATTACTTGTTCAAGGGTTGGCGGAGCTATCATCGGACGCTGGGTCACTTTTTGTACCGTCTCGAAAATGAGCATCGGTCGCATTATCGAGCCGAAAATCGCACCAATCACCGCTCCAGACAAAACCCAAATTGGGATGAAAATAACCTGTAACCCTGATGTCGAACGCAATCGCTCACGAGGAGTAAGTTCCAGATCAACCCATGCATAGGCAGTTGCTCCCAATGCGATGGCAATGAAGCCTGCACAGCCTACAGCAGCTGATCGCGATATCAGCACAACGATGAACATGCAGATGCCGCCAACCAGCATCAGGCCTTCAATTGTTTGGAGCAAGCCCAATACCGGGGCCTCAATAAACCCGCGCCTTCGGCTCAATATACGCCACGTCATCTGACAACGTGTACTCATGCACCGGGCGGTAATCGATCCGCACTTCGCCGCCCTTGCCGCCCCAGCCGTTGAACCAGAGCGCGGTATGTTTCATCCAGTTGGTGTCGTCGCGATTGGGGAAATCTTCGTGCGCGTGGGCACCGCGGCTTTCTTTGCGGTTGGCGGCGCCGTGCATCGTGACGGTCGCCTGCGAAATCAGGTTATCCAGCTCAAGCGTTTCAACGAGGTCGGTGTTCCAGATCAGGCTGCGGTCCTTGATGCCGACGTCCTGTAGACGCTGATACGTCGCGGCGAGTTTGGTCTTGCCCTCCTCCAGCAACGCGGTGTCGCGGAACACGGCGCAGTGCGCCTGCATCGTGCGCTGCATGTCGAGCCGCACTTCGGCGGTGGGCGAGCCGCCCGCCGCGTGGCGGAAGTGGTCGAGGCGGCCCAATGCGAAATCGGCGCTGTCGGCGGGCAGCGCGGGCTGCGCGGCGTTGGGCTTGAGCAGTTCCTTGAGCCGGTGGCCGGTCGCACGGCCAAAGACGACGAGGTCGATCAGGCTGTTCGAGCCAAGGCGGTTCGCGCCGTGCACCGACACGCACGCCGCTTCGCCGACCGCGAACAGGCCGGGGACGATGGTTTCGGGGTCACCATCCTTCACCGTCACCACTTCGCCCCAATAATTGCAGGGGATGCCGCCCATATTATAATGGACCGTGGGGCACACGGGCAGCGGCTGGCGCGTCAGGTCAACGCCCGCGAAAATCTTGCCGCTCTCGGTAATGCCGGGCAGGCGTTCGGCCAGCACCTTGGCATCGATATGGTCGAGGTGGAGGTAGATATGGTCCT
>ERZ1066122.3012-NODE-3012-length-10196-cov-8.218124_pt1 | contig 10196 bp, 6 predicted proteins | sample MGYA00382769_ERZ1066122 | MGnify/ENA primary metagenome ERZ1066122 (study PRJEB33369, sample SAMEA5778352) | biofilm metagenome | biome: Industrial cooling water; feature: Water cooling tower basin; material: Biofilm | place: United Arab Emirates | collected...
GTATGCAGTCCCAGCAGATGCGGCGGCGCGAAAGGTAACGGGGCTGGCTCGGTTCGAATGCTGCCACTGAATGCCGAAGCTCCGCACCCCGGCCACAGGAGGCACAGGCGAAGGAAATCAGTTCATCAGGTGATTCGTTCCAGGGCGACCTAGCGGGTGCAAATGCCTTGCCGGTGCTTTCGGACAACAATCGTGCCCGATCTGAAGAGGGTAAGCCAGTTGCGCGGCGCTTGAATATGCCCTGCGCCCAGCTTTCAAGCCGATGAGCCCACCAGCGCGGCCACGCATCGCTAAAGACGCCGTCATATGCGATGCCCGCGTCGCGCATGACCTCTGTGATGATCTGCCCGTCCCCCGGGTCTATACCAAGATAGGCGCACGCATATTCGGTAGCGAGCAGTGGACCAGGGCGATCGATGAGGTTGAACAGGATGCGGGCCGCTACGTGGGGCGCAGCTGCGTCGGCCAATTTGGTACGAATTTCCTGAGCATCGACGTGCGGCCGATCCTCATCAGTGCCGGCCATCAAGTCAATGATATCGTACCTGTTGCCAACTGCACGGAGTTTTTCGTAGCCCTTGCACAGGCTAAGAAGCTCTTGACGGATTTCTGTACGCCTATTGTTGATATCTTCTTTCACATACACGCGGTCGAAAAGATCGTGTGCTGTCTTGTCAGGTCGAAAGAGCGTTTTTATATTTCTCTCGGCGGATACCAATATCAAAGCAAAATCTTGATCGGGATGCTCGATGGAAGCATCACGTAGGTGCTGGGCGAGAGCGCTGCCCTTATAGGTTTGATCCGCCGCCAAACCGGCAGGTTGGTGGTCGAGCCGATAATCGAGGGCAACGATTATCGGCGCTTCGTCCATAATCTTGCGTGCTAGAACGGCAACCTCGCCAACGCCCTCCGGCTGAAATACGAGCTTGTCAGGTGTAGTAAGCGTTTCAGCGTATACGAGGTCGGCATCGTCTACGAATATGCCCTTGTACGTCACGTATATTCCTCCAACGCCAGAACTCGAAACTCAAAGCGACAACCATATCCAGGCGATGCTTCTTCGACAGACACGCTGCCGCCATAGCTTGTTGCAATGTCGCTCACGATCTTAAGGCCGAGGCCAGTTCCTGGGCCCGCAACCCCGTCATCGTCCGCAGCCATAGTGGTAGTGAAAAACGCATCAAAAACCCGATCTCGGTCCGCCGGTGCTATGCCGGGGCCACTGTCCTCGAAACCGATGACGACAAATCGTCCATCTGGTCTCGCGTCCATGCGGACCTTGCGGTCCTTCACGCGGGCATTGCGCATAGACTTGATCGAATTGGTCAGGAAATTGAGAAGAACAGAATCCAGTTCGCTTCCGTGCATCGGCGTGGTTCGCAATGTGGGAGGATCGACGTCCACCTCGAACTCCACATTCTGCCGATTCATATACACAGTAAACTGAGTCGCGAAACGCTGCAAAGCGCCGCTTACCGAAAGAGGGCGAAGCTGCCGGCTCTCTGTCTTCGACATCAAGCCTGAAATGTAGCCGCCGATATCAAAAATGCGGTCCGATCCGAGCCTCAGTTGGGCGAATTGCCGTTCCAAAGCAGCCTTTTGCTGCGCATCGGGAACAGTTTCGATCGCATCTTCCAGCAAATCTAGACGTGCCCGCAGGGCGTCGCGGGCGCCTTTCACCTCATGTCCGAATACACTGATCGATAAACCCAGAGACGCGAGCAGCCGGAGCATCTCTTCATATTCTAGCGAAGCAGCGCGCTGTTCCTCCACCCGCTGCTCAAACTCTGTAGCAATTGCCTCGGCCTTCGCCAAGACAAGGTCGGTTTGCACAGCATCCGGGCTCGAAGATGCGGATAAACCCATGTTTTCGCGAACGGTTCGAATATATTCAGAAGGGCGACGGAGCTCAGGTGTGAAGTCGCGCTGGCCTGCATCCTGTTTACGGTTGCGCGCAGCGGCAACCCGCTTGGCTGCCCATTCGACGGCATCGCGAACAAATTGCTTCAGTTCGGTATAGGCTTCGTTTTCTAGCAGTCCCTCGCGACTGCTGGTTTCCTCGAAGAGCGGATTGATATCCGTGCTCAGCTCAACATGGCCGAAGAAGTTCCGGTTGTTGGCTGGAACAAGAAGGTCACGTCGAGACACATCTTTGTCTAGTTCCAGCCAGTCGTCCGCTGCCTCGCCGTAAGGCAGCACCCGGAAGCCATTACGATAAATCCTGATGCCACCGAACAAGCGGCCTAGTTCCGCTGCCGATGCCATATTCATTCCCGACAAGGTCCTGGGGTGGTATATGAAGTATGAAGCGCTCAGCGACACTGGGCCAGTGACGAGAAATTTTTTGTCGAACTCCTGACTGTCATCCAGATTGCTCTTGGGCGAGACGACGCGAACCGTGGCGCGGCCATCCCCTTCGATCGACGCCGAAATCGTCGCGAAAGCCTGCGCTAGGAAACTGGTCTCGATGGAATATTCAGAACGTTTGGCATCACGACTGATCCCATTTATACTTACCGCAAACCCAGGGTCTACTGACGATTGTTGCTCAGAAGCCGGCTCTGCGTGAGCGATCGGAAACGGAGGCTGAAGCAAGAGCACCGATCGCCACACCTTGGCCAGAGCCGCTTCGCTCCAGCCGTCCCTCAAATCGACGATCTTGAGAGTCGTACCGCATTCATCGGCCGGCTTTTCGAAGCGCTCTATCTGGCTGAAAACTTCATTAAGATCTCGGCCCGGCCGAAATTCCACGTCCCAGCTAAATCGGACACGAAAGCCCGTGGTTGCTCCTCTTGGCCGTGTTTCCAAGTATAGCCATTTTCCAAGCCTCTGAACCGAGAAGCGACCGATCCCCTTTCTGCCCGCCCGAACACGGCGATAGAGGGGAGACAGTCGAGATGCGCATCCAGGACGAACGGATCACCTCATCCTGCATGCCTGAACCATCATCCTCGATTACCAATGTGCCTCCTGGCCGCTGGTAATCGGTAAAGGTCAGCACCACTTTCGTGGCGTCGGCATCGTAAGCATTTTTGATGAGTTCGGACAAAGCAGTGTCCTGCTTGCCCACCAGCTCCGCACCAAGGCGCTGGATATGGCCGGCATCGACCGTAAAACGAACATTGTCCGGGTCGGACTCTACGCGCGCGCGGCTCCATTGCTCAATGCGATGCCAGTCCGGGGAGGCCTTCTTGAGTTCCTCTTCAATCGCAGTCTTGATCTGCTCTGCGTTCAATATCTCGCCAGCCCCGCTCATACACCCTTCATTCTCTTCGGCCGACGCAGGGCTCAGGCACCGCGCCGGGGACGACGGTTCTGCCGAATATGCTCGAGCGCCCCGCTCAGCGCGGCAGAAACCGCCTCGCGATCATCAAGCTTGATTGAAGCGAAAACCAGCTTGTCAGCACGTTTCATAGCTCTCTGTCGATCGCTCGCCCTGAGGTCTCGATCAACAGCGTTGAATGCCTTCTCGATCGCTGCCCGGCCGAGCTTCGGCAACAGGATGCGGATTTTCTCGGCTTCTCTAGGTTCATGTTTGAGGACGCCGGAGCCATAGCGCCGCCCAACCAACTCGGCGGACAACTGCGAAAAGCTAGTCAGCAGGGAAATGGCTATCAGTTTGCGGGAAACATCGTCCACCGCTTCCGGGAAATACACCCGATGGATCGTGTTAGTGTTGGTGAACCCATAGGGGTTCAGAACCAGCCTTGGCCCCCAGTGGTGCATGACAGGAAAAAAGGCATCCGGCACCCGTCCGTCGTCCGGCTTCGACCAGATTTTTCTTTTTTTGAAGGTGCTGGTCTCCGTGCGCCGTTCGAGCGGAAAGGTCTCAAGGTATGCCCTAATGCGGTCATTACCGCATTGCCCGTCACTATCGACGAGATAACCTCTACCGCCGGCCGCTAGGAACGATCGATGGTCAGTGAGCGAAAATGACACACCCGGCGCGGCAATGAATTTTGCGAGGATTGGGGTGCAATCCTCTTCTAAAAGTCCAGCCCCCTCCAGCCCATCATTACCAAGAACGAAGAACTCATTGGCCCCTGTGACCAGACCAATCTGGACAGAGGCAACGTCTCCTAGAGACTTACAGTCGGGGAGGCATTCCATACGGGCCAAGATATCGCCCACGCCTTGCGAAAGACTAAGCGCGGCGGGGCGGAGGTCGGATATCCTCCCTGCCCACCTCCCTTTGTCCCATTCTGCCATGAGCTGTCGTAGATCGTCCAGCGTCTCGACCTGACCCAATTCGATGTGGCCTGCCGGTGAAGCTTGATAGCCATCTGCAAGCAAGATGACCGTTTCCTCATCCGCGCCAACGTCGAGGAAGATCCGCTCGCGAATGACGATAGCGGCCACACGGTTGAAGGCACCAGCCAAGAATGTGCGGATCGGCTTTGCATAATCTGCCTGTAGGAATGCACCGGGCAGCACCCAGGCCATACGCCCGTCTTTAGCAAGAAAGGATAGCGAGTGAGTCAGAAAATATGCCCAGAGGCTTGCCCGCCCGGCAACGCCATCAATCATCCACTTTGTGGAGCTGAGAACCCGCCTCCGTTCAGTTCCAAGCTCCTGATACGGGATATAGGGCGGATTTGCGAGCACCACTGAGAAGGTTTCCGGCCACTCGCCGCCCGGCGAAACCTCAAGAAAATCTCTCTGCGAGAAACGACCCAGATCGACCGGGGCCTGAAACACATTCGCGAGATAATCGAAGGCTATAGGGTCAATGTCACAACCATAGATTTGATTTCGCGGCTCGACGCACCTAAGTTCAACGAGACGGCGTTGTGCGCATTGCAAAAATCCACATCCGCCGAAACTTGGTTCGAGAACAAAATCCATAGGCGAACGAATAGCCCAGTCAGCGAGAATCTGACTTAATGGCTCAGGAGTGTAGAATGCACCAATGCTGCGGCGCTCTTCGAGCAGCCGAACCCGGGTAGCATCACCGCCTTCTGCAAGAACGCCGCTCAAGCCATCCCCTTCAAACCCATGCAGGATATCCTTTGCCCTACAATTCGCATCGTAAGCCTTAGCTGCAAAACGCCGACTTGGGGAGCCTAATGGTCGAAAAAGTGGACGTGCTAACGCCCAATCACCCGTCCTAATGAGTCAGGGGTGTGGTCATCCTGATCAGTGAGCCAACCCAACCATTGACCGTCCCACAATCTTCCAGCGGAGGCAGATGGCGCGGTAGCTGCCGAACGTGCAATGGGAACAGGTGGCGTTTAGGCTAGGGATGATTTCTGGTGCCCAATTGGTACCCCGCATGTAAGTGGGGGCAAAGTTTCGCATCTAAGTCATTGAAAAAATGGTGGACGCACTAGGGCTCGAACCTAGGACCCGCTGATTAAGAGTCAGCTGCTCTACCGACTGAGCTATGCGTCCACTATGCCGTTGCGGGCATCCCGGGCTGCCACGGGGGCTGCCATCGGGAGCGCGCGATTAGCAAGGGGGAGGGGGGGTTGTAAACCGCTTTTTTGGCACCGGAGCTGCTAGGCCTACCAGGCAGGTCGCCGATTGGCGCGCGAGACGCCCATCACCAGGCCCAGCAGGATCATCACCGTCAGCATCGCCGAGCCGCCCCAGCTGATCAGCGGCAGCGGGATGCCTACCACGGGGGCCAGGCCCATCACCATCATCATGTTGATCGCCAGATAGAAGAACAGCGTGGAAATCAGCCCCAGGCTGAGCAGCCGCTGAAACTGGCTGGGTGCCCGCATTGCCGTGCGGATACCCCAGGCCAGCACCAGGCCATAGAGGCCGATCACCAGCAGGCCGCCCAGCAGGCCCCATTCCTCGGCCATTGTGGCAAAGGCAAAATCGGTGTGCAGTTCGGGCAGATAATCGAGATGGCTTTGCGTGCCATTGAGGAAGCCCTTGCCCGAAAGGCCGCCCGATCCGATGGCGATCTTGCTTTGCGTGATGTGATAGCCGGCGCCGCGCGGATCGCTTTCGGGATCGAGGAAGATCAGCACGCGGCGCTTCTGATAATCGTGCAGGAAGGTCCAGGCGATGGGCAGCAGCGCCGCCACCGCGCCGCCCGCCACGCCGAACAGCCAAAGCCGCACGCCAGCCAGGAACATCACCACGATGCCGCCGAACAGGATGGAGAGCGCAGTGCCCAGATCAGGCTGCAGCATCACCAGCCCCACCGGCGCCGCAATGATCGCCAGCGCCGGCAGCAGCACGCGCGGCCGGCTTTCATAGCCCTTGGGCACGAAGTGATAATAGCGCGCCATCACCAGCACGATGCCCAGCTTCATCATCTCGGAAGGCTGGAACTCCATGAAGCCAAGATTGAGCCAGCGCTGGCTGCCGCCCTTCACGGCGCCAACCAGCTCCACGCCCACCAGCGCCAGCATCAGCACGCCATAGATCGGCCAGGCCAGCGCCAGCCAGCGTTCGGGCGGCACCATGGCCAGCAGCAGCGCGGCCACCAGGAACACGGCAAAGCGCACGCCGTGCTTCAGGGCCCAGGGATCGAGTGCGCCGCCGCCGGCCGAAAAGAGCACCACCATGCCGACGCTGGCGATGGCGGACACGATCAGCACCAGGCCCCACGGCAGCCGCCGCAGTTCGCGCACCCAGGGGCCGTTGATCAGGTCCATTATTCCGGCTCGCGCGGGGGCTGCGGGGCGCTGGGGTCAGCGATCTCGAAGCTGGGAGGCGCGATCTCGATGTTGAGCCAGCTGGGCATCATCTGGCGGGTCTCGCGGGCCACCGCCGCGGCCGTCTCGCTGACCTGGCGTTCGGCGCGGCGGCGGGCGGCATCGGCTTCGATCGCCGGCAGCACCGCCAGCGCGCGTTCCGGTTCGAACAGGAACGACAGCACGTCGCGGGCGATGGGGGCGGCATAGCGGCCACCGGCGATGCCATGCTCGATGATCACGGAAACTGCATAGCGCGGGGCGGCGGCCGGGGCAAAGGCCACGAACAGCGCGTGATCGCGGTATTTCCACGGCAGCGCCTCGTTGCGGATCACCCCGCGCCGCCGTTCGGCCATGCTGATCCGCCGCACCTGGGCGGTGCCGGTCTTGCCGGCGAACAGCACATCGGGCACCGGGCTGCGGGCGGCGCGTGCCGTGCCATAGCCGGCGTTGACCACCCCCACCATGCCGGCCCGCACGATGTCGAGATGCGCCTGTGGAATGCCGAGCGAGGGGAAGTCCGGCGCCGGTCCATCGGCAATCAGGCGCGGCATCACCGCCCGGCCGCTGGCCAGCCGTGCGGTCATCACCGCCAGCTGCAGCGGGTTGGCCAGCACATAGCCCTGGCCGATGCTGGCATTCAGGGTCTCGCCCTCGCGCCAGGCCTGTTTGAAGCGGCGCTCTTTCCAGGCCTTGTCGGGCACGATGCCATCGGTCTGGCCGGGCAGCGGCAGCGGATACTCCTGGCCCAGCCCCAGCCGCCGCGCCATGGCGGCAATGGCCTCGATGCCGACGCGACGGCCCATGACATAGAAATAGGTGTCGCAGCTCAAAGGCAGTGCCCGATGCATGTTCACCCCGCCATGGCCGCGGCGGGCGTGGCAGTGCCAGGTGTTGCTGCCCAGCCGATAGGCGCCGCTGCACGACACCGCCTCGTCAGGGTCCACGCCGGCTTCAAGCGCGGCCAGCGTGGTGACCATCTTGAAGGTGGAACCCGGCGGATAGAGGCCCATGGCGCTCTTGTTCAGGAGCGGGGTGTGATCATCCTCCTGCAGGGTGCGCCACAGCGTGCTGGGCACCCGGCGCGAGAAGATGTTGGGATCATAGGCCGGCATCGACACCATGGCGAGCACATCGCCGGTCTGACAGTCCATCACGATCACGCTGGCCGAATTGTCGCCCAGCCGGCGCGCGGCATAATTCTGCAGATCGCGATCGATGGTGAGGCGCAAGGTTTCGCCCGGGATGTCGGGGCGGGTGCCGAGCTCGCGCACCAGTTCGCCGCGCGCCGTCACCTCCACGCGCGCCGCCCCGGCCTGCCCGCGCAGCCGCAGATCCTCGTGGCGTTCGATGCCATCCTTGCCGATGCGGAAGCCCGGATAGATGAGCAGCGGATCCTTCTGGGCGCGATATTGTTCAGGCGTCGGCGCGCCGACATGGCCGATCAGGTGGGCACAATGATCGGCTTCTGGATAGTGGCGGGAAAAGCTGCGCACGGCGGTGAGGCCCGGCACGGTCGCCAGCCGCACGTTGCAGGCGGAGAATTCCTGCCACGACAGGCCCGATCGCACCACAACGGGCATGAAGCCGGGCTGGTGCTCTACATCCTGGCGGATGCGCAGTTCCTCGTCGGGCGCCAGGTCGATCACGCGGCGCACGGCGATCAGCGTGGCATCCAAATCCTTCATGTCGGCCGGGCGCAGTTCCAGCCGGTAATCCGGCCGGTTCATGGCGATGGGTTTGCCGGCGCGATCGACGATCCAGCCGCGCCGCGGCGGAATCAGCCGATTCTGGATGCGGTTGCCTTCGGCGCGCAAGCGATATTCCTCGCCTTCGAACACGGCGAGCCAGGCCATGCGGCCAGCCAGTGCCCCGAAGGTGGCCGCCATGCCGCCGCCCAGCAGCAGGGCGCGCCGGGAAAAGGCGATGCGGCGGACAGGATCATCCATCGGCTGCCCGGATCATCCGAACTGCCAGCGCGGCGTGGTGGCGCTCAGCCGGCGCTGGATGGCGGCGCAGCTGCGCGCCACCAGCGGCCAGGCCAGGATTGAGGTGAGCCATTGCAGCAGCAGCGGCACCACCGGCCCGGGCCGCCCGGCCAGCGCCATCAGCGGCCCGGTGAGCATCATGAAGGCCAGCAGCAGCAGGCTGATCAGCAGCCAATCAAACAGCAGCCCGCCCTTGCCCAGCAGCGGCGCCGCCGTGCGCAGCGTGCCGGCCGCCAGCGCAAAGCACACGGCGCTCACCCCCAGCGGCTGCCCGAACAGGAGATCGGCGAGTGCACCCACCAGGAAGGCCAGCCACGGCGGCATCAGGCCCGGCTGGATCAGCGCCCAGGCCAGCACCGCCATCAGCCCCAGCTGCGGCATCGCCGGCACCACCAGCGGCAAGGGCGCCAGCATCAGCAGCAGGAAGCCAACGCTGACCAGCGCCGGCACGGCATAGCGCCAGCTCGACAGGATCCAGCGCCGCTTTTCCTCCGGCGTCATCAGCAGGGCAGGCGGGGGAGGGGGTGCGATCACGGTTGGGAAATCCCGGCAGCTTCGCTGCGCAGGCGCGGTGCCGGCTGGCCGCGGCGGCGGGCTTCCACCGGCACCGGCGCATCGAACACAGGGCCTTCCGGCTCGGCCTTGGGGATTGGCAGGAAGGCGGCTTCCACGGCGACATAGCCGGCGCCCAGCAGGCTGGCGGTGGGGCGCAGCACCGGGGCATCGGCGCGCGGGTTCACCACCACCGCGACCAGAACGCCCGGCGGATACACGCCGCCATCACCCGAGGTGACAACGCGATCGCCGGCCAGCAGCGGAACATCGGCACCCACCCGATCGATCAGCAGCAGGGTGGGCTGGCCCTGGCCGGCCGCCAGCCCGGCCTGCCCGGTCCGCTCGATGATCACCGGCACCCGGCTCAGCGGATCGGTGATCAGCAGCACGCGCGAGGCGTGCCGGCCCACTTCGGTGGTGCGGCCCACCAGGCCGGCACCGCCGATCACTGGCATGTCGGGCGCGATGCCGTCATCGCTGCCCACGGCCAGCATGGCGCTGCGCACCACGCTGCCCGAGGTGGCAGCGGCGATGCGGGTGGTGGCGATCACCGTGCGCTCCGGGCTGCGCGTGCGCATCAGCGCCTTCAGCTGGCGCAGTTCCATCATCCCCGCGCGGGCTTCGCGCAGGCGGCGGTTGGCGATGTCCAGTTCCGCCTCCAGCCTTTCGGCCCGGCTGACGGCGCCGAAATAGTCGCCGATGCCGTCTGCCAGCCTTCCCATGCCGTCAAAGGGCGCGCGCAGCAGACTCCAGGCCGGCGCCACCAGATCGGCGGTGCCGCGCCGCAGCCCGGCGGCAGTATCGGGATAGACGCGGGCCAGCAGCAACAGAATCACCCCGCCGGCCACCACCGCGCCCGAGACCACGGCCGAAAGGATCGCCAGATTCTGTTCCCGCCGCATGGCGGAAGGTCGGCGAGGGGCGGGTGTCCAGTCCATGCACGCGGTCCCCGATAACGGTGCCCGGTTCAGGCGGTGATCAGCACCCCGCGATACATCGG
>ERZ1066122.3013-NODE-3013-length-10194-cov-6.450538_pt1 | contig 10194 bp, 8 predicted proteins | sample MGYA00382769_ERZ1066122 | MGnify/ENA primary metagenome ERZ1066122 (study PRJEB33369, sample SAMEA5778352) | biofilm metagenome | biome: Industrial cooling water; feature: Water cooling tower basin; material: Biofilm | place: United Arab Emirates | collected...
CATCAAATGCGTGAGGCGAGCGTGAAGACCCCGATCAGCAGGGGATCGCGGGTCGCGCCCGGATCGCGCCGGATCGCCGCTTCCTCGGCCCCGATCTCGTTCCAGATCGCGTCGTTGATGGTGCTGGAGAAACGGCTGGCAACGCCCGGCACGTCGATACCGGAGAGGCGCGCGATCGCATCGCCGATCACCGGATCGCGCGCGACCCGGATCGCCCGGCCCAGTTCGGGCACCATCGCCTCAACCAAAGTCCCGCCCATCTCGCCGCGCAAGAACGCGGTCGCCGCGGTCGGTCCGCCGCGCACCAGTGCCTCGGCGGCCTCGATCCCGACCACGCGTACCGCGTCCGCGACCAGCGGCGCGGCACGCTCGGCACCTTCGATGGCGAGATCGGCGAAGGCATCTTCCAGCCGGTCTTTGAACAGGGCCGAGGTCAGGATGCTGGAGAGAATGTCGCCCCGCGTGCCCATGATCGAGCCGAGCCCGACCCGCGCAACCTGTGCGTCCCAGAACCCGCCGGGCGCGACCAGCCGGGCAAAGGCCCGTTCGCTGGACAGGTAGAGCAAGCGCCGGATCGCCTCTGTCAGGCTATAGCCTCCGGTGCTGGCGCACCCGCTGACCAGCAGCGCGCTGCTCGCCAGTGCGCCGCCGATGAACGCCCTGCGTCCGCTCGCCCGTTCCAGCAATCCGCTCATCTTTTTCCGCTCCTTCTCTTGCCGCACCACCCCGGCACTGGCCATATGGCCACACAATCATGAACCGCGCCAGACTCCTCGTCCTCAACGCCCCACTCGGCGTGCTCGACTATCGCGTGCCGCAGGGCATGGCAGTCGAGCCGGGCAGCGTGGTGGTCGCCCCGCTCGGCCCGCGGCAGGTGGTCGGCGTGGTGTGGGAACCGGAACGCCTGCCCGGTGCGGAGGTTCCGGACGCCAAGCTGCGCCCGCTGCTCGACGTGCTGCCCGTGCCTCCGCTCGGGGCCGCCTTGCGCCGCCTGGTCGAATGGACCGCGGACTACTACTGCGCCCCGCCCAGCGCGGTGCTGCGGATGGTGATCGCCTCGGGCGGCGCGCTGCGCGGCCCCTCGACCACCACCGAATACCGCCTGTCGGGCACCGAGCCTGACCGGATGACACCCAAGCGCGAACAGGCGCTCGATGCCTTGCAGGGCGAGCAGGCGAGCATGCGCGAGCTGGCCGAGCTGGCGGGGGTGTCCGAAGGTGTGCTCCGCAGCCTCGCCACCATGGGCGTGCTCGAACCGGTCACGGTCGACTGCGACCGGCCCTATCCGGCGGCCGACCCCGACCATGGGACCGTCGACCTGAGCCCCGCGCAGGCGGAGGTGGCGGCCGAACTCGTCGCGGCGGTCGAGGCGCGCGCCTTTGCCCCCTTCCTGCTCGACGGGGTGACCGGATCGGGCAAGACCGAGGTTTATGGCGAGGCCATTGCCGCCGCCCTGCGCGCCGGGCGGCAGGTGCTTGTGCTGCTGCCCGAGATCGCGCTGACCGAAGCGTTCCTGCGCCGGTTCGAGGACCGGTTCGGCGCCGCGCCGGTCACCTGGCATTCCTCGCTCAAGTCGTCCGAACGGCGGCGGGCATGGCGGGCGATCGCGGGGGGAACGGCGCAAGTCGTGGTCGGCGCGCGTTCGGCGCTGTTCCTGCCTTATGCCAACCTCGGCCTGATCGTGGTCGACGAGGCGCACGAGGTCAGCTTCAAGCAGGATGACGGGGTGCGCTACAACGCGCGCGACGTGGCGGTGATGCGCGCCCGGTTCGAAGGGCTGCCGGTGGTACTCGCCAGTGCCACCCCGGCGCTGGAGAGCTTGCAGATGGCCGAGAGCGGGGTCTACCGCAAACTGGACCTGCCCGCCCGGTTCGGCGGGGCGCAGCTGCCCGCAATCCGCCTCATCAACCTGACCGAGCAGCCGCCCGACCGGGGCAACTGGCTCTCGCCTGCGCTCAATGCCGCGCTGATCGACCGGCTGGGCAAGCGCGAGCAATCGCTGCTGTTCCTCAACCGGCGCGGCTATGCCCCGCTGACGCTGTGCCGCAAGTGCGGCCACCGGTTCCAGTGCCCCAACTGTTCGGCCTGGCTGGTCGAGCACCGCTTCAGCCAGCGGCTCGCTTGCCACCATTGCGGGCACGAGGAAAAGCCGCCGATGGCCTGCCCCGAATGCGGCGAGCCGGACTGCATGGTCGCCTGCGGCCCCGGGGTCGAGCGGATCGCGGACGAAGTCGCCGGGTTGCTGCCCGAAGCGCGGATCGCGGTGGTCACCAGCGACACCCTCGGCTCGCCCGAGCGCGCCGCCGCATTCGTGGCCGAGGCCGAGGCGGGCGCGATCGACGTGATCGTGGGCACCCAGCTGGTGACCAAAGGGTTCCATTTTCCTGAATTGACGCTGGTGGGCGTGGTCGATGCCGACCTTGGGCTGGAAGGCGGCGACCTGCGGGCGGCGGAACGGACTTACCAGCAGATCGCCCAGGTGGCCGGGAGGGCCGGGCGCGGGGCCAAGCCGGGCGAAGTGCTGATCCAGACCCGCCACCCCGAAGCAGCGGTGATCGCCGCGCTCGCTGCCGGGGACCGCGACGCTTTTTACGCCGCCGAAACCGAAGCCCGCCGCCACGCCGGTGCGCCGCCGTTCGGACGCTGGGCCGCAATCATCGTCTCCAGCGAGGACGACGCCGAAGCGCGCGAGGCGGCCAACCGGATCGGGGGCACCCGCCCGCACCTGCCCGATATCGCGATCTATGGCCCCGCCCCTGCCCCGATGGCGCTGCTGCGCGGGCGCTATCGTTACCGCCTGCTGCTCAACGCCCGACGCAGCGCGCATCTGCAGGACGTGATCCGCCAGTGGCTCGACGCGCTCGACTTTCCGCGCGGGGTCAGGGTAAGCGTCGACATCGACCCGTACAGCTTCGTTTGAGAGGAACCGTGCCCATGCTCACCGTCCACCACCTGCGTCTGTCGCAGTCCGAACGTATCGTCTGGCTGTGCGAGGAGCTGGGGATCGACTACGACCTCAAGCTCTACAACCGGCGGACCGACAACCGGCTCGCGCCCGACGAGTACAAGGCGCTGCACCCGATGGGCATCGCGCCGGTGATCACCGACGGCGATTTCGTGCTGGGCGAGAGCGGCGCGATCATGGACTGGATCATCGCCACTTACGGGGATCGCGGGCTGGTGCCGACCAAGGACCATCCTGATTTCGCCGACCACTTGTTCTATTACCACTGGGCCAATGCGACCTTCATGACCAACGGCATGATGGCGCTGGTGGCGCAGTTCTGCGGTGCCGAGCAGATGCCGACGTTCGTTGCCGACCGGGTCCAGAAAGGGTGGGCCATCGTCGAGCAGCGGCTGGGCGAGGCGGACTATTTCGGCGGATCGCAGTTGACCACGGCCGATATCATGATGGGTTTCCAGCTCACCACCAGCCGGGCGATGAGCGGGATGAGCATCGACCACCTGCCCAACCTCAAGGCCTATCTGCAACGGATCGGCGCGCGCCCGGCCTATCAGCGGGCCATGGCCAGGGCCGAGCCGGGTATGCCGCCCAAGCTCGACTGAGCCGGCCCGCGCCCGCGTCGCCGATGTCCACCCCCGTCCTCGTTCCCGTGCTGGGCGACCAGCTGAGCCGGTCGCTCGCCAGCCTGCGCGGGCAGGCGAAGGACCAGACCGTGGTTCTGTTGATGGAGGTGTGGGACGAGGCGACCTACGTGCGCCATCACCAGCAGAAGATCGCGCTGGTGTTCTCTGCCATGCGCCACTTCGCCGCAGAGCTGGCACAGGACGGGTGGGCGGTCGACTATGTCAGGCTGACCGATCCCGGCAACTCCGGCAACCTGACCGGGGAAGTCGCCCGCGCAATCGAACGCCATTCCCCGCGCGCGGTGCACGTGGTCGAAGCGGGGGAATGGCGCGTCCAGCAGGCGATCGACGAATGGGCGGGCAAGTTCCCCTGCCCGGTCACGATCCTGCCGGATGACCGGTTCCTCGCGTCGAAGGCGGAATTCGCCCGCTGGGCCGAGGGGCGCAAGCAGTTGCGCATGGAGTTCTTCTACCGTGAGATGCGGCGCAAGACCGGCTTGCTGATGGACGACGGCGAGCCGGTCGGCGGGCAGTGGAACTACGACAGCGAGAACCGCAAGCCGCCCAAGGCCGGGCTCGCCGCCCCGCCCCGCCCGCTGTTCGAACCCGATGCCATGACCCGCGAAGTGCTCGACCTGGTTGCGGATCGGTTCGGCGATCACTTCGGCGAGCTCGAACCGTTCCATTGGCCGGTCACGCGCGAGCAGGCAGAGCAGGCCGCCGATGCCTTCTTCGCCGAGCGCCTGCCGCAGTTCGGCGACTTCCAGGACGCGATGGTCCACGGGCAGGACGACCTGTTACACTCAATGATGTCGACCAGCCTCAACCTCGGCCTGCTCGACCCGCTCGACCTGTGCCGCCGGGCGGAGGCGGAGTACCGTGCTGGCCGCGCGCCGCTGAACGCGGTCGAGGGGTTCATCCGCCAGATCATCGGCTGGCGCGAGTACGTGCGCGGGTTCTACTGGCTCCACATGCCGGGGCTGGCTGAGGCCAACGCGCTCGACGCCACCCGCCCCCTGCCCGAGTTCTGGTGGACCGGCGAGACCGACATGCGCTGCATGGCCGACTGCATCCGCTCCACCCGTGCCAACGCCCATGCCCACCACATCCAGCGGCTGATGGTGCTGGGCAACTTCGCCCTGCTCGCCGGGATCGCGCCCGGGGACGTGCAGGACTGGTTCCTCGCCGTCTACGCCGACGCCTACGAGTGGGTCGAACTGCCCAACGTCGCCGCCATGGCGCTCTATGCCGACGGCGGGGTGCTCGCGTCCAAGCCCTATGCGGCGTCGGGCAACTACATCAACACAATGAGCAACTACTGCTCAGGCTGCCGCTACAAGGTGGCGCAGAAGACCGGGCCGGACGCCTGCCCGTTCAACCCGCTCTACTGGCACTTCATGGCCCGCCATCGCCAGCGGCTGGAGGCCAACCCGCGGATTGGCCGGATCTACGCCACCTGGGACCGCATGGGCCCCGAGAAGCAGGCCGAGTACCTCGCCAGCGCCGAGGCCTTCCTCGCACGTCTCGAACCTGCGAGACCAGGCTGGGCGCGAGAGCCCTAGCGCCGCCACATCGGCGCGATCACGTTGCCCTCCTTCTTCGCCTGCAGGACGAGCCACACCCCGGCCGCGGTCGCCACCACCAGCGCGATCACCGAGGCTTCCAGCCCGAACGCGCCGCCGGTGAGCAGGTCGGAGCCCTTCAACCCGGCCTCGACCACCCCGTCGACCTCGAGCCCGGAGACGCTGACGTCGAACACCAGCCCCTGGGTCAGGTTCCACCCGGCATGGATGCCGATCGCAAGCCACAGCGAGCGGGTCAGCATGTAGGCCCCGCCCAGCAGGATCCCCGCCTCGATCGCAATCGCCAGCGAGGAGAACGGCGTCGCATTGGGGTTGGCCCAGTGCGCGAGGCCAAACAGCGCCGAGCTGACCACCAGCGCGGCCCAGCTTCCCGCGAACTCCTCGATCCAGCGGAACAGGATACCGCGGAAGATCACTTCCTCGACGAACCCGGCCACCACGCCGCCCGCCATGAAGAACGGCAGCCAGCCTTCCAGCGTGCCCCAGCCGAATACGCGGTAGACGCCCAGCACGGCCGCCACCGCGACCACCACCGCGAAGATCGCCGCCCCTGCGCCAAGGCCCAACGCCGTATCCCCGAGCGCGCCTGCCAGCGGCAGGTCGTCGCGCTTCTCGCGCCCCAGCCGCACGATCAGCAGCTTGTAGACCGCGAACACCGCACCCACCCCGGCCAGCCCGCGCACCACGGCATCGATGTTGGGATCGAGCCCGGCGGGCACCGCCCAGTACAGCACCCATTGCATCGCCCACAGCGTTAGGCCGAGCAGCACCAGCGCCACCACCATAGCGACCAGCGGGAACTCCCATACCTTGCGCCACAGCGGGCGGGCGGTGTTGTCAGAAGCGGCGGTGGCAGTCATGCGGATCCCTCGTTATGCGTTTGCCTCGAGGGACCGCATTCCGCCCGCGCTGTCAATCGGGTGGAGCGGTTTGTCCCGTTTCCGTGCGCGAACCGGGGCACGGGTTGAGGCTGCGGCGGCCGGTCGGAACCGCTCGCCCAGGCCGTCTCCCCACCGGCCCGCGTTACACTCACCACCCCTATTTTGGAAATTCCCGCCGCCTCGCCCGCCCCCATGCGCTCGCCCCGCGCAGCGAGCGCGTCGGCCCGGCGGAGCAGGCGGAAAAGCACGGAATTGTCAGCCTTTTCTCGGATGCCACGCATCTGCCCGCGATAGAACACCGGCTTGACCAGCCCGGTTTCGAGTTGCCGGAACAGCTCGCCGAGTGTCACCTTCCGGAAATCGGGCCGGACGTCGGGCCGGACATCTTGCCGGGCGTCGCGCCGCCCGGCGCTCCGGGCACACGCTGGCTGTGCCGCGTCCGGCGGTGTCAGCACATGATCCCACGCTCGGGCAAACCCCGCCGCATCGCCGCGCGCGCGCAGGCGATAGGCCGAAGCGCGCGACATCCCGACCCGCGCCGCCGCCGTCCGCACCGATCCGGTTAGGTAGAGCTGCGCCAGAAACGCACACTGCCGCGCCACCGTCCACCCGTCACGCCGGGTACGCAGCGGCACCGGAGCGAAGAACGGCGGGCGACGGCGCAAGCGATGGACGGGCAGCGAGCGGGCGGAGCGTGTGCGCGGGCGGGTCATCGGCCAGGATGAAGCGGATTTTGCCGGTGTAGGAAAGGGGGGCGGTTCTTGGACGGATAGCGAACTGGCGGCTTTGGGTTCACCAATGCCCAAAGCTGGCGTTGGGTAACGACCCCATTGCGGCCATAAAACTCTCTCCCCTTGCGGGAGAGATACGGAGACTTGGCAGCGTGCTGCCTAGTCCCAGTTGAGAGGGGGCCGGACCAGAGCTTCGCTCCGGACCCCTCTCTGATAATGGGAGAGGGCTAAGACCGAAATCCCCCTACATCCAGACAACCACTCCCACGCCCTCGTCACCCCGGGCTTGACCCGGGGTCCCGCTTCCGGGTCCACAAGCGCCAGGCTCCGAAGACTAGCGGGACCCCGGCTCGGGGGCCGGGCTGACGAAAGAGGCGGCTGGTGAGCGCATAGCTGACATTCGGTTAACGACCCCATTGTTTCCGTTCACGATGAAAAATCGGCTGCCCGATAGCCGCCGTCAGACTACCGCGATACATTGATCGTATGGAAGAAGAGCAGCGAAACATTTGTAAGCGGTATGGTGTTGATTTCACGCCGCCTGACGGCACTCATAAGGTGGGCGTTTCTGAAAGCGCCCTGCGTGGCGAACTTCCACTTCATGGCCTGCGTCATAGGCCAGAGAGTGGAACAACCGGCTGGTTCATACGGGCCGGTGACTGGTCAGACGACCCTGACTTCTTCAAACCATTGCACCTCTATCATCTTACCGATCATTGCTCGGCTGTCCTTCCATTCTTAGCCCCGCCGCCTGGATGGAGGTTCATGGTAGCCCCCGGGCATGAGGACGTATGGTCCGATCGCAGCCTATTGAGCGCCTAAAGCCGCGCTTCCACTCCCTACCCACTTGGCGACACGAGCGGGCAGCTCGGACAGGCCCGACAGCCGACATTACCCGGGCGTAGCGACCGTGCCCGTTCTGGAGAGCCGCAGTCGACGGGCCAAGTGAGCGGGACCAGGACGCAAATTTACCCTCTTTCACTCCCGCCATTGCCGCGACGGACAGACCGCCACACCCCCCTACTCCACACCCCCCGCAAACGCCGCTTTCGCCTGTTCGCCCAGCCACGCCATTGCGGCGGCCCAGGGGCCGTGGCCGTGGCTGATCCGGGCGACGCCGAGCGCGGCGAGCTGCGCATTGGTGCCCCGGCCCGGTGCCCACAGCACGTTGACCGGCAGCGGGGAGCGCGCGCAGATCGCGGCGATGGTCGCATGGTCGCCGAGGAAGGGGACGAACAGGCTGTTCGCCCCGGCGGCGGCGTAGGCCTCGCCCCGGGCGATGACCTCGTCGATCAGCGCGGGCGTGTAGTCTGCTGGCAGCTTGCCGCGGTAGACGTCGGTGCGGGCGTTGACCCACACCCCGGCGCTGGCGGCGGCGGCGACGCGGGCGGCGGCCTCGGCCAGCGGGAGCAGCGCGGTCTCGCCCGGCGCGCGGTCTTCGAGGTTGACCCCGACCGCGCCGGCCCCGGCCATCGCGGCGGCCGCGCGGGCAACGTCCTCGGCGGCGGGGCCATAGCCGGCTTCGATATCGACGCTCACCGGCAGGTCGGTCACGCCGACGATCTGGCGGCAGTTGGCCAGCGCGAGCTCGAACGGAAACGTCTCGCCATCGGTGTAGCCCTGCGCCTCGGCCACGCCATAGCTGCCGGTGGCAATCGCCTTCGCCCCCGCCCCGGCCACGGCCTTCGCGCTGCCCGCGTCCCAGATATTGAACAGGACCAGCGGGTCGCCCGGCACGTGCAGCGCGGCGAAGGTTTCGTACTTGCTCATTGTGCTTCCCTTTTCAGCAGTTCGGCCTTGATTTCCAAGCCATAGGCATAGCCGCCCAGCCCGCCGCCTGCCGCAATCACGCGGTGGCAGGGGATCAGCACGGCGACATGGTTGGCCCCGTTGGCACTGCCGACCGCGCGGCTCGCCCTGGGGCTGCCGATGGCGGCGGCCTGCTCGCCATAGCTGCGGGTCTCGCCCGGCGGGATTTCGCGCAGCGCCTGCCAGCAGCGCTGCTGGAATGCGGTACCCTTGACGTCGAGCGGGATGTCCGTGCCTGTGCCCGGTTGCTCGACCGCGCTGACGACGCGGGCGAACAGATCGCGGAACGCCTCCCCACCTTCGACCAGCGTGGCCCTGGGGAAGCGGGCGCGCAGTTCCGCTTCGCCTTCGTTGAAGCTGAGGCAGCATACCCCCTTGTCGGTCGCGGCGACGAGCATCGGCGCCAGGGTCGTCTCGAAGATCGCATAGTGGATCGTGCGGCCCGCGCCGCCGTTCTTCCAGTCGCTGGCGGTCATGCCCAGCCTCCCCTCCATCGCGGCGTAGAAGCGGCTCGGCGCTTCGTACCCGGCATCATATATGGCGTCGGTGACCCGGTCCGCCCCGGTGAGCGCCTGTTTCGCCCGCTCGGCGCGCAGGGCGCGGGCATAGGCGGCGGGGGAGAGGCCGGTGGCGCGGGTGAACACGCGCTGGAAATGCGTTGGCGAATAGCCGGTCAGCTGCGCCAGTTCGTCGAGCGTGGGGGAGCCGCCGCTGGCCTTGATCTCGTCGATCGCGGCGAGGATCGCGGCCTCGTCCCGCCCCACGTCATCGGGCAGGCAGCGCTTGCACGCGCGCAGGCCCGCCGCCCGCGCCTCGGCCCCGGTGGCGAAGAAGCGCACGTTGGCGCGGGCCGGGTGGCGCGCGGCGCAGCTCGGGCGGCAATAGATCCCGGTGGTCAGCACCCCGGTGACGAAGCGCCCGTCGAACGACCGGTCGCGCCGCAATACGGCGGCCCAGCGGGCGGTATCGTCGAGAGCGGCGGCGTGGTCCATACCCATGCCTGTGCCACAGCCGCGCGGCCAATTCATCCCGAAGCTTGCGGTCAAACCGCAACCCCGCCACAGATGGCCGCAATGACCCGCCTGCTCGCTCTCCTCGCCACGGTGTTCGCATTGCTCGCCCCCGCCCCGTCGCGCGCGGACCCGGAGGATATCGACGCCGCCGCGCGCGGGGTGGTGCGGGTGGTCATCGTCGGGCGCGAGGGGGACGAGGTCGTGCCGCTCAGCCACGGCACCGGGTTCGCGGTCAGCCCGACCCGGATCGTCACCAACGCCCACGTCGTGCGCGCGGCGGCGATGGACGATTCGCTGCGCATCGGCGTCGTGCCGGCAGAGGGGGACGAGGCGGCCTATGCCCGGATCCTCGCGGTCAGCCCGCGCAACGACCTGGCGCTGGTCGAGCTGACCGGAGGCCTGCGCCTGCCGCCATTGACCGTTGCCGGGAACGCCCCGCGCGACAGCGGCGACGTGATCGCGGTCGGTTACCCGATGAACGTCGACCGGGCGCAGGGGCTGGACCTGGGCGACATCTTCCGCTCGCAGCCGCCGGTGAAAAGCCGCGGCGCGCTCGCCGGGGCACGCCCGAGCCGCCAGTTCGATACCC
>ERZ1066122.3014-NODE-3014-length-10191-cov-26.276342_pt1 | contig 10191 bp, 9 predicted proteins | sample MGYA00382769_ERZ1066122 | MGnify/ENA primary metagenome ERZ1066122 (study PRJEB33369, sample SAMEA5778352) | biofilm metagenome | biome: Industrial cooling water; feature: Water cooling tower basin; material: Biofilm | place: United Arab Emirates | collected...
GCGAGCGGCTGGCGCGGCGCGCCGCCGGCGCGTCGGCTCATGCGTCGCCCGCCGCGCGGCGCCGCCGCGCGAAGGCGAGCACCGCGTCGAGCGGGCGCGCGTTGAGCACGTCGCCCGGCTCGAGCCACCCCTTCCGCGCCATCGCGACGCCGAGCGCGACGTGGTCGAGCCCTGCGAGCGAGTGCGCGTCGGGGCCGATCGCCACGGTGGCCCCGGCGGCCTTCGCGGCGCGGCACCAGCGCCAGTCGAGGTCGAGGCGGTGCGGGTCGGCGTTGAGCTCGACGGCGACCCCCGTGGCGGCCGCGCGCGCCAGCACGGTCTTGAGGTCGATCGCGTAGGGCTCGCGCTGCAGCAGGAGCCGCCCCGTGGGGTGGCCGAGGATCGTCACGTGCGGGTCGTCGAGCGCCTTGCAGACGCGGTCGGTCATCTGCGTCGCGTTCATGCCGAAGCGCGTGTGGACGCTCGCGATGACGTAGTCGAAGCGGTCGAGGAGCGCGCGATCGTAGTCGATGCGCCCGCAGGGGAGGATGTCGGCCTCGATCCCCTTGAGGACGCGCGCGCGCCCCTCGCGCGGCCCGCGCGCGTTCACCGCGTCGATCGCGTCGTGCTGGCGCGCGACGTCGTCGGGGGAGAGCCCGCCGGCGTTGAGCGCGGAGCGCGAGTGGTCGCTGATGCCGACGTACGCCCACCCCCGGGCGAAGGCGGCGCGCGCGAGCGCGTCGACGTCGGCGCTCCCGTCGCTCCAGTCGGAGTGGCAATGCAGCACCCCGGTCAGCGCGGGGAGGTCGACGAGCGCCGGGAGCGCGCCCGCGGAAGCGGCGGCGACCTCGCCGGCGTCCTCCCGCAGCTCGGGGACGACGAACGCGAGCCCCGCGAGCGCGTAGAGCGCCGGCTCGTCGGCGACGTCGTGCGCGGTGCCGTCGTCGTGCACGAGCCGGTCGTCGGCCATGCGCCAGCCGTGCGCGGCGAGCCGCTCCGTCACCCGCGCGACGTGCGCCGTGCTCCCGGTCGCGCGCCACGCGGCGAGCGCGGCGCGCGCGCGAGGGACGCACGCGACCTCCGTCGTCGTCGCCTCGTCGAGCCGGAGCGTGACGCCCCCCTCCTGCGTCGCCGGCGCGCCGCGGCCACCGCGGAGCGCGGCGATCCGCGCGGCGACCTCGCCCGGCGCGTCGTCGCAGGCGACGACGAGCACGAGCCGGTGCACGACCTCGAGCGCGCGCGCGACCTCGCCGGCCACGTGGACCGCGGCGACGCCCGGGAGCGCGGCGATGGCGTCGGCGAGGCGCGCCGCCGTCACCTGCGCATGTGCGAGCAGGAGCGGCCGTCCCGCCTCGCGGAGCTGCGCGAGCCCCTTGCGTACGCGCTCCGCGGCGCGCGCGCCGAAGCCGGGGAGCGCGGCGACGCGCCCGTCGGCGACCGCCGCTTCGAGCTCGGCCAGCGTGGCGACGCCGAGCCCCGCGTGCAGGCGATGGAGCGTCGCCGGGCCGAGCCCGGGGACGCCGCGCAGCACGTCGAGCCCCGCGGGTGGGGACGGCTGGGGTTCGGCGACGCGCTCGGCCATGCCGAAAGCTACCCGCGGCCGCCGCCGAGGGGGACGCGTCGCGCGGGCGGGCGGCGCGCGTGCCACGTGGCCGCGCGCGCCGCGACCGTCAGCCCGGCCCGCCGGGACGGAGGCGCCGCTCCTCGACGCCCGCGCTCGCGACGACGCCCGTCACGAGGTCGTGGAGCTGCCGCTCGGTCGCCCGCAGCTCCTCGGCCGCCGCGTCGGCGTCGAGCAGCCCGCTCTTCATGCTCACCGCGACGTGATTGAGGTAGCGGATCTTGCCGAGCAGCTCGTCGACCGAGTGGCGGAGCCGGAGGAAGCGGCGCTTGTCGGCGAGCGCGCGCTGCAGGCGGCCATGCAGCTCGTCGAGCGTGAGGGCGCGCGCGAGGCGGTGCACGTCCTCGGGCGTACGCCCCGGGAGCATGCCGCGGTCGGGCATCGCGAGCGCGTCGGGGACGGTCGTGTCGGTGAACCAGAGCGTGCCGACGTGCTCCATGCCGTCGAACTCGATGCGGAGCCGGACCTCGTAGGCGATCCCGGCGTGCGGGACGATGGCGAGGAGGAGCGTCGAGGGGTGGGCCGCCTCGTGCGAGCGCATCATGCGGGGAGGGCGTCGAGGAAGGCCGCGAGCGCCGTGCGGAGCGCACCGGGCGCCTCGACGTACGGCACGTGCCCGCAGCCGGGGATCGTGGTGAAGGTCGCGCCGACGGCGTCGGCGGTGCGGCGCGCGCTGTGGAGCGGGATCGGGTCGGCGTCGCCGTGCACGACGCACGCGGGGACGGCGACCGTGGGGAGCGCCGCGAGGAGCGCGGCCCCGTCGACGCTCGCCCACGTCGACGCCTGCACCTTCCCCAGCACGCGGAAGGGCGTCAGGTCGCGCGCGCGCGCCGGGTCGGCGAAGTAGCCGGCGACCGAGAGCTCGAAGGCGCGCTGCCGGTGCGCGTCGGGGTCGCGCTCGCGGAGCCCGCTCGCCGCCAGCTCGGCGCGCAGCGCAGCGATCGCCGGCGACGCCTGGCGCCGCTGGAACTCGGCGTCGAAGCGGGCACGGTCGTCGGGGAGGAACGGCGCCGGCGAGACGAGCGCGAGCCACGGCGGGACCGCGAGCCCATGTCGCCCTGCCCGCGCCGCGACGGCGACGTGGAGCGCGAGGAGCGCCCCCCACGAGTAGCCCGCGATCGGCGCCGCCGCGATGCCGAGCTCGCGGCGCACCGCGGCGCAGTCGGCGACGTGGACGTCGACGGTGATCGGCGCCGGGTCGTCGGTGCGCGAGCGCCCGCCGCCGCGCTGGTCGTGGAAGACGAGCTCGAAGCCGCCGCCCAGCTCCGCGAGCACGAGGAGCTGCGGCAGCAGGTAGTCGTGCGACGCGCCGGGCCCGCCGTGCAGGACGTGCAGCGCGGGGCGCGACGGGTCGCCGTACCGGCACCAGTACAGCGGCACGCCGGTCGTCGCGGTGAACCCCTGTTCCCGTGGCGGCGGCACCGGTGGCATGCGGGCAATCCTAACGGCGCCCGGTGCGCCGCGCTGCCGTCGCGCGCATGGCGCCCGCGCGCCCCGCGCGCCCCGCGCTCACGACGCGGCGTGGCGGGCCGCGATGGCGACGGTGGCGAGGTGGACGCGCACCGTGTCGCGCACGTCGCGCCCGTAGCCGCCGGCGATGGTGATGCAGACCGGCACGCCGACCTCGCGGCAGGTCGCGAGCACGTGCTCGTCGCGCGCGGCGAGCCCGTCGAAGGTGAGCCGCAGCCGGCCGAGGCGGTCGCCCTCGTGCGGGTCGGCGCCGGCGAGGTAGACGACGAGGTCGGGGCGCGCGGCGGCGAGCGCGCGCGGGAGCTCGCGGCGGAGGGCGTCGAGATAGGCGTCGTCGCCGGTGCCGTCGGCGAGCGGGACGTCGCGCGTCGCGGGGGTCTTGCGGAAAGGGAAGTTCTTCTCGCCGTGCAGGTCGAGCGTGAAGACGTCGTCGTCGCCGGCGAAGATCGCGTTGGTGCCGTTCCCCTGGTGCACGTCGCAGTCGACGATGCAGACGCGCCGTGCGACCCCGTCGTGCTGCAGCCGCCGGACGGCGATCGCGACGTCGTTGAAGACGCAGAACCCCTCGCCGAAGTCGGCGTGGGCGTGGTGCGTCCCCCCGGCGAGGTTCATCGCGACGCCGTGCACGGCCGCGTGCCGCATCGCCTCGACGGTGCCGTTCGCGACGCGGAAGGCGCGCTCGACGAACGCCTCGCTCCACGGCAGCCCGATGCGCCGCTGCGCCAGCGGGTCGAGCGTCCCGTGCTCGACGTCGTGCACGTAGCGCGCGGCGTGCACGCGGAGCAGGTCGTCCGTCGCGGCGCGCGCCGGCTCGTGCAGCGTGGCCCCCTCGCGCACGAGCCCCGCCGCCAGCGCCCCCTCGCGCAGCAGCGCGTACTTCTCCATCGGGAACCGGTGCCCGGGCGGCAGCGCGATCGCGTAGCGCGGCGACGACCAGCAGTGCAGCGTCAGGGGTGGGGCTCCGGCACCGTCATGCCCCCAAAGCTAGTGCGCACGCGGTGCCGACGGCCGTGACACACCGCGGCGGAACGCGGTGCCCATGCGCCCCGCTACGAGTCGTGCTGGACCGTCGCGTCTCGCCGCGCACCCGTGCTGCCGGAGGTCACCGACTCGATGCCCCCCTCGCCGACGCTCGCACGCGCGGCGTCCCGCGTCCGCTCGCGCGCACCTGCCCGCGCCGTCGCGGCGCCGGTGGCGCTGCTCGCGTGCGTCGCGCCGGGCGTCGCCGCGCCGCTCGCGGCGCAGGAGGTGACCGGCGCCCCCGCCGTCACGCTGCAGACGTGGGCCGACGACGCATGGCTCCGTCTCCTCGACCGCGACGCCGCCATCGGCGGCCGGCTTGGCGCCCTGGGTGGGCTCCGCCGTTTCCAGCCGACGATCGGGCGCGACTACCGCACCGACCTCCTCGCGCTCCAGCCCTCGCTGCTCGAGGACGCCGCGTGGCACGCGCGCGACCGCGGCGTCCGGTTCCTCGTCGGGAGCGTCGACCGGGTCGACCTCATGCACGCCGCCACCGTCCGCCAGCGCGTGCGCGCGGGGCGCTTCACGGGCGAGCTGCGCGTCGATGCCGAGCAGTCGCCCGAGCTGCGGCGCATCCTGCCGCGGCTCCGCGCCGGGGCCGACGTCGGTGGCGGTGTCGGCCTGCACGTCGAGGCGACGCTCCCGCGCCACAAGCCCGACCTCGACGTGGCGTTCGGCGCCACGTGGCGGCGGCGGCGCGTCGACGCGGCGCTCGACGTCGCCGTCCTCGACGCCCCGACCAACTACAACTACCGCGACGAGAACACCGCCCTCGCACGCGACGTCCCGACGATCGGCGTCACCGACACCGCGGTGCGCATCGCGGGGCGCCAGCCGCTCGCGGCGCGCGGACGCATCGCCGTCACGCCGATCCGCACCGTCACGATCGAGGCGCACGGTGCGACGATGACGCGGCAGCCGACGCGGCTCGTGACCGGAACGCCCGACGGGCCGCGCGGCTTCGTGCAGGAGGATCGCGCCGCCTTCGGAGGAATGCTCGTCCGGTGGACGCCGCGCCCGTGGCTCGTCGTGGGCGGGACGACGACGGTGGCGCGGTGGCGCGCGGCGCGCCCCGATGCCGCGTTCGCCGACGGCCGCGACGACGAGCGCACGAGCGACGAGCGAACGAGCGAGGCGGGCGCCTTCGTCGCGGCGCGCGTCGGGGAGGGGTGGGAGCTCGAGGCGCGGGCGCTCCGCATGGAGCGCACCGAGCGGCGCGACCGCCGCGAGGGCGTGGCCGACGTCGACTTCGCCGACGCGGCGTGGATGGGGCGGGCCGGCCTGACGCGCCGCTTCGCCGGGGGCGCGCGCCTCGGACTCGTGGCGGTCGTCGACGACCGCCACGAGTCCGCGGCGCCGGCACCGTCCCCGCCCGCACGGACCTCGACGTGCGGCGCCTGCGCACCGTGGTCGAGCCGGGATGGGAGTGGCGCGATCGCGGCCGCTTCACCTTCGGACTCCGCCTCGACTGGGATCTCGTCGGCGCCGTCCCCGAATGGCGGCAGGTCGCCGGCTTCCAGGCGCGCGTCGAAAGCTGGTGGTGACGAGGCGCTGGTGCGCGGCGGCGGCGCGCACAGGGCGCGCCGGACCCCCGTGCGTCAGCGCTCGGTGAAGTCGGTCGCCGCCGTGACGCGCCGGCAGGCCTCGGCCAGCAGCTCCGCCGCGCGATCGAGGTCGTCGAGCGCGATCATCTCGTTCGGCGAGTGCATGTAGCGGTTCGGGATCGAGACGAGCCCGGTCGCCACCCCCGAGCGCGCGAGGTGCATCGCGTCGGCGTCGGTGCTCGTGAAGCGCCCGCTCGCGTGCAGCGAGTACGGGATCGACAGCGCCTCGGCCGACTCGCGCAGCAGCCGGACGACGCCCGGGTGCGTGATGCTCCCGCGCGTGATCACCGGGCCGCCGCCCACGCGGTGCTCCCCGACCTCCTTCTTCTCGGCGCCCGGGTGGTCGGTCGCGAAGGTCACGTCGACGGCGATCGCCATGACCGCGTCGGTCGCCTGCGCCGCGACGCGCGCCCCGCCCCCCTGGTAGCCGATCTCCTCCTGCGTCGTCGCCGCCGCGATCACGCGCGCCGCGCCGGGGCGCTCCGCGTAGCGCCGCAGCGCCTCGAGGACGACGAAGGCGCCGATCCGGTCGTCGATGCTGCGCGAGACGAGGCGGCCGTTCGGGAACTCGAGCGCCCGCGCGTCGATCACGCCCCCGTCGCCGACGTGCAGCCGCTCCTCGGCCTCGGCGCGCGACGTCGCGCCGATGTCGACCCACATGTCGGGGAACTTCGTCACCTTCTCGCGCTCGTCGGGCTTCATCAGGTGGATCGGCTTCTTTCCGACCACCCCGAGCACGTCGCCGTGCCGGCCGAGGAAGCGGAGCCGTTGCCCGACGAGCACCTGCGGGTCCCACCCGCCGATCGGCTCGATGTACGCGAAGCCCTGCTCGTCGATCCAGGTGACGATCACCCCGATCTCGTCGATGTGCCCTGCGAGGAGGATCGCGGGGCCGTCGGCCGGGCCGACCGTCGCCAGCGAGTTGCCGACGACGTCGCGGGTGACGGTCGCGAAGGTCTCCGCCTCGGCGCGCCAGGCGCGGGCGGGAGCGGCCTCGTATCCCGAGGGGCCGGGCGTGTCGAGGAGCGTCTTGAGGAAGGCGAGCGCGCGGTCGGAGAGCATCGTGGTATGCTAATGGCCAGGCAAACGTCCGGTCACCGGACGACCGACCCCAGTCGCCCGTCCCATCGCACTTCCGCCATGTGGCCACTCCTCCTCGGCATCGGGCTCGCTGCCGGCATCCTCTCGGGCCTCTTCGGCATCGGCGGGGGGATCGTGATCGTCCCGGCCCTCGTCTTCCTCGCCAAGTTCGGGCCGCAGCAGGCGGTCGGCACCTCGCTCGGCGCGCTCCTCCTCCCCGTCGGCGCGCTCGGCGCGTGGAGCTACTACAAGGGCGGGCAGCTCGACGTGAAGGCCTCGCTCCTCATCGCCCTCGGCATCTTCGTCGCCGCCCCCCTCGGCGCTCGGCTCGCGCAGTCGCTCGAGCCCGTGATGCTCAAGCGCGCGTTCGCCGTCTTCCTCGTCTTCGTCGCGTACAAGCTGTTCCGCGGTTGATCCCGTCCGGTGCGCGCTGTCGCGGTCCGTCTCAGCTTCGGCATCGCTGAACCGCTCGGAACTGCGAGGGGAACGGCAGGAACGGCAGTCAACGGCAGGAACGGCAGCGCGGCGGGAGGCGGTGCGCGCGGAGCCGGCATCGGAGCGGACCCCATCATCACGAAGAAGATGATGACGACCGAGCAGCCGGTGGCTCCGCGCGCACGGCCCCCCGCCGCGCTGCCCTTCCTGCCGTTGACTGCCGTTCCTGCCGTTCTTCTTGCAGTTCCGAGCGGTTCAGCGATCCCGAAAGGCGAGCGAGCGCACGAATAAAGCGGCGATCAGCGCCGAGCCGGCGCAGCGGAGGCGTCGTACACGAGCGACCCGCCGAGCCAGGTCTGGAGGACGCGCGTGCGGAGGACGAGCTCGGGCGGGACGCGCATGATGTCCTGGTCGAGCACCACGAAGTCGGCCCACTTGCCCGGCGTGATCGAGCCGAGGTCGCGCTCCTGGAACGCCGCCATCGCGGGCCAGAGCGTCATCGAACGGAGCGCCTCCTCGCGCGTCATCCGCTGCTCGGGGAACCAGCCGCCGGCGGGCCAGTCCTCGGCGTCCTGGCGCGAGATCGCCGCGTGGAAGCTGATCAGCGGGTTCACCAGCTCGACGGGGAAGTCGGAGCCGTTCGGGATGATCGCCCCCGTCGCGAGGAGCGAGCGCCACGCGTAGGCACCGCGGAGCCGCTCGGTGCCGAGGCGGTTGGCGGCCCAGTACATGTCGCTCGACTGGTGGCTCGCCTGCATGCTCGGGATCACGCCGAGCTGCGCGAAGCGCGGGATGTCGGCGTGGTGGATGATCTGCGCGTGCTCGACGCGGAAGCGGTGGTCGGGCGTCGGCACGGCCTGCAGCGCCGCCTCGTAGGCGTCGAGGACGTTGCGGTTCGCGCGGTCGCCGATCGCGTGCGTCGCCATCTGGAAGCCGCCGCGCAGCGCGCGCTCGGCGACCGCGCGGATGTACGCCGGCGGCATGAGCGTCAGCCCGAGGTTGTGCGGCTCGTCGCTGTACCCCTCGAGCAGCGCCGCGCCGCGCGAGCCGAGCGCGCCGTCGGCGTAGAGCTTGAAGCCGCGCACCCAGAGCCGCCCGTCGAACTGCGCGCTCCGCGCGCCGCGCCCGAGCGCCCAGGCCACGTTGGCGCTGTCGCCCGAGACGTACACGTAGTTGCGGAGCCCGAAGCGCCCCTCGGCGCCGAGCCGCTCGTACACCTCCACGACCTGCCGCGGCACCCCCATCTCGTGCACGCCGGTGAGCCCCCACTTCTGCACCTCGGCGATCGCCGCGAGCGTCGCCTCGCGCCAGTCGTCGGCGCTCGGCGGCGGCACCTTGCTCCCGATCAGCCCCTGCGCCGCGTCGACGAAGACCCCCGTCGGTGCCCCCGACGCGTCGCGCTCGAGTCGCCCGCCGGCGGGATCAGTGGTCGCGGCCGAGACGCCGGCGAGGCGCATCGCCGCGGCGTTGGCGAGGAGCGCGTGGCCGTCGACGCGCGTGAGCAGCACCGGGTGGTCCGGCACGGCGGCCGAGAGCGCGGTGTGCACGGGGAGCTTGCCGTCGCCCCAGTCGTTCTGGTCCCACCCGCGCCCGATCACCCACTGCCCCTTCGGCACGGTGCGCGCGCGGGCGACGACGCGCGCGATGACCGAGTCGTAGCTCGTCGTCCCGCGGAGGTCGACCTGCCGCAGCCCCTGACCCAAGCCGCTCAGGTGCGCGTGCGCGTCGGTCATCCCGGGGATGATCGTGCGCCCGCCGGCGTCGACCACCTTCGTCTGCGCGCCGCGCAGCGCGAGCGCCTCGCGCGCGCTCCCGACGAAGACGATGCGTCCCTGCGCGATCGCGAAGGCCTCGGCGAGCGGGCGCGCCTCGTCGACGGTGTGGACGCGCGCGTTGACGACGATCGTCTCGGCCGTGCGCGGCGCCGCCACGGGCGCCTGCGCGACGACGAGCGAGGGAAGCGCCGCGAGGGCGGCGAGGCGGGGAAGCGACGGCATCTCGGTCCGGGGTCGGGGTCGGGGGACACGGTAACGTCCCGCCCCGTTACGCACGAGTCGCCCCGGACGCGGCGACGCGGCGCGCCCCCACGGTCCAGAGAACGCGAACGGCGGGGCCCCGTCGCCGGGACCCCGCCGTCGCACCGCTGCGCGCTCAGTGCTGGTGCGCGCCCGCGGGCGGGAGGATGACGGTGTCGATGACGTGGATCACGCCGTTCGACGCCGCGATGTCGGTCTTCACCACGTTCGACGAGCCGTTGAGCGTCACCGTGCCGCCGGCGACCTTCACCGCGATCGGCGCGCCCTGCACGCTCTTCGCCTCGGTGACCTTCACGACGTCCGACGCCATCACCTTGCCGGCGACGACGTGGTAGGTGAGCACCTCGGTGAGCTTCTTCTTGTCGGCGAGGAGGCCGTCGAGCGTCGCCTTCGGGAGCTTGGCGAACGCGGCGTCGGTCGGGGCGAAGACGGTGAACGGCCCCTTGCCCTTGAGCGTCTCGACGAGCCCCGCGGCGCCGAGCGCCTTGGCGAGCGTCGTGAACTGCCCGGCGGCGACCGCCGTCTCGACGATGTCCTTGCCCTGTGCCTGCGCCGTCGTCGGCGCCACCAGCGCCGCGCCCGCGAGCGCGAGCGCCGTCATGAACCGCTTCATCGTGTCTGCCCCGTGTCTCGGTGGATGATCGTGCGCCGCGGCATGGTCCGCATCGCGCACGGCGGGCGAATACGTGGCGCCACGCGCGTTGTTCCCTCACGGTGCGCCGTCGTCCCGTCGCCCGTGCCGGCGTCGCCTTGGACTCTCGCGCTCCGTTCCGATCGCAAGTCGTTGGTGCGGAACGTGTCTGCGTTTGCTGTTCCTAGGACTTCGGTGCTCGTCTTGGTCCCGGCGCGCGGCATTTGCTGTCGTGGCGCGCGGGCATCGTCGAACCGCTCGGAACTGCAAGGGGACGGCAGGAACTGCAGGGAACGGCAGGAAGGGCAGACGCAC
>ERZ1066122.3017-NODE-3017-length-10186-cov-9.771987_pt1 | contig 10186 bp, 11 predicted proteins | sample MGYA00382769_ERZ1066122 | MGnify/ENA primary metagenome ERZ1066122 (study PRJEB33369, sample SAMEA5778352) | biofilm metagenome | biome: Industrial cooling water; feature: Water cooling tower basin; material: Biofilm | place: United Arab Emirates | collected...
TCGACACGCCCTACCTCACCGAGACCACCTCGGGCCTGACCTACGCGGTGGACCGCTTCAAGAACTGGGCCCACAGCGCCCACATCACCCTGCGCCGCGGCGAGCGCTCGCGCCTGGCCGACTACGCCTCCGAGGTGCTCTGAGGCGATGGCGGAGCGGCTGGCCACCTGGGTGTGGACGGGCGCCGGTGCGCTGGCCTTCGTGGCCGGCATGGTGAACGTGGTGGGCTACCTGGGCTTCGAGCACCAGGCCATCACCCACCTCACCGGCACCACCACCCTGCTGGGCGCGGCGCTGGCCGACGGCAACGGCCGCGCCGCCTGGCAGCTGGCGGCAATGCTGCTGGCCTTCGTGGCCGGCGCGGCGCTCAGCGGCCTGCTGGTGCAGGACGCCACGCTGCGGCTGGGCCGCCGTTACGGCGTGGCGCTCGCCATCGAGGCGGTGCTGCTGGCGGCGGCGGTGCCGCTGTTCGAGGCAGGAAACTTCGCCGGGCCGGTGCTGGCGGCGGTGGCCATCGGCCTGCAGAACGCCATGGCCACCACCTACAGCGGCGCGGTGGTGCGCACCTCGCACGTCAGCGGCATGTTCACCGACCTGGGCATCACGCTGGGGCATGCGCTGCGCGGGCTGCCGGTCGCCAAACGCCGGCTCTGGCTTTGCCTGCTGATCATCAGCGCCTTCCTGGCCGGCGGCGTCATCGGCGCCTGGCTGTTCGGCACCGTCGGCTATCGCGCGCTCTACCTGCCGGCGCTGCTGACCGGCGGCACCGGCCTGGCCTACACCATCTATCGCCACCGCCAGGTGGCCGCCGGTAGGATGGCGCCATGAACGCACGCCCCGTCTGCGCACTCACCATCGCCGGCTCCGACTCCGGCGGCGGCGCCGGCATCCAGGCCGACCTGAAGGCCTTCGCGGCCCACGGCGTGCATGGCCTGAGCGCAATCGCCGCGCTCACCGCCCAGCACACCCGCGGCGTCACCGCCGTGCACGTGCCGCCGGCCAGCTTCCTGCGCGCCCAGATCGACGCCTGCTTCGACGACTTCCAGGTCGGCGCGGTGAAGCTGGGCATGCTGGCCAATGCCCGCATCATCCACGCCGTGGCCGACGCGCTCGAGCACCACCGCCCCGCCGCGGTCGTGCTCGACCCGGTGATGGTGGCCACCTCCGGCGCCAAGCTGCTCGAGGACGCCGCGCTCGACGCGCTGCGTGCTCGCCTGCTGCCGCTGGCCACCGTGGTCACGCCCAACATCCCCGAGGCCGAGCTGCTGCTGGGCCACGCCATCGCCGACGACGAGGCCGCCGAGGCCGCGCTGGTCGAGCTGCTGGCCCTGGGCCCCGGCGCGGTGCTGCTCAAGGGCGGCCACCTGCCCGGCACCGGTGCCATGGTCGACCGCTTCGACGACGGCGAGGCCCTGCTCGAGTTCGAGCACCCGCGGCTGGAACTCGAAGGCCACGGCACCGGCTGCACCCTGGCCTCGGCCATCGCCGCCAACCTCTGCCGCGGCCTGCCGCTGCGCGAGGCCTGCGCCAACGCCACCGACTACGTTCACGGGGCCCTGAAGCACGCCTACCGCCCCGGCCAGGGCGGCGTGGCCGTACTCGACCATTTCTGGCGGCCCCGGTAGCATCCCCCCATCCCAACGCAAGACCCGGAGACGCCATGCGCAGCGGCAACCCCGCCCTCAACGAAAACACCTTCCTCGACGTCGGCAGCGGCCAGGTCGTCTCGCGCGACCCGGGCCAGGTGATGACGCTCAACGGCACGGTCAACAAGACCGGCCTGTTGCTGCTGATGTGCGTGGCCACGGCCGCCTACACCTGGAACCTCTACACCGGCCCCGAGTCGATGGGCCTGCTGATGCCCTACCTGCTGGTGGGCGGCATCGGTGGCTTCATCGTCGCGCTGGTGACGGTGTTCAAGAAGGAGTGGTCGCCGATCACGGCGCCGCTGTACGCGCTGCTCGAGGGCCTGTTCCTGGGCGGCATCTCGGTGTTCTTCGAGGCGCAGTTCCCCGGCATCGTGATGCAGGCGGTGATGCTTACCCTGGGCGTGCTGGCCTCGCTGCTGCTGGCCTACAAGTCGGGCCTGATCCGCGCCACCGAGAACTTCAAGCTCGGCGTCGTGGCGGCCACCGGCGGCATCGCCCTGCTCTACCTGATCAACCTCGGCCTGCGCCTGTTCGGCTTCGAGGGCTTCGGCTTCATCCACGAGTCGAGCGCGATGGGCATCGCCTTCAGCGTGTTCGTGGTCATCATCGCCGCCCTGAACCTGGTGCTGGACTTCGACTTCATCGAGTCCGGCGCCGAGGCCGGCGCGCCCAAGTACATGGAGTGGTACGGCGCCTTCGGCCTGGTGGTCACCCTGATCTGGCTGTACCTGGAAATCCTGCGCCTGCTGGCCAAGCTGCAGTCGCGCGACTGATCCCGGCCGCGTCCGCACCGAAGGGCCGGCCTCGCCGGCCCTTCTTTTTTCCAGCCCACGGCATGACGTGATGGACCTGGCGCTTTTCGACTTTGACGGCACGCTGACCACGCAGGAAACCCTCCCGCGATTCCTGCGCAGCGTCGTGCCCGCCGAACGCCAGCGCGCGGCGCGCTGGACGCTGGCGCCGCTGGTGGCCGGCTACCGGCTGGGCCTGGTTCCGGGCACGCGGGTGCGGGCCGAAGCCGTGCGGCGCGGCCTCGCAGGCATGGACCACGCGGCCTTCGAAACCGCCGCCCGCGACTGGGCTGCACGCGAACTGCCCGCCCTGCTTCGGCCGCAAGCGCTGGCGCGGCTGCGAGCGCACCGCGCGCGCGGCGATACGGTGCTGGTGGTTTCGGGCAATTTCGAAGTGCTGCTGCAGGGCTTCGCCGCGGCCGAGGGCGCGCTGGCCCTGGGTTCGCGGCTCGAGGTGCGCGAGGGGCTCCTGACGGGCGAGTACGCGGGCGCGCAGTGCGTGCTCGAGGAAAAAGTGCTACGTGTGCGCGCCGAGGTCGACACGGGCAGCTTCAGCCGCATCCACGCCTACGGCGACACCCGCGAGGACCGCCCGATGCTGCTGCTGGCCGACGTCGCCCACTACCTGCCGCGCGGCTGGCCGGCCACGCTCGACCCGGCGCGGATCGACTAGGGCGCGCCGCGCGGCGGCAGGCCGCGCAGGAAATCCACGCTCTCGCGCAGGGCCCGTTGCCCGGCTTCGCCGTCGAGGTCGAACTGGTACTCGTGGCCCAGCGGCGGCTGGTGGTCGTCCGGGAAGAACAGCCGCGTCACCGGCACGCCCCGGGCTTCGAGCGCGTCGGCCAGGGCCACCGAATGCGCGGCCAGCGGATCGGCATTGCCCACGGAAATGAAGGTCGGCGGGAACGCGGGTGAGACGTGCCTCGGCACCGAAAACTGCGCCAGCAGGGGGTCGTCGCCGATCTCGCGCAGGCCGAAGTAGGCCCAGAACACCGTGCGCATGAAGCCGGCGAACGGGCCCTCGCCGCCCACCAGCCCGGCGTCGTAGGGGCCGCAGTAAAGCAAGGTGCCGGCCAGCCCGCCCGGCGGCAGCGCCGGCTCGAACCCGATGGCGGCGGCGTAGCCGGGGTCGGCATAGGCCGCGGCCAGCTGGGCGGCGAGCTGGGCCCCCGCCGAGTCGCCGGCCAGCACCAACCGCGATGGATCCACCGGGAGGCCGTGGTCGCCGCGCGCCAGGAACCCGACGGCGCGATTGGCCTGCAGGAGCGGGGTCGGATACCGCGCTTCCGGCGCAATCGTGTACTGCACGCTGACGACCGTGAAGCCTTGGCCGGCCAGCACCCGCGCGTAGTTGGCCACGTCGCGCTTGTCGCCGGAAATGAAGCCGCCGCCGTGGATCCAGACCACGGTCGCCAGCGGCGCGTTGGCGTCGGCGGGCGCATAGACGTCCAGGCGGCCGTCGGGGTCGGCAGGGTCGTAGGCCAGGTCCTGCCATTCGCGCAGCCCCCCGGACACGTGCTTTTCCAGCGCCGCCGAGGCTTCGCGGGCGCCGGCTTCGAAGGCCTGCCGCACCAGCCACACCGAGGGCCAGGGGCTGAGCTGGAAGGCGAGCCAGAGTCCCAGGGCCAGCGACAGGCCGAGCGCCGCCAGCGCGCCCACGCCGCGGAGCCAGCGTCTTCCGACAGCGATCTTGGCCATTGCCCGACTCCCCGATCCCTGGCGCGAGCATAGCCACGGCCTGTCCGGGCGCCGTGAAGAAAAAGGGCGCCCCGCGGGGCGCCCTGGGTGCCACGGGCCTCGCGGGCCGATCAGCCGCGGGCGCGGGCCGCGATGGCCGCGGCGAAGGACTGGGTGGTGCCGGTGCCGCCGAGATCGGGCGTGAGGTTGTCCTTGGCCGCCATCGTCTCGACGATGGCCTGGCGCAGGCGCGCGGCCTCGGCCACCTTGCCGATGTGCTCGAGCATCTGCACCGCGCCCAGCAGCAGGGCCACCGGGTTGGCGATGCCCTTGCCGGCGATGTCCGGGGCCGAGCCGTGCACGGCCTCGAAGATGGCCGCCTCGGTGCCGATGTTGGCGCCCGGGGCCAGGCCCAGGCCGCCGACCAGGCCGGCGCACAGGTCGGAGAGGATGTCGCCGAAGAGGTTGGTGGTGACGATCACGTCGAACTGCTCGGGGCGCATCACCAGCTGCATGCAGGCGTTGTCCACGATCATCTCGTTGCACTCGATGTCCGGGTACTGCTGGGCCACCTCGCGCGCCACCTTCAGGAACAGGCCCGAGGTCGACTTGAGGATGTTGGCCTTGTGCACCACCGTCACCTTCTTGCGGCCCACGCGGCGGGCCAGGTCGAAGGCGTAGCGCACGATGCGCTCGGAGCCGCGGCGGGTGATCTTCTGCATCAGCGTGGCGGTCTCGCCGTCGGCGCTGAGGGTCTGGCCCTCGCCGATGTAGGCGCCTTCGGTGTTCTCGCGCACCGTGATCAGGTCGATGTTGCTGTAGCGCGACTTGGTGTTCGGGAAGCTGATGGCCGGGCGCACGTTGGCGTAGAGGTCGAAGCGCTTGCGCAGCTCGACGTTGATCGACGAGAAGCCCTCGCCCACCGGCGTGGTCAGCGGGCTCTTGAGCGCGACGCGGTGCTTGCGGATGGCCTCGAGGGTGGCGGCCGGCAGCAGCTCGCCCTGCTTCTCGTAGGCGGCCAGGCCGGCCTCGACGAACTCGTACTGCAGGCCCAGGTCCAGGGCGTCGAGCACCTGCAGGGTGGCGTCCATGATTTCCGGGCCGATGCCGTCGCCACGGATCACCGCGATCGTCTGGGTCATAAAATTCTTTCTCGGACAATGAGTTGGGGCGGCCAGGCGGCCGCCGGGGGCGCAATATTATGCCCTAAACGGGGGGCGCCCGTTCCACTGGACCTTGGTCGCAGTGGGGCTGTCGGGCCTGAAGGCCCTCCTACAGGGACTATGGGAGGGCCTTGAGGGCCGTTGGGGTCAGTGGCCGTGATCGGGCGGCGCGGCCGAAGTCGTGGCTTCGCCGGCTTCGAGTTGGTCGAGGAAATCGACCGCCCGCCGCAGGTGCGGGATGACGATCGAGCCGCCCACCACCAGCGACACGCTGAAGGCCTCGAACAGCTCCTCGCGGGTGACGCCGACCTGCTTGCACTGCGCCACGTGGTAGGCGATGCAGTCGTCGCAGCGCAGCACCATCGAGGCCGACAGGCCCATCAGCTCCTTGGTCTTCATGTCCAGGGCGCCGGCGCGGTAGGTCTGGGTGTCGAGCGCGAAGAAGCGGCGCACCACCTGGTTGTCCTCGGCCAGGATGCGCTCGTTCATGCGCTGGCGGAAGGCGGTGAACTCCGCGACGCGGTCCTTCTTGTCGGTGCTCATGCGCTGGCCTCCTGCAGCAGCGGCGCCAGGCCGCCGGCGCGGTCGAGCGCGACCAGGTCGTCGTAGCCGCCGACATGGGTGTCGCCAATGAAGATCTGCGGCACCGAGGTGCGGCGGGCGCGCGCGAGCATCTCGTCGCGGCGGGACGGGTCGGTGTCGATGCGGACTTCTTCCCAGCTGGCGCCGCGCGACTTGAGGAAATTCTTGGCCGCCACGCAATAGGGGCAGATGGCGGTGGTGTACATCACGACCTTGGACACGATGTTCTCCGGTTTCATCCTGCAATTCTGGGGGCCGCGGCGCGGCATTTCCAGCCATCCGCCGCAACGCTGAAGCCCGCCCTGCGGATTAACTCCGGGTTCACCCCCGGCCCGACGGCCAGCCGCTATGCTGTGGACTTCTAGCACCGGAGCACGCCTTGCGCATCCTCGTCCCCGCCGCCCTCACCCTGGCCCTCGGCCTGGCCTGCGGCGTGCGCGCGCAGGACAGCCAGCTGCCCGACATCGGTTCCTCGGCCGCCGAGATGATCGACCCGGACCTCGAGGCCCGCTACGGCGCCTACGTGCTCTACGAGCTGCGCCGCATGGGCCTGGTGATCGAGGACCCGCTGGTGCACGACTGGCTGCAGGGCATGGGCTACCGCCTGGCCGCCGCCAGCGACGCACCGCGGCACGGCTACACCTTCTTCATGCTGCGCGAGCGCGACATCAACGCCTTCGCGACGCTCGGCGGCTACATCGGCATGAACGCCGGCCTGGTGCTCACCGCCGAGAACGAGGCCGAGGTGGCCGGCGTCATGGCGCACGAAGTGGCGCACGTCACCCAGCGCCACGTGCTGCGCGCCTACGAGCGCGCCCAGAAGGACCAGCTGCCGATCATGCTGGCCATGATCGGCGCCATCGCCGCCTCCCAGGCGGTCGGCGGCGGCTCCAACCCCAGCGACAGCTCCAGCGCCAACGCCGGCATGGCCGGGGTGGCCGGGGCGAGGGCGCTGGTGCAGCCGCGCCAGATAGAGTACACCCGATCCAACGAGTCCGAGGCCGACCGCATCGGCATCCAGACCCTGGCCCGTGCCGGCTACGACCCCAACGGCATGGCCGACTTCTTCGAGCGCATGCAGCGCGCCAGCCGCGGCAACTCCGGCGGCTACCAGCTGCCCGAATACCTGCGCACGCACCCGGTCACCACCACCCGCATCAGCGAAACCCGCCAGCGCGCCCAGCGCCTGGCCGACGCCCAGGCCGCACCGGTGGCCGCCCCGTCCCGGCCCAGCCTGCTGCTGCCGGGCGAGCTGAGCCTGGCCGGCAGCGGCGGCGCCCTTCCCGGCCGCGAGGACAACTTCGCCTGGGCGCGCGAGCGCCTGCGCGTGCTCAGCGCCGCCAGCGCCCGCGACGCCGTGCTCGAGTACGAGGCCCTGGCCCGCGGGCCCGGCGGCGGCCTCAGCGACGCCCAGCGCTACGGCCTGGCCCTGGCCCGCACCCGGGCCGGACAGCCGCGCGAGGCCGAAGCCGGCCTGGACGAGCTGCTGGCCCGCCACCCGGGCGACCTGTGGCTGGAGCTGGCCCACGCCGAGGCCGCCGAACTCTCGCGCCAGACCGCGGTCGCCACCCGGCGCTTCGAGGCGCTGCTGCAGCGCCACCCCGACAACCGCGCCGTGCGCCTGGCCTATGCCGACGCGCTGGGCGAGCGCGCCACCGCCGAGGCCGGCCGCCGCGCCCAGGAAGTCCTGCGCCCGCTGCTGGCCGACAGCGCCGAAGACCCGCTGTTCCAGCGCAGCTTCGCCCGCGCCAGCGAGCTGGCCGGCGACGAGGTCCGGGCCGGCGAGGCCTATGCCGAGGCCGCCTTCCTCAACGGCCGCGCCGTGGACGCGCTCAACCAGCTCGACCGCCTCAAGCAGCGCGATGACCTGAACTACTACCAGCGCGCCCGCATCGAAGCCCGGATGGCCGCGATCACCCCGGTCGTGCTCGAGATGCGCCGCCAGGGCATCACCGGCGACCGGCAACGCCAGGACCTCGAGTAGCCCCGGCCCGGCCGCCCTGTCACGGACCGGTCACAAAAGTTTTATCTACTTGCACGCGACCCCACCGGATGACACGGTACGCCAGTGCAAAAACGCATCCTCATCGTCGATGACGAACCCGCCATCCGGGAAATGGTGGCCTACGCCCTGCGCAAGGCCGACTACGAACCCGTGCACGCCGGCGACTCGCGCGAGGCCCAGGTGGCCATCACCGAGAAGGTGCCCGACCTGATCCTCCTGGACTGGATGCTGCCCGGCTCGAGCGGCCTGGAGCTGGCCCGGCGCTGGCGCAAGGACGAGCTCACCCGCGACGTGCCCATCATCATGCTCACCGCCCGCGGCGAGGAGAACGACCGCGTCAGCGGCCTGGAATCGGGCGTGGACGACTACGTGGTCAAGCCGTTCTCGGCCCGCGAGCTGCTGGCCCGGATCCGCGCGGTGATGCGCCGCTCGCGCGAGGACGAAGATGACGGTTCCGTGACCGTCGGCGGCCTGCGCATCGACGGCGCCGCCCACCGCGTGTTCGCCGGCGACCAGGCGGTGCACGTGGGGCCGACCGAGTACCGCCTGCTGCACTTCTTCATGACCCACGCCGACCGCGTGTACTCGCGCACCCAGCTGCTCGACCACGTCTGGGGCGGCAACGTCTACGTCGAGGAGCGCACGGTGGACGTGCACATCCGCCGCCTGCGCAAGGCGCTCGAGCCCTACCGCCTGGACGACATGGTGCAGACCGTGCGCGGCTCCGGCTACCGGTTCTCGGCGGCCGCGGCCTGAGGATGGGCGACCGCCGGACATGAGCGTCTCGATGCTGCTCCAGCTGGCCTGGCGCCAGTCCCTGATCCGGCTGCTGCTTTACTACGCCTTCGCCCTGGGCATCGGCCTGGCGCTGGGCGAACCCTGGTGGGCGCTGGGCCTGGCCACGGCGGCGCTGGCCGCGCGCGCCTACTGGCGCCTGTACCGGGTGCTGCGCTTCCTGGACTGGCGCAAGCAGCTACGCACCGTGGACGGCCAGGGCCTGTGGGCCGCCCTGGAAACGCTGATCCATCGCCGCCAGACCGAGAACCGCAACCGCGGCCGGCGCCTGGTGCGGCTGCTGCGCGCCTACCGCCAGGCCGCCACCGCCATGCCCGACGGCGCCCTGGTGATCCAGCGCCGCGACGGCCGCCTGGTCTGGTTCAACAAGACCGCGCGCCGCCTGCTGGGCCTGCACTACCCGCAGAGCCTGGACACGCCCCTGCTCGAGCTCTTCCCCGAACAGCCGCGCGTGCGCGAATGGCTGGCCGCGGGCCAGACCGACGACCCCCTGCTGGACCTGGCCAGCCCGGCCGACCCGATGGTGCGCATCAGCCTGCGCCTGATCCCCTACTCCGCGACCCAGTGGCTGGTGGTGGTGCGCGACGTGACCAAGCTGATGCGGCTCGAGCAGGTGCGGCGCGACTTCGTGGCCAACGTCTCGCACGAGCTGCGCACGCCGCTGACGGTGGTGCACGGCTACCTGGACATGATCGAGCCCGAGGAGCACCCCGAGCTGGCGGTGATGGTGGAGGAGATGCGCCGGCAGTCGCAGCGCATGACCCAGCTGGTCGAGGACCTGCTGACGCTCTCGCGGCTCGAGGCCCAGGAGCACCTGCCCGAGGAGCCGCTGGCGATGGCGCCGATGCTGGTCACCCTGCGCCGCGAGGCCGAGGCCCTGAGCCAGGGCCGGCACGAGATCCGGGTGGTCGACGAGGCCGGCTGCGACCTGACCGGCTCGGTCAAGGAGCTCCACAGCGCCTTCTCCAACCTGGTCAGCAACGCCATCCGCTACACCCCCACCGGCGGCCGGGTGACGGTTCGCTTCGAGAAGGTGGCCGGCGGCGGGGTCCGGCTGGCGGTGCAGGACACCGGCTACGGCATCCCCGAGCAGCACCTGCCGCGCATCACCGAGCGCTTCTACCGGGTCTCGACCAGCCGATCGCGCGAATCGGGCGGCACCGGCCTGGGCCTGTCGATCGTCAAGCACGTGCTCAGCCTGCACCAGGCCCGGCTGGACGTGGAAAGCGAGGTCGGCCGGGGCAGCACCTTCGCCTGCGTGTTCGGCCCGGCCCGCGTGCGCATGCGAACCCCCGCCGGAGAGCGCCCGGAAGACGTAAGCTAAAGGGATGGACGCCGAAACCCCCGCCAGCCCGGACCTGCACGCACCGGCGCTGTACCTCAACCGCGAGCTCTCCCAGCTGGAGTTCAACTTCCGGGTCCTGGCCCAGGCCAAGGACCCGGCGGTGCCCCTGCTCGAGCGGCTGCGCTACCTGTGCATCAGCTGCACCAACCTCGACGAGTTCTTCGAGATCCGCGCCGCCA